>LFCJ01004333.1_pt1 | contig 10401 bp, 9 predicted proteins | sample 643141 | NCBI WGS metagenome assembly LFCJ01 (sample SAMN03766243, study PRJNA286221) | soda lake metagenome | biome: soda lake; feature: Kulunda steppe; material: water; isolation source: sample B1-Br-g2 brine of Lake Bitter-1 | place: Russia: Kulunda steppe | collected 2010-07 | reverse complement strand
TTATGCGGGGCTTCATCCCAGTCCCAATTACCAGTGTCAAGCCAGTTGCAGTAGGCATATAACCATGTTTGTATCATTAAAGCCGCGTCATAAGCTGTATAGTTCGGACTCCACTCGCTCGGTTTAATGAAACAGATTTTCGCCTGACCATGTTCGTCATAACCCCAAACATGACCTGTTCCAGACTGTATTTCGGGGTCTACGACCCACGCGTTCGGAGGGCCATCTGGGAAATCGTAAGTGAATTCAATTAATACATTAAAATCCGGTTTGGTGTAGTCTTCAGGATTATAGGTTACTGCTGCGGCTGTATTACCGTTTTCCAACTCATAAAAGTCGTCTTCTGTCGCGTTTGGGAATACACCTTTAAGCTCATACAACTGATTTGAAATATTCACTGTCCCCATATAGAACCGGTGTCAATGAGAAATAATAAATATTTTCATTCCACAATTATTTTACCATGTGAAATATATCTCTGTGTGCTGTATTTATGTAAAACTGCCGCAACTATTAATATGTAAGAGAATATTATTCTTATTTGTATGCCACGAGCTCCTGAAAAAGCATTTGACCCAGATGACAAGGATGGTGCTGATAAAGATGCCAAAGGCGAGACGAATACCCCCCGACCAGATCATTACTGAATCTAGAATTGGAGATAAGACTGAATTTTATGTGGGAAACTACAAAAAACCTCATTAGAGGTCCGACTGAGTTCCAGGGAAGATTCGTTGTCCCGAAACCTATCCTTGATGCAATAAAAACGCATGCAGCTGAAACCCCAAATAAGGAGACTGGGGGAATGCTTTTCGGACAAATAGAAGAAACTAGGGGCGATCTGGATATTGTTGTGGAGGTTGTACACAATATCAAAGAGAACAAGGCCTCAAATACGTCGACTTATTTCGGTATTGAAACAAAGTACGCAACAAAAGTACTCCATACGTACGAACCTGATCATCTATATCTTGGGAATTGGCATTCTCATCTTGGTTATGGCGGCCCCAGTTCAGGTGATCGACAAGAGGTTGGGAAGTACTTTTCAGAAAACAGCGCTAGAGAAGTTACTCTTGATTTTATTATGGACCGGCAATCCCGAACAGGAACACAGCTGAAATATAAGCCGATAATTGATGTTTACCGACGTAAGGGAAATCATGATAGTGAGTATCGTACGTTTCGTGTCGGTCAGGAGGGACTGGAAATTCCTGAGATGGATGAGGATTCGGTTATAATTTCTAACTCAAAGGAGTCAAAAATAGATGAAAAAGACACTGACACAACTGATTCAACAGGTCCGGACATCGATCATACTGATGATTTAATCAAATTTGTTTGTGAACACTTTTCCATTGAAAATGAAGATATCAGAACCTACTGGAATGAACCATACAGCGAAACAGTGGCTCTAATTCCATTTAGTTATGAACATAAGCGACGTAATGAACCTCTTGAAGTAATGCTGAAAGTATCGTTCCCTGATGATCCATCAGATGAAGTATTTGTTGATCTAACATCCTTTACCTTAGAAAAGCAGATTACGATTATGAAAATCCCAACCAACAAAATAAAAGATAGTCGCGACAACTTAACAAATCAAATTGAGAGCATAGTGAATAAAAAAATTCCCGTACTACTGAATCAACCTCTTGCGAGTGTTCTCTCGGATATTGACAATGATAATTCAAATCAAGATACGGAGTGGGAGCTATGTCAGAACTAAATCATAATGAAGCGACTGTAATCATCTGTTCCGGATTCGAGAATGAACTCGATAGGTTGGACGCGACAGGGTATTTACTTGGTCGCAATTATGATGATGGTGATGTTTGGCATATCACCGAACCCATCGAGGCTAGGGAACACGAGAAAGCGTTGCATTCAGAACTACAGCTTGTCGGTACATTCACCAGTAAAGAGGCTGCTGACAGCGTTGATCAGAGTGTGCTTCCTGAAGAGTATCTAGACATTACAATTAAAAATAGTACCGTAAAAAACACGACTTTGATAAAAGAAGATGGTGAGTTTGAAGACCTCACCATTCGTAGAACACAGCTTGATCGGTTGTTTGTTCGACTCGATCAAGATAACACACCTCTCAATGAATTGCAGGACAAAAAGGTAGGAATCGTTGGCGTTGGCTCTGGTGGTTCATTACTGGCAACCTATTTTGCAAAATCTGGCGTCAAAAATATGGTACTTGTTGACGGTGATCGCTACGAGGAGCATAATATAGTTCGACATATTTTAAGCCTTTATGACGTAGGACGTAAAAAAACTAACGCAGTGAAAGATTATCTTCAACAGAGAGTACCGGATCTAACTATCCAAACCGTCGATACACCGTTTGAATTAAACACAAAAAAACAGGCCGATCGATTTGAGGAATTGCTTGGTGACTGTGATATTGTTGTTTCAGCGACAGGAGCTCATAATATGAACTTCCGGCTGGAAAGCTTCATCCAATCTCTTGATGCTAATATTCCAGTGTTTTATGCGGGGCTGTTCGCAAATTTAAAGGGAGGAATTCTCATGAGGGTCAACGAAAAAAAGGACGACCCCACTTATCATGAGGCGTATGCAGACCTTGTTGAAGGGGAAACAACTGGACCTACTGTAGAGGCAGTCGATATTGAGGGTACCTATCAAGCTCCGGAACAGGAAGATGCTCATTCTGAACCCGGACTTGGTATTGATGTAGATAATCTCACCGTATTTTTAGCGAAAATGTGTTTGACAGAACTTCTTGATGATGTTGATCATGATAGATATAAGTTAGATGAGAGTATTTATATCTGGGCTAACAGGGAGTTTGAACAACAAAGCTTCGATGAGGATGTCTGGTACCGTTACCCACCATTAGAACTCAGTATTATCCCTGAATCGAATGTCCGATGACATTCTCTCCATCGTAAATGACAGGGAGGATGTTACAGACTGGGTTTTGAGATCTACTATTTTGGTTGTATCGCAAAGTCCTCTGTAGTTGGATAGCCGACTAAGATAAACCGTTCAGTATGCCTCTCGTCCAGATCGCACGCCACATCGCTACGAACGACCTCTCCGCTCTTGCCACGATTTTCAGGTTTGATAGGAGATAAGCGACTGCAAGCGGGAATTTCAGTTTCCGCTTGCAGTCTTTATACATCCGATAGGTCGTCATGTACGGGCAGTGCGTGTCTAACTTCTTCTTCATGCGTTTGCCCTTCTATGGACGGGGACGACAGTTGCAGCGAGGTCACGTGACCGGCGCAGAATACGTTCGTTGTAGAAACCACGATCAGCCAATAGAAGGTCTATCTCGAAGGGATAGGCCTCGATGCGGTTGAGGATACGCTTGACCGCATCGGCCTATTTCTCATCGCTTCACATGTACGCTGTTGCCAGTGTTACCGGATTCCCATTTGAGACGAGATTGCTGTGCAGTAGCGGTGACACGTTGTTGTACCGTCTTTGGCTGCCATTCAACAGAGTTTGCCGCTCTCATTGGTGTACGTTCCAGGTAGGGGTTATCGATGAAATCAATGGAGACGATCCTCCACCATAATATATAATATATAGTACCTAAGAGAAGAGCTGCAAGCGAGAGCTGAGAGACTCATCGATCCACGATTTGGCAAAGCTGAGCCGAGAGGTAAGCTGCTCGAAGAGATCGGAGACGAGAGCACGGAACTCGTTCCCGCTCTCGACGACGAGCGGTGAAGCTTCCTATTTGAGACTCTTCCAAACCTGCTCAATTGGGTTTATATCGGGCGAACCAACCGGGAGGAACACAAAATCAATGCCAAGATTGTGGGCACGCCTTCGCGTGTATTCACACGTATGTGCGAAGTGATTGTCTAAGACGAGCAGAATCCGCGACGCGGGATTCTCTCGCGTATCCATTCTAAACAGAGCGGCTCCGTGTTGATGCTAATTACGCCGAAATCAACGGGATGTCGAGAGCACCCGGTCAAAGGTGGATCCGAGGAGAAGATATCGTCTTATTTGGCACCGGGGACTGCAGATATGAGGACTTTCCACAGCTCTGGATAAGAGCATCGGATATTGTCACGGAAGGAATTTTTTGAATTTCGATATTAAGTTTGTATCATTATTATTACCATTTTTTACATTCACAACGTAAGTTTGTTCTCGCTCTGGATCTTTCTCAGGGATCATTATTAAATAGAATTCTTCTAATTCTATAACTTATTTTCGGTTACACGGCCGTCGCTGTCAGCGGCTAGAAGTTCACAACTAGTAGATAATATACCAACTCTTAGTACTATGTATACGTTAACTGGTGTGCAAAACCGATAGACAGAGCAATAAACTACCAAGCACTTTACGCTGGCGATGGTTCCAGTCAACCATTCATCATCGGCAATCATACTTCGCACCTAATTATTGCTAGTTCTCGCGTTAATCAGTAAGTGACTGAACGCCAGTGGAAGAGGTGCTAAATAGACCATTCCGATTATTGACCTAGCAGGACGCATGGGGTTTTAGAATCGTGATAACGTAAGAGCGCGTATCCAACACCTCCTGACCCCTGAAATAGAGTTGGATTATATATATGCGTCGCGTGTGTCGGGATATTAAAACAACCGTTACTATCCTGTCGTTCGATAATATTGTTGAGCACGTGTCCAGCTCGGTCTCTGAACCTCGTATCTTCTGTTATTTTCGCGGCCTCAATCAGGATGTCCGCACGACCTGCGTTTCCACAGCATAGCTGATCGGGATTTCCACCAATGCTATCTGTTATCGAGTTGACTGGTACTTGAAGATTAGCGGCTTCCAAATCAATACCGAGGTCAGATGCTCCCAATCTTGCAAGGATAATCCCAGCACGCCCATGACACCATGCGTCCATCTCGTTGGAGACATGCTCTCGAAAGTCTGGCCAGTTCGATTCTCTTTCCATATACTCCGAGTCCTCGTACAAGAACCCCTCAATGGCAGCGTCAATATGCCGATTATCCGTAGTATGCGAACCCAATCGGGATAATGCATAAGCAATTCCTGAAATCCCGTGAGAGAATCCAGTGAGTGGCTTGTCACCAAGTTCCGTATTCCAGACCTCGTATCCGTCTATGTGTTCACGAGCGTCTAATAAGTAGTCACCCCATCTAATCGCAGAATCGATAATGTTCTCTATATTAGTTATCTCATACAATTTCAGGAGGGCAAGCAACCATCCGGCCGCACCATAGGTTACGTCATACCCTGGGTTAGCATGTTCAGAGGGCTCTTGAATACGATCTACCAACGTCAGGGCGGCATCAATCAAATTATAATCCTCAAGTTGGTTGCCTGCTGTACCCAGTGCGTAAACATAACCACCAAGCCCATCGTAGAATCCGATTGGGTCCATGTCTGGATTAGGACCTATATTTTTATTTGTTGTGATTGAGTCTATAATATTATTAAATAACGAGTAAGATGTCTCCAAAGCATAATTTGAATCATCCATTGAGGCAACGAACGCATAAAACAAGGCAATCCCAGAAGTCCCCCAGTATAGGCCTTGATCCATTCGACTCAGTTCAAGTCGTCCATCGGCGGAGTCTCGAAATAGGATTGGGTTCTTAGTCTCACTGATATGCCTTTGGATTCGTCGACTGATAGAATGAATTATTGGTTTAATATTGCCATCCATCTGGCCAACGCTATTCGATACCTGTGTTTGGGAAGATATTTCGTTCAGATTAATTAAGGGAGATTGCTGAGGTCGGCAGGCGAGACGGATATATTCGACCTGTTTCTGTATTTTTGCTGGCGTAATCGATTTGAGACGGGTGCGTGCGTGCTCAATACCGGGTTGCCCAGTGTGATTAGAAACAGGCCTCTGCTCATGAAAGATACGAGTTCCATTTGGTTTTAGAGTGAATCGTGGGACATCCAACTGAATGAGAGCTGTCCGCTCACATTCGAAGAGATTGATGTGATGGCTCCAATTTCTGACGTTGGGATCCTTCCACGGTGCGAACTCATCAATGCAAACTTCAGTAATTGTGAGTCCACTCTGTAAACCCTTCGCAGACGTGACATTTGACAGAGCATCCTTGTACGCAGCGGTCGTTCGATTTATGTACCGTGTGAGGACTTTATCATACTCTAATGAATTTGTGAATACGCTGATTGGATCGTCTCGAGTTTGAATGCTGGTGATCCCCTCTATAAATCCCGATACGAGTTCTTCGACGTAGCGGGTCGCTTCAACATACTCGTCCTGTAAATAAGGGACATTCTTGCATTTATTTTCGCCCCTCTGTAGTTCCTTGTCTTTTTTTGGTTCCATATCTGCACTGTTACATTTTTCCCAGTGGTCTCTCCCAAAAGAATCTAAATATCTGTACTTTGGCATGAACAGACCACCGGTAACGTCTATGTGTCCACTAATTGGAAGAAATCCTGTCCCAAGAACACTCTCAGAAATCTCTTTTTCGACAGTACAAGAGTTAACACCTACGTGTTGCGGTTGAAAGATTGTCTCAGCATCAACAATGATTGGATAGTTCCCATGAGCTATAATATTCTCATCATGACAGTCGTTTAGACATGTCAGGTATGATATAGAAATAAGTTTTCCAGCATGCTCATAGTATGCGGCTATTTCCTTTTCAGATTTGCACGGGGTGGCCGTTATCTTTTTAATCCAGCCGTATTCGTCCCGAGACACGTATTTTTCTTCGAAACCGGTATATGAGTCGACAACTTTTCCGACAAGATCATCAAATAAGATTTCGGAAGAAATAGATCGGGGTTTGTAGAGTACATGAGTCCCATCAGAAAATTGAATTTCAATGACTGATCGGCCATTCTGATGTCTGTCACCGATTCCAGCAGTGAGATCTTCGACTTGGGTTGTATCTTTGATATCAAAAGTCTCCCGCAATACATATTTATCTGCCTTCAGACGTTGGCAGAACTCGGTTATAGTGCCGATCCATTGCTTCACAGTCTGGATAAAAAATCGTCCTAGTAAGGGGTAATCAAGAAAGAGTTCTTCTAATCGATTTTTACTAGTCATTTTGTCGACGTATTGCTGGTAGAGACTACGAGAATCATCTGATTGATGCCCATTTAATTGAAGGTAAATCTGAAATTCGGTGTAGATAGCTCTATCCGCAATTGAGATGATACGCGACAATAACCAATCTTTTAACGAATGTATCGCCTCAGGAGAGAACACATCAAGAGAAATCTGGTTGGAGAGTTGAGAGTATCCATACTCCACCCATGGAAAGAGAATATCAATGAATGGAGGATCAGTTTCGTAACGGTCAATATAAGCGTTTGTCGAGGAATTCTGAACAGATACATATCGAAGGAAGTCTGCTAGATCATTAATCCACTCGGGAAGTTCACAATCACTCGGCCACTCAGTCTGCGTGACGCAGTGCGTGATGTCTGACTTATTAAGGCCTTCGCGTTCGAGATATCGCTTGAATTCCTCTGTCTGCGCCTGATCAGGGATCTTTTCGTTAGCTATATCTGTTGAATCGGCGTTGGAAGTTGGATGTGATAATTCAGATTGGGAGAGTAGCCTTAGACGCTCAATTAGAGACTGTGACTCCCAGGCAATCTCGCGTTTCATACTGTCTTTGATGCTTTTTTGGTCTTCACTATCCATGGTAACCCCCGAAGCGGACTGGTACAATATACGAAGAAATTGACTGAACGATATTATATACACTCATTTGATATGTAGAGGATCGTTTCATTATTGGGACAACCAATGTGTCAAATGTGATCATCAGCGTCAAAACAGTCTGAGAAGGAATTATTTCGTTTCATGCGTAGATACTCGTTCTCGTAGGCCGACTCGACGAACTCCATCGGGAAGGACGATTGATAGCCAAGCCGCGCAGCACCCTCTCGTAATTCTGTTTCAACGTTTTCTTGTGGTGTATAGCGGTAGAGGGCCATCCGGCGGGGTTGGCTAGTAGTGTTGGGCCCGGAACTATGGATCAATTGGGAGTCCATTATCAGTACCGATCCAGCGGGACCTGTAATCGGATTACCGGCATTGTAATCAACCTCGTCGGGGGAGGCAGCGAGCCCTAGTTCCGTTTGCACATGACCAATATCCTCCTTGTGTGTTCCAGGCCAGACTTCCAAGGCACCATTTTCTACAGTACAATCATCGAGGAACACAGAGACGACGACGACTCCATCATAATCAAAATAAGGCGAGTCAGCGTGGACAGGGAACCTGTCATCACCTTTTTTACTGTCTAATTCAGGTATTGGATCTGATAGTGGTTGTTTGAAATTAAGTTGAGATTCTCTATCGAGTAAGACGAGCTCTGACCCGCTAACTTCTCCAGCAATAGATGCATTCTTATCAACAGCGAGAGAACGAAATGACTGAGAGAGGTCAATATACGGGTGAATTGTTCTGACTGACTGGGAGCCATTCTCATCCTCAGTAAGACCAAGTCGCTTGTTTGTCCGGTTGTTCGCAATTGAAGAATTGATAACCAACTCTAGGATTCTATTCATTTCATCTCTGAAAATATCAACCTCTTCCTTGTCAAGGAATCCTGTGAGGAGGAGATATCCGTTCTCACTAAAGAACTCGATATCTTTTTCGGATGCTGAAATATCATTTTCACTATGATTCGCCTCTGAGTTTGAGTCTACGTTGTGATTCATGAGTTTAGATGGAGCTAGGTTTACTCACTGGGTTCACCTTTCGGTATAGCTTCCCAGTATTTCCAAAGGTTTGGTACTGCATCATGTTTAATCGAATCCCCTTGTTCGTGAGTGAATCGGGTGATGAGAGCCAGCCGCGGCGACACATCTTGGTTAATACTTACACCATGCAAGAGGCGCATATGCCAGAGTACAATAGTGCCTGAATCCCCAGATATCGCTTCTGCATCCAGTTGGTCATCAAGGCGGCGGTCATAGTCCCAACCACCAGACTCTGAGACTGCGGGCGGACAAGCTTGCCATCCGAGACTATTCAAAGCGTGGTCCTTGAAATAGTCGGCAACAATTTGATGGGAACCGGGGAAGACGGCGAACCCTCCCCCACGAGGTGCGACATCTGTGAGGTATGCTGTCGCACCAACTGTGTGATAATCATAGACACCCGTTTGTTCGTCTTCTGTCGCATTAGAACTCAGGTAGCCATCTTCGTGTCCACCTGGCATCCGATATCGGACGCTATCCCGGTAAGGGAGATTATCCGGGTGATTGATCTTAATCTCAAGATTATCTGCAATAGTATACGTTTTTGGTGTGAGGGTAGACCCTACCAGTTCAGAAGCAAGTTCTCGGAGGCAATCACCAATCTCCTGAAATGGTTTGTTATCGTCGACTGACGTAATACTCTCATATCCCTCTTGTTCTGAATCTTCTATCTGTGCTTCGACTGCTTTCCGTGCTTGTGCAACGGTCTCTTGTTCGATGGCGTCGTGAATCTTGATATATCCATCTTGCTTAAACTGTACCCTTTGCTCTCGCGAGAACGCCATTATATAATTCTCTCCTTCATCTCCGGATTAAAAAGAAAGGTGCGCTAGCAGCGACTCCTACGTCCTTTCGTCGGTGCTGCCTCTCGACAGCGACTCCTACGTCCTTTCGTCGGTGCTGCCTCTCGACAGCGACTCCTACGTCCTTTCGTCGGTGCTGCCGGGTTACTGGTATCGACAGATTCGGACTCGTTATTATCAACAATGTCCGATCGAATTTGACTTTTTATATCTGTTGAATCGGCTGACATCGTCATAACTTCTTGAATGTAACTACTTAATGTTTTCCTAGAATCAGTACCTCACAAGACCTCCTCAGATAGCTGTTTTTGAAGCATGAGTTCTCTGTCACAGTGGCTCTTCTAGCGGTTCGATATCAGAAGTAGAGACGTATCGATGGAGAATTGTCGCTGTCGGCGGCGGCTTGCCGCCGACGCGACAGCATTACCACTCAAACCGCTGGCTCGGACGGTGGGTGGTTACCGTTGGAACCGACCGTCAGGCGGTCGATTTGCGGGGACGGCCCGACGCACCGCGAGGGCCGTCCACGCTGCCCGTCGAATCATATTAATGAACTCCTTGAACGGCCACCACCAGAGGCGACGCCCGCCTCGGCGGGGCGTCGCCACGTACTCGTGGTGGAGATACCGCCATGAGTTCTGTAAGAGTAAACTCACCACCACGTAGAGGAGTCTTACCGTCGGATCTCGTGTTGTTGTCGTCGCTAACGCTTGTTCAGACAATCGATAACTTGATTCGATACCGAACCGTTTCGCGTAGTGGTATCGAGCATCCCGTGGAGTCTCGATAAACGGCGCGTCAGCGGCGTTAGTACGTCAGGGAAGCTTTTGTGCAACTGGAGTATCTTGAACCAACCATGGTTGGTCGGGAGAAAGAGCTTGTGCAGCATCTTAGCGCCCAAGAACTC
>LFCJ01004329.1_pt1 | contig 10406 bp, 9 predicted proteins | sample 643141 | NCBI WGS metagenome assembly LFCJ01 (sample SAMN03766243, study PRJNA286221) | soda lake metagenome | biome: soda lake; feature: Kulunda steppe; material: water; isolation source: sample B1-Br-g2 brine of Lake Bitter-1 | place: Russia: Kulunda steppe | collected 2010-07 | reverse complement strand
GTCTGGAAGAGTCTCAAGTGGGAAGCTTCCCCACTAATCGTCGAGAGCGGGAACGAGTTCCGCGCTCTCGTCTCCGATCTCTTCGAGCAGCTTACCTCTCGACTCAGCTTCGCCAAATCGTGGATCGATGAGTTTCTGGGCTCTCGGTTGCAGTTCTTCTCTTAGGTACTAATATGCGGGCCATCTCTCTAATTCCTCTGTAATCGGCACGTTTGAGTCTACTTTCAGCTGATTCACGAACTACCCACCTTCCTCGTCAATTCGTGCAAACTTCCCGTAGTCGTGGTAGCCCAGGTCGTCTAACAGCAACAAATCAGTGATCCAGTTCTCAATCTGCAGTTCGTCCCATTCATCGGTTCGGACATCAGTGATTGACGCCGAAACCGGTGCCGTGAGGCAAGAGGTCTGATCATGTGGAGCTGCGCTCCAGCATGATCGTCGCTGAAGCCAGGAAACTCATCGAAAGAGGCGGTGTGCAATCGGTCGTATCCGCGATGAGGACATCACGGAATCGATCAAATCGCCCGCCAAGGTCATGTTCGCTATACCAACTTCGACGCTGAGATGAGCAACAGTTTGCAGAAGCAGTCGCTTGATCTCGGGAGTAACCCATTGCTGAATGGACAAATAGGCGGCATCATGGACAGTGGATGTATCGTAGAAGTCGTTTACTTTGGTCACAGAGCCATCTGGATGCGTAGATCCAAAGAGAAAGTTCCAGAAGAACGGAACTGAGTCAATATCACCGCTCTGCTCAACGAGGCCAGTGGCGCGAACTGTTCGCGCCACGGCCACTTCTGGGAGAACTGTTCGAAGTGACTGAGCGATTCGGTAGATATACTGTTTCATATCTCACTGAAGCAGAACACCTTACAGGTATCTGGCGGCTCAAAAATACGGTATTTTACCGTAACTTTACGGTAATCTGCTTAGGCGATAACGGGTGCTAAGGAACATTGATTGCACCACGAGAGTTCGCTCATCGAGCTCTTATCCTGATTCCAATGAAATTATAATGGTCCAACTACTCTACAAAATCGCAAGACGAAAAAACGATGAGCAGGTCAAACGTGAGTATCGAAAGTGAATTAAAAACTCGGAACACAATTAAGACAACCAATGACTCTTCAGATCTTAGTCACGGGCGGTGCCGGATTCCTTGGCAGTCACCTGTGTGAACGGCTGTTAGCTGAGGGGTATGAAGTGATTTGCCTCGATAACTTTGGCAGTGGCCAGTGGGGTAACATTGCAGAATTCGAAGATCATCCTGCATTCACAGTCACTGATCGAGATGTTCGGATTCCGGGGTCGCTTCCGTCTGTGGATCGAATCTACCATCTCGCGTCACGAGCGTCGCCAGCTGATTTCACGGATTTTCCGGTCAATATCGCGTTAGCGAACACACAGGGGACTCGGCGGTTATTGGATCACGCCCGTGCATGCGATGCTCGAATGGTTTTCGCCAGTACGAGCGAAGTATACGGAGATCCCGAGGTCCATCCGCAGCCAGAGACCTATACGGGCAATGTGAATATTCGCGGAGTTCGGGGCTGTTACGATGAATCCAAACGGTTCGGAGAGACGCTGACTGTCGCGTATCAACGGAAGTACAATGTCGATGCTCGCACTGTGCGCATCTTCAATACCTACGGCCCCCGAATGCGTCCCGATGACGGGCGCGTTGTCCCGACGTTCGTCACCCAAGCACTTCGCGGTGACGATCTCACGATCTACGGTGACGGCGAACAAACCCGAAGTTTTTGCTACGTAGACGATCTAATTGAGGGCCTCGTCTCACTCATGCGGGTTGACAATCCTGAGCACAATGTGTATAATATCGGGAAGGAGAACGAACGCACAATCAACGAACTAGCACACGAAGTGCTTGATTTAACCGATACTGACTCCGATATCGTCCACGAATCGTTACCGGAAGATGACCCGGGTAAACGTAGACCCAATATTACGCGTGCCAAGAGGGAATTGAACTGGGAACCCGAGGTTCCGCTCCGCAAAGGTTTACAAAAAACGATATCCTATTTCAAATTAAATGAATGAAGATCCTCTATTCACAGTTAATATATTATGACTGATAAGGGAGTCTTGTACATTGCTACCGGCGAAGAGTTTGTCAAAGAAGCAGAGGTTTCAGCACGTTCTGTTTCTGATGTGATGTCCAATATACCTATTGCCATTGCTACAGACGTTGAACCTAGCTTTGATTTCGATCATATTATTAATATATCGAACCCCCACTACGGCTTTCGAGATAAAATATCTAATATGAGCCGCTCACCATTTAATCAAACGTTATATCTGGATACAGATATTTATATGGGTTCTGATGTTTCTGAACTATTTGAGCTTTTGAACAAGTTTGATCTTGGCCTGGCGTATAATCATAACCGAGAAGCATATAACCCACCAGAAGTTCCAGACAGTTTTCCTGAATACAATACTGGTATTATTGTATATCGGAATGATGAGAACTTCCGACGATTTACAGAAACCTGGGAAGAAAATCACGATGAAATTTTATCCAAAGCGAAGACACATGATCAACCGTCTTTTCGAAAAACATTATTTGACTCTGATCTTCGGATTGCTACTCTTACTCCAGAGTACAATTGCATGGTTCGCTATCCGGGCCACGTAAGAAATGAGGTCAAGATCGCCCATTCGAGATTACTCGATATTGACACGCCTGGAGCGGATAAGTCGGTTACCGTTCCAGATGCACTCGAGACATTAAACAGCTATGAGGGTCACCGGTTGTACGAACCGAACGGGAGCCATGGAATATCTATCGCACGTGGACGCGTCCCAAAGGATGCCCCACTATACAAGAAGGCAATAAACTCACTCCGGATCGATGGACTGACCCACACGGTAAGAAACGGGATCCCCTTTCTGCTTGATCGGTTGCGAGGAAAGAGTGATTGAGTCTCACAGTCTTCCAACTTCTCCGCCGTGTCGACACTGTCTCAGTAGGGTTGCCGGAAATATAAACCTCGTTTATATTCACTCTCTCAACACATACTACTCACTTTCGAGACCCAGGTTGATCAGGAGCATGATTTCCGTCACACAGAACTCTACTGATCGGAAGTTAGTCAAGATAATATAAGAATTAGAATAGGTTTTCACTCCCTATCTGAGACAACAATATTTTCACTTTGACATGTACATAAATTATCTAAAATCCCAAAAAAGAGGTGGTTTTGAAGCACTTACTGTGCTTATTCGACCCCGTAAACCTCTACACTCAGGTCGAGCAGTTCGAGTACTCTTTTTGGAACTTCAACATTTTCGGGAAGCACACGCTTGCCATCAACACGGCTGACAAGCATATTCTCGAAGCGTTGGAGAACACGCTGTCCGGTGGGCCGAGTACGTGTCGGCCCACCGGACAGTTCCATCGGTTCATCTGCATCCATCAGCGCAAGTCGTGCACTCCGCTCAATTAAGGAATACACCACCCGTTATCTCCTAAGCAGATTAGCATAAAATTACGGTACGCTCTTGCGTATCGCATTGTTGGTTTCAGAGCGTCGCTTTGATAGCGTGTTTGAGTGCGTCTCGTCCCGGCTTCCGATATAATTCTCGGCGAAGCTGGAACGCTCAGAGATACTGTGTTAACTTGTCTTTAGAGACGCCTCGATGGGGTGAGAGCCACCGTCGCGTCAGCGACGCGTGGCTCTCGCACGTGTGAACATGCACCTCGTTGTCGGCGTATTCACCGTCACCGTGGACGACGTATTCGCGGTCGAATGCGTCGTCCTCGTCGAGCGGTTCGTACGCTCGAAAGCCATCGGTATAGACCGTGAGCGACTCCCTTTTGCGGTCAGCTAGTAGGAGTCATATTGTCGATTCGTCGTCGGCTTTCTCTGGCATCACGTACCGCTGTCCAGTGCCACGATCTGCAAGAATAAACACTGGTGGCTTGTCACTGACGTATGAACCGCGCCCACGCGTGAACAGGCCGCAAGCGTGACCGTAGTGATCCAGCAAACCTTTGGGTGAAATTGATGACGGAGTTGCGAGGTGAGAGCCACTCTCGGCTAAATACAGTCGACCGTGTACCCAACTCTTCTGTGAACTACTACCGGTCGCACGCCCAGCTCATCCTGTATGAACTTAGCCAACACCTTGGCTACACACCGCCGTCATTGATTGACCGGAGGGCTGAAGATGGCCAGAAAATCCATCAAGCGAGACCAATCCTGCAAGAACGGCTCGCTAATGTTACTCAACAGGGGATAGCGAATTAGCTAAAGACGAATGGACTACGACCTTATTCAGGCACACCATCCACACAGTGGCACGTTCGCCAAACTAATCGGGGCCAGACTCGGAATCCCAGTTGTTTCCCGCGAAGGTAACACTCGTGATGGATTTACTCGCACTGACTGCTTCTCGCATGGAACTCGATGGAAACGCTTACACAGAACGCCCTACCACCAATATTCGAATGCGAATTGCTATCGTTTTACGAAGTTTTCCCCCAGATGTCATCGGCGGAATGGAGACCCAGACCAAGCGGATGGCCACCGAACTACACAAGCGTGGCCACGACGTGACAGTCTTCACCAAGCGATTCGGCGACAACGACGACAGCGATGTCCCCTATGAGGTCGCCCGCGTTCGCAATTGGAAACGCAACTCCTTCGTCAGCGACCTTACCTTTCTTTTCTTCGCTCTCGTTGCACTTCTCCGGCGACGAAACGAGTTCGACGTTCTCCAGTGTATGATGATCTACCCCGTCGGCTTTCTCGGCTACGTCCTTAACAAACTCACTGGGCTTCCCTACTTTGCCTGGATTCGCGGCGGCGACTACTATCTGATGAACGAGGTGTGGTGGAAACGCTGGATGATGCGCCGCGTCCTCAAGGACACGCTCGTGCTCGCCCAGTCCGAAAAGATTCGTGATGATGTCACCGCTGATTTCCACGATATCGACTGTGACATCGAAGTCCTCGGAAACGCCGTTTCGATTCCTGAAGGGACAGCTGAGGGTGAAGGGGTGCTCTACCTCGGTCGACTCGCACCCAAAAAAGGCCTGGAGTACCTGATCGAAGCCATGGCCGATGTCGAAGAACAACTCACAATCGTTGGCGACGGGTCGGAACGCGCTTGGCTGGAACGTCTCGCAACCGAAACCGACGCAACAGTGACTTTCGAAGGAGAAGTTAATCCAGATGAGGTTCACCGCTACTACCAGTCGTCGGCTATCTTTGTGCTCCCCTCGATCGAGGGAGAAGGGATGCCAAACGTCCTCTTGGAGGCGATGGCTAGGGGATTGCCAGTCGTTGCCACAGACAGTGGTGGCGTCCCGACACTCATCGACGACGGCTCAAACGGGTATCTCGTTTCGATGCGTGATCCTGACGCACTTGCTGACCGGATAAACAGGCTACTCGCCGACGAAGCACTTCGAAAAGAACTGGGACAGAATGCTCGCACGTTCGTCTCTGAGCACCACTCTTGGGATGCACTTCGCTCGGAGCTCGAAATTTACTACGAGCGTGTCAGTCATTCTGATACGAACTGAGACTGTTAGCAGCCACTTTGTGGGTCGGTACACTCGTATCCGACGTACGACCAGCCCAGCTCAAAAAACCACGCAAAAGGTGGATGAACTGTCGCTCGTTGAATTAGCGGGAGACAAAAAACAAAACGCTCTTTTGGCGTAGATTGTTGGTGAGTCACAGCACTGCTTCAACGATGGTTTTTAGAGCTTCTTCTCCCGTTTTTCGATAGACGCGACGACGAGGCTGAAATGCTCTGAGATACGGCGTCAATTTATCCTTGGCGACACCTCGATGGGGAGAGAGCCACGATCGCTGGTGCTATCCGTGGCTCTCGCAAGTGTTCACGTGAACGTCTCCATCAACGTACTCGCCGTCGCCCTCACAAGCGGCTCATACGCCCGAAAGCCGTCAGTATAGATAGTTAGCGACTCCTGGTGGCGGTTAGCCAGCAGGTGTCGTATCGTCGATTCATCGGCGGCTTTCACTGGGATTACGTACCGTTCACCAGTGCCGAGATCTGCGAGAATAAACACGGTTGGTTTGTCCTGTGTCGTACATTCCACGCCAGCGCGTGGAGAGGCCAAGCGATCGCGACGGTTCGAAGACTATCTCTCCAAGATACGCTTGCTCGCCTGTTGCATATCTACGTCACCAGTTTCGCAGCTCTTACGGGAGACTACCGAAATCGATCAGGGGGTAACACGTACTGCTTACCGAGAGACTAACTCACCTCATCACGAATCACAACGACCGTAATCGAATGGGGTGTAACGCTCGTAAGTACAACCTGGAGAATCGATCATGGGACTGCCTTGTTGGTGAACTTGAAGAATTATACACCGATCAAGTCCGATGACGATAGAACACAGAACCACATTCGATAAGAAACAACCTTTTTATTATGTAGCAGAAAAGCGATCAATAATGAATCCTCTAAGTAGAGCGCGTGAAGTATACCGAGAACAAGGAGTTATTGAACTCATCAAAGCAGGGACTGATTATCTCAGAAACAGAGGTGGGGATACGATACGGACATCTTTCTACTCACTCCGGATCATTGATCGATGGTGCTACAGACATTCCGTCGACCGTTTCGAGAGCCTAGTTGAAAAAGAAGAATCAGCGGAGGACGCATTTAAAACCGCTCGCCAGTACCGTGGTTACGGGAACTATCGATCGATAGAGCCAATGCAGAGTGATGAACCACTCAGAGAACTTCTTGAGCGGGTAAAACAGACTGAGCCTGAAACAGTCGTTGAAATAGGTACTGCTCGAGGAGGTTCTTTTTATGCCATGGTCCGGATTCTTGAATCCGCTGATCGCTTCGTAAGCGTAAATCTTGGAAGGAGTTTCGGCTACAAGCACAAGATACCTCTCCTAAAAAAGTTTGATGAAGAAAAAAATCTCAAATTTATCCCCGGTGATTCTCACAGCCACCAGACGTACAAGAATGTAAAAGAGGAAGTAGGAGGCAAAATTGATTTCCTGTTTATTGATGGTGACCATTCCTATTCAGGAGTAAAAAAAGACTTCAAAACCTATGGTGACATGGTAGGAGAGGGTGGTGTAATCGCGTTTCATGATATCCAACATGAACATCCAAGAGTTGGTGTTGATGAACTCTGGACAGAAATCAAATCAGAGTATGAAACCGAAGAAATAGATGTATCCCCAGAAAGAACGACTGGCGGAATAGGTGTAGTGTATGTATGACTGTTTGTGTGTCAAAATGTGGATGTTTGTTGGTTGAGGTTGTACAAATTAGAAATTTATGTGACAAATTAAAACTATCTCTTGATGGCAGTGTGATAAGATGAAATCATTTCGTGATTTAATACGGTATGTACGAGACCGATTTCCTTATTTACGTAGGCCTATACTGAAGTTGTGGAATACATATGATAATATCAAATTCAATCTGTACGTATTCAAGAATACATATCCTTTTCAGAATGAAAGAGCGACAATAGACCCATATCAAATATTTATCATCGAATCACACGTTATCAAATATAATGGTGTGTTTGATTTTATTCAGGATGCTGGTCGTATTTATTCTGGAATGTGGGACATAGACACTAACATATTTAATAAAACATTAGTATATCGTAGCTTTGAGCAGCATTTTGATAAAGGTTTGCCTTGGAAAGAAACAGAGCGATATAATAAACACGCTCAAAAGGTGAAAAAGCAAGATTTTGATAGGTGCAAGACAATAGATGCTCTGGATAAATGGTACTCTAGATATGATAAGCTTTTTAAAAGTATCTCTGATGACGGATACAAAACACAGGAGGAAATCCTTCTGCATGGAGACGATCCAACTAACACATCTGGAATTGGTGGAATACTGCAGAAATCTTCGAAATCAGTTGTTGTCCACGAAATAGCTGTCAGCATTGGTCGTAACGGTAACTTTCATCTTGACGACGGTCGTCACCGTCTCTCAATGGCCAAATTACTCGGTATAGAGGTACCCATACGGGTTGTTGTGCGTCACCGTAAGTGGCAAGATCTCCGGAACTCTGTCGCCAAGGCAGCTGATGAAGCTCTGGATGAGGGAATCCCAGCTGAAGATGTAGAGACGTATATTAAAGACGAGCTAAGCAACGAACTTAATTCTGTGTTCATGGGATTCAACCACCCGGACATTCAGGTCATCCTTGAGCGGAGACTCGGGGTGACGAATGATAAAGTGAGTTCAAACAACAGCGCTTAATATTTCTCGATACCGACTCACTGCGGCATTATAATTATACTCTTCAACAGCGAGATCTCGGCAATTCCGGCTCATTATTGTCAATTCTTTCCCTTTAAAAATACGCTCTATCTCATATGTCAGCGTCTTCGATGAACCGTCATCTATCAGAAATCCAGTCTTTCCCTCGCGGACCACATCTGGAACTCCGGAAACGGGCGTTGCATACACCGGAGTGCCACAGGCCATAGATTCTAAAATCACTGTCGGCAATCCCTCGGTTGGCTGTGATGGGAGGACAAGCAGCCGAAGTCGACTCAACTCGGCCGGAACCTCATCGTGGTCAACCCACCCAACAATCTCGACAGATCCGGATTCGATTTCGGTAGCCAACTCCTGTTCAAGCCATGGTCTAAGTTCGCCATCTCCGATGAACCGAAACGTGATTTCCGGTGGGAGCTGCGTTGCGACATCTGCAAGCGTTCGAATTCCTTTTTCTTCGTCGAGTCGGCCAATAAATCCGACCGCACACTCGCGATCTTCGAACGGAGTCTGTGGACAAAACGTCTCAGTGTCGACATACCGTGCACCATTCGGATACAGCTTCGTTTCATACTTCATAAGCCCGAGTTCCTCGGCCATCGATGGAGTGTAGGTCACGATCCCATCGGCAAGCCAGTAGCCGATTCGTTCTAATCCCCAAACCAGACCAGCAAGACCGCGAGCAACACTGGATGGCACTTTCTGTTCCCACTGCAGCCGTAGTGTCAGTGGGACATTGCCACGCGGTTCTAGAACAACTGTCTTTCCGATAAGACGGGCGAATGCAATCGGAAGGAGGTAAGCGGTTGCACCGAAGAACAACACTATCCCTTCATCACGAGATGCAATGACCCGACACATCCGAAACTGATTTCGCAGGAACCGAAACGCAGCGATGACAATCGAGTGACCAACGCCTGCCCCTGAAATCTCACAAACAGAATACTCCTCGCGGATCGGCGATTCAGAAGAGAGATTTGTCGTGACGAGTGCCACTGATGTAATCGCTGAAAGAATACCTAACAGTGATTCGACGTGGCTTTCACTCGCAGGTGCAAGTGGATGGGTCACGACAAGAACGCCTTTTTTCGCCATTCGTTCACTCAAACCGTTGTCGTTGCAGTGTAAATATCGATTGGTACAGCAGCAGTGGCGCAGATTCACTCGTTCACGAGTGTGAACAGGTAGCCGGTCCCGACAATAACCGTAAATAGAAGAATCATCGCCAACTGTCCAACAGGCCTTACTGATGGTGACCGAACCAACGCGCGAAGTCGACGCGGCACAGAGACGCTCATAAGTTCCCAGAGATAGGTGGACTCCTCACCGTTCCCTATTCCGAGTTGCGTAGCTTTTCGTTTCGATTGACCCTGTTGAAACGCTCGTCTGAGTAGCCAGCCAAGCTGAATTCGATGCGAAAACACCTTGTGTTTGACGACTGCGTCCGGATTATACACGACTCCACGATCATATGCTGCTTGAAGTCGCGCGCCGAGCTCAGCACCTTCCGAGTGCCGGTAGGAGTCCGCGTCCGGTCCTAAAGAGGGATCGAATCCTCCGAGATCAAGAAACACTTCTCGACGAAATGAAATATTCGACTCAAATGTGTTACGAATCTCCGCATATGGCTCGGCGAATCCTGGATGGGTAACCCCGACTAACCAATCGAACTCTCGAGGAAGATACCATGGCCGACCAGCAAGCCATAGACCGACCATCCGGCCTCCTACTGCCAAAGCGTCTGTCTCTTTGTAAACACGAACCAGCTGTGAAATCCAGTCCGGGTCAGCGACAGCATCGTCATCGATAAACGCGACGACTTCGCCCGTCGCTATCTCTGCACCTTTCGTTCGACTGTAAGAAACGCCTTGGTTCTGATCATTGTTATGGACTTCAATATTTGGGCTATTGAACTCACGACGGACACGTTCAGCGACGGCTTCGTTGCCGTCGACGACAATAATGATCTCGACAGATTCGTATGACTGTTGTTGAACACTTTCCACCGCGTCACAAAAATCAGCGTACCGGTCCATGGCGTAGGTACAGACAACTACAGAGACATCCATTATCGAACTTCAGACAGTGGTTGATTAAGAATGTTGTTTACGAACACACCAGTTCGTTCCGTCGAC
>LFCJ01004328.1_pt1 | contig 10408 bp, 5 predicted proteins | sample 643141 | NCBI WGS metagenome assembly LFCJ01 (sample SAMN03766243, study PRJNA286221) | soda lake metagenome | biome: soda lake; feature: Kulunda steppe; material: water; isolation source: sample B1-Br-g2 brine of Lake Bitter-1 | place: Russia: Kulunda steppe | collected 2010-07 | reverse complement strand
GGGGCGTCATCTTAGCTAGTTGGCTTTTCTGGCAGTTCTCCTTTTCCTAGCATTTTTCAGCTCTTCTGCCTTGCCTGCCTTAAGGACATTGCTGTGTCCGCTCGCGTCTTGTAACAAACAAACAAACTCCACCAAATTAGGAAACAATTGTAGTACCCAGAGAAGCACTGTCACCATGTCCAAGGAGACCTCCTCAAAATTCTTTCTAACACGATCCAAAACTCTCAATCCCACTCATATTCCTTTATGAAGTTAAATCCCATGCTGCACTCCGGAACTACCGGAAATCCGAATTTGGAATTGCCGGAAATGAATGTGCAGATGCCCTTGCAAAATACCAATCATGCCATGGAAACAGCCTCCCAGCTGAAAGAACCATCCGCACTGCAGACCCTGGTGGCAATCCCTTCTTTAATAATAGCTGGTTAGCTGTTGAGGGAGTAGATCAGCAAGGATCTGGTACTGTAGCTCCCCAACATGGCCCTAGATTGACTTACCTTCCAGATCTCCAAGCCGCACTAAAATCACACATGCACTTGAACCATAAACTGGATTATGCAAACTCAAAAACAGGGTACTACTCATATTACCAGAGTCTGCCACACGCTCACAAAGGCATTAGCAACGCTTTTTGAAGCATGTCCAAAATTTCTCTCCAATTGAAGCGCAATGTCTTCTACTACCGCACAGGCACCCTTCTTAATTAGAAACATACTTTTCCGCTTTAAAATGTCCACCAGCTTTCAGTATCCACTCTGTCAACAATGAGAAAGTGCTCTCCATATTCTCTCAGGGTGTCGACATACAATCATCTTGGGTATGATCACTGAACGCCATAATGTTGCCTGCAGGCTCACCATGAAAGCCATCAGCAAAGGCTCTCTGGCAGGTTGTCTGGTCCATTTGGATGCCGGCAGCACAACCGTTTGGCCTAACAAAACCTTCAAATGCCTGAGAATGCTAATAACAGGACAATACCCAGCTGGTTTTTTTGGTGCTCGTCTATGTAGAGATAGACTCACCTCTAGTCACCCTGATGCCATTTTGGTCACCTTACCTACTAAAAACCAAATCGCCAACCACTCCTCATTTGCACCAGGTGTCACAACCAAGACAACCCAGCAGAGATGTACGCAGAGTCCACGAGCTACATATCAACATGAGGGAGATACACCTTGTTAAGTACTGTGAAGATACCCGGCCTGGACATCAATTAGAGACCTCTAAAAAAAACACGAGGTTCTTTGTAAGCGCTTGAAGGCCAAGAAAGTCATCCTTAGCATCATTATTCTTGGTGTGGGAGGCTCTATCCATACCTCACACACTTTAAATCACCTTAAAGAGCTCGGCCTTGATGTACAAAAAGCCCATAAGACTGCCCTTAAGCTACATGCGCATTCTGTGCTCTATGCACACAAACTGACAACTACTAGACGCGCTCTTGAAAAATCCAGTTCCTCTCAAGGTCTTGGTCTGGAGCAGGGGGCAGCTTGTCACCCTTTAGATCCTCACAAGCTCTTCCTTCTCCCTGGTAAAGGGGACTCACGGCTCTTCGGGCATGAGCCCGACGGCTCTTCGAGCATGAGGAAGTGTCTCATTTTCCTTAACTGATGCAGGGAGTGGTTTCACTGCCTACGTAGTTTTTTTCTTTTCTTGTAAACTTCAGACTGCTTAAATCATTTTCCAGCAAGATACTTCATAAGAATGCACAGGTTTCCTCTTGAAGTTCTAATCTAAAAGTAGTGTTTTTTGATCCCAGGGCATGGTCTCTGCGACAGGCACCTTTAAAGCTTAGTGTAAGATGGTAACCCTGCTTGCAAGCTTTCACAATACTTGAGCTTGGAAGGTGCGTCACGGAGACCGTGCCTAATGGGCCGCGGCATGAACCCTACTTTTCACAGCCAAATGTGTGGACACCACATCAGATCACCCACTGCACCAGATTACATGATTTTCGGTGTTTTGGTGCTCATGTGATAAGCAAACATCATTTAAAAAAATTCGAGTGAAAAGATCCAGCGGTTGGTGAGATGTGCATTCTGGGTAGTTTACCTGGAAAAATATCCAGCAAATGGGTGCCAAAATGGGACAAAAACTGACCCCCTCCAAACCTAGGTTTCAACATCCAATATCGATAAGCAACATAATAGAAGTATACTGTGGGGTTCTGAGGGTAAAAGGACCTCTGATGGGCCTGTGGTGAGGACGCACGTGCGCTATCTATGCCAGAATAGGCCAAGAAAAGAGGCTGAGCACCCACCTGGGCCACCATGGTCGTCTTCTTCACCCCAAATTTTGCCAGCAGCCAAGTTATTTGATAAAATTCAAGTTCAAGTTGAAGAGGATCATGCCCGGAATTATGGTCAGATAGCCCCCTCTGGGTTTTTTACGCTTATATTATATGTAGACATGTAGAGTTATATACCTTAGCTTGCTGGTTGATAAGCAGTAGAAGTTCTAAGTCGTCAGCTAGTCAGCGTAAGGCGTATTTCCTCCACTATCGCACAGGCAACCCCTTCAGTCGGAAGCATGCTGTCGACTTTAAAACCTTCACCAGTCTCAATGCCCCTTGTGTCAAAAGACAGACAGTGCTCTACACGTTTTATCAGGTTGTCGGCACCAGGCAATCTCCAGTCAGATTACTGAGCGTCACATTAGACTTATTATGAAAGTTATTGCAGCAGGCTCCCTAGGGGGATATTTCGGTCAATTTAGTGTGGCAGTGAAAACTGTCTAGTATTACAAAATATTCAGATCCCTGAAGAATCATCCAACAGAAACTTCCCTGGATGGCCTTTTCCCCGACGCTTCCCTATCAAGCAAAAACTCACTGCTAGTCTTATGCCCTAGTATAAAAAATGCCTAATAAGAACAAACAAGCACCCGCTGCCCACCCTAGGCACGCATTAAGAAGTAGGGCAAGGTGCAGAGGGGATGGGGGGATTTTGGCGTCAGCACCAGCAAATCTTCCTTTGCCCAGGGTCCGGGGGACTTTTGTCAGCTCACTCCCAACCAGCAGTGCATCCATCTTGTGGAAGGCAAGTATTGCGACGATACCAGACCCAGGAGCCAACTCGAAGCTGCCAATCAACAGCACAGCATGCTTTGTCAGAACCTGTGGCGTGCCGCAGGCAAAGTTAGCCTTTCATACCATCCTTCTGAGAGTAGGTGGAACTAATTGCAGGCTGCACATTCTGGAGCCTTTCAAGTACCTCGGTCTCAATTCTCAAAATGCTACCGACTTTTGCCACCTCTCATCATCATGGTCAGGAGTGGGGCACTGCTAGTCTCTTGCCTGATCCCCATTGGTTTCTTTTCTCTTCTTTGGTGTCTCCCAAACCGTGTGACCCAGTGGAGGGGTCACGCGGTGTCTTGACCCTAGCCTAGGGTCTAGGGCCTAGGTGACCCCTTTCCCTTCATTGATGTAGGGAGTGTTTTCACTGCCTACATCTTTTCTTTCTTATACATGGTTTGCCTGCAAGGGTTTTGGCAGGCTGAGAGTCCGCTGCATACAGAACAGCCTCTGGACATAACCATAACAGTCCACACAACACCCTTCATGCTCTAAATACAGCGATAGCTGCATTATCAATCGCTCAAGTATTCAGCCAACCAACTCCAACCGATTGAACACACAGTGCAGTGCACTTCTAGCTGCAGCACTTACCTGGTGTGACAGGTTGAAGGTTTGCAAAAAGGGCCTTTATTCAAGAAGTGCGGCTGCTAGCCTAATGTTCTGGCATGGAAAAGTAGACATACCATGGGAACCTGAGGGAGGAAACAGACTCTGTTCGCAGACGCATAAGTCCTGAGAGAAACCACATGTGGTTGGAATTTAGTGGAAAAAGGAGTTGTTGTGGTTCCTGGTCACTGTTTCAATTAGTAGGGTGTGGGCATAAAGTCTGAATTGTTTTGCCTACACAAGCAGCCAGCCGGACTTCACCCCAACAATGTTGGCAACAGCTTCTGTGAAGCCTGTCCGTAGATGACCTTTGCTCTTGTTCTAGAGCAGAAGCTATCTTCATTCTGCATAAAACCCCATATAAGCAACATATAGGCTCTTCGCCCTTCGCACTGTAATGTTCACCTTGTTGGCGTCAGATATTGCTATGACAAATGACCAATAACGACTGGCAAGAGCGACCTGACAGCATTGCAATTTTAAACCCATACTAGCATGAAGGTGCAACAAAGTGAGCTTGTGCGATCCTAACTGGAGCAATGGGGATCATCTAGAAATGTCACACTGAGCTACCCCTCAGCAAGCTTGGCCTGGGCCGGTGCTTTCACACCTAGCGATACATTCATGATTCAGAGAATATTCAACTATTTAAAAGAAGTACAGAACAGGCTACACCAGCAGGAAACCTAGAAAGTGAGAGGATTTAAAGTTGGTGCAAGCACCAGGCAAAGTCCCACCATCAAACTAAAGAGAGGTACGTCATTGAGATTTAGAAGGGTTGTTACGAGCCATGTTCTGAATCTCCATCTGTTTTTCGCTCCAGCCTTCTACTTGTGTTAATGATCTTTGTCGTGTATTGTGTGTTGATTATAGTTTAATTTTGAAACTTTAAACCAATCAAGGCCAAGTTTACTGAAGGGTAGCTCGGGATGACTTACATAAATGGTCCCCAGCGCTCCAATTGCATTGCTGTGCTAGAATGCATGCTGTGCTAGTAGTAGTTTTTACCAAACCTTTCAGCAGATGAACTCTGACCTTGTTCTAGACCAGATGCTATTTCTATACTGCCAGCCAGAAAGCAGACTGGCCATCAAAGCGACATGCAGGCTTGTACACCCTTCACGTTGAGATGTGCACCTCGTTGAAGTCAAACATTGTGATGACAATCAACCAGAGCAACAACTGGAAAGAAGAACTGAGCAGCAAATAAGATTGAAACACGCCCTTGCAAGGATTTAGCAATTGCTCAGCAATGCCACATAGTGAGCCTACACACCATCCTGATTGGAGGACCATGCATAAAAGTCAGATTGAGCTACCCCTCAGGAAGCTTGGCGTAAACCGGTGCAAATTTACTTTGAAGTAAGGAACTTACACTACACCTAAACACCCATTCTATGGTTTGACGCAAGTCATAGATATAAGTGAAGTTTTAAGTAACACAGACAGATCTCTAGAGCACGTGCTTCAGAACCCTCCTGACCCCCACTAATGAACTTCTTCCTAGTTTAATGGCCATTACATGGGTGGTGTGTTCCTGGTGCTTGCACCAGATGTAAACCTCTTCCTCTGTCCACGCAAACAGGGGTTTTCCTGTTGGTGCAGTCTTTTATCTTGTCTTTTCTTCTAGTATGCATGCTGTGCTATAGTACTAGCTATACACGCATACCTGCATTTAACTATGCATGCCATGCTATAGTAATAGCTAGGCATATGTATGCATGTATATATTTAAGATAACTATGTTCAGTAGCTCTCATTGCTCAACGCTCTTACAAATTCTTACAACTTTATGCATGCATAATTCGCGTATACGCGATTACGTAATTAGACATGGTTCAGTTGGTAGGGCTGATACAAATTCACTAGGTACATCACGATTTCTGAAGTAATAAAAAGTAATTTATACACCAAACATTCAGGGACTGTTCCTTTGTCGTCTTCAGACGAATTCTTCAAGCGCCTGGCGCATAAGCTCGCTTGCACAATTAAGGACATTCAAAATAGACTCTCATGCTTTCAATCGGGAAAGCTTCGCCTGTATTGACGTGTTATCAAAGGTGTCCTCATGCAATCACAGCTTACGCTGCACAACCTAATAAGTCAGATGACAGCAGGGCTACTATACAAGACAACCCCATCATACGTGCTAACAGGCAGATTTTCAGAGAGCAGGTCAGTGCAGTGATTGGCTGCGTGTTTTGTCTGCTGCATATGTCACATGTCATGGGCGTCTGCCAGGACTCGTCCGTGACTCTGTTGCTACAGTTGAACAGTGCCAGGTGCTATTTTGCATTGCATCCTAGTGGCCTTTCAAAGTCTCTTTCATTCAAACTCAGTTAATTTATGCGTCCAGATGCCAGCACATTCCTTTTGCATGAACTCTGCATGAAATGATGCTGGAGATGTCTATCATGCTGCATGGATCACTGAATTAATGTAAGCATATCCTAATTGTCAAGTCCATGAAATTACCCTCCTGGCCTTGGGTGCTTGCATGCATTTGTTGATGGCCTCTTGTATGCATCCCAGGACTACCTCGCGACAGAGCAAAGCAAGCAACGAGCTGACTGGGCGCGCTCAGTTCGGTCTGCCACAGGGCGTGAGAGGCAAACGCTTTGGCGCCCTGAGCTCGACCCTCCAGCCGTTTTATCGCAGGTGAGGCTCTAGCCCACATTGGATGATGGCATTGGTTAGGCTAGGTTACATAGCTGTAACCGCCAAACGATGGCAGCTGAGCTGAAACCTAGAAGGCCTGTAACCTGGACCTTATCTAAAGTGGCGCAAGCACAAAAAAAAAGGTAATGTATGGAAGCTAGAAGTTTTGGTGAAAAGCGAAACTCAGAGTCAAACTAGAAAACAGGCTCGAAAGAAATGATGGCATTGGCCTACAAGAAAATTAAGAACAGCAGCAATATGGAGGCCCTCTCACACTGTTCTTCTTGCCATGACTCTCAATGAGCTTTGTGACATCTTTTGCTCGACAAAGCAAGGACCTGACACTCATGAGGGTTCCTGCCACTTGCCATCAGCATAAGCGGCCAACTTTTTCAAGGCACACATGGATAAGCTTAGCATTCCCCATGATTTATTGGCATATTCTTGTGAGCTCTTGATGCTTAACCCTGGCGTAAATTTATCTTAACATGTAGAAAGGATGTTCGCACAGTACCCTGCTGGGTAGAGTTGACTCTGTTGCAGCGCACATCCTTTGCATGTAATGAGCAAGGCGAAGTGAATGGCAAGCTGGTTGCATCATGGCTCAAATACAGAGACTAGGAGGGGCCCTTTTTTGCAGTGCTTCTGTTGTGTGAAGTGCATGCGGGGTTTTTATCGTCTGCAGGTCACAATTGTCCTCATAAGCCCAAGGAGGCCGGTCACGGCAGGCACTGTAGCTAGAGCATGCAGGTATTATTTCCCTAGCTTCAGCTTATCTGTGTTGAAGGCTCCTGCTCCTGTAACGGTGGCTCTCCTGTAAGCTAGCTGTGGTGCATAAACAACTGAACAGGAAGCTCCCCCAAGTCCAATGAACAGCATGATCTAGAACAAGCGAGACCTGAGTTGGGGGTAGATCTCTGCTGCATTCCTAAGTCAGAGCAGGGATACTCGACCATTGAACTAGAATTAGCATGCACAAGCTTTCCTTGGCCAAGAGTTTCATTGATTGCTCAAGAAGCTCAAAACACAGCATTCATCAGGGACCTGGATTGTCTGATTCCTTGTGAATACTGTTTCCTTGCAAATGCAGTGCATTTGAAGTGCTGGACATGAGAATTGTTGCGCCCCGCTGCAGTCACTTATCCAGGTAGGCTAAATTCAAACCGCCAAGCATCTAGTTGGAGAGTGTGTCATGGAATGCACCCCGAGGTGCGGAATTGAGCTGATCTTAGTGGCACTCTGTGCCTGGTAGAATGGACAAGGCAGGTTAGAACCCGATTGAAGTCAACATTCTTGTATGTCAATGTTTCACCATGGGACGCACTAGTCAGGCAAGAGCATTAAAGAGGTCTTGGCTGTCGACTTGTGTTCTCAGGCATGCTCTGGGCTCGAGTAAAGGGGCGCAGTACATCCTCCACAGCACCCGTACATTTGACACTATTTCAGAAGCGACCTTTGATTGTGATCTGACAGTGGCATTCACACGGGTGCGTCTGTGCAGTATGAATTGCACCGAGAAAATTTGTGCGCTGAATTGGCTGTGGCATGTATGACTTGCATGTGCATCTGTTTGCATGCCCTTCCCCTGTGTGGGGTGGCAGTGGCCAGGCCAGCGTTGCGTCTTGCCAGGCTGCTTTGGTACATCAACCTGGATGCAAACATGTTTGATTACTCCCATCTTTTAGAGTCTAGCTCATCCAAGGCGCTCTATGCTTTCTGGCGACACGCACCTCGTGTAAGAGCAGAAGGCAAGCATTTTAGGTTGCATGCAGTGCTTGTTGCATTACCTCAACAATCAAGAATCTGCCTTGCTAGCTTGACATCAGCGCTCATTGCCTTACCTCAACAATCAAGAGCCTGCCTCGCTAGCTTGACATCAGCGCTCATTAACTTACCTTAACATTCAAGAGCCTGCTTTGCCAGCTCTACATCAGGGCTGACTCTTCATGGCAGACTTAAAACGCTTTGAACGTGAATTTTGGCATGCAGAAGGGCGTGTCCTTATTGCGAATTCTTTTGTCTGCAGTGGGTCAAAGGGCAAGGCCTCCCATTCTACGACCTCACAGCCCTTATGGAGCATCCTCTTGTAAGAGAGTTAGTTTCAGCAAAGGCCAGTACGTCAAGGGAAGCCCTCAGCAACAGCAGCAGTAAAACTGCTAGTAGCAGCACATCCGAGGGCAGCAACAGCATAGGAGAATACAGGGTCTGCAATGGTGATAGAAGCAGTAGCAGCCGCATTAGCAGGGAGGGTAGCAAGTTGCTCAATGGTGGAAGTCACAGCAGCAGTGCAGCATCAAGCCAAGGTGTCCGGATCGCGCTTGTCTTTGGAGTGAGTGCTGTTGCCGCGCACCCACACATGCGCCTTTACTTTGCGTATTTGCATAGCAGAATGGTAGACAGGGATGCCAGAAATTTGTGCAGATTTTTGTCTGGCCATACCTATGACAAGATTTAAATGCAGATTATATAATGGAAGGAAATGTGTGCATGTGCTTGCAGAGGGAAGATCTTGGAATGTCTGATGAAGAAGTACAAGCATGTGATGTGGTTTGCTCAATTCCCATAGGAAGATTGCAGGTATGCAAGCCCTGATACCTCCCTGATTGCCTCAGCCACAGCTTGGACCAAGGTCCTATCTGAATTCCTTTTCCAGCCAAATTTAGCTGCCTTGCGCATAATGCTGCTTGTGCGTCAATGCTGACTCAGAGCACCTGACCCAGCTGTCAGAACACGAGCGGGGTCATGGCTTGGGCCAGGTGTATGCTGCTGTACAGCAGAAGCATCATACGGTTAACATAAGAGCTGTGCCGTGAGCAGGCACGGCTCCGTCAAACCTGCATATCCTTGTCAGCACAACGGCAAATGGAATGGGATGGTCATGAGTGATGATGATGCATCACGTATGCACCATATTGAAAGGGTGCTCCGACTGCCTTGCTACTATGATTTTTTGGTGAGCAAGGTATGATCTAGACTGCCAAGTCTTTCTGCCTCGCTTCTGATTTGCAGGAATCATTAAGTTTAAGCCACGCGGTGTCCATCAGCCTGTCCTCGCTCTTCCAGCATCGTACCGTCGCCCTTTCTAAATGAGCAAACCCTGGTCCGATTTTCGTCGTGTCTACTTCCTCAACACCAATTCATGCATGTTGCTAAGTGCAAATGATTACAGGGAGCGCACTAGCAGCGCTCATGTGGAGACTTATACAGAGCTGCAGATTCCTTGATCTTCATTGAGTCTGTAAACCTTATGAATCCATTCTTAGCTCAGATGCAAATCACATTGGGTGGGCCTCCCTGATGTGTGGACCGCTCCCGCCCGTCCTCTGGGACTCGACCACCTCCCCTTCATAGCTGCAGGCAGCGTTGCACAAAAGGTAGGTGTGATCAAGCTTATAAAGCTGACACCCAAAAGCCAGACACTCCTGTTTGGTAGCGCTGACTGGCCATGCATACGCAGCAAACGGAATTTCGTCATATGTTGCAGGGGTGCGCATGCTTAAGGAATTAAGCAGTCAGCTTAACTGTGTTGCCTAAAATAATGCAACAGCCACAACTGACCCTTTGTTTTGTTGGGACGCCCCTTTGAAGTGCTTGATGGGCTCCCTGCGCTCTGATTGCCCTGCGTCCTCCTGCAGAACCGCACATAGAAGAAACAAAGATAAAAAACTTAATGGTGATCATACTTGAGCAGTAGCAGCAAGACATACAAAAGTGCAATGGTTTTGCTGTGATTCGGCGACTAGCTCGTGCGTGAGGCAAGACGCATCCCAGACAATCTTCTCGGCCCTGTCCTGGCTATGGTGGTGCACACGCCTGCTTGCCAATTGCAGCCGCAGTTTTGGCTGCATTGAGCTCCGCTTCTGGCAGTCCATGCTCCTGGCTACACTTGGCAAACTCTGGGTCAAAGGTCAAACCTGCGCAAACATTGTGGCATGACTTCTTAAGCTCGGCTATGCTATTCCAGATCTTGATTTACCCTATTGCATTGCCAGTGACAGGACAAACCGGCACGTGCGGTCTCATCCTTGTGGCGGGGCTGGTATTCAGAAGGCGGGTAACTGGTCTTCT
>LFCJ01004327.1_pt1 | contig 10410 bp, 9 predicted proteins | sample 643141 | NCBI WGS metagenome assembly LFCJ01 (sample SAMN03766243, study PRJNA286221) | soda lake metagenome | biome: soda lake; feature: Kulunda steppe; material: water; isolation source: sample B1-Br-g2 brine of Lake Bitter-1 | place: Russia: Kulunda steppe | collected 2010-07 | reverse complement strand
TTCGACGCCGTCGAGGGGCGGGTGATCACGCCCGGTGACGTCGCCGCGGAACTCGACTGCACGACACCCCGCCCGCCGGACGCTCGAACAACTCCGCAAGGAGGGACGACTCGCCCGCCCCAGGACTGCCGGTCGGCTGATCTACTGGCGGGAAGCCGACGAGTCGCGTGCGGGACCACCGGGCGGTCCGCCGCCGGAGCGTCGACGGGGACACGACTACCAAGGTGGACCCGGCCGTGGCGTACCTGTTCGACGGCGTGACCGTGGTCCGATTCAGACCCGCCGAGACCCACTCGAGGACGGCTACAGACCGTCCCTGAACCCCGGCTGTCGGCTTCAGCCTCCCGAATACAATGCCCGAAGAGCCACGAGAAGCGAGCTAATGGCTGCCACGTGGCGTCGGGTACACCGTTCCCGGAGGGCGAACGGGAGAAACCCAGGGGGCGGACGGATGACGTCCACTCGAGTTCTCCTCGCCGTCGCCTTCGGTTTCGCCTGTCTCCTCGCGGTCTCGACCGGTGCCACGATCGTCACCGAGGAGACCGACGAACGCGACCAGCTCGACGAGGACCTGGTCGCCTATCCACACCCCGGACCGAACGGCGTCTACGCGCACCTCGAGGGCGGCGAGATGGTCCTCGATCTCACCGCGGAGAACCCGGACCTCGAGGGTGACGGCGTGCCGGCGGGGGCCGAAACCGGCATCGACGACGTGTTCGTCCTCGAGAACGACGGCGACGAACCACTCGAGGTCTTCCTCGAGAGCGACCAAAAGCACATCGAGTACTACACCACCGAGGGGGCGATCGACGTCGAGGAGGGGGCGGTCGCCCTCGAGGAGAACGAGACGGTGTCGGTCGGGGTCGCCGTGGATACCACGGGTCTCGAGGCCGGCGACGAAATCACCGACGTCTTTGACGTCGAGTCGAGGGTTGCCGAATCGGAGTCGACGGGGTCCGGCTCGGACGACTGGTCGCTGCCCGAGGTCGGTATCGAGGTTTCGGACACCGATGACGGCGACGGCCAGGACACCGAACTGACGGTCCGGGCGTCGACGTCGCCGATCGACACCCTCGCCGGCGACCTCGAACTCGATGTCGGGGCGGGCGAGACGGAGCCGCCGGCGGTCGTCCTCGAGGCCCTCGAGATCGACGCGACGGAGTTTACGACCACCGAGTTCACCGTCGCACCGACCGACGGTGCCGCGACGTCGGAACTCGGGACGCTCGAGGAGGAGACCGGAAGCGTCCCGGTCGGCGGCTACGTGATCGAGGACGCACCCGGGGAGGGCGTGGTCGACCGACTCGAGTACACGTTCACCGTCGATCGGACCGTGCTGGACGGGCAAGACCCCGAGTCCGTCGCCCTCTATCGCCACGGTGGGGACGGGTGGGAACCGATCGAGACGACCCTCGAGGACGACGGCGGGGAGTCGCTGAGGTACGTCGCGACCCTCGAGGAGTTCTCGACGTACGCCGTGGGCCTCGAGGAGTCTGCGGCGTCGTCGACGGACCCAGGAGAGCCTGCGACGTCGGCGACGGAGATCGATCTCGAGCCCGAAACGCTCGTCGTCGGCGAGCCAGCGACGGTTTCGATCACGGTCGTGAACGACGGTTCCCGGGCGGGGACGTTCACCGAGGAGGTGACCGTCGACGACGACGTCCTCGAGACGCTCGAGGTCGACCTCGACGCCGGCGAATCGAAGACGGTGGCTCTCGAGTGGACGCCGGCAGCCGAAGGGGATCGCACCCTCTCGGTCGGCTCGGACGGTGCCGAGACCGGTTCCGTGGCCGTCGACGCCGACGGTGGTGACGACGGCACAGCCGACGGTGGTGACGACGGCACGGCCGACGGTGGCGACGACGGCACGGCCGACGGTGGTGACGACGGCACGGCCGACGGTGGCGACGACGGCACGGCCGGGACGGACGAAGCGGTCACCGGACCGGGCGGTGACGAGATCGAAGAGCCGGCTGGCTTGCTCTCCGTCGAGGGAGGTGTACTCCTGGCGTTGCTGTCTGCTTCGCTCGCGACGTTGTGGCTCGTCCGGTTACGGTCGCGGTCTTCCGACGGTGGGTCGACGCTGGACGGGGCGTCCTAACCGGTCCGTTTCACGCTTCGACGACGCGCTCGATGTCGGCGGTGGGTTGTGCTGTCCGGAACGACACGGGCGGCCACAACGACCAAGTGGTCCCGGACGGAACCTTCGCCGTACTCGAACGGAACGACGGCGTCGTTGTTCGGATCTCGGACGGCGGTCCTGACGCTCCGAACGATCTGACCGACGAAACGGGGTTCAATGGAACCGGAAGACGGCGACTGTGACTGGTGGACACACCTCGGGTCCGACGGCGCGATGTCGGACCTCCTCTGGCTCACAACACCCCTCCTCCTGCTGGTCGTCGCGTTCGTTCTCCCCGAGGATCTCCGGAGAGGGCTCGTCTTCCGGTACTCCGACCCGACCATCCCGACGGCGTACACGGCCCACTTCGTCCATCTCGAGGTGACACATCTGCTCGGGAACGTGCTCGGGTACGGGCTACTCGCGACGGTCTGTTACCTGCTCGCGACCGCTGCCGGTCTACGCCGGTTTCTGGGGGTTGCCGCGGTCGGGATCGCGGTGTCGTTCCCGCTCGCGCTCTCGGGGCTGAACCTGGCGGTGCCCCGCGACGGCGTGACCTACGGGTTCTCGGGCCTGAACGCGGGGCTGTTCGGGTTGATTCCCGTCCTGCTCGTCGCGTATCTACGGACGACGTTCTGGCCGACGCTCGAGCGTCGGGATGCTGGCGGGATCTTCTTTCTGACGGTCGCCTGGAGTGCGCTTCTCGCGGTGCCGACGTCCCGAAGATCGCTGGCTATCGTCGCCGTTTCGGCGGTGGTCGGCGGGCTGTATCTCTCCGATCTCCGCGGGCGGGGTCGGTCGCCTCGGCGGCTGCTGGCCGAGATCGTGTCCCGCCCCGGGTACGGTGATCTCGTCGTCGTCTCGGTCGTGATCGTCGTCGCTTACCCGCCCGTCGCGTTCCCGACTGACCCCGCCACGGCCACTGGCACGGTGAACCTCTACACCCACTTTCTCGGGTACGCACTCGGCTTCATCGCGTCGTATCTGCTGATCTCGAGTGGGCTGTTCGATGGGTAAAAACGTGTCTTTCAGGCTGTTATTCAGCCCTACCGAAAGGTCAATTACTGGTCGGTGAGTATACAGTTGTAGTGGCGCTCCGACGGTGGCTTCGGGTTGGGATACAGGCGGTTCTGGTATTTGCACTCCTCGCACTGATCGCGGGGCAGGTACTCGGCCAGCCGATACTTCTCGGGTTCGTCGAGACGGGGAGCATGGAGCCCTCCCTCGAGCCCGGCGACGGGTTCGTGGCGGTTCCGTCCCCGCTTTCGGGTGAAGTCCGTGACGGCGACGTCGTCGTCTTCGACGCCGAAGAACTCGAGGGTGGTGGCCTGACGACCCACCGTGTCGTCGCCGAGACCGACCGGGGGTACGTCACCCAGGGCGATGCGAACCCCTTTACCGATCAGGACGGCGAGGAACCACACGTCCAGGACGGCCAGATCGTCGCGACGGCACTCCAGGTCGACGGTGACCTCGTCAGGATCCCACACCTCGGGACGGCAGCCGTGGCGGTCGGTGACGCGTTCGAGACCGTCCAGCAGTGGCTCGCTGCCACCGTCGGGACGGGTGCGGTGCTCGGTTCGTCGGGGCTCGTGTACGTCCTGTTCGGCCTGTCGATCGCCGCCTACGCCGTCGAAACTGTCCGTGAACGCCGGGACCGGCCCGCCTCTCGACGGGACGAGCAGGGGGTGCCGATCGACCCGCGGTGGCTCTGTGTCGGCTTCGCCGCGATCGTCGTGATCGCCGCGGCGGCCGCGATGGCGGTCCCCGCGGGCACCGAGTCGTTCGACGTCGTGAGTTCGTCTTTCGACTCCGATCGACCGCTCGTGATCGAGGCCGGGACCACCGAGGAAGTCGCGTATATGGTCTCCAACGGTGGGGTGGTTCCGGTCGTCTCCTACGTGGTTCCGGCGAGCGACGGCGTCGCCGTCGAGGACGAGCGGGTGTCCGTCGCGGGGAGGGACAGCGTCGAACTCGAAGTGACGCTTACCGCCCCCGAGGAGACGGGGTACCACCCGAGGTACGCGACCGAGTACCGATACTTGCACGTCCTTCCGGTTCCGGTGATCGCCGCCCTGTTCTCTATTCACCCGTGGCTCCCCCACCTCGCGATCCTGGGGCTGCTCGGCGGCGGTGTCTACGCGCTCGGGAGGGTGTTGATCGGCCAGGGTGAGCCACGCCTTCGGCGTCGCCGTGCCCACAGGACGCGTCGTTCCGATAGACGGAGGTCACGATAAATGTCGAAATACACGCAGTTTCGTTGGCGGATCGCATGAACGAGAGCCGACTCCGGGTTCGAGCCCTGCTCGAGGAGTACTGGTGGGCCGTGGCCATCACAGCGGCTGCCCTCCTCCTCGGCGGTCTCTGGCTCACCTACGGCGCCTACGTCGCCCAGGCGGAGACGGTCGAAGAGCAACCGGTCGATTCGTGGTCGGTGACCGGTGAACTCACTCACACGGCCACCGTCGAGGAAGAAAACGAACTGTTCCCCGTCGGGACGACTCTCGAGAACGAGCCGATCTACTACTCGAGGCTCTCGCCGACGTTCGACGGCGAGTACGTTGCCAGTTACGACGGTATCGACGGCGAGGCGGTCACGGTGGACCTCGAGGTCGAACTCGTCTCCCGTGCGGTCGGCGACGACACCGTCTACTGGGAGGAGACGGAGCCCCTCGAAGCCACCACCGTCGAAGACGTCTCCGCCGGAGAGGAGGTGACGGCGACGTTCTCGGTCGACGTTGTGGAACTCGACGAACGGCTCGACGAGGTCCAGGAGAGTCTCGGTGCCAGCCCGGGCGACCCCGAGACCGCCCTCGTCGCGACGGTGACCTACGAGGGGACGTTCGGGGACGAACACGACGCCGTCGAAGAACTCCATGAGATCACCATCGACCGCGCCGGTGAGACGTATTCCTTCGATGGGGGCGAGTTCTCCGAGCCGATCGACATCGAGGAACCCGTCGTCATCGAGGACTCGCCCGGGACCGTCGCGACGATCGGCGGCCCGTTCGCAACGCTTGCTGGCGGTGGCGGTCTCCTCGGTCTGGGACTCCTCCGGCGTCGAGGCCTGGACCTCTCCGAGGTCGAACGTGAGTGGCTCGCGTATCGGGGCGACCGCGAGGAGTTCGAGGACCTGATCACCCGGGTGGAACTGCCCGAGGGCGTCCAGGATCGACCGGAGGCGGCGGTGGCGACTTTCGGCGAACTCGCCGAACTCGCGATCGACGTGGGGGCACCAGTCGTCGAGGAGACGGCCCGCGACCGATACGTCGTCCCCCACCGGGACCTGCTGTACGTCTACACACCCCCCGACGATCCGGCGGGCGTCGACCCGCGACCGCCGGCCGACGGTGACAGCGCTGGAAACGGGGACGAACACGACGCCGTCCCGTTCGAGGGGGACACAGAGTTCGAGGAAGGGAAACGCCTCGAGCGTGAGGACGCCTGACCGTCTCCAGCCGTCGAAACGCCTATCTCCGCCCGGACGAGTAGGATTTCCCAAACGGGATGGCGATACTCGACGACCTTTCGGGCTACGAGTTCGAGGACCTGATGGAGGACGTGTTCCGCAAACTCGGCTACGAGAACGTCCGCCAGTCCGCGCGGACGGCCGACGAGGGTCGGGACATCCTGATGGAGGAGGTCGTCGACGGTCGCCGCCGGGCGGTCGTCGTCGAGTGCAAACACACCGATACGGTGAGCCGCCCGGTCGTCCAGAAGCTCCACTCGGCGGTCGCCACCTACGACTACGACGGCCCCAAACGCGGGATGGTCGCGACGACCGGGCGTTTCACCCAACCCGCCAGGGAGTACGCCGGGAAACTCGGCGACGGGGACGGCGGGATCGAACTGCTCGACGGCCGCGACCTCCGGGCGATCGCCGCGGAGATCGGGCTGGACCTCTACAACGGGCGCATCGAGATCCTCTGTGAGCACTCCCTCGCGCCGACTCACCCGACCGCCGGCCGTGACGCTCCCGTCTACGAGGCCCTGCGGGACGTAGAGAACCTCACCCTCGAGAAAACGCCGACTCCCGAAACGGCCCTCGAGTTCGAGCCCACACTCACGATCAGAGCACAGACGAGTGCCACCTTCGAGACGAGCGTCGGCGTGGTCCACCGCCTCGAGGAAACCGACGACCTCGTCGTCCACGCCGGCCGCGAGGGGCCACGGGTCGCGACCGGCGACGTCCGCGACCTGGTCGCCAACCCGAACGCACCCCGGATCGACCTCGAGGACGCCGACCTCGAGGATCGGTTCGACGACGTGGGCCGCGACCGCTTCGGTGCGACCGAGACGGAGTACAAAGAGTGGGCAGTAGAGCGGATCAGAGACCACCACACGACCACGGTCCACTACACCGGCGGGAACAACGTCGACTACGAGAAGACCTGCACACCCAGCCGGTCGGACGTCTCGATCCGGTCGATCGATCCCGTCTACGTCCCACACGTCACCTCGAGGCTCTCGCTGGGCGAGTACGACTATCGCTACGCCTACTACGCCGCCGGCCCCTCCCGGACGACGACCGAAGACGGGATTCACCGCTGTGTCCACTGCGACGAGGAAGACGCCGATACGTACACCTACTGTGCCAACTGCGGGAGTATCAACTGCCCCGACCACATCCGGACCGAACGACTCGAGGACGACCCCGTCTGTACGGGCTGTGCCGTCACCGAACGGTTCGCCCTGAAGACGAAGTACTTCTACGACGAGGAGAACCTCGAGGCCTTCCGCGAGGAGTACTCGGAGATGGCAATCTACGAGAAGGCGATGGAAAACCCCGCGCTCGCGGCGGCGGCCGTTTTCGCGCTCGTTTTCCTCGTGGGTGTGGCCTCGAGTTCGATGGGTCTTCTCTGACACGACGACGGCGATCGGGCGGAGCCCATCCCCGACGATCGCACCCTGAATCTCAGCCTGTCGGTCGACCTCCCGGGACTGGGCACTGTCGGCAACGATCGGCGGTCCACGGGAAACCGGTTCGACGCCGGTCTCGTCGGCGCGGCGTTGTCGTCGTCGGCTCGAACCGCTCGAGAACGGGAGCGCCCCCGTTCGACCGGCCCCGTCACTCCTCCCGGAAGAACCGACCGTGGAAGCCGAACGGAACGGCGTGTGGTAGGGGGACGCGCGCTCTCTCGGTTACCGTTTCCGCGTCGAAGACGAGCAGCAAAGATCGCTCCCGTCGGGTGTCAAGCGCCGGTGCGATCACGACGCCGTCGTCCGCCGCGGTCCCGCCGGGACGCCGAACCATCCGCGGTTCTTCGACGTAGACGCCCCGTTCCCACCACTCCGTCGCGGTTCCCCGTTCGACGTCGAGTTTGACCAGTCCGTTCGCGCCTTCCCTGTCGGTCGCCTGTGCATACGCGTACCGGTACCGTCGACCCCGAACCGCCCTCGGAACCGTCGGAAGCTCCATCCCACCGTCGTACCGTTCGAAACGCCGGACACGTCCCTCCTCGGGGTGGAGCCGAAACCTGACGAACTTCCCGTCTGGAGCCGCGCCGAAGGCGGTCTCCGAGAGGGCCTCGAAGCCGAGCGCGCGGACGATCCCGTCGTCGTCGAACGCGACGAGATCGAGCACCAGCTCGTCGTCGTCCTCGTAGGCGTTGACGTGGTGGAAGGTGAAAAACGGGGACGTTTCCAGCGTCCCGGCGAGCGTCCCGGCGTCCCGGTCGACCACGATGAACCTGCTCGTGGCCCCGTCGTCGTACTCGAGGAGGTCGAGGAACCCCTGGTTCCACGGCGCGAGAGCTTTCGCTATCGCGATCCTGAGCGGCGTCTCGACGATGACGATATGGGAGTCGGTGATCGAACAGTCGTGGACGTATCCGGGGCCGGCCGCCGGTACGGTAGCGACGTGGGTCCGGCCGGCACGCCCGGACGGGATCCGGTAGAAGTGGTAGTTCGGAGCGCGCCCGAACTCCGTACTGTAGCCGATCGTTTCCCCGCGAGCGGGATCGACCCGGAGGTGGGCCGTCGCCAGGTGTTCCGGAACGTCGTCGCGCCAGCGAAACTCACCGCGGGTCTCGAGCGTTACGGGATCGAACGCGATCCGCCGCGGTGCCTCGGTGAGCGCGACGAAGTGTTCGCCGAGTTTGGCGACGTGGACGTTCGCGTTGTCGGTCGACTCGGGCGGTCCAAGCGCCCGCAGCCACTCCAGGGTCCGGCGCAACGACCCGCCGCCGGTTGCGAACTCCGCCGCGCCGTGGCCGGAGTCGGCGGCCGCGTACGCGTCGGTCCGCAGGAACCGGTTGGTGTAGGAAACGGTCCCCTCTGTGAATCCGTACCGGCGGAGCATCGCCAGCCCGTCGAACCAGTGGGTCGCGCGCTCGCCGCCGAACTCGAACCGTCCCGGTCCGTTCCGGATGAGCGCCCCGGAGAGCCACGACGGGACGGTGCCATCGATCGGCAGCTGTCGGTCGGCGTACTCGGTGTCGACCGTTCGAAACCCGAGTTCGTAGGCGCGATCGGTTGCGTCTGACATACTGTCCCATCGGGTGGACGGCAGATCAATCCGCGGGAAGGGGAACCGCCCTAACAGGCCGATGTCGCGGCCCCGTACCCGATCTCCAGCGGTGTGCCGGATACCGCCCCCGAGACCCCACCCGGAGACTATCGCCTGGGCAGCACCTGCCCCCAGACGTGCTTTTCCAGTAGCCTGACCGTCATCGGTCGGTCGACCTCGAGACAACAGGACAGCCGCGGGTAGCCAAACCGGACGGCACCCCTGTCGTGCCAGTGGACCGGCTCGGGTGCCGGGTCGACCTCGACGGTACAGGTCGCACACAGTCCCCGTCCTCCGCAGTTGAGCGTCGACGAGACGGTGCCGTACACCGAGAACCCCTCATTACGGAGGGCGTCCCGAAGCGTCGTTCCGCGTTCGACCGTGATCGTCGATCGGTCGCCGTCGTCGATCACGGTGAGGTCGATCCCCTCGCTCACGGCTGCCCCGTTCGATCGGTGTGTTGGCCCCAGAAGCCGGGGTACTTCTCGACGACCAGGTCGTCCTCGACGCGAAGCTGACAGGCGAGCCGGAGCCCGGAATCGACGCTGTGGGGCGGGGTCGCCAGTCGAAGCCGTTCTCGAGGCCCGGGCTCGCCCACCTCGCCGGACACCGCAACGGCACAGGTTCCACACGTCCCCAGCCCCCGGCAGTTGAGCGTGTCCGCCCGGCCGTTGTGCGGTGACTCGTCCGCTCGGAGGAGAACGTCCCGGAGCACTGTGCCTCGTTCACACTCGAGTTCCCGACCGCGAACGGTAACCGTTGGCATGGGGAACGTTCGTGCGTCGAGTACAAAACCGCACTGCCATACTACCCGCCCGGAACGAGCAACACGAGGCGACCACGCGGTCGCGAGCAGGTTTCGGCGAGTGTACGCTCTGCGATCTCACGGGCCACGACGACGGCCGTAACCGTCGGTCGGTCACACCTCGAGGCACTCGCCGAGTTCGGGCGCACTCGCCGTGAACCCGTCGGCACGCAACTCCTCGGCGAAGGCCCCACAGCGGTCGCCGTGGTTTATCAGGATCTCGGCGTCGCGGTAGGCCTCGAGGAACTCGAGCAGGCCCTCGCGGTCGGCGTGTGCCGAGAAGTCGTACTGTTCGACCCGGGCGCTTACGGGCATCACCCGCCCGTCGATCTCGGCGCTGCCGGTCTCGAGTAACTCCCGGCCGGGGGTGCCCTCGACCTGGTAGCCGGTCATGGCGATCTTGTTGACCGGATGGGAGCGAATCTCGGGAATGTAGGTCATCGCGGGACCGCCATGGAGCATCCCGCTGGTGGTGACGATGACGGTGTTTTCGGCGGCGATCCGTCGCCGTTGTCCGTCCCGGCCGTCGACGAAGCGGGCGTTGCCCTTCGCCCGTCGGAGCAAGTCGGGATCGCGCAAGAACGGACGGTTTCGCTCCCGGAGGAACAGTTCCGTGACGCGTTTGCCCATCCCGTCGACGTAGCATTCGAGGTCGTAGTTCTCACAGATACAGAGCACTTCCTGCGTGCGCCCGATGGCGAAAGCGGGGACGACGACGGTGCCACCCTCGTAGATCGTTTCCCGAAGGCTCTCGGCGAACTCGCGTTCGATCCCGTCTCGAGGCGGGCGGGTGACGTCGGCGTAGGTGCTCTCACAGATCACGACGTCGGCGTCGGGGCGGGCGGTCGTGCCCGAAAGGAGGTTCTGCTCTTCGGTGTGGAAGTCGCCGGTGTAGAGCAAACGCGTCCCCCCATCGGACCGCGTCCGATCGCTCGCGGGGCTCCGTCCCGCGCTGTCGATCAGCACGTGTGCGCT
>LFCJ01004325.1_pt1 | contig 10412 bp, 17 predicted proteins | sample 643141 | NCBI WGS metagenome assembly LFCJ01 (sample SAMN03766243, study PRJNA286221) | soda lake metagenome | biome: soda lake; feature: Kulunda steppe; material: water; isolation source: sample B1-Br-g2 brine of Lake Bitter-1 | place: Russia: Kulunda steppe | collected 2010-07 | reverse complement strand
TCGACTGACTGCTAGCCTGTTCATAAAATGTTAGCAATTCATGCAAGAAATAGCAGAGTTTATAGTTGCTCTGATTTAAAAAACACCGCATGTCAAGAGGGTGGACAAAATGAGAGGCAGGCAAAAAGTCTCTCCTTTTGATTGCCCAATGCAGGGCACATACCAGCACAGGAGAGGCACACCACAGAGTAGTTCAAGGTGAAACCTTGAAGCTTTGGTCAAGAGCACAGGAGCACATCCGCAACACACTTGCACACACGCATGCACGCAGGCATGTGCGCATGTGTGTAAGCAAGCTGCCACAATAACACAACTGTTGCAGTGAGGTGTGCATCTGCTAGAGGCACTCACATGCGTTCAAGATCGGGTGCTGCGCGAGGGCAATGCCGCACGCCTTGGCCAGCAGGCCCGTCATGGTCACACCCTGCACGCCGCGCGCCGAGTTTGTTTGAGCACCATTTGCAGACATGTCAGCCTTGATGTGCTGACACTGTGTTGTCAATCAAGTCAAGCCTAAGGGGGCACTCTAGTGTTGGCTATGGCAGCCAGTGAGCAGCTGCGGCGCAGGGACCATTCAATCCATCAGAGCACAGGCACGCACCCATGCCCATGCACACATGCCCAGTGTGCGCAGCCATGCGTGGACGCCAAGCGCGCACGGCGAATTGGAAGGAGCGAAGGTGCTTGAGAGGCTGCAGGCAGTGAAGACTTCAGGAGGGAGAAGGTGCATGCATCGCTTTGCCCACTTGCCTTGGGCTTCAGCTTCTTGTACAGATCATCCAGCTTATCGGTGCAAATCTGGTATGCTACACGGAACTCAGGCACCTGCAAGGGCGAACACAGGCGAGACGTGACGTTGAGCATGCGCGCGCAGGTGCGCACACGCGCAGGGACGTACGCATGCATGCACGTTGTTCATAGGAGCTACTTTTCTATACTTAGTAGCACAGGCTCACAGCAGCAAACAGCATAAGGCTGCCATTGCCAGGCATGGGTTGTGCACATCTTTTGTTTGTTCACGACCCTCAACTGGCAGGGCTTCATGCTTTCACAGCATATGCATGAGCACCATAAACAAACTTACAGCTAGGGAGGCCACCATGTTTCTGTTGACGGCATGCTGCAGGGTGGTGAAAGGCACGGTCGTGCCGCGCAGCTCGTTCACGGTCGTGGGCTTGGGGCCAGCGGCGGGGGCTGCGGCGGGGGCTGCGGCTGGGGCTGCAACAGACACAGCACGTTTGCAAGTTACGCGCGCGCATGTGTGCGTGTGTGCGCATGTATGTGTGCTTGCATGTGCATATGTGTGCGTGTGTGTTTGTGAAAGTGGAAGCTGGGAGCGCGCGGCCATGAATCCACACATGCGCGAGTAGAACAAGCAGCATGATGCATGCATACACTTGATGACCATGTGCGTGGCGTGCGCTGCGTGCGACGAAAATACCTTCCTTGATAACTGCAGCTCAAACATGCAGCACACCATCGAATTTATCCACCTGACCCGACCGGAACTCCTTCACCAACACACTGCTGTCTGTAATCAACCGCTCATATTAGATGCGTTGCTGTCCCCCAGATGCATGAAATTGTTGAACTAGGTGCCCCCACACCTACACGAACGCATGAAGCAGCCACCCACCAGCGGGGGCAGCAGCGGCAGCGGAGGCAGCTGCAGCTGCTGCAGGCGCTGCAGCGGGGGCAGCAACGGCGGGGGCCCTGCCTGCGGCGCGCTCCACATCAGAGGCAGTGATGCGGCCAGCAGGGCCTGTACCACCCACAGTCCTCAGGTCAACCTGAACGGGCGCAGGCGAGGTGCACCACCTGACCCTTGAGAAAGTTGCATGCTTGCGCGGGTAGAGCGCACCGTGCAAATGATGTGCTGAGGGTGTAGGTATGCCTGCAGATAGGAGGCTAGCGAGCACACTCTGGGCTGCTTTGCATGTGCGTGTTGGTCTGCATGGAAAATGGTGGGGGCAGGCGCGCCAGGGACTGAGAATACTGGCCTGCTTGGGGTGTGCTGCTTGTGCTCGTCATGCATAAAACATATTTGCCTTGGGGTCAGGCTCGTCAGCGCCTGAGCACAAAGCGTGAGTGCGCACATGTCGTCCGCACCTTGAGCTCCTTCGCCAGCTGCTTTGCGTAGGGGGTGGCGATGATGCGGCCGTCCGCGCGGCCCACCGGGGCAGCGGCAGGCGCAGCGACAGCGGGCGCAGCGGCGGCGGCAGGCGCGGAGGCACCGTTGCCTCCCATCAGGGCGGCAGCCCTCTTCTTGGCCTCAATCACCTGCACATCAAAGGGCACCCAAGTATTGCTGGTGTGTGCTTGCTTGTGTAAGCCTCCCCACGGCAGGCACCAGCATCTTGCAAGCAGTGCAAGCCAGGCAGCATCCGCAGTGGGAGTGCAGCGTTTGCTGCACTAGGGAAGCCCACACGCCAAACAGAAGAGGTGGGGCAACACTCTGTGGCCTCGTGGGACAGACTGTGGCAGTCCTCGTAGGCTACGCACAGTTATTTGCTGCGGACCACGCTGTGCATGCATGCATGCTGTGCATCCATGCTGCGCTCTCCTCTTCCTTGGCACAGGTCGTGAGAGCTTTCCCTGACCGCTGCCCTGCTCCTGCTTTGGCGACCCAGCACCAGCAGCTTGGCGCCCAGCAACGTCCGCATCCTCCTCCACTTTGCTGACCAAGCTGATGGGCGCAGGATGGGCTGGCAGCACATTGCTTGCGTGAGTGCTGTGTTTCAGCACAGGCCCATCCGCAGATGGATCCACATCCGCGCTTGGCCAGCCAACCAACTTGGCAACCAACTCGGCTTCAGCGGACCAGCAGAGGCATCAGTACCCCAACATCGCATCAGTACCCCAACAAGGCATCAGTACCAATCCAGATCCCTTTGCAACCACCCCAACCTGTCCCAAGCTTAGCACCAGCATGATGAGAAGAAGTATATGCATGAGCCAGGCACAGCTGCATTGAGCAGCAGGGGGCATATCTTCACTGAGAAGCACCACCCTCTGACAGTTACCCACCTCCTCCTCGGTCTCAGCTGTGAAGCCAATGGGCGCGCCCACGGCAGCACGCTCGCCCTCCGGGCACGTGATGGCGGCCAACACACCCTTGTTGAACGACTCCACATCCATGTCTGCCTTATCGGACTCTACTACGAGGATGGGCTGCATAGCGGGTGTGGCAGGGTACACACAGGCGCGGGCATGGTGGCCGTTGGGGGCAGGCCTTTGCATTTCCAGCAGCTGCTGCGCGGCAGTCCCTCGGTGCCAGAAGCCCCATTGCGAACAAAAGTGCGCTCTTTGATGGGCGTCCATGCATGCAGCATGCACTGCCATCCCAGCAGAGGCCATGTGCGAAACATGTGCGCGCTTGCGTGGCCCAGGTTGGACCCCCAGATGCTGCCCACTCCAGAAAACCAGATGCGCAAGTATACTTTGCATCAATTGCAATCGAATCAAACAGGGAGTTTCAGCATGCTCCCACACAGTACAAGATCCAACGGCCGCCACTTAGCACAGAGATAAATGAGGGTGGGGCGCTGAGCTGGAGCTTGCGTGCTGCTGGACCGCCTGATGCCTGTATCGCGTGCACACCAAGCCTCACATCACTAACGGCTGCATCCAACAGCGTGCACTTGAGCAGCACATTCCGGGAGCTGCCGTTCATCAGCATCATATCCCATCCACCTCACCAACGCAGGCTCATCTCTTAGCATGGGGCCCAACTCCTGCCTGGCTGCGAACAGCACTTTACTGTCTCGCTGACTGAAATTGTGAAGGTGCAAAACCTGCAGCGCATCGAGCGGTCCGAGAAAGCGCCACCTGCCCCCTCCACCCCAACGCACCTCGCCCTTGCTGACGGGGTCGCCCTCCTGCTTCAGCCAGGTCACCACCTTACCCTCTGCAAGCCAGGGGCACAGCAGCTTCTGTTGTCTGATATCAGCCAGCAAGCCAGTGGCTGGGCGTTGCAGGAGGCATTTGGAGAGGCCTGACTGAACGGGGTCCGCGCACCGCCAAACGCAAGCCAACAGAGTGTGAGTGAGAGGGGCGCACCGGTCATGGTGGAGGACAAAGCGGGCATGAAGATCTCCTTGATGGCAGAAGTCGCGACCTGGGGCCGCTTGGACTGGCATCCATCCTTCCGGGCGAGAGCCAGCCTCTGCAGCGAGGGAGCCGCTGCCTTGCTGGCGACGCCGCCTGCTTGCAGAGCACCAGCCTTCATGTTTTCCCGAAATTAACGAAAGGGTCAACAAGTGTTCTCTTCTCGTATCAGCGAGCGAAAAATTCGACTTCACAGCGCTGCTGTTCAATTTCTGTACTTTTTTTCACACATAAATTATCAAAGCTTTCGCGTGCGTTAGCATGGAGCTCGGCTAGGCTTCCGTGCACTTCCGTACTGCAAGCTGCAAGCTTGTGTGGGAAGAAAGAGGTTCAAAAGTTATGGAGCTACTGGGTTCCAAGAAGCCAACACTAGGCCCTGCATAGGCCTGCTCACGGACGTATGGCACAGCCCACCAGCCAGAAGGTGCGCAATGACACGCTGTGCAGCTAGGGTCAATGCATGCAATGGTAAATAACTTGATTCCAGGTTTAAACGAGCCAGGCTCAAGATGAGGGATGGAGGGATGGAGGTAATGTCATGTAACGTCCTGCCAATGGTCTCAGAAACGCCCTGCGTCCAAGCATGAAGTCATCAATGCGGTCTCTGGAGCACTGGCAGGTGGGCACATGCTTGTACATACCACTAAATGTTAAAACCAGGTGCACTCAGCAGCTGCGCACTTACATGTTTCTTAGGATGGCACGCGCAACCCTGAAACATTTTTGCAAATGGTGCTGGTGTAAATAAGGCATGAATAACACAAGCTTACACTCTTTTCACAGGGAGAAGAGGTTGTCCTTGTGCTGCTTCACTGCCAATTTGGTGCAATGCTGCCAGAATGCATGTTTGCTTGCAGCTGCATTCCTCACACACAGTCACTATGCAGAAGCTGTGTTGACTCAGCAAAATGCACACTTAGCGCCATGCCTCCTTGTTGTCACAATGTCTCGCCAGGAAGCAGGCTCTTGGGCACACAGACATCCCTGCGCGAACTAATTGCAGTTTTGGAACTCAGCTGCTGCGCGTGCTGTGGACAATGCAGGAGCTCTGACTGCCACGTTTGTGTGCCCCCTTGATGTCTTGAAAACGCGTTTGCAAGTTCAGCGCATTGGCTCCATCAAGCAGCATGGAATTGCAGGTGGGAAGGTCATAGATTGACTAAGAGCCACTGCATCATTTCTGCTCTGAGGCAAGGCTGCTTGCAGTATCACGCCGGCGATGCCATATTCAAGCAGACAGTTATAATTGAAATTCCATCCAATCTACACTCACTTCACACCCCTCTCACCAGCATTTGTTACTACTGCCGCATTCCTGACAGGCGCCCTGCACGTTCCTTTCATACTTGTTGCGTGTGTACGTTTTTAGTCCAGCTTCACTAAACCGAGCATCCAATCAGCTTTTTAGTTGTCCCTTCTGCAGGCAAAGCAAAACTTACGTGTGATCCCATTTCAATGCAACAGCATGCTTTTTCTGGTGCTCACAGCGTCAGGAGCTCAAGCATCTAATCAGTGTCCCGACCAAAGAGAATAAGTACATGCATTTGCACATGCATGCAGGTGGTCTTGCACAGATAGTGAAGCAAGATGGGGTGCGGGGCCTGTACCAAGGCTTGGGCCCGACCTTGATGGCCCTCTTACCAAACTGGGCGGTAAGGCGTTTCCCACACATCACTCTTGGCTGCTCAAGCACGGAAAGCTGGCCATGCGGCTGCTTCCACTTTAGGCCTAGAGCTGGCTTGAGGTGATTTTGATATGCTTGTACTGCATGGCTTGCATGTAGAGGTTCGAAGCCTTCTGGGCTGCCTGCAGTCTTTTACCTGTGCCATTGCTTGCTGTCCTAGACTGCCTTACCCGTTCAGTCCATGATGCTCATCACCGTGCTTGCCACAGGTCTATTTCACAGTCTATGACAAGCTGAAATCCAGATTGATTAGCCGACCTGGGGGCACAGGTGCGGCTTTCTTGTACATGCCCATGTGCACACAGAAGACCAGAGCGCTTTGGCAGCCACTGCTGGGATGCACATCTGCCACTCCTATTTGCAGTAACACGGTGCTGGCCCCAAATTTGGGAGAACATGGCAGATCTCATGAATTCGGCTACAAATTTATGATAAGAAAGAGGGGCTGAAGCTCATGTCAACCACGCACCAGTCGGAGATGCCTTGCTTGCACATGCACCCCCCACCCTCTTCTTCATGCACGCAAGCATGCACACAAAGCATTAACAACACATGCGCAAAAATGGCGCACACACACACACATCGCCCACAACCTGCGCCAGGCTGCCAGCGCATGCCAGACACCTTGTGATATCCACAGTGGCTTGGACCAATGCCTGCAGGGCGCAAGGTCAGCTCCACGCCTGTTGTGCACATGACTGCCGCTGCGGGGGCTGGTGTGGCCACACTCCTGGTCACCAACCCCCTGTGGGTGGTCAAAACCCGGATGCAGACCCAGAACCTCACGATCAACATCGGCAAGGGCATCCGGGCACCTCACTACACCAGCACCTTCAATGCGCTGCTGCGGTGCGGCCCCGCAGGCCCTGAGGCTGCGTGTCTGCCTACAGTTTATTGGCCCTGCACGGGCGCAAGCTTGCTGCGTGCATACTTGCTCCTGTAATGTACGCATGCGGGCTTGCTGCGTGCATGCTTGCTCCTGTGATGTACAAATGCAGGCCTGCTGCATGCATGCTTGCTTCTGTATTGCACAAGTGCAGGCATGCTCCCAAAATGCACGCGTGCGGGCTTACTGCGCACGTGCTTGCTCCTGAAAACCCAGCACCTTGCTCCTGCTTTTGAATGGCTATGCTGCATGACCGTGAGAGGAGCGGGCTCGCCTCCAAGGCACCCTGAGTGTGCCTGTGGCGAAGCGCACAGCTACACACAGGTGGAGCGGCACAATGGCATGTGTGTGCTGGGACCTCACACCACTCAGGCGTCGTCCTTGTGCCACGTATCCTCAGGATCTCAAAGGAAGAAGGGATACGCGGGCTGTACAGCGGCTTGGCCCCCTCCCTATTTGGCATCCTCCATGTCGCCATCCAGTTCCCCCTGTATGAGTTTTCCAAGGTCAGTGGCATGCCCTGCGTGGCAGCTCTGCGGGGGTGGGGCTGGCTAGTCCTCCTTACCTGCTCACAGACGCAGGCTGCTGCACGGCAATCCAAAGCTTAAGGCATTGCCTGCCCCTTTCTGGCTGGGCATCCCGCAAAGGAAGCAGGAGGCCCTTCCGCTCCATATAACGCACATCCAGAGGTCACACCACGTGCCTCTCCTGTCCAAATGCATGTTAGGCCATTGGTTGTCTAGAGCACTGCAGGCCAATGAAGGTTGGTAGATGTGGCCTCCAGGCCAATGGATCTTTTAGCGGAAGCGACCCAGAGGGGAGGCCGTCAAAGACGAGGAGCCTAGAACCAGCTGCAAAACTAGGGAGCCCTCTGCACCTTTTGTGCACCACCAAGATAGGAGCCCCATGGCCCCATCACGTGCTTGTAGGCACACATTGCTGAGCACAAGAAGACGGGCGCGGACACACTAAGTGCCACGGAACTTGTGTTTGCTTCGGCCGTGTCCAAAATGGTGGCCTCCACAGCCACCTACCCACATGAGGTGAGCTATCCTGGAAGGAGTGATCGCCCTGGCTGCACGCTTGGCTGTCTCTGCGCAGAGCGCCCAGCAAAGCGGCGTGCCTTGCCCTGTATCCTTTGTTGCATCGTCAGCCTGAGATGGAGTTGTAGACGCAGCCGGGCATCTATGCAGTTGGTTGTCTGAGTAGTACTGCCTCAATCGCTCTCGGCTTGTCCTCTGGCACAGCTGCCTTTCAGCCTCCTGTGCACTTGCTGCATAGCGCAGAGGCTGTCAAACACCTGATGCAGCAGGTCATCCAACTTCCTTACTTGGTCACTCCAAACTGGCCCGCAGGTCGTGCGCTCTTACATGCATGTCTCTGGGAGTGGGCCATGGCAAGGATTGGTTGAGGGGTGCCGCACCATCTTCAGGGAAGACGGGCTCAAAGGCTTCTACAGAGGTACGCGACGTTGCTCCTCCTGTCCTCCTTGCCTGCGCGCACTCACATGCATTTTGTGTGAGCCATGCACTTGGAAGGGGCTCGCGGGCTTCTGCAGAGGTGGCCCTCGCTCTTCATACATCACTTGCCTGTATCTGTAGACACCTTGCCTGCATGGGCGCCTGGCCTGCACTCGCAGGATGCGGGACTAACTTGGTGCGCACGACTCCAGCGGCGGCGTTGACGTTCACCAGCTTTGAGCTCATCGCCAGAGGCTTGCGGCAGGTGCGGCAAGGCTGGTGCCGGTGTATCTATTGTTTGCAACTGTGCCTCCTAAAGCGTCAGCGACCCTGTTTTCTTTGTGGGTGAGTCCACATGCTTAATGAATGCAAGCTAGGACTGGGGGTGGGTGGGCTGAGCTGTGCCTGTCTGCACCTGCATGCCTGAGTTCTGAGTGAAACCAGAGTTCAAAAAAAGAAAGGCCTGAAGGGACTTTTTAGGCGCATATCCCTGGTATATTGCGCCTAAAACGACAAGAGAATGCATGGTGAGAGTTGGTGCTCCACTTGGGCTGCGCGCTCCGTATTGAGTGTGAAATCGAAGTTGCAGACGCATAGGGCTAGGAATGCCAGTGTCTACAATAGCTGTACACCTAACACTTGTAAGGACCTGCAACTCAGTGGACTGCTGAGGCTGCAAACGCAGGCAGAGCGCGCTTCTGCATACTCAGCTCCTGCGAGTCTGCTTCTTCTGTTCTTCCTGCCTTCACCAGGGAAGGCGCTCTTGCTTCTGTCATGGTGACCCTTCCACCTATCTCCTGTTTTTGGGTTACTAGCTTTTTGCCCCCCAAATGGCCACTAAAGAAGGCATACCCTGTCTTTGCCTTATCTCCTGTCCTACCAAGCCCCTCCTGCCCTCTTGCTTTCTGACTCCCAGATGGCTGCCGCAGAGGAGCATGCGCGGCAAAGGACAGCTGCAAGCACAGGTGCTGATGGAGGCCCTGATGGCGCTGGTCCAAGCGGTAGCAGGGACCCCAGCAGGGCACTCAAGGCAGATCGTGAGGCGCAGGCAGACACACCATGAAGTGAAGACCTCGGTTGGGCTGGTGCAGCCAGGCAGCCCTGGTGCCAGCGGGCAATGCAGTGGAGTGGAGAGGCAAGAAAGGCGCAAGTAGGCAGCTATCTGTCCCACATATGCTAGCCTACACCTCACCGGGATGCCTTGCCTGTACCCTTGCCCTGAGCTCCTCATTCCTCAAACTAACAACGTTTTCATCATACTTATGCATATAGCATATGCTCTAGATCTTTTACCAGTGATAGGCAGCTGAGCAGGCAACGCATGCTTGGTGCTGAATTCAATCCTACACTTTCCCAATCAGAAGTCGTATCTTAGACATTAGCACCGGGTGAAATACTCATTGCGCCACCTGCATATTTTGTTCATTCCTGGTTGCGCAGCATAATTGTGTGCATTTCAATGCCGAGCTGAACCAATTGAACTTTGGCTTCTAACTCCAGGTATTTTTGATGCACACGGCAGTCTGTTAAATTAGGTTGCATTGACCGAATGGTAGCAGTGCTTCTGGTGCTTGCACCAAAAGCGTGCTCTCCCTCCTCGCAGCTTTTTGGGTGGAGACTCTCAGGATTTTGGGCCAATATGTCTCCTTTTCCTTGATTGATGTAGGGTGTGGTTTCACTGCCTACATCACTGCCTTGCAAAATACCAAGCACACCATGGAAACAGCCTACCAGCTGAAACAACCATCCGCACCGCAGGCCCTGGTGGCAATCCCTTCTTTAATATTAGCTGGTTAGCTGTCGAAGGACTCCTCCGAGTAGATCAACAAGGATATGGTACTGAAGCTCCCCAACACGGCCCTACATTGACTTACCATCCAAATCTTCAAGCCGCACTAAAATCACGCATGCACTCAAACCATTAACTGGGTTATGCCAACTCAAAAACAGGGTGCTACTCTTATTACCAGAGTCGAATTCCACACGGCCACTAAGGCATTAGCAACGCTTTCTGGAGCATGTCCAAACTTCCTCTCCATATGAAGCACAATATCTTGCGCTACCGCACAGGCACCCTTCTTAATCAGAAACATGCTGCCCGCTTTAAAATGTCCACCAGCCTTCTGTGTCCACCCTGTCAGCAACTTGCTTGAAGCAGATAGTGCTCTCCATATTCTCTCAGGGTGTCGATATACAATCATCTCAGGTATGATCACTGAACGCCATAATGTTGCCTGCAGGCTCATCATGAAAGCCATCAGCAAAGGCTCTCTGG
>LFCJ01004324.1_pt1 | contig 10413 bp, 11 predicted proteins | sample 643141 | NCBI WGS metagenome assembly LFCJ01 (sample SAMN03766243, study PRJNA286221) | soda lake metagenome | biome: soda lake; feature: Kulunda steppe; material: water; isolation source: sample B1-Br-g2 brine of Lake Bitter-1 | place: Russia: Kulunda steppe | collected 2010-07 | reverse complement strand
GACGGCGAGCAGCGAGGCCTGCCATTTGGATTCGCCGTTGAGCGCGAATTCACCCGAGCGGTCCTCGAGAATGCCGATCGTGTGGCCGCCGTCGCCATCGCCACCACCGAGGACGCCGCCATCCTCGAGACAACCTGCAACTGATGCGAACATCGCCGCCGTCCCCCCAGCAAGTGCCTGTCGGCGAGAGAGTGGCGTATCGCTCATTTGTGGTCACCCCCGAGATCCGAACCGTATTCGTCACTTTTCGTTGTGTAGTTAGCCTGCACCACTTTGGCAAATGTATGTCCAACCATCTGTCGAGATAGCCGAGACAAGCAACAATATAAAAGTATTTCCTAAAAACCATTTGGTTTCAGTTGAACTCTACGGTATACCTTCAGTTTCAATATACGATACGCAGATCCTAATATAGTGATCAAAAGTTTCATTTTGAGAGGTATAAATCTGTATCAACTTAGTTTTGACTCGAGTGTCCGTAACCGCTACCAATAGTATTCGGTCAGAAAAACATCTCGATTCCGCGGACGGCAATCACTGATGGTTAAATAATAGAAAGCCAATACTTTGTCCCCGATTGAGGCGGTTCGTCGCTCGGGCGCGCCGGCTCACAAACTGGGGAATTTCAGCCAAATGATAATGCTTCCTATGTGTCCGAGATATCGATTGTGCCGACGCAAACGCAGGTTGATACTACGTTATCACCACATCCCGGCACGATGTACAGACCAGGAGCGGTAGCTGGGAGGGCACTCGGCGTATCGACCGAGACAGGATTATTACACCCAGTGTGTCAAGATAACCCACGATATTAAGATCATTTGACCTGTATAATTAATTTCTTCTATTAGGGTCTATCGGATCAAACACCGGCTCTTGGTGGTTTCTGGGCCGTTGTCCTCATTTCGCGCCCGTTTTGAATATAGCTATTCGTTCAATTATCTCTGCGAGAAGTGCGTTACAATCACCTGAAATTTGCATAATATGATAATACGTGTACACGAGAGAGTCCGTCGAGAGCGATATTCCCTCGTCCGAACGCAATTACCCGGGTGATCGATACACTGCGACTAGATAGATCGCTATCGCGATGACGACGATCGTCGCTCCCGGACGAAGTTCGTAGGTCCAGGAGACCGAAATACCCGATAGCACGGCGGTCACTCCGATGACGACGGACGTATACAGTGCCTGCCGGAAACTGGCCGCAAGCAGTGATGCAGCCGCGACGGGGACCACCAACATCGCTGCGACGAGGATCACCCCGAGAATTTGCATCGCGCCGACGATCACCAGCGCGGTCAGAACCACCAACAACCCATTGTAGCCCGGAACGTTAAACCGGGCAACGTGGGCCGCCTCTTCGTCGAAGGTGATGTAGACCAGCGGTTTATACAGGACGGTAACCGCCAGGACGACGACGAGGGTCAGTACCGCCATCAGCCCGACGCTACGGTCGTCCGTGATCGAAATATTGCCGAACAGATAGCTGTTGATGTCGACGAACGCAAATCCACCACCGATATCGATAAACAGAGTCCCAACCGCGAAACTCCCCGTAAGCATGATCGCGATGGGGACGTCGCCGTAGGATCCAGTCCGATCTGCAAGCCCCTGAACGGCGAGTGCACCGAGTACGGCCACCACGATGGCAACCAGCAACAGGCGGAAATCCCACCCGGATGCACCCATGATGAGTGTTCCAAAGGCAACGCCTGCAAATGCAGTATGGGCGAGCGTTTCGCCGATGAGCGCCATCTCTCGATGGACCAGAAACGTTCCGATGAGCGGGCCGATGATCCCGATAAAGACGCCGGTCGTGACCGTATTCCAGAGGAACCCATAACACCCAAACTGGGAGCCAAGCGCCTGACTGGCCGAACAGCTGTACTCGAAAAACCGACTCGGCATCACGCCGAAGGCGATCGGAAAGAAGACGGTAACAAGCGAGATCCCGATGGCGACGATAGCCACCCAGATTGCGTCCTCACGTCGCCCGCTCATTGCTCGGAAGGCCGGTCAAAAACGTTGTCCGCGTTCGTCCACCCCGAATACAGCGGTGGGCGTTTGCCATCCCCTCGAGTAGCTGATTCGAGAAGTTCGGTGGCCGGACCCACCGAGTGGACGGTTCGGTTGAGACACGCGATTCGGTCGGTGTGTGTCCTGACGGCGTGTAAATCGTGTTCGATCAGGACGATCGTCATCCCTCCGTCGTTGAGTTTACCCAACAGGGTGAAAAACTCCTCTCGAGCAGTGGCATCGATACCGACGGTCGGCTCGTCGAGCGCCAGCAGGTCGGCATCGGATGCCAGCGCACGTGCGATAAATACGCGTTGTCGTTGCCCGCCGGAAAGCCGTGAGAGTCGACGGTCCTCGAGGTCTTCGATGCCGACGGTTTCTATTGCCTCCTCAACCTGGGTGTGGTCGGCCTCGTCGAACCAACCGAACGGCGAGTGGGGGTATCGACCCATCGCGACCACCTCGCGGACGGTGATCGGCATGGTGTCGCCGTTCCGTGAGGACTGCTGTGGGACGTAGCCGATCCGACCCCCCTCAGCAAACGATTCGACCGGTTCTCCGAACACCGTTATCCGTCCGTTGTCGGGGGTATGAACCCCAAGAATGAGTTTGAGAAGCGTCGTTTTTCCCGAACCGTTTGGCCCGACGAGCCCGAAACACTCGCCCGTCTCGATGGTTAGCGAAACAGTAGACACTGCGGGCGTCTCTCCATAGCTGAAGGTCACGTCGTCGACGTCGATCGCTACCGTCATCACTCCCCACCCAGTGCCTTCTTGAATGCGGGAAGGTTGATCTCCCGCATCTGGCCGATGTAATCCCCATAGCCGTCGTCGCTCCACGCCTCGACGTAGCTCTCGGCCGGAGTGACCATCGCCGTTTCCGTCGCATGCTCGGATTCGGAGACGATCGCCTCGGCGGTTCGCTCCCCGTCGAAGTAATCCCACAGGACGTACTCGATTTCGTATTCGTCGATTAGATCGACGGCGGCCGCGATATCCGTACTCGAGGGCTCGTCGTCAGGCGAGAGCCCAACAGGCGTTTCGATCTCGAAGCCATATCGCGTTCCAAGATAATTAAACGAGTCGTGTGCGCCCAACACGACGAAATCGTGGTCTCGGTCGGTGAGTTCCGACCGAAACTCCCCGTGTAACGCCTCGAGTTCGTCGATATACGTGCCGGCGTTGTCCTCGTAGACCGACTCATTGTCGGGATCGAGTTCGATCAACCCATCACGGATATTTCGGACGCCATCCTGTGCCAAGACGGGATCGGAGAAGAACTTCACGTCGAGTAAGCCGTGGTCGGGCTCGAGTGGTTCGTCGCCGTGGTTGTCGACGGTTACGGTAATCGGCGCTGACTCCCAGGCACGTTCGTCGCCTTCCCAGAGTTCGAAATACACGCCGACGATGTCGGTTTCGTTCCCTTCGAGACGGATATACTCGTCGTGAGCTTCGAGTTCGAGGCTCTCTGTCGAGTCTCTGTCGTCGATTCGGGCGTCGACACGGTAGCTGTCTCCATCGAGTGGAAACCGCTCGTTGGCCCCGTCGAGAAATCGCGTCCGGAGTTCGAGCACTGCCCCCGGCTCGAGCGTCGGGACGGTTCCATGCCAGTGATCGAAGTGATAATAGGCGACGACCTGGCCGCTGTCTCGGTCGATAAGTTCCAGTTCTGCGACGGAGCCATACTCGTGGTCTGTGGAGTCGTGGTCGTAGGCCTCGTGGTGGTCACTTTCGTATTCGAGTAACTCGATGCCCTCGAGGGCGTCGATGAGCATGACATCGTCGTCGTAGTTCGCCTCGATTTCGCCTGCGGCGTCTTCGGCCCAGGGTTGAAAGCCGTCTGCATCCAGGTAGACGAAGGCGTCAGCCTCGACGATCTCCGGTAAGAGATTCGTCGGTGGTTCCCAGCCATGACCGTGTTCGCCAGCCGGGACGGCAGTGTCGATGGTAATCGCCTCGCCGGCAACGTTTCGAGTGAACTCATACAGCGTAAAAAACGAGGTAAAAACCCGAGGACCGCTCGATCCGGGATTATCGGATCCAAGACACCCGGCCCCCCCAGCCAGCACGAGCGCGCTCCCGGTTGCAAGGAAGTCGCGTCGAGATCCGTTCATAGTATGCACAGACGAGTGAATAGTATTATAGCTACGGATCAGGACCTGCTGGCTTCCTGAAAATGTTACTCTTCGAGGATTGAAACTATGGGAGGAACTCGGCGAGTAATAAAACGATTTATTCGGACGGCCACACGAGTGGGAAACCATGGGAGACAGTATCGAACGAATCAGTCTCACGATACCGACTCACTTAGTCGAGGACCTCGACGATGCGGTCGAGACGTGGGAGTACTCGAGTCGGTCGGAGGCGTTCCGGGATGCGCTTCGAATGTTTCTTTCGAGCCTCGAGTTCCAATCGGACCTCGAGACGGCCCACTGTGGATCGATCACCACGATATACAGACACGGTGATCACAGCATCACCGACGAGATGCTCGAGTTACAACACGAGATGAGCGATCTGATCATTGCAACCCAACACGTCCACTTAGATTCACACCTGTGTCTAGAAACGATGGTGGTCAACGGGTCGGGCGAGCAAATCAAACAGTTGGTCAACTCGCTTCGAGCCTTAGATGGGATGGAACAGGTCCAGTTTACGAACGTGTAATGTTCAAGCGTCCAATATATGGGTGGCTGGGAGAACTAACGGGCAAATTTTGGTACTCCGGCGTAGGTTTACGTCGGGCGTGTGTTTGCACACAAGTATGGTGATAGACATTGACACCACTGGGTTCGGCTATCGGGCCGACGTGATCGACCGATGAGCGACCTCGTTCCGGGCGAGTTATTGCCCGCCGACGAACCGATTTCGATCAACGACGGCCGAGAAACCGCTAGTGTGACCGTCGAAAACACAGGCGATCGACCGGTACAGGTCGGCTCTCACTTTCATTTTTTCGAGACGAACCCCGGCCTCGAGTTCGACCGCGAAAACGCCTATGGAATGCGTCTTGACATCCCGGCGGGGACGGCTGTCAGGTTCGAGCCTGGGGTCGAACGTGACGTCGACCTCGTGGCGATCGGCGGCGATCGAATCGTCCACGGGATGGGTGGACTGGTACAGGGAGCGTTAGACGACGAGGAGATCAAAGCTCGAGCGATCGAACGCGCGAAGGCTCGAGGCTACATGGAGGGCGAGCAATGAGCCGCGATCTCGAGCGTCGCCAGTATACGGACTTATTTGGCGCGACTGAGGGCGATCGGGTTCGACTCGGTGATACGAACCTGCGTGCGGAAATCGAAGCCGACCACGGTGTTCCCGGCGAAGAAGCGGTCTTCGGTGGCGGAAAGACGATGCGTGATGGGATGGGAATGCAGTCGGGGACGACCCAGGCCGAAGGGGCACTCGATTGGGTGTTTACGAACACCGTCATCATCGACCCTGTGTTGGGCGTCCGCAAAGGTGACATCGGCGTCCGGGATGGCAAAATCGTCGGCGTCGGGAAGGCCGGCAACCCGGACACGATGGACGACGTCGATATGGTGATCGGGCCGAGCACGGACACCGTGCCGACAGACGGTCTGATCGCGACGGCTGGTGCCTTAGACATCCACGTCCACTTCAACAGCCCGCAACTGGTCGACCACGCGCTTGGCTCGGGCGTAACGACGATGCTCGGTGGCGGCTACGGTGGCGGCGCAACCACCTGTACGCCCGGCCCTGAGAATATCAAACGATTCCTGCAGGCAAGCGAGGACTGGCCGGTCAACGTCGGTTTTTACGGGAAAGGCAACAGCTCCAAGCCCGAAGCACTGATCGAACAGATCGAAGCCGGTGCCTGCGGGCTCAAACTCCACGAAGACTGGGGGTCGACACCTGCTGCAGTCGACACCTGCCTCGAGGTTGCAGACGACGAAGACGTTCAGGTCTGTATCCACACCGACACGTTAAACGAATCGGGCTTCGTCGAGGACACCTTCGACGCGATCGATGGCCGGACGATCCATACGTTCCACATCGAGGGCGCAGGTGGTGGTCACGCCCCCGACGTCCTCGAGTTGATCGGCCACGAGCACATGCTGCCGTCGTCGACGAACCCGTCGATGCCGTATACGGTCAATACGTTCGACGAACACCTCGATATGGTGATGGTCTGTCATCATCTCAATCCAGACGTTCCCGAGGACGTCTCCTTCGCTGAATCCCGAATTCGGGCGGAGACGATCGCCGCCGAGGACGTCCTTCACGATACGGGTGCAATCAGTATGATGACCTCTGACTCCCAGGCGATGGGCCGGATGGCCGAAGTCATCAGTCGAACCTGGCAGACCGCCCACAAGATGAAAGCCCAGCGTGGGCCACTGCCGGCAGACGAGGGAACGGATGCTGACAACGCCCGGATCAAACGCTACGTCGCGAAATACACGATCAACCCAGCAATTACGGCGGGGATCGACGACTACGTCGGCAGCTTAGAGCCGGGCAAACTCGCCGACATCGCGCTGTGGGATCCGGCCTTCTTCGGTATCAAACCGGAGTACGTCATCAAGGGTGGCTTCCCAGTCTGGTCGCAGATGGGCGAGGCAAACGGCTCGCTTATGACCTGCGAACCGGTTATTGGCCGCGAGCGTGCTGGCGCACAGGGGCGAGCGAAACACGGTCTCTCGATGACGTTCGTCAGCGAGGCGGCGTACGACAACGGTGTCGGCGACGCCTACGATCTGAAGACGCCGGTACGGCCGATCAGCGCAACGCGGTCGGTCGGCAAATCCGACATGGTCCACAACGACCACTGTCCCGAAGACATCGAGATCGATGCCCAGACGTTCGAGGTCCAGGTCGACGGTGAACATGTCACCTGCGAACCTGCCGAAGAAATTCCACTTGCCCAGCGATACCTGCTCTAATATGCGACAAACCACATCACCACAGCCACCGACGAATCCAACAGCAATGACAATCCGACCAGCTACCGAAACAGCCCTCTCTACGGCGGTGATTCGCCGATGATGCTCTCACCGAAGGAGATGGAGCGACTGACCGTCTTCATGGCCGCCGAACTCGCTCGCCGGCGGAAAGAACGTGGCGTTAAACTCAACCACCCCGAGACGGTCGCCTACATCTCCGATTGGTGCTGTGAGGCTGCCCGCGAGGGCAAATCAGTCTCCCAGATCCGCGCCGAAGCCACCCAGTTGCTCACCCGCGAAGACGTCATGGACGGTGTCCCCGAGATGGTTGGGATGATCCAGGTCGAACCCGTCTTCCCCGACGGGACGAAACTCGTTACGGTACACGACCCAATCAGAGCCGACAGCCGCGACCAACTCGAGGTCGTCGACCCAAGCCCCGGTGCGGAACTCGACGTCGAGAGCGAGGAGGCCTAGATGGGGTACCGAGACGTCGCAAAAGTCGGCCTCGGTGGGCCGGTCGGCTCCGGGAAGACGGCGCTTGTCAAACGGCTCGTCCCCGAACTTGTCGAACGCGAGTACAACGTCGGCGTCATCGCAAACGACATTATGACCCAAGAAGACGCCGACGTGTTCCGGGAGTCCTTTGCCGACTTGCTCCCCGAAGACCTGATCGAGGGCGTCGAGACTGGTGCCTGTCCGCATACGGGGATCCGTGAAGATCCCTCGATGAACCTCGCGGCGGTCGATGAGTTCACCGAACGCCATCCCGACCTCGACGTTGTCCTGATCGAAAGCGGCGGGGATAACCTCGCCGCGACGTTCAATCCCGAACTGGCCGATTACTTCCTGTTCGTTATTTCGGTCGCCGAAGGCGAGGACATCCCACGCAAGCGAGGGCCCGGTGTCACCCAGGCCGACCTGCTCGTGATCAACAAGACTGACCTCGCTCCACACGTCGACGCCGACTTAGACGTGATCGAAGCCGACACTGACGAGGTTCGGGGCGACGATCCCTACGTCTTTACCGACTGCAAGGCCGGTGAAGGTATCGAGGCAACCCTCGAGCACATCGAGCGGGAGGTGCTGTTCGCGTGAGCGTTGGGACTGGAGCAGACCCAGTTCCGTTACCGCCGGGCTTTGAGACCTACGCCGACGAAGCGCTCGCGCAGGCTCCCGCCGGTGGGCCAGGAAAAAACGGGCTGCTCGAGGCTACGTTCGCCCGTGAGGGTGAGAAGCCAACGCGGCTGCTTCGGGATCACGTCAAGGTTCCCTACCACCTCACCGGCACGCTCTCGAGCGATCCCGCGCCGGGGTTGACCACACTCGTCGCCCAGGAGCCGACAGGTGGAATCGTTCAGGGTGACCGCCACCGGATGGTCATCGACGCGACCGACGGCTCACGCGTACACGTCACCACACAGAACGCGGCGAAAGTCCACAGTATGCACTCGAATTACGCCCACCTCGAGGTTTCGCTGTCGGTCGGCGAGGGGGCCTACCTCGAGTACCTGCCGGGGGCGACGATTGTCAACGAGGACGCCCGGTGTCTCCAGACGGTTTCAGTCGAGCTCGCCGATGACGCGGTTGCGGTGGTCTGGGACGTGCTTGTCCCCGATGGGCTGACCGACCACGCACCTTTCGAGTTCGACCACTATCATGCACGCGTCGAGGCCGAACACGACGGTCGACTGATCTGTGCCGACGCCGTCGATCTCCGCCCTGCAGAACGCGATCCGCGCGATCCGGCAAGCGTCGGCGAGTACGAGGTCATTGGCTCGTTGTACGTGTTTGCACCGGGAGGCGGGGAACAAACGCCGGGTCTCGAGGAACTGGTCGACGGTATCGCCGACCGACTCGAGGCGGTCGAGGATACCCACGGTGGCGTCTCGAGGCTGCCCCAAGAATCGGGGGCGCTCGTTCGCGTCCTTGGCTACCGGGAGGCGGACGTCACCGCCGCGCTTCGTGAGGCGTGGGAGGAAATACGACAGGGGACACTGGGGGTCGGCACGCCAGCCGACCGGCGATACTGATGGAACGAATCGACGGCATCGTCGGCAACGTCCACGCCGACTCTGACCTCGCCGCCACGCGAGACGACCACGCCGACGCCGGCACACTCGAGCGCGTCGTTCTCGATGCCGACAACCGCCGTCGCTCACGGTTTCGGGCGACGACCGACGCAGGGACGGATGTTGGCGTTATCGTCGAGAAGGCAGCCGTCTCGGCAGGAGATGTCTTACTCGCTGCGGACGACCGGATGATCGTCGTCGCCTTCGAGCCACTCGAGGCACTCGCCCTCGAACTCCCTGAGCCGACCGACTCGACACTCGAGGCTGCCGTCGAACTTGGCCACCGGATCGGCAACCAACACTGGGATTTAGCCGTCGAGGACGGGACCGTGTACGTCCCCCTCGAAGCCGACCGCCACATCGTCGAGCGGGTTATCGATGACGTCGTTCCCGACGCAACTCTCGAGGCCGTAACGGTCGAGGCCGATCTGTTCGTGACCGACCTCGAGCACACAGAGCATACCCACGGCAGCGATCACACTCATACTCACGGCGGTGACCACGAGCATACGCATGGCGACCACAGCCACGAACACAGCCACGGCGATGGTCATAACGATACACACGAGCACACACACGCCGACGACCACGGTGAGCAAGACACATGACCACACCGACGCCAGCGACGAGTGAGGTGACAGAGACGGCATCCGCCGCCTTCCTCTCGGCGCTTCGACTGGCTGATTCGTTTCTGCCGGTCGGGGGCTATACCGCTTCGTATGGCCTCGAGCAGTATTTAAACGAAGGACGAATCGAAGACAGCGAGGACTTACGGGAACTGATCGAAGCCTACCTTCGACGGGTCGTCGGCCCCTGTGAAACCGTCGCATTGGCCAATGCACACACCGCAAGCGAGGTCGCCTCGCTCAGCGATCTTTGGGCGGTCGACGAACGTCTGTCAGCGGTGACGATGCCTCGAGAGTTCCGCGAAAGCTCGACCAAAGCGGGTGCGAAACTGTGTGAACTGCTTGCGGCAACTGACGTCGACCCAGCCAGTTTCGGATCGGAGCGGACAGCTTTCGACTCCGAAACTGACGACGATACCGAATCGACGGCTGACAATCTCGAGTCGACGACCGAAACCGACCTCGAGTCAGCACTATCTACTGCCATCGCGGCCGATGAGACGCCGGGACACTACCCGGTCGTCTTCGGCGTCGTTGCCCAGCGACGGGGTATCTCACGGCTCGAGGCCTGTCTGGCCCACGCACATGCCTTCGTCACGGGCTTGCTCGGTGCCGCCCAGCGACTCGGCCGCTTTGGGCACACGGAAATCCAGTCAGTCCTCGAGTCGTTACAGCCCGTGATCGTCGAGGTTTGTGAACGCTACGTCGACGAACCGCCGACGGCGATGGTGTCGTTTGCTCCCCTCGCCGAAATCATGGGGATGCGACACGAACGCGCGGGGCGGCGGCT
>LFCJ01004323.1_pt1 | contig 10413 bp, 10 predicted proteins | sample 643141 | NCBI WGS metagenome assembly LFCJ01 (sample SAMN03766243, study PRJNA286221) | soda lake metagenome | biome: soda lake; feature: Kulunda steppe; material: water; isolation source: sample B1-Br-g2 brine of Lake Bitter-1 | place: Russia: Kulunda steppe | collected 2010-07 | reverse complement strand
CGGGGTCGTATTGGAGGAGGACGGTATTCGCGTTCGTGTCCTTCGCGACGACGAAGTTCCCGCCGCCGGTCGAGTCGGTATCCTGGATTTGATACGTCGCCTCGGTTTCGGACTCGCCGAAGTTGATCGTCCGGTCAGACATGGTATCGCCTCATACCCAGGCGTTCGCCGGCCGGATACTAAGGCGTTACCCGCCGGTCACTCGACCGAGACGTCGATGTCGACCTCCTCGTCATACGCGATCGTCGTGTCGTCGGTCCGGGTGAACGGCTGAAGTCGGACGAAGTCTGTTACGGCGCCGACCCCCTCGCCGAGGCCGGCGGCCGCGTCCGTCCGCGTCGGATCGGCGGTCGCCGCGCCGAGGGCGTCGCCACTTCCCGCGGCGGCCTGACCGACGAACGCGACGCCGGCCGCCGACCCGGTCCCCGCGGCCGCGTCGGTCCGTGTTCGCGTGTCTATTGCGCCGCCGGTCGCGATACCGACGCCCGTCGCGATGCCGCCGGGGACCGAGACGCCGGTCGCCTCGCCGGTCCCGCCGCTCGTCGTCTCAAGCGTTCCGGCGAGATTTAACTTCCCGCCGACGTTCGTCGGCTCGCCGACCGCGGTCGTCCCGGCCGCGATCGTGTCCGTCGACCCGAGTGGAACCGTCAGCGAGACGGGCGGCCGGACGGTAAGCGACTCGGTCGCCGCGCCGAGGGCGTCGCCACTCCCTGCGGCAGTCGATGACTTCGTCGGCGTCGCTGTCTGTTCGCTAAAGGTCGACAGTTCGCCCGCGGTGTTTACTTCGCCCCCGACGTCGACCGTCCCGACTGTTCGCGAGGTCCCGGCTGGGATGAGTTCGCTCGCGGAGAATCGAACCCGAAGGTTCGCATAATCATCGACGACGCCCTCGCCGAAGCCGGCGGCCGCGTCCGTCCGCGTCGGGTCGGGAGTTGCTGTCGCGGTCCCGAGGCCCGACCCGCTCGCCGCGCCGTTCGTCAAGTTCACTTCACCCGCGACGTTCAGTTCGCCAGCGACATTTATCGGCGCGATTCGTGTCGTGAATCCGGCGTCGATAACTACACTCGATCCGGCCGCGATGGTTGTCATATGTATTTGCGTCGTATCGCGTTAGTTACTCGGTCCGGTCGATAACGTCGAACGTCACGTTTCCGATCGGGAAGACGAGCGTCGTCCCGTCCGACACGTCGAACGGGGCGCCGGACATGGTATACCGGGCGATTTCATTCCCGCCCGTCTCCGCGTCGAACAGGGCGATATCCTGGAGGTTCGTCACGTCGCCGACGGCTTCGCCGAAGTCGATCGCGGCGCCGTTCTCGAAGCCGGTCCCGACGATATCCCAGTCGGTCCCGGCGGTCGTCGAGACGCGCCCGGCTGACCCGAAGTCGGACGCGCGTTCCGTCCCCGTGTCGTCGAACACCGTTACATACAGCTCCGACGGCGGCGTCTCGACCGTTCCCTGACTCATGAAGTCGGCGACCTGTTCGGCGGTGTAAACGCTAAAGTCACTCATGCGTACCCGCAGATATTAGCGGGCGGGCGGTAAATGTTCCCCCATGACCGACACGGTCACGCTATACTATGCGTATCAGGGCGACGGACGAGTTCGCGATCCGGTCCATGCCGATCCCGACTGCCATCATGTCCGGCGGGCGGCGGGCGACGTCCGGCCGGTCCAGGTCCCGGTCCCGGTCGGCCGTGACGTGTGCGGGACCTGCGGCGGCGACGTCCCGACGGCCGACGAGGCGGACGGCGACGACCCGGCCGAGGCGGACGACGACACGGACGAATCGCCCGCCGACGACAACTAACTGTTACTTAGCGACGCCGGCATGGTCGGCGTCGGCGACCTCCGCGGGGTCGACGAGAAGCGTCACACACCGACACCCGATCCCCGGTTCCGAATCGCCGGGGACCTTTTCGAGCTGGACGCCACGCCCGGCGTCGCTATAATCGACTTCCCAGCGTTCCGACGGCCGCTTCCAGGTCCCGTTCATATCGCTATGGGCGTCCCGGACGCGATCGTCGCCGGCCGTGTTCCATACTTCGACCTTTCCGGCTTCGGCGGCGAACTCGGTCCGCGCCTCGCCCGTCGCGACCTGGAGTTCCTGTCGCGCGATCCGTTCGGCCTGCCAGTCGCCGAACTCGCCGGCCTTCTCTTGAAGGTCCTCGCGAATCTCGAATGAGTTTTTGCCGTCCTGCCAGCCGTCGGCGACCGTCTCGCGAATCTCCTCGCTCATGCGGTCGGCGAAGTCGTCGGCGAACGCCGTCTCCCGGTCCTGAAGCGCCTCGACGATCGGGTCCGTGTCGACGTCGGCGTCCTCCTCCTCGACGACGCCCGCGAGTGTATCGCGGATTTGACCGGCCGCCACGTCGTCGACCGTCTCGCGTATCTCCTCGACGAGGCCCGCGTTCGAAATGATTTCTCGCAGACGCCGCGATAGGCCCGTGAGCGACTTTTCGGCCCCGGACGATGGTTCCCCCTCGACCGTGGCGAACGCGTCTATCTCGCGGCGAATAGCGTCGTCGTCGAGGACCTCCTCGAAGATGGTCGCGACGTCGTCGCGAATCTCGTCGGCGAGTGTGTCGATATCTGACGGCTGGACGTCGAACGCGGTCCAGTCGTCCGTGTTTCGGAGGGCCGACGTCTCGGTCTCGATTTCGTCGTCCGCGTCGGCGGCCTTCGCGATCGACGCGGCGAACGCGGCCTCGTACGGTTCGGCCTCGTCTCTCGCCCGCGCGACTTCGTTCGCCTTCGACTGCGCCCAGCGGATCGCCTCGTCGGTCCCGCCGCCCCATAACGCGTACTGGACCGCCCCACAGCCGTCGGTCCATACGTCCTCGCCCCAGTCGGTCGGCGGGCCGTCGGCGTCGGCGACGTCCTCGGCGTGACTCGTCAGATACGCCGCGATTTCCGCGACGACGTCCGGCCCGACCTCGTCGTTGACGATTTGGCCGCCGCGGCGACGGCCGACGCCCGTCCCGCAGTCGCCGAGGGCGTCCGGGTACTCCCGTGACGCCTCGCGGGCGGCCTCGACCGCGTTTACCATCGTATCGGGCGGCGTTAGGTCGACCGTCGTCTCGCCGACCTCGTACTCGGCCTTCCCCGTCTCGACCGCCCCGTCGCTAAAATCCTCGCTAATCGGCGTCGACGCGTCGTCGCCGCGATCGGCGTCGGCCGGCATGGCCTCCTGGGTGTCGCCGTCGGGCGCGTCGGGGTCGTCGCCGCCGGGGTCCGTGACGACGTCGTCCTTAAACCCGTCCGCGTCCTCGTCGACCGGCTCGTCGCCGAGTTCCTTCCGGGCTTCGTTCCGGGTTATCAGGCCGGCGTTCCATTCGTTCCGGACGCGGTCCGATATCATGCGCCGGGTCGTCTCGCTCATGCCGGGCGTGAACTCGAAGCGATATTCGCCGCCGTAATGCGGCTCGATAATCTGGTCGTTAATCGCGCGTTCGAGTTGCTGGAGATACGGGCCGAGGGTATTGCTTTCGAAGTTCTCGCGTTCGCCCTGGAAGGTGTTGTAGTTCACTTCGTCGGGCGACAGGCCGACGACCGCCGTCGGGACCTGGAAGCCGGCGGCGATAACCTGGGCGTAGTATTGCATCCGCTCGGTGAACTCCAGCTCGGAGAAGTTCATCGACATGGGTTCGAAGGAGACGTCGCCGCCCTGGCCGGCGAACATGAGCGACTTATGCGGCTTCCCTTTGATGTTCTCGGCGTTCTGTTCTTTCCATTCCATGACCTGTTCGCGGTCCCAGTTCTCGAAGACCCACGCGCCCGACGGGATCGACCCGCGGGAAAGATATTGCTGTTCCTGGGTAATGGCGAGGTCGAGCGATTCGAGAAAGTCCCGGACGGTCAGGGTCGGCGGGATTCCATATCGGCGATTCGACCGCGGGGCGTGGTCGGACCACATGACTTCCGGCGGCGCGAAGTGAATCGGGTCGCCGACGCCTCGCGGCCGCGACTCGGCGGCGCCCGGCGTCGAGTGGCGGTCGAACTGCCAGTAGCCCGAAAGAATCCCCGACTTATCCTGATACTCCTTCGTCCACACTTCCGGCGCGGACGGCTGAATCGCGAGCGGCGTCACGGCCGCGGGGTCGGCGACGAGGTCCTCGCCCCGGTCGTCGTACGCGTTCGCGTCGAACGCCTTCGTCGCGGTCAGGGACCCGACTTCGAGAAAGTCCGCCGCCAACTGTTCGATAAACGACGTCCAGTCGTCGTCGGCGTTCGGCGAGTTGAGAAGGTCCCAAATATCTTCCGCGACCGCGTCGGGGAGGGCCTTCTCGACGGGCGTCCGCTCGTCCGGGTGCGTGTCGAGGCGCTTCGCCGTCTCGCGGCGGTCGCCCTTCGTAATGGTCCAGGAGGTTTCCGCGAGTTCCGTCGTGATTGACTGAATCAGCATTTGGACCCACGCGTTTTCCTGGGCGAGGACCCGCAGTTCGATCGGGTCGAAGTCCCAGCGGACGCCGCGACTCGGGTCGTATAACCAGGGGAACTCGGCGCGATACGCGGCCGAGTCGTTCGTTCGGTCCTTCGAGAACGGGAGCTGGACCGTCGGGTCGCCCTGGTCCGACCGGCCGCCCGCCGGGTACTGTCGCGGGTTCGCCTCGACCGCCTTCGAGACGTAGTTCTCGACGTCGTCGGGGGACGCCTCCTCGGGCGCGGGCGGCGACCCGTCGTCACGGAACCAGTCGAACGGGAAAGTCATACTGTCGCGTTATCCGGCCGGCGGCAAAAGCATACGGGCGACGGCTCGCCGACGACGGCGTCGTCACTCCCGCGGCGAAGGCAGGGGGAGACCGCCCGCCGAGAAAAGCGACGGGCGGCCGGATGTTACACACGGATGACAACGCGACGACCGAGTGGCGATACGACAGCGGGAACTGGTCTTTCGCGCGGGGTTGGTGACGCATTTCGGGCGGCGTCCACTCGCCCGCCATCGCCCCGCGGCGTCGCCCGCCGACACACGGACGAAGGGCGGCCGTCGTAATAAGCGGTCGGGACGCCTTACCACTCGATAACGGTCCCGCCCGCGTCGACGCCCGTGTCGTCCGTAAACAGCGCGTAGCGAAGGGCGTCCATGAGGTGGTCCTGTTCTTTCAGGACGTCGTCGGACCCGTCCTGATACCGATACGTGTTGAACTCGTCGATAACGTGCTGGCAGTCGGCGGCGACGAACAGCCGGTCGCGAAGCGAGTCGATATACCGGATTCCCGTGTCGACGGACTTCTCGGCCTCGCGGGCGTCGAACCCGTCGCGCGACAGCGCCTCGATGGCGCGGGGTTCGGCCGAGTCGCAGTAAATCGGCCCGCGGCCGTACGCGTCTTCCATCCGGGCGAGTTCGTTCGCGATCGTGTCGTTGACGACCCGGCGTTCGTAAAACTCGTCGACGACGTACCACTCCTCGCCGGCCTGTCGCAGGGCGACGATCGCGGTCGGCGCGGCCCCGCCCCAGTCGACGCCGTAGATGGTCCGGTCCCACGTCTCGGGGAGGGCGTCGCGGGCGACGCGGTTCTCGCGGTCAAACCACTTGTAGACGAGGCCCTCGAACGCGACGAACTCGCCTTCGATTTCCTGCTCGTACGCCTCGCCCGACCGCTGGCGTTCCTGGCGGTCGATATAGTCGTCGGGATGGGCGGGGTTCGCCCGCGTCGAGACGCCGAGGACCGACGTCGTCGTCCCGCTTCGATATACGGCGCCGTCCGACAGGCGTCGCGTCGGTTCGTCGGGAAGCGGATCGGCGAAGACGTCATACACCCAGTTAAACCCGCGCGGCGTCGTCGTCGCGAACAGGTTCCGATACGTCCCGACCCGGAGACGGTCCGACAGGACATTATACACCTTCTGGGGTTGATACGCGGCCTCGTCCATCCAGGCCCACGCGAGGTTCAGGCCGCGAAGCCGCTCGATCTTCCGGTCGTTATTTGCCGACTCCAGAATGAGGGTCGACCCGTTCTCGTATTCGACGCGGTTCTCCGAGCGGATATAATCCGCCTCGGCGACGTCGAGAAGACCCCACTTTCGCAGTTCCGGTTCGATAACGTTCCGAAGCATGGGAACCGTCGGCGAGACGATCGCGCCTTTCGACCCGACGTTCCATTCGGCGATATGTCGCTGGGCGCGATTCACGCCCGCCGCCGTCTTCCCCGACCCGACGCCGCCGACGTACGCGGTCTCGGTGTTTTTCGATAAGACGAACGCTTCTTGTCCCGGCGTCGAGACGAAGTCAGGCGTCGCCATCCTCGGGGTCGTACTCGCCAGTTACAACGATATTCGTCCCGAAGCCGTCTTCGTCGTCGGGCGTCGACAGTTCTCGCTTCTCGGTCTTGGTGTACCCGAACGACCGTTCGAGGATGAACCGACTCCCGGAGTCGTTCACGCTCTGGAGGTGCGACAGCTCCCCGTGCGCGCGGGCGCGATTGAGCGACTTGCGGAAATCCTCGTACTTGTCGATCCACCGATACAGCGTGGACTCGTCGACGCCCGCGAGACGGGCGCACCCTTCCAGCGTCATCCCCTGCCGCGCCCCGGCGTAAATATCGTCCTCGTACTGCTCTAAGAGCGGCGGGCGACCGTTCGGGTTCTCGGCGTCGGGGTCGCCATGCGACGGTATCCAGCACCGTTCGCCTTCGGTGGGTGGGTTCTTACACGGACCGTTTGGCGTGGTCCACCCACACCGATCCTCAGGCATCCGCGTTCACCTCGGCGTCCCGCTGGCGTTTCGCTTCGCCGATCCGGCGTTCGATAACCTCCCGGTAGTTCTCGGCGTCCACCTCGAAGCCGACATATTCGCGGTCGTTCTGGACGGCGGCGACGGCGGTGGTCCCGCTTCCCATGAACGGGTCGAGGATACGGTCGCCCTCGCGGGTGGAGGTCTGGACCAGTTCGACGAGTAGCGACTCGGGTTTCATCGTCGGGTGTTCGTAGTCCGTCCGGTTCGGTCGCCCGTGTTCGAGGACGTTCCGGGTCGCGTTCGAGAGCGGCGTCGCGCGGTCGCCGAGCGTGGCGAAGATAACGAACTCGTGGCTATATCCCCAGTTGTTATCGAGGTCGCCGATGCCCATACTGCCCTTGTCCCACACGAGGACATTCTTGACGTTGAGGACGCCGTCGACGAGCGGCTTTATCTCGTGGATGCCGCGCCAGTCACAGAAGATGTACGCATGGCCGCCGTCCTTCAGAACGCGGACGATCTGCCCGAGCGTGTTCTTGAGGAGTTCGACGGCGTCCTCGATGGTCTGATCGCCCTCGATGCCGTCCCACGCCTTCACGCGGTCGCCCGTCTCGTGACTCGCGGTGTCGCTCCCTTCTTGAAACGCCATCCCATACGGCGGGTCCGTAATTACGCAGTCGACCGAGTCGTCGTCCAGTCGCTCGCGCATTCCTTCGACGCAGTCCTCGAAGTACACGTCATGGTCGGGGTCGTACTCATACGCGGGCGACGCCGACGTTTCCATCTTGATTTCCGCGAGCAACTCGTCGAGGTCCTCCTCGGCCGCCTGCGTCAATTCATGGACCTCGTCGGCCTTCCCGGCGTCGAGCAGGTAATCGTACTCTAAGGCGTCGCGCTTCGTGTCGTGTTCGCCGTGGATCTTATTGAGTTCCTGTCGCCAGAGGCGGCGTTCGGCATCGTCGATATCGAACTGTCGGACCGGGACCTCCTCCAACCCGATCGCGTCGGCGGCTCGCCAGCGGTGTTCGCCGTCCGCGATCAGGCCGTCCGTGTCGGTGACGACCGGGCCGCCCAACCAACCATTTTGTCGCATCCGGTCTTTCAGCAGGCCGAACTGTTCGTCGGTCATTTCGTTTGGATTATCGCCGTCGGTATCGAGGTCGTCGACAGCGACCCGCCCCTCGTACTCGGGTTGCGGTAAGTCGTCCAGCGAGTCACTCATACGTATGTCTCGGTCGCGCCGGTCCATAAGCGGCCCGCCGACGGCGACCGCGACAGCGACGTTATCGCAGAAGCCCGGACGACTTCGCGTCGGTCATGTCTCGCTGTTCGAGGGTATGGTCCTGACAATACGTGAGATACTCGTCGGGGGCGTCCCGGAAGTGAACCCAGTATCGCGGCGCGTCCTGACAGCCGGCGTACTGACAGGCGTCGGGGGCGTCGTCACGCGTCGGCATGGACTCGAACCGCGCCTCGGTCATGACTCGACGCCCTCGGGGTCGAACTTCCGGGAGTCGACGGGGAATACGCCGGTCAGGCCGTCGTCGGACACGCCGAACGCGGTCGCGACGCCCTGCGGTCCCGACTGAAGTCGCCCGCCGATCCGCTCGACGAACTCGCCCGCCGGCTTCGGCGACGGCGACACGAGAATCGGCGGGCCGTCCCAGGGAATCCGGCCGCTAATATGATAGTGGCCCATGAGGGCGAGGTCGAACTCGTGGTCGACGAGTGTCTTCGTCCATTCGTTCGAGCGGGCGGCCGTCTCGGCCTGCGGGCGGCGGTGTTGCCCGTGGCGTAAGTGGCCCCGCAGGCGACCGCCTCGAAGGTCGAAGTTCCGATACGGCTTCGCCGACCCGAGGACGAACCGGACGTTATCGAGGGCGTCGCCGTGGTCCTGAATGTGTGCGATCGTGTTCCGAATCGTCTTATACAGAATGAGGTCCGCGTTCGCCTGTCGACTCGTCCCGCTCGCCCGGTGTTGGCCGTGATTTCCGACCTGACATACGACCTGGACGCGGTCGAACTGGTCGGCCGCGGCGAACGTCTTTATCTGTCGAATGAGCGGGTCGATAAGCGTCTCGTGTTGTTCGTCGAGCCAGGCGTCGAGGTCCTCGAACTGCCCCTGGTAAATCCCTTCGTTGGTTACGAAATCGCCGCCCCACAATAGATGGACCGTATCGTAGTCGGACCCGTGTTTCGCCGCCAGCGACAGGCCTTGGTCCGTAATGTAGTCGACGACCGACGGAATCATATCGGTCGCGTATACGACCTCGCCCTCGTCGTTCCGCTCGACGTCGCCCGCATGAAGGTCCGTCATATGGACGCACCAGTCTTCCCGACCGGCCGTCGCGTCGAGCGTGGCGTCGGGCGTCTCCAGGGTTCGGAACTCGCGGACGAGCTGATTATGCGATAATTCCCACCATTTATTCGCGCGTCGGGTTCGCGTCCCTTTGTGTTCGGACGACCGTAGGGGTTCGTCCGACTCGATGGCGACGTGGCCCGCGGTCTCGTCGATATACACCTGCCAGCCTGACCGCCGAAGGTCCCGCAGGTGTTGGGTGACGATCGAGGCGCGGTCGTCGACGCGGGTCGTCAGGTCCGGGAGGGTCGCGCCCGTCTCCAGTTCGTCGACGAGGACGCGTTCTCGGTCCGTCAGGTCCTCGTGGGTCGGGTCCGCGTCGGCGACGGGCGTCTCCTCGAGGTCCGGGAGGGGCGGCGTGTGGTCGGCGTCCGTCTCGGCGTCCCCGTCCGTCTCGGCGTCCTCGTCCCCGTCCGGGTCGCGGTCCGCCGTCGGTGGCTCATAGTCCAGGTCGGCGTCGAACGCGTCGGGCGTCTCGACGATGGTCCACTCGTACCCGTCGTCGACCGCGAACTCGAAGCCCGCCGGCCGTAACACTTCGTGGACGTGATATTCGATCCCGGAGTATGTGTACCCGAGACGGTCGGCGATATCCTTCAGCGTCGCCGGCATGGAGGCGAGAATATCCCGCTGGGTGTCCGTCAGGTCCATACGCGAATATGTGTCGGCCGCGGTAAAGGTCTCGCGGCCGGCTTAGGCGTCCGTGTCGTCGGGGACGTTCTCGGGCCGGGCGTCGGCCGGGTACGCGCGGACCAGCCCCGATTCGTCGAGAAGCGTCGAGACGCGGGCGACGCCTTTCGCGGCGTCGAACGTCGCGCCCTTCCGTAGGTGGTCCTTCCAGCGGTCCGGTCGCCACGAGTTCGCCTCGTAATGAGCGGCGACGCGCGTCCGGTCCCCGGCGCGGAACATGAAGACGTGGATCTGGTCCGCTCGAAGCCAGTCGGGAGCGGCGGGCGTCGGCGTCGCCCCGGCGTACGTGACGACCGAGGCGACCTCGGTATTCCCGTCCCAGTCGGTTTTCAGCCCCGACAGGACCGAGACCTCGAACTCGCGGTCCGATTCGGTTTGGAGGGCGGTCGCGACCTCGCGCGGCGTCGCCTCGACGTCGGCGACGAACTCCTCGCGGACGGCCCGGTTCTCGGCGCCGACGCCGACGACCCGCTTCCCGACCTTATCGAGGACCGGCATGAACAGCCGCCGCGCGATCGACCAGAAGGAAAGGAACCGCAGGTCGAGGAGTGACGCGCCGGCATACAGCCGGACGACGACGAGGGTCGTCACGAGGGCGACGGCGGCGACGGCGACGGGGTCCGCGCCCGCGACCGTCTCGACGACGCGGTCCGTCAGGCCGACGCCGGTCATTCGCGATCCGCCTCG
>LFCJ01004321.1_pt1 | contig 10414 bp, 14 predicted proteins | sample 643141 | NCBI WGS metagenome assembly LFCJ01 (sample SAMN03766243, study PRJNA286221) | soda lake metagenome | biome: soda lake; feature: Kulunda steppe; material: water; isolation source: sample B1-Br-g2 brine of Lake Bitter-1 | place: Russia: Kulunda steppe | collected 2010-07 | reverse complement strand
TGACAGATAGACCACACAGCATGCTTTGGCTGGCTAAAGGATATGCACTTCCAGCAAGCATGTATGCAAGTCAAATATGGGGCACTAGGTACATGAAGCAAGGAGCTGAGATGGACTGCCCTCTGCAAACAGTTCACATGTGCATCATGTGAAGCATGATGCTTAAAGGAATCTTAGGTGTAAAGCGCACCACTCCCAACTGGTCTGTGTTACGTGAGTGTGGCCAAGAGCCCTTGCAATTCTATTGGTTCCAAGCGGCTGTGAAATTTTATAATGATCTGTTACGCAGTCATAGTAGCACTCTTGCCGAAGTCCTCAAGGCTGATGTTGCGATGAGCACTATCAACAAGAAGTGCTGGAGTGCTGAGTTCTTGGATGCTGTACATGGTTTGGAAAGGAACGGTGATTTCCAACATTACGTGAGAACATTTCAAGCAATTCCACAGTCAGAATTTGTCGTTCAACAACTTGTCAAGTTGATGTGAGAAAGAGGTTGAGGAGTATTTGGAACCAGGGAAACCAGCTAGGCAATGAAGATCACACAGACAAGGCTGCAAAATGTCATAATTGGGTTGCTTTGCCTCTTAGGTCGGTGACTGTTGATGGACCGCCTTTTTCTGTACCTAGGTATCTGCATCCGGATTTGGGCAGGCAAACACATCGCAATGCGGTACGTTTCAGGTTACATTCCCATGCGCTGCGTGTCGAGACAAGAAGCTGGGAACATCATGATGGTACATGTGATAAGTGTGATCTTGCAGCAATTCAGGACCAAAAACACGCTCTTTTCCTGTGTCCTTGCATGCAAATGTGTTCGTTGAGGCTTCACTTTGCAAACTTGTTTCACGATTTACCACTAGCAAACAAATTACTGTCAATCAGACTGGAGCTTTTTATTTCTCCCAAGCTTGTTCTGAGGATTTCTTCAATTTTTTCCAGAAACAAACTAATGATTCCTATCGTTTTATCACAGTACTTACGGATGTTTTCTGTATGGCAGGTGTTCACCAGCAAACTGAACAGTCAAACTTCCTGGCTGAAGGTCAAATTCAAAGTTGTATGAAACTTCATTCTGGCTGGGAAAGACCAGCAACAGACCAATCAGCCTAACGACCTGGCTGGCGGTTAGCCCATAACTTGTAAATTTGGGGCCCGTGGTGACCCTACTGAATTTGCCTGAGACTTTAGACCCTTGGCGATGATGCTTATCTTATACATATCTGCTAGCAGTCGCACTTCTTGACTGAAGGCCTTATCTAAGATAAGTTATCTTCTTGTAAGCCTTATCTTATATCATCTGCAAATGCAGATATTGGAGGTTTTGGGCACCCTGGGCGCCTCCAAGGCATTACCCAAATGCACACAAGTAGGCTGCACACAAGCCCAGTTGTTGATCCTTGTGACCCCGGAGGCAAATAAAGAGTACTAGTATGGCTGCAGAAAGCAGCAAGGTCACTGTGCGTGCTGCCTAGCAGCCGCCCTGTCTGCTGCCTTCTGCTTCCGTTCTTGAAGCCTTCGTTTTGCTTTGGCGGCCTGCTGCACTAAAGCTGTTTCACGCTCTGCGCGTGCACTCGCCAACAACTCCTGGAAGCAGGCGTTTTTCCGTAGCTGGGGTAACAGAACCTGGCTCACATGAGCAGCCGCAAGATCAACTTCCGCCAGCAGCTGCTCAGCTGTCCTGCCCATGAAGCTCTCCAACACCTGCTGCCCACTGCTGTTGCTGTACTGGACAGCACTGTCAACTTTCGCTGCAGACACTTGCAAGCCCTCATCAGGCGCGATGCCGGCATCTGGCCTGCGCCCCTGAGCATCTCCAAGGCTGGGCGCCCCTTGGCTTGCATTTAGCTGCCGCTGCTGCTGCTTGTGCTGCTGCTTCTGATGCTTGGAGACGGCAGCCACGTTGGCTGAGGCTGCTGCGACAACGGCGTGAAACGGGCCTCCACCATGCATTGTCTTCAGCCGCTTTGCCTGGGCCATTTCTAATCGGCCACTGTCCGCGGGACACTCCCCTGGGCAATGTAGAATGAACAAATATGCACCAAATTTAGCTTGCAGGTTACGCAGTTGTTGATTGAGGGGTACAAGCATGACTGCCAAGGGTCAGGACATTGCAGATTAGGGTCACTTAAGCAAAATGGCACTGGCTGCATGAGCACGTACGTGCATTTGGTCGTGAAACGCGCCTGTGGCTAAGACCCAGGCTCTTGCCCTATAATATTCTACTCTTTGGATTCATGCTGCCTACATCATAGGACGATTTATAGGAGTTCAAAATCTTACTGTCTGAATATCACCCTCTCTGGTGTGCTACGTGGGAGTTTCCAGACAAGCCCGGCTGGCTTGCAGGATCAGGGTGGGGGACTAGTGAACAGAATTGAGAGCACATGTTTGTGCAGGTTTGGCAATAATTGCTGGGCATATCATTGAAGAATTGTTGGAAATTGTACATGCTAACAATGCACCTGGGGAACCATTGCCAAACCTGCTCAAAAGTGGGGTGGAAGTTCTGGCAGTAAAACTAGAAACATCGACATTTTGGACCACTTGGAGCACTGAATTGAGTCATTTTATCTCTATGAATATTATATCTCTATGCATGCTGTCGTATTTGAAAGCGCTAAGAGACTTTTGCATTCTTGATCAGTTACAGTAAAACCTTTCTGCATCTGCCTTACTGCATTTACCTGTGCATTGTGATCATCAAAAGGCCATCAGGCCACAAAACAAAAACAAAGAAGAGGGATGGAAAGGTGCTGTGGGTGGGAAGATGTGTCATTGGAATCAGACAAACCCAGCCCTAGGGGGTGAGAACTAGACCCTCCCATACCCTGATTTTTCTTACAGACCAACTTAGGGTTGCATAAGGGTCAACAATGAATGATCATCGTCAATGATGCATTTTGGTGCTTTTGCACGAATGGCCTAATGTTTTGGCTCCTTAGGTCTCTCTTCCATGCAAGAAATGCAACCTCTGCCAGCTTCCAGCTTTCCTGCCTCTGACTCAGGCACTTTTCGCCAAAATGAAGTTGTACTTTATGCCTGGAAGAAATTTAGAAAAGTGCAGCCATCGGGCCAAGAAAGCCTGGGAAACGAAAGCCCCTCCAAATGGCCTAGTTTCACCCCCCCCTGTTGCATGCTTAGTATGCATTTGGTATGGAACATGGTATGCATGTACATCAATTTGTTCAGCCTCTGCATGACGTTTTGGGTCATTGCATGCATCTGTTCGAGATGCAAGGGCAGACGCAGACTGAGCCAACACAAAGGGGGGGGACACTGAAGAAGGTCAGTTTACCTTCATGTTCAGGGCGCCGAGCATGGTCCAAAATCATGGCAACTGCTGCATCTGTGGCTGTCAGCTGAGACGACCCAGTCGCCGCAGCCTCGTCTAGCTGGTCCATGTCAATCCACTGGATGGCAGAGGGACGCGTGACTGCAGTGAATGCTACGATGGTGATACTGTAGACCATGGTGACGGCCATGGCAGGCTGTTCTGGGCATTTATAACTCAGGTGCCTATCTTGCTGACTTGTTTGTAAGCACAGGGGGCTTCCAGCTAGTATGACAGGGCGGCATGATACATGTGACAATTGCACAGCAGGCTTGCTTCATTCCAAACCCTTCAGCCAGCTGCGTTACCCCGAGACACCTCACCTTGTATGAGCTGTTGTCCCTGAACCAAGTCATCTGGTGCCGGACTAGCTTGTGCGTGTTGAAGCAAATGGCATCGACCAGCGCTACTATGTCTTCGCGGCTTATGACCTCTGCATCTGCCACCTAAGCGCAAGGAGAGAAATTGCACCAGCACTGTGTGGTCCTACAAGCTTGTCCGTAAGAAATAATGGAAAGCAGGGATGGCTATTCCAGGCAAAGCAGGTTCTCAGACAGAGTCGCTTATCACCCAGCTCCCATAAGGTGGCAAGTTGTACATCAAAGAAAATAAGTCTGGTGTGTGTCAAGAGCATCAGAAAAACTGCAGTCCTGATCATCAAGAAACCTTTCAGCTGCGTCAGCCCCTGTACCGAGGTTAGGCCTCAACGATGGATGACTTCAAGCGCATACACCTGACTTGGAGCGCACACACCTGACTTGAAGCGCACACACCTGCAGAATCCACTCAATAGCCTGACGATAGCCCACCGCTTTCCCAGCCATACTCCCTGGTGCAGCGCCATCACAACTTGAGATACCTTTGCCCAGGAGCATGGCCGCCTCGTCCAGCAGTCCAAGGCCCAACACCTGCACAGCAAGCGCTGAAAACCCTACATTGAGACAGCAAAACGTGAAGCACCCATAGCCTGGGTTTTCAGACGTTATGCATAATCAATGATGATTCATCATCTTCATATGCTTGGATTGGCGCATTGTTGCCAGGCAATGTTTGCGCTGGGCAGCTTCAACATGCTCATAGACTCGTGCGCCTTGTGCTCCAGTGTCACACGGGGCACATGCACCATAAGCATGGCTTCCTAGACGCCCAACTATTCTGTAAATGCTTAGGCATTGCACAAACAGAAGATAGAACCCTGCCAAAGCACGCATTTTTGTCCTTCAGGGATCAAGCAGTCCACTAGTAGCCCTTCATGGTAACTCCTCAGATGCGTGAGAATGAGAATCAGCCATATCAAAGCAGCACAAGACAACAGGCTCCTGTTCCAGGGGGTCCTAATCATACTGGTTCTGCAAGCCAAGCCAGCCAGGCCCTGCACCCCGTACCATGTCAGTCACTCGAGCATTGCAGCGTCTGTACAACACCTCCCGGTCACGATGCAGAAAGAACAGACGAAAGTCCAGCTCCTGCCCAGGCTTGCTGGTGCTTGCAGCTCGCCCACTGCTTGTGCGCGCCATGTCGTTGCCGCTGTCAATGGCCAGCTTGCGGGTTGCAGCGGGAGTGAGCAGGCAACAGGCTTCAAGTGGCATCTTGGAGCAGGAACGGAAAGATGCCCATGTACCAAAGCAGCCAGGATGGGTGCAGCATAGGCATGCCAGGCTTGAAGACACGAGCGCGCTGACTACATCTCCTCTTTATTGCTGTCAAGGGGCAGCAGTGGATGCCTTGGACTAACAAGCGTGTGCATCAGGTTCGCATCAAGGGCAGGAAAGACATGGGTCAGAGATGGGGTACAGCCTACTTCTTTCCCTGGATCGGGGTACCAGGCACAAAGGCAAGGTCAGGCACTGCTCTTGCAGTACCTGCGCCCCGATGTCCACTTCTGCGCGCTTCCGCCCTGTCAAGCGCAGCACTGCGAGGGCCCGTTCCAGCCGGTAGTAGTTGTTTGTCTCCTGAGAGATCCTGCACAACACGCACGGCACCCATCCACCAATGGTGGGCCGCTGACAGGTGCGTGATGCCCATGCCTGGTGCCCGTGCCTGGCGCCCATGCCCATGCCTGGTGCCCGGATCCATGCCCATGCCTGGTCGCAGTACCTTGGATGCTGGCTTGGATCCATGGGGGGCCTCCAAGCAGTGCTGTCATCAGCTGCAACATGGATCAAGATAGCACGCACTCCGAAGGCTCTCAGTGGAGACATGCACACCCGCTGGTGGTGGCTGGCCATGGCCAGTTCTAGAAGGAGTGGCCTGCATCTAAGGGTAGGAGGCCACCTCCTGTGCAGGCCGCTCATGCATGAGAGCTATGTGCAGATGCAGCAGGAGACACGCGGGCACAGCCTTACCCCTCTGTACACGGCGCATGGGATGTTAGTAGGCTGCCCATGCACCAGTGAGGCATTGTACAGAGGTGGAAGGGGGAGTGGAGGGCAGGCATAGATGCACTGGGGGGGCAGGCATAGATGCACTGGGGGGCACAGGCATAGGTGCAGGCGGCTTGCGCACCAGCTACCTACTACAATCAATCACTCCCAACAAAGGTCTCCATAATGTTCCACAAGGCATCAAGTCAATGTCTGCCAGCGTGCTCTTCTCTCAGAAGGCAGGTTACGTGCGCGCATAGCCAAACTCCTTACTTGTGCATGGCGTCAGCGTCTCCCCACACCCCAAGAAGCCTCACAGCGGTGCCCCACTTCTGAGCTAGAGACAAGCCATCTGCTCCGCCTTCAATTCCCAGCTTTGTCGCCTCATCCTGCCACACCTGCCAAACGAGTCAAAGCATCCTGAGCTCAGCTGCGGGGCTGTTCATGCACTGATCACTGGGCCTGGTGTCAGACCCATGCCTTCTAATCCTCTCCCTACAGCCTGTGCCCCCCACCTTCCCATTAAAGGCAGGCAGCCTCCTTCCCCATCATGGCGCTGCTGCTTTACAGTATCAACCTGACGCACACACCGACGCCTTGTCGAGAGAAACAAGAAGGAAGAGGGGGGGAGGGAGCTCCCTGATAGGCGCCCTCGTTACATGGGGGAGGGCAGTGGTCTGTTCTAAAAGCATCCCAGCCTTGGCAAGCAAGGCAGCAGCCTAACTCAGAGCCCCTCAGTTACAAAAGCCCCTCAGGCAGGCGAAGGCGCATTACCCTCAAGCAGGCACCTTTTGAATCTCCTCTTTGACAGCCGAAGCGACCTCGGGCGTCGTCTTGTCGGCCTGGGGCTTGCCCTCCTGGAGGAAGCGCAGGTAGAAGCCCGTACCCCCTACCACCACTGGGGTCCGACCTCGCTGCACATAGCAACAAATGTGACGCAAGTCAGTGCGCAACATGTGACACAGGTCTGTGCTCAGCTGGCCTACCTGGAGAAAGCGCAGGTGGGGTGAGCCTGGGCCTCAGAAAACAGCACGCACACAACCGTGCTGAGCATTAAACTAGGCTCAACAAGCATTCAACTAGCCTCAACGGATGCATGCACTCGCGCACATACGCACACGCATACACACGCCCACACAAACACAGAGGTAGTCATGGGCGGACCATGTGCTTGAAAGCATTAAATGCCAGCGCTTGTTTCATTTGGCTTCCCAACCCACGTGGACTTGCATGGCCCTGAAAAGTGGGTAGGGTTCCTTATGCAGGAGGGCAAGTGCATGAAGCACGCAGTAGAGCACGTCAGCGGGCAATTCAGGCCACAAAATAAGGCTATGGATGCTTCTTCCCTCAAGGACATTGTCACTTGCATTGTCTTGGCAATTGTGTTGGCACTCATGTTGACTGACCTGTATGACCTTATCACCCTCGCACTCACAGGATGCACTCACCGAAAGCACATCACGGATTGCTGCATGCGCTTCATCATGAAAGCGCCCAGCAGAATAGTCTTCGTGCACTTCCAGCACGTCAATTAAATGGTGGGGTACGCCCTTACGCTCTGACACAGGGAGCTGCAAGCAAGGGCACTCATACTGATTAAGCTCTCTTGCGGCTGCATGAGGGTGGCGGAATGCATGCCTCAGCACAGTTTTTGTTGCGCAGCCCTTACACGGGGGAGGGGGACACATGTGTCACATATGTAATGTGTGTATGGATGCTAGCAGGCGCACTATCAAGCAGGCTTGCAGCTGTCGTAAACTCAACGAAAGTCCTTGGAAAAACTGTGAGTACGCTTGTGGTAGTCTTCCCTTGTTTCAACAACGATTGATTTTAAGCCAAAAGCCGCACACGCAAGCAAAAAACAAACACTTACGAGCGCATGTCTTTTCAAGTTGCACAGCACCATACACATGTAATTGGATGCATGCATACATACACACCTTGTCAGATCCAATGTCCAAGCCTCTATATACTTGCACGCTGTCAGCGCTGATGACTTCACCATCGAGCGCTAGGGCCACATCCAGGCCTACGCCAGTCTTGCCCACCGCAGTGGGACCCGTGATGATGATCACCTTAGAAGTAATGTAGCAGCAATTCAAACCTTAAAGCAAAGTTATGTGCGCTCACAAGCATGTATGCATACGTGTATGTGTGAATGCTCTGTTTGTGTATGCGTGTACGCTCGCATATGTGTGTGTGTGTGCATTAGTGCGCGCGCTTGCGTTTGTCTGCATTACATGCACGCTCCCTGCATTGTGTGTTTTTGTGCATGTGTTTTTGTGCTTTGTTTACGTGCAAACATGTGTGCATGTGCATGCGTGTGTGTTTTTGCATGCATGTATGCGTTGTGTTTGCGAGCGTGCGTGGATACTGTGTGCGTGTGCGTGCGTGTGTGCATTTGCATGTGCGCGTGTGCCTGTGTGTGCGTGTCTGCGTCTGTGTGTATAGACATGCACTCAAAGCTTTAAATATCGCTGTGCCGGAGCGTGTAGGTGTGCCGTTGCGTGTGTATGAGTGTGTGCTTGTGTGTGTGTTTGGGGAGGTGAGCGGGTGTGAGCTTGTTGCTTGACCGTGCGTGTGTATGCGTGTGTCTGCATATGTGTGTGTTTTTGTTTGCTTGCAATGTGTGTGTGTGTGTGTGTGTGTGTGTGTGCGTGTGTGTGTGTGTGTGTGTGTGTGCGCGCGCGCATGCTGTTGCGTGCATGTGTCTATACATACATGCATATTTATGCATGCAGAATGTTGAGCATAACTGCATTACTCGTGTTCGCACACCGCTCACCCTTGGCTTGGATGGCATGGGCTTGGCATGCTGGGAAGGACCAGCTGCCGCAGTTTTCTGGTCTTGAAAGGTACCTCTAACTAAAACCCGTCTGTTGAAGGTGTTACGTACGGAACCACGCCAAGAGAGTGTGCAAGGAGCCTTGATCAACTGCTGTATGTTGCCTGTTTGGCACAAAACAAACGGCCACTTTTGCCAATTTAAAAATTACATTGGGGTACCACACTGATTAAAAAACATCGTTTGTGACACTTGACACCTTTGCTGCCGATAAGCCCATATCTGATCAAAAATTGGGATGTTGAGAAGGGGAGCACACCGAGCGCTTTTGTCGCTGCAGCAGGCCAGCCATGCCTACCGGGTAGGTCAGCGGAGGAAGTCGATGGCCTTGGCCCGGAGTCGCACTTGGGCGCTGCACCCACTCACTGCCTGTTGCTTGCTTAACTTTGCTTCGCAGGCATGTGCTGCTGCGCAGTTGCAGCAACAGGGCTCGTTTGCCTCTCAGGTATGTGTGTCTGTGCTTGGGCAGTGCACCGGCCAGAAATTTGCCTACTACGCTGAAGACTTGCCCTCTCCCGCCCCGCCCGCTGCTCAACCACCCATTTTTGTACACCACCTGCAGGCTGAGAACAACGAGGACGCATACAAGCGGATCGCGGGCGACGATACCCGCAAGCATGTCACGGTATGCGTGTCTTCCACAGTCACACACACCTGTGACTGCTGCTACTCCAAGCCTCCTCGCTACTCATGACAGGCTGCACACACAGGGCTTGATTCTTGAGGATGTTCGCATGCAAGTAAAAGATGAGCAAAGCTGTGCAATCATTCCAGCCCAGTGCATCTGCGCGCTTGTGCTTGCAGTGGCCCAAGCAGCTAAATGCAGGCTTGGCTGAGGTAGATCCCGAGCTGTATGACATCATAGAAAAGGAGAAGAACAGGCAGTGGAAGGTGAGCAAACTTCCTTGCTTGCTGTTGCCCACCCCTGGACAATCTGGGCAAAACATCAGCTAGCTTGTATGCATGCCCACTGCAGCTCACTCTATCAACATGCTTTTGGTCCTTTTAATGCTCTTAAGATTGTTCTCAGGATGGTTTTTAGGATGGTTCTCAACCCCATCACATGTGTAGTCTTGTGCGCATGCCCAAGAAAGCTAGTTGCCAAGTTGGCGCGCTGATGCCGTTGACCATAGGCAGATGCGCTTAGCCTTCTTGACTCTGCCTCACCCTCTAGGTTTTTGTAGGCTGCGTGCAACGAACAGTGAGCAGCTTGCCTGCATGCTGCGCTGTGCCCCTCCCACCCTCAGGGCCTGGAGCTGATTCCTAGTGAGAATTTTGTGAGCCAGAGCGTGATGGAGGCTGTAGGAAGCGTGATGACCAACAAGTACAGCGAGGGCTACCCAGGTGCAAGGTGAGTGTGTATGTGTACTACAACGCGGTCATGGAGTGTGCACCCTGCTCAGCAGAGGGTGTCTGAAGGCGGTCTGGAGGCAAGCTCTAGCGTGGAGAGTTATTCTATATGTGGGTGCGAAGAGCACGCACAAGTCACCTTGATGTGCAGGATTGGAAGTAGCCATTGCGCATGTCTTATCCGTGGGATGGGGGAAGGGGGGGGCAGCAAGTGCCTCCAATGGCTGGTGCACCTCACTAATTGGCGGCACGCTCCAGGCATGCCTCAACAGCTGTGCACAAAATGAGTGCAGTCACAGAGCACCCTGCGGCGGTTGGACTTATCAAACTTGAGTTGTTCTGCTCGCGCAGCGTGGCTGCATGCATGCGTTTGTATGGGTGCAGTGGAGGCTGCCTCTGGCCAGGTGCGCCTGTGAGCACTTTGATGTCTTATTCTAGCTTCTGCCTTGCCTTGCAGGTACTATGGAGGCAACGAGTTCATTGACCAGGCTGAGACCTTATGTCAGGTGCGTGAGGGAGGGGTTG
>LFCJ01004320.1_pt1 | contig 10415 bp, 12 predicted proteins | sample 643141 | NCBI WGS metagenome assembly LFCJ01 (sample SAMN03766243, study PRJNA286221) | soda lake metagenome | biome: soda lake; feature: Kulunda steppe; material: water; isolation source: sample B1-Br-g2 brine of Lake Bitter-1 | place: Russia: Kulunda steppe | collected 2010-07 | reverse complement strand
TTTCGTTTACGTGTCCATCATTTGAAGATTGAGAAGAATAGTTGGGATGGGAACATATGTCCCAATTGTGATCTTTGTGAAGCTAATGATGACGTCCAGGATGAGCAACATGTGTTATTCAAGTGCAATCATCCTCATGTTTGCCAACTCCGTAGGAAATATGCATCATTGTTTTCAGGGAGTGTTCTTTCCATCTCAACTCTTGGTTCAAGGGTCACCTTTTTTGCCTGCCTCTCATTTTCTCCACCCTCTTGACATGCGGTGTTTTTTAAATCAGAGCACACGCACACGCACACGCACACGCGCACGCGCACACGCACACGCACGCGCACGCACACGCACACGCGCACGCGCACACACACGCACACACGCGCGCGCGCTTTTAAAGCGAATTTACATCTACAGACAAACTGCGTACCTCATCAGGTGCCTCGCAAATGATGCAGATGTTTGCCGCCACACTTTCTGCACACCCTGTTTCCATCCCAACTCGAGTCCAATCATTGTATTCCAGCAATGTTGCGCACAAGCTGGATGCTTCTTGTTGTGTTGTGCAAATGATCTGTCAGACACACCTCGGGTCATGGTGCTTATAACGTTGCTGCCCACCTCCTGCTGTTTACCTTTTCCTCCTTTCCTGTCGAATCTCTAAAGATCATGTCGGGTATGAGTCATACCGTATGACATATCCATACCTTGATCACCTCACTGCTTCTACCCTTGCGAACTAGACAGCAGATTTCCCTGTCTCGCAGTGGTCAAAGCAAGTCCGATAGCTTCTCTTGGTTTGTCTGCTCACCGGTGATGCCATACTAGCATGAATGCTTATTTTTTCCTCTGCAACTCGTACTGCCATTATCAGCTGCCCTTCATGAAGCCAGCCTCTACTTTCTTGAAAGATCTTGGAACCTACAAGGTGAGACTGACACCTTGCACCTGGCCATGTTACAGTGGTGCCAAGCATTGGAACCTTTGGAATTCCTGGACTTGGATCATACTTGCCCAGCTGGAGGTTTGGTTTGAGGCCTGCACAGTCCTGCCAGTCCTAGCGCTCCCACGTGGTACTCGCACTTCGCTGCAACCCATGTCTTTCACCCTGCGTGCATGGCTGCTGCGCAGCGCGTGCTGGCGGTGCTTCTGCGCCCAACCTGCGTCAGCCTCGCCGTGTCCAACCACTATGTATCTCTAGCAGAGCCCCTGGGGGCACTCATGCTGCGCAACCTGGGCCCCCAGCCAGCCCCCCCCTTCAGTGCTGATGCAGCGGCTAGACATGGCATAAGCCGCAGCAGCCCTGCGCCCTTGAGCACAAGCGTGTCAGTGGTCCCCAAGCAAACTTTGCTGCGGATGCTCAAGGGCGTGAGCAGTGATCTGGACGGCATTGTTTGGGGGGCTGAGCACTTCAAGTATGCTCAAGTATTGGGGTCCCCGCCGCAGTTGCTCAGCCTAGGAGAAGCTACTCAGCAGCAGCAGCAGCAGGCCAGGGCAGTGCAGAAAGATATTGCAGGTGGGTCCAAGAAGGACGGAGGCTTGGAGCAAACAGCACCAGTGCCAGAAGGTGGTGGGGCACAGCCTTGCATGTGTGGTGTGAGGACCAGCACAGGGGTCAGGGCATAGTGAGCAGGCTAAGATTCCTGCCTCAAAGAAGGTTGACGTAGCAGGTGCTGCCTCTTGCGTTTGTGCACATGCTCAGCTTTGCTGCAACCCTGCCCAAGAATAGAATGGTTAGGTGGGGGGGCTACGTGGCTCACTCCCGCGCCCGCCTGCATCCTCGTGCTCCGCTGCAGCCATCATAGAGAGCGTCAGGCCAGGCCTGTCAGCCACATGGTGGGACGAGTGGAATCCGACCACACCTGCCTCCTGCCGCCTGCTACCTCTGGGCGGCCCTACAGCCGCAGCAGCCTCGGAGCAAGTTGAGCCTGCCTCAAGCTCAGCGGCAGCACTGCAGGATGGGTCAAGCGCTGCTGCAGGTGCGTCTCAGCCACTCACATCATCATCTCTCCAGGACAGCTCCGACACGCGGCCCAGCACTGCACCCTCCAAGGCCAGTAGACCAGCACCCTGCAGCATGGCCACCTTGTTTCTGCAACATTTCCTTGACGAGAACTGCACACCCAGCACGTTTGGCTAGAGTCAGGTCTGGTGTCGAGTAAGCGAATGAGGAGTAAGCAACTGCTGACCTGCGTGATAAGCGTGGACAGTCTGCCCAGCATTATGCCCCCTGGTTGCCCTAGGTGGCTATGTGTAAGACATTCTTGCATGGCGATATGCTAGGTTCAAATGCCAGAGTGTGCTCTAAATATTCAAGAAGTGCCAGGGGCTCTGGCTGGCCGCCACGGCTACGGATATGGATACAGTGCAAATTGGTGGTCAGAGCACCGTAGCATGAAACCTTGCGAGCAAGTGTCATGCTTCTGGGAAGCATTTCATTCTTTCTGTTGTACACTGAACGCTCAGTGTGTGTTTGTGTGTGAGAGAGAGAGAGAGAGAGAAAGTGAGAGAGAGAGAGACAAACTTGCGTTTGGAGGGAAGATTAAACCAGCTTATAGGCAAGTAAGTCGGTTGTGTTCAATTTACATGTGCTTATGCTTGAGATTGAGGGCCACACTTGAGAGTGGTACATATTTTCACCCTGTTAATCGCCCATGTGCCGAAGTCCGGCAGTTCACATTTTCCTTGGGAATCTCGATGACAAACCCTTGCAGTTCCAGTGAATTTTCGCTCTTGTGGGCTATGTGCCAATCAGGGCATCAATTTGTTTTTCATGACTTACGATTAAATACCCTGTCCTAGCCATCAACCTCCTAGAAGTTTTTTATCAATGTGTAAGCTTGCAAGATGGAGAGATGCCTGACATGTAATGAATGTGTGGAGCCTGCAAGAGTGTCTTTTGACCACCCCCAAAGTAACGAAGGAAAAGTCTCGCTATATTGATGTATATGTAACCTAACCTAACCTAACCTCGCTATATTGATACTGCAGCCAGAAGCTGGGATTTAACAGCAAATTGTTTGAAGTCTTAGGATAAGGGTTTTAGTTCATCCCTAAGCTCATCAGCAAGGATTTGGGCCAATGCGCCTCCTTTTCCTTGATTGATGGCATTGGAAAAAACTGGTCAACATGACACCAGATTGACTTGCCTTCCAAATCTTCCAAGCCGCATTTTAATCCTACATCCACTCAGAACATGGACTAGGTCATGCCATCTCAAAAACAGGGTACTTCTCTTTGTACGAGAGTCTGCTCCCATGTGTTGGCTAAGGCATCAGCAACCCATTTTGGAATATGTCCAATCTCTTTCTCCAAATGTCTTTCACGGTGTAGGCACCCTTTCTTATTAGAAACATGCTGCCTGCTTTAACAAGTCCACTAGCCTTCAGTGTCCACGTTGTCAGCAAGCAGAGTGCTCTCCGTACTCCTCTGTCAGGGTGTCAAGGCAGTGCAAACTCTGGAATGGTTACTGGATAACGTAGTATTGCCTGCAGGCTCATCATGAAAGCCATCAGCAAAGGCTCTCAGGCAAGATGTTTGGTTTATTTGGATGCCGGCAGCACTGACCGTTTGGCCCAGCATAACCTTGAAATCCCTGGGCATGCTAATAACAGAACATTACCCAGGCGGCTTATTCATGCTTTCTTATCTGTCAGAGGCAGGCATACTTCAAGTTGCCCTGATGCCAGTTTGGTTACTCCCTTGCCCATTAAATCCAAACCACACTCCTCACTCACACAGGTGCAGCACGCTCAATCATATAGTAATTGCGCAGATCCCACGATCTCAAAGCTAATAAGGGGGTGGTACACCTAATAGTGGTCAAATACTGTGAAGATACCAGGCCTGGACATCAGCCGAAGGCCTCAAACAAACAGCACGAGACGCTTGAAAGCGAAAAGATTGTACTTTGCACCATACTAACTTCAAACATTTTGTATCACCTTAAAGAGCTTGGCCTTGCAAATCAGAGGGTCCACAAGACTGCCCATACCTTGCATGCACATGGCATCATGCGCACAAAGTGACTACAACATGATGCACAAGTTTGAAATGAAATGTTCTTAAGGCCTAGGTCTGGAGCAGGGGTCTGCCAGTCACCCTCCGTGTGCCCACTTGTTGTCCTTTTCCTTCGGTGGAATTGCTCTCGAGCTCAGAAAAGTATTATAATTTTAATTTTAATAAGTCTTTTTAGATAGTCTATTGTGAGTATGACAACGGCGTCAGTCTGCAGGGACATGGCCCTTAGGTTCGTGCCGTGAAATGTGCATCACCGCAGAGAGAGGAGGAAGCTCCATCAATCATGGGCTGCATGCAAGATGACAAGCATGCAAATAGCCTGTGCGTCATTGCTGTTCTCGCAGGGCTAGGGCAGCCTCCCGCAAGCTGCAGGCTCTGTCAACCAGCGAGAGGGAGGCCATGGTGCAACGCGTGGCAGACGCCTTGTTAGCAGCACAGGCAGAGATCCTGGCAGAGAATGCAGCAGATGTGGAGCAGGCGCAAGGGAATATCAGGTCAGATTGGTTACATGCAAGCGTGTATATTTAGCTTCGGTTCAAGGTACAAACCATTTCTTGAAAGGCTTCTGTCCTTCTTTCGATCGCTTGTTTTGATCCAAAGTGTATGAAAGATTGTAAGGGCTAGGGGACATACGGTAAGCAATTAAGCAAGCAGGCAATCGAGCATGGCGGTGCAGGGCATCCATCCTGAGTAAGCAGCCTTCCACTATCTCTGGGCCCTACTTGCAGCCCTGTGACCACATGCCGCTTCCAAATTGTGGGCGCTCCCCCTCTAGTGGGCAGGGTCCATCCCTGACAGTGCAGTATGTGTCGGAAACCAAAGCCTGACCCTGGTGAGGGTGTGAGCGCGGGAGTGTGCTTACGGCCTCTTGAACCTTGTCTGCAGTGACACCCTGCTGCAGCGCCTGATCCTGAAGCCTGCCAAGCTGGAGCAGCTGGCTGCTGGCATCCGGGCCATTGCGCACCAGCAAGTATGTGCGCTTGGGCAACTGGCAGTGTGTGAGGAGAATGTCTGAGGCTGCAGATGCCCATGCCTGAGCCACAAGCTCAAAAGAGGTGCAGGGTGCTGGTCATGAAATGCGACCATGCGATGCTATGCTTAGGGGCGAGGGTACACGGCTGTGCATGAGCCCCATGCTGGGCTGGGCTGGGCTGCCTCCTGTGGGACATGCCTGCTTGATGCGTGTGCAACACAGCCACATGGAGGCAGATTCCTTGCCTGGAGACGTGATGGCACACTTGGCAGCCAGTGATTGTGCCCCCTCACTTACAGCAGCCTACAGCCTCTAATGCGCCTGCCCACCGGGGGTAGCCCTTACCCTCCCACACAGCCATGCCAAGACAAAGACGGCGGCAGAAATGACACCATCTCTATGGGCTTCCACTTGTCATCTGCTACGCAAATAAGAGGGGAGGCGCATTTTGAGGCGCGCGTGGCCGCAGTTTGTCGGCAGCAGAGGTCGTCTCGTGCCATCTTCTTGCCGCTGCTCGTGCGCGCAGGAGCCCATTGGGCGTTTGATACAGCGCACCGAGGTGGCGGAGGGCCTTGTGCTGGACAAGATCACGGCGCCCATTGGCGTGCTGCTGATCATCTTTGAGGTGAAGGGGTTTCGTCGCGCATGCGGCATTTCGCATGATACATGTGCGCATGCCCAGCGTGCGCCTCCAGCAACCGCGCGAGCGCACATTGCCAGGGTTGGACAGGACGTGTCTGCGCCACTGCCCAGCCATGATGAGGCTGGCATTGGCTGAGAGGTGGATGTGCCATGCCTAGCAGTAAACCGCCCCTCCAACAGTGCAGTCATAATCATCTTGCATGCCGGCAGGAGCCTTCTACTTTGCTTCCTTAACAGAGCTGCGCAGCAGGGTCTGTGTGATACACGTAATACCTGTGTGTGCGCACTACGGGCCCACAGGCCCGGCCTGACGCCTTGCCTCAGATCGCGTCGCTGGCCCTGCGCTCCGGCAACGGCCTGCTGCTGAAGGGCGGCAAGGAGGCGGCGCGCAGCAACGCCATCCTGCACCGCACTATCGTGGACGCGATTGGGCCGCTGGTGGGTTGCGATGTGGGCAGCGTGTGTGGGGTACAGCAGGGGCGTGACTGCACGGGTGAGGATCCCTGTGCGCGCATCGTACACGCCTATCGTGTGGCGGCGCTTGCTTCCAGCTCGTGCACCTGCAGTAGTCAGGTGTGTAATTGCGTGTGTGAGTAATTGTGTGTGTGCTTGATTTGAGCCGGGTATGCGTCAGAGTGCCCAAATGTGCATGCACTCGTGTGCAAACTGTGGGACACGGCGTTGTCATGCTCCCGTGTAAGCTGGGCATGAGTGGGCACAGGGCCCACCCATGCCCAACTTGTGGCCCTGCTTTGGGCCCAATCCATTAGACTATTTGACCTGCCTATTCCATGGTTGCCCTCAGCCTGCAAGGTCATCCTCGGCCCTGCCGTAGCTGCTGCTGTTGCCAAAACGTTCAAGCTGCGTGCCGCAGCAGGCAAAGTCCAAACAAGCACATTGCCACCCCTGCTACCAATTCTACGGCATGCGCCTGCCTGCCCTGCACCAGGGCTCCGATCTCATCAGCCTCGTGACCACGCGCGAGGAGATCAGTGACCTGCTGGCCCTGGATGACGTTATTGACCTTGTCATCCCGCGCGGAGGCAACGCCCTGGTCTCATACATTCAGGTGGGGGTGGGAGGAAGCGAGACAGGGCCGCCTCCTGCAGGTTCCTTTGCTACTTTGCTCACACACCCTCACACCTCCTGCAACCATGTGCAGGCAGGGTGGCTGTTTGTACGAGGAGCTGGGTTTGGGGGAGGAGGGGGCGCAATGTGCAGCATGCTGGCAGGGAAAGGAAGGGAAGGAAGGGAGTTTACGGGGCACCCCTGGTGGTAGTGACTGTTTGGGTGCACACTCTGTGCGTGGTCTTCTAGTGTGTGCCTGACCGCCACTGTTCAATCCCTGCAGCGCTGCGTGCCCCATTCCTGCTCTGCCTGCAGCGCAACACCCGCATCCCTGTGCTAGGGCATGCAGATGGCATCTGCCATGCGTATGTGGACGTCGCGGCAGACCTGGAGATGGCCAAGAGCATTGTAGTGGACTCCAAGGTGCGCGGCAAACCCATGTGCACAGATTCAAGCTCGAATTGCTGGTGCACCCGCTTAAGCTGCAGGATCCCTCTTCATGTTGCCCTACAGGCAGGATGCACGCACATATGTAGTGCCTGTGTGTGCGTGTGCATGTGTGAGTGTGCGTCTGCACACCTCATGACCAGGGCCGCACAAGCGTGCATGGGCTCTGTCAGCAAGCCAGCTCCGTAGCCACTGCGCATCACAGCCGCTCGTATCCTGTTGCACTCATACTGTAAGCAAGCGCCTCTACCTACATGCGCATGCCCCGCGGAGCAGGACTGCCGCTGCTGTGGGCAACTGCTCAGTGCACGCTGCCACTGGTGCCGCACTGCAGGTAGACTACCCCGCAGCATGCAATGCAGTGGAAAAGGTGCTGGTGCACGCAGCATGGGCGTCCAAGCCAGGGCCAGGGCCGGAGTCTGGCCTGGTGGTGCTGCAGAAGGCACTCGAGGAGGCGGGTGTCAAGGTGTGTATGCATTACGTGTCATGCAGCGGGGCCCAGGCGTGCGCGTGCCGCCGCTCTGCTGCTAGGGCCATGATGCAGTTGCTGCATAGCAAGTGCAAAGGTCTGCCCCAAATCCTCCTTGAAGACCTGACATCAAACGCTCGGGAGACTGGCTTTGGTATCAAGAGCAGGGAATGAAGCTTCTGGAGATGCTTGTCCGTTGCTGTGCGCTGTGTGCATGGCAGTTCTTCTCTATGTAACTATGTAACTGTGTGCATGGCAGCCTGGCATCCAGGCCCAGGGTTAGGTCTGGTGTGCCTATGGTCTGCCCCGCTGCCTGTGTGTGGGGCTCTCCAGCAACAAGTGCAGCTGCTGTGGCTGTCTTGCCATGCATGCCGCCACGGCTCTTCTGCAGTCTATAGAAACAGCAGATTCAGGCCGGCAGGCGCATGCATTCTTTTCGAGGATGCACATGAAGGGCGGCCTGGACGGGTCTTTCTGAGGGCACACGCGCCTCAGATGTTGAGCCCCACATTATCCACAGCGCACCTTTCCGCGCACACGCATGCATGGACACGGGCTGGCGTGCTTCCCACAGCCTGCAGAACTAAGCGGCATGCATGCTTTTGCTTGCATGTGACCAGCGCCACGCCAAATCCACGTGATGCTGTCGCGCTGCATGGTTTGCGAGCCAGTCCTCCTTCTGTCTTGCGCACACAAGCAACCACTGTTACAAACAACCACTGTTTTCATAAATAAGCAAGGCATGTGCTTTTGGCGCAGGTGTATGGGGGTGAGCGTGTGTGCACTATGCTGGGCCTGGCGCCCGCACCGTCCCCGCGCCATGAGTACTCCTCCAAGGAGGTCACGCTGGAGGTGGTGGGCGACATGCAAGAGGCTATCGACCACATCCATACCAATGGTTCTGGGCACACGGAGACCATCATCACCAACGATGCAGCGGGTGCGTGCATATGCTCTTGACCATAGCGCACCCCCTGCCCATGGGGTTGAGTTGAGGTGCAGGTGTGAGCGTGGGTGTGTGCGGATGCATGCACGCATGCGCGTGCGTGGCATGTGTGTGTATGTGTATGTCTGCCCTCGCCTGTTTTGGGGACTGAGAATGTCAGTAGACAGGTGCGTTTCATAAAGTTCCACCAACTTTTTATGGAACCCACTTGTGCACGCATGCATGCACACTCATTGCAAATCATTTGTGAGTCATAACCCTGCCTTCCAGTCACAGTCGACAAATAATCTGGCATGACCTAGGTTTTGGGCTGTGACCCAGCTTTGCACCTTCCTTTTTGCCCCTGAGCCTCCTTTAACCTGCTGATTCGCCCCTTGATGCTTCTGTGTTCCAGCTGCCGCTGGCTTCCTCTCGGGTGTGGACGCTGCGTGTGTCTTCCACAACGCTAGTACGCGCTTCAGCGATGGCTACCGCTTTGGGTTGGGTGCAGAGGTGCGTGCTTTTGTGGACAGGTTGCCTCACGCTGCGGCTGCACATGCTTGCTTATCAATTGTGTACGACGGTGCGAGCATGCTGGGCAGCGCATGATGGGCTGAGCATTGTGTGTCAAACCCCAACCCCATCAATGCTCTACGCACAACTACACTCAAGCACTTGCCGCACAGAAACTCGCACACACGCGCGTGTGCACACATGCATGCACACATGAGTGTGCACGCTCATCCGCTCTGTTCTGTAGGTGGGTATTAGCACAAGTCGCATCCATGCGCGCGGACCTGTGGGCGTGGAAGGCCTGATGACCACCAAGTGGGTCATGCGGGGCACCGGCCAGGTGGTGGCCAAGGATCAGCACATCAAATACACTCACAAGACCTTGCAGTGAGAGCACAGGAGGCCATGGCCTGCCCTACTCTTCTTAATCAAGTTTGCGATGAATCTGAAGAACTGGAATTTGCGGTATGGCTTGTGTCCGTGCGCATCTTGTATGCCAGCAACACCAATGCTTGGGAGGCCTGTGCCATATCTGCTAGCCTAGTAGGTATAAGCTTGGACGTTGCATGTGGGCTCTGTGGCCCCCATTGCACTGCAGTAGTTGGTAGTAGTTTTGTAATTTCTCTCAGTCTGAGGGACTAAGAAGGTTTTGTAAAAATCATGCCTGGCACGCTGCACGTTGCTGACGAATAAAGAAGGCCCTATCTATTTGAAAAAACCTCCTAGCTTAGGATTATGTATATATTTTAGCCCCTCCTAGCAGGGAAATGGAAGGAGGACCATGCCTTCAGAGATCCCTGGTGGCATTCTTTGGAGGCCATCAGAAAATGGGCAGGGGTCAGGGGTTAAAAGGAAAACAACCACCTTCCCTGCAGCCTTTCTGCATTATAGTTTAAATGTCAGTTTGAAGTTTTTTCATTTGTGTGATTCAATCTTTGAATAAATATCCTGGCAGTGGAGTCTGCTCCAAATCTTGTTCTCTCAGTCACTGAGTATCATACCCATGATAGGCATATGTGCCATTGTGGTACATATATGCAGGTAAGGGTTCCATTGCCACGCTTGCCAAACGAGGGCAGCTTAGCTGAAGCAAACCAAGCCTACAACCAAAACCAACAAACAAGCACACTGTGCAATGGGCATTGGCAGGCAAAATCAGCAAGGCTATGTTTTGAACCCCTAGGCACCGTGCTGTGACAGCCAGTCAGGCACTCGTGCACAAAAAAGCCAATCCTTTGGTGTTTGATATACCTAATCCTCCTACTTCCATGACTCCAGGCACTAACATCATTACAGGAGCTGTCTTCCAAAGGTTAGGTTACAAAGCTGAACCTGCCAGACGAGCTGTCTTCCAAAGAAGTCCATTGATA
>LFCJ01004319.1_pt1 | contig 10416 bp, 9 predicted proteins | sample 643141 | NCBI WGS metagenome assembly LFCJ01 (sample SAMN03766243, study PRJNA286221) | soda lake metagenome | biome: soda lake; feature: Kulunda steppe; material: water; isolation source: sample B1-Br-g2 brine of Lake Bitter-1 | place: Russia: Kulunda steppe | collected 2010-07 | reverse complement strand
GTGGGTATTTGCATGCATGTTTGCTTGCATTTGTGTGTGCATGCTTGCATGCGTGCAAGTGTGTGCAGTGTGTGTGCATGCATTAGTGCACGTCAGGCTTGGAACAGCCCAGCAGACGGAATGAGCAACTATCTTTGCATTGCTGGGTCAAGCGTACGTAGCACGGACGGCAGCACGCACTTCATTGCTACAGCATGCACTGATTTAACAAATCTGAATTGCTGTTGATCTGGATACTTTTTGCTGAAACTCTTATGTTGTTCACAGATGGTATTGCGAGAGGGAAGGGAGGCAGTCCTGAAAGAGAATGTGCTCCTTCCCTTTCAACTCAGGTGAGGCATAATAGAGTGTATATGGTCTGGCATGGGCTGATTGGACGATCAGAGAATGGCCTGGCTTTGAATGCAAACTCAGCCTACCATCAATGGCGACACCTAGCAAAGTTGCTTGATGAAACAAAGAAGTTCACTTTTATAACCTTTCGTGGCAGCGATGGTGGTGGTGATGGTTTGCTTTTAGAGGGAGCCAGCATCATTTCCTTAGCCACAACATTACCAATAAGAATCGCTCACCTTGGATGCAGAAAGCATGTGCAAACCAAACTTTTGGCTGTTTTATTTGCATGTTTTCACCAAATTTTGACGTAGATTTGATAAATGCGCCATAAATAAAACAAGCACATCAATTCAATGTTGCAGTATACTTAGAAAATTGCAAATAATATTGCATGCGTCAAATCTTTCGCGGTGCAAATACTGCCTTCAGCACTTGAGTGCCCTCACCAAATAACCAACTGGTCCAATCACTCGTTCCAAAGATTGGTGAGCTTTTCCTAATAAGAAGGGACGGGGCAAAATGGGTGAAAAAGCATCCCTCTCCATGAATTACCATTCACAATCATTTTGCGCCAACTTATTAGTGCACTGGTGTTCTGGAGGTGAGCTCTGGTTGGATCATGGTGGCTCATTTGGTGTTTTGCCCATGCAGGCCCTAAAGGCCAGGCCTGTTTAGAAAACTAAAAAAACAAATTTTAAAGGTAACGATGACAAAAATCCACTTGGACGGGTCAAACTGAAAGTCCTTGGTTAGTTGCCTACCTCTTGTACGTATCTCATGTACCTCACGTGATGTCCCAGGTAGAGACATCTGGTTTAACAGTAAATTTTCATATGTTAAGGGTATCGGCAACAAGAGGAATGGTGTTGGTATGCATCATTTTTTATTTCTGTCCAAATTTGCAGAAAAAAGCCATGGGAGGACCACCAGATGCAGCAGCTCATCAATGTGACAACTGGAGATGTGCAGAGCCTGCTGGATGACTTTGCAAGCCATGAAGCTCAGGATGTCATGGTGAAGCTCAATGAAGATGTACGGATCCTGGCGATGAAGCTGCACGTGGTGAGAGGAGTAGCTTGTGAGAGCTGGATGCCCTCCAAGGCAGGCAGGTTTCTTAGTATGAGTGATCTAGGATGGTGATTTTGCTAACAGATTGCACAGCACTGACTGCTTGAGTAAACTAGCTGGGAAGTTCTGAGTAATGTTGCACAGGGTTATGCGCGCGAGCTTCACTGGCAGGTCAAAATGATGCATGTGCAACAACAGCTAGAATGATACATGTAAATTTGCAGCACGCATACTTACATTTATGAAACATGTTTTGGCTGCCTCATGGCACAGATGCGTAGTAAGATAAAGCATCTGATAGCTTGGCTGGTTTGATCCTCTTGCGACACGATTTACCTGTTCTCCATAAATTTTCTGTTTGTTCCTTTTGCAATGTCTGGCATGCTCATCGCCTGTGGTCTTGCACATCTCTTAGCTCCCTTATATTTCCCTGAGGAAGAAGGGGCTGGGCTAGGTATCTGCAACTGGACCACGTGTCAGCTTCCTTCTTATCTCCTTGCACAAGCAGACAGCGATTGGACCATGTGTCGGCAGGCGGACCATCTGGACCATGTTGACCATGTGTCCGTAAGAGGACTATGTTTTAGCTTCCTCTGCCAAACTATTTGCACTTGCAGATGGCATCAGGCATGTTTGCCTGCAGTAAGGCCACGGCAGACAAATGGAGGGAAGACCCAGTGATGTACAGCAACTTGACAAGCACACTTGTGCACTGCCGTCATCTGGCTGAGCGCCTAGCCCTGGTGCGTGCATGCGTGAGTGGGTTTGTTTGTGAAAGCTCTGCTGCCTCCCGTCAGTAGTGCACTGAGCAAACATCCTGCGATTTGCTTTTTGTTTGCGATTTGCTTTGTGTTGAGTGTATGCTATAGCGTATGCCATAATTTTTGTCCTGGGCATCTTTCAGATGAAAGGCCCTTGCTCCTTAGCAGATGTTGGCTTGCTTTGAAATGCCAGTGCAGCCATGACCACCTGCCAAGCGCCCTACCATGCCAGGAGCCCGGCTCTTGCTATCACCATGTACCTCAAAGCATCTGTGCTATCGCCATGAACCTCATAGCATCTGTGCTATCGCCATGTACCTAGATAGCATCTGTGCTATCACCACGTACCTAGATAGCATCTGTGCTATCACCATGTACCTCATAGTATCTGTGCTATCACCATGTACCTAGATAGCATCTGTGCTATCACCATGTACCTAGATAGCATCTGTGCTATCACCATGTACCTCATAGCATCTGTGGTCTTGTGTTAAGCCATCCAGGAGCTGGGCTGCGTGCTGGACATCAGATTGGATTGGAACCTGGTCCTGCTGTCGACGCCTGTCTGTGTGCGTTATTAATATGATTTAAACATCTTGTCTATTGCCATGCCATTTCAGGAGCTGTGCCAGATGCTGGGCATCAAGATGGGCTGGAACCTCAGTGAGACCATTAAGACAATTGATAAGAGGAGCAATAACACCTCCCTGCGTGTGTTTGCTGAGAACATGGACATTCTACGAGAGTACACCAACAGGTGGGTACAGATGAGCGCCTAGAAGTTGGTCATGGCTTCCAGCATTTGTGCCCAGAAGTGATACATGGCCTTCAGCATTTGCTTTCAGCTACACTTGAAGCCCATTCAGCACCTCATTGCCTGAGCTCCAAGAATTGCTGGCATGGCCTCACACTGTCATATTCAAATGTGTTTCCTTGCTGCCTTGCACACACATTTGCAAGTGCATTCATGTGTGAACATGCTATTGTGCACATGTGCGCACACTCACGTACTTCCACACAAGGCAGAGGATGAGCAAACTGAGTCTGCTCAACAGACAAATGATTTCTGGTCATTGTGTATCTTGAGGAACCTTTGGAAGCTTGTGCTGCTACATTATATGACCACAGTAGTTAGCGACAACAAGCCTCCCCCCCCCCTCTCTCACACACATTCTCCCTATCAATTGCTGGAAATATGGAGCAAACCACTGCAAGACTGCTTACCCTTGACACAATTTACAGGGGTGCACATTTGAAGAAATCAGGAGAACCGCTTGACCGCCCCGAGGATGTTTTCCTTGTAGCCTGTCGTTATGCAGTGACCCTTTTGAGGCAGGTAATCACGAGCGAAAACAAATGTTTGAGGCTGTGAAACCTCAACTTGGTGGTGTTATGGTGACCCTCTAAAGGCTGGTGAGAACGAGCAAAAATTATTGAAGTGGTCATTGTGTTTACATGTGAATTTGAAGGTGAGCGAATTGCCTTTGTGTGTATGCAATGTCTGGAGCAATGGGCTTGAGCAGCACGTGCAGCATTGTGCGTGGAAGTGATATACACACAATGCCATGTAGTCGGGCTCAGCCCTAAAGGCTGCTAGGGCACCAAAATAAACATTCAGGTCCACAGTCCAGTCTTCATATTCCATAAAGGTTTAGTTACCTACCTTACCGAGGCACCTAACCGATCACACAGTCTTTAAAATTCCATTAATAAGATGCAATGATAGCAAGGGCGTTGGTTTGACAATCATGGCCAAGCGCCATGTGGTTTGTTGGTCTGGGTGATCTGCAAGTGGTTGTTAAATGTATAGTTTAATAAATTTAGACCATACCTCCCAACTGGCCAGCTTTCATTTCATGCCAGCTTATGATAACAGCGACCTGAAAACCTTTCGAGTCTTAAATTACATGGCAGCAGAGCCTCTTAGCTTGAGCGTGCTAAGAAATTACTTCTTTTGGGCCTCAGGTACGTTGAAAATTCATGGTGATGAGTTTCGGGTGCTGAAGGCCACCTGTCCAGGATCCTGAGTCTTGTTAGCAAATTCTTCAGCTTCAACCCCCTCTGTCCCTGACCTACAGAACTTTTTACCTCAATTCTTTTTCGGAGTTGAGCAAACAGAACAGGTCCAAAATAAGTTATATGAAAAGACGAGGCGTGTATGCTTTAAAACTTTTGGTACAGGTATCAGACATAAACGAATTGGCCTGGTGTCGTCCCCACTGTTATGAGCCCAACATGGACAATTTGTCAACACGTAATGAAGTTCTTTAGAGTGATGTGTCAGCTCTGATGACTCACCATAGACAATGCTAAAATGAGTTGATATTGGCCGTAAACATGATGAAAAAAATGGAGATTTAGAAGAAGAAGCAGAAGAGAGAGGCAGAGGTATTCATTGTGAAAGCCCGAATTTGTTCATGGGCATGTGTTTGTCTCCAGTTTTTGCACATCGCATAAGCCGTATCCAGCTTGCGAATGCATGAGTATGGCTTGCCTTAGATGTGGGCATGTGCATGCATGCATGCTGCCCTCCCACAGTATCGGCTTTTCTACCTGGCATGCCCACTTTTTTTGCCAGAAAGTACTTGCATGTACTCAGCAAACTTCTAGATATCCAACCCAGAGCCTCCCTCTGTTCCAATGTGTCCTTCCCCTGCACTCTCCTTCCAAAGCTCGCCCTTTGTTCTGTTCTATGTCTGCTTGCACTGAGTATCCTGCAAAGACGATGCCCTTTCATGCTCATTTCACTAATCCTGAGCTTCCTTGCGGTTTCTTTGTGCAGTTTCTGCATGAAACGTCAAGGGAGTGCATACAAGAATGGAAAGCAGCAAACCCAGCTGTATCAAGTGCAGGCAGTTCGACCTGGGACTCCGATGCCTCGTCAGACATGAGCACCATGGTAGGCAGCTGCATCATTTGAGAGGAATTCAGCACAATAGAGGCTGTGCAAGCAGGCAAGCAACACTCTGCTTAGCAGAGCAGCCTGGCAAGGGCAATGCTGTGTGGTTGTGTTTTCGCACGCGCACACACATGCGCAAACACACGGACAAACGTTCGCGAGGATTAATGAGGATCTTAATCATCAGCTGTCAAATCAGACACCAGCCTTGCACCATCTAGATTTCACTGCAACCCATTCATTGCATGCACAGGTTGCCTTTCTATAGCATCGCAGCGCGCATTCTGATGGTGTGTTCCAAAGAAGTGGAGCTTCTGAATGAACCAAGTCATCAGTGTGCTGAGAATGCAGGAGCATACCCGCAGTCTCTTGAGGGACCCTCAGTGCATCCAGAAGCTGGCAGCCATGGGAGGATCATACACTGTGGCCTTTGTTAATGCACATACCCTTGTGTCAGGAGCATGGGACTGGACAGTGAAGTAAGTATGAAAGGCAACCATGTCGCAGCGGACATTTTCATTCACGCTCCTAGGTAGAGTGTTAGCTATGCTAGCAGACCTTCCTTCATGCACGCTGCCAGTCACCTGGCAGGCACAGATGTTTGTTTCTTTGGGATACGCCCTTGTGCTTGAGTACTCTGCACTCATTAATGCTTGCTGTAGCATATGGCATGTACATGTCCCTAAGCGTGCCGAATTAGGGACAGGGGTGGTGTTCCTGCATGCGCGTACACTCACACATAAATGCATGCGCTCAATTTGTGCAACACTGGCCTCTGCTTCAGGGTTTGGTGCCTCAAGAGTGGCTCACGGCACTCTTTGTGTGGGCACACTGGCTACGTGACATGCGTGGCAGTGGCATCGCCTGAGGTTGTCGTGAGTTCATCTGACGATAACACACTCAGGCGGGTGCTTTCACAGTGAGGATGTGCCACTTTCAAAGCTTAGGGACATGTTGTGGCTGGATGCCTCAATCCCTTGCATAAAATGTTTAAATGTTGGGAATTAGGATTGTTCACAATGAAGATGACATTGAAGAAGAGAGATGGTGATCCCAATGATGATGATGATCAGGGGAACATTGGAATGTGGTGGAGGAAAAAGGCTTTTGCTACTTTGGCCAGCACTGTGTGTGATACTTCAAGCAGATAGGTTGGTCTACAAGTATGATGTTTGACTATGTTTACCATTTTACCATGATTCACATACTTGCAGAGCGCTGATTGTGCCAGTATATGGTCATCTACACATGCAGGATTTGGTGCTTGAAGACCCTAGCATGCAGGGCTGTGCTGTGTGGGCACGCAGGTGACGTGAATTGCGTCGCTGTGTGTCACCTTGTTGCTTCTGGATCTGCGGATAAATCCATCAGGTGAGGCCTAAGACAGATCCACAAAAACCAAATACAAACAAGTCTTCTTGATTGAGGTGCTGGAAAATGGACAGACCCAGCGCGCCAGTTCCAGCTGTATCTTGTGCATTGTGTTGGATCAGTGACACTGCATTGGAAGGGAACACTTGCTTAAATCCTTGTCGAGCTTTGAGATAAGATCTGCGATGCTGCGTCAGTTCCCTGGTGTGTGCTTAATGCAATACATGAATGTAATTGCGGATAGATGGCATGTTTGCAAGCTCTTCATCACCAAGGACTAAGCATGGCGCTACATTGCACACCTTATCTTAGTTATGCCCTTGATAGTAGGGGGAACAGCCAGAGCGTGCATATCCTCGTGGTCTTCCTCCCTCGTGTCGTTTCCTGCACTTGCCATCTTCTTATGTGAAGAAGTGTGATGTGAGCAAGGTATATCATGATCGGGCGAGAGGCGATCTGCATGCATTTGTCCCTCTTGCGTGAAGAGTGCTTTGAATTACTCATGTAGGCCATGATCACTTGAAGTCATGGATCTAATTGCAACTTTTTTCAAGCAAAGTGTTTGGGAGTGACCAGCATTTGAAGAGCACAAGAGTATGAAGAACATTCACCTGAATTGTTCCGTATCTGCCCTTGCAGACTGTGGTATCTCAGCAGTGGTCGCGTCAAGGCAACACTCGAGGGGCACACAGGGAGTGTCTTTTGCCTTGCCTTTACTCCTGACGGAAGATACCTAATTTCAGGGAGCACTGACCTGACTATGAGGTGATAGATACAGCTTAAAAAATAACTGTAGATTTGGAGTGTTGGCTTGCTTGATAGCATGTGCAAAGGCATCTCAGCATTTCTCTAAAGTGTGTTGCTCTTAGAATATCAAAATTCTATACCAGGGCATTTGAAGAGGGAAGTGGAAAGGATGCCCAATGTTGGTTACTTGAATGGTAGATGGGCAATCAAGATCTAGGTTGTGCTTAGGCTTAGGTGTGCTTGCAAGCGCATACATTGCACTGAAGCAAATACCCTCCGGATCTGCAGTTTCTATGTGACGGGAGGACAGCTGTGTGTTCCTGCTTGGGCTCATATTTCCCCTTTATTAGGGGCATCCCATCCTTTGCACTAGGGTACACGAGTATGATAGCAATCCACACAAAATTTTGCACTTAGCGCAGAGCGAAGTAGTAATGTCAGGCTTGCCAACCTATGTATAAATTGGAGCCTGTCATCTGGCAAATTCGTTTTAACACTTTGACCTGATGACACTCAGTTTAAACATACCATGCACTCCTGCAAAACATTTTGCAGAACAATTTAGGCAGCTGAGGATTTTGGTGCCCAAAAAAGAAAAGTTGATACATAAGATTAGAGCCAAGCTTTGATGCCCAACATGGCCAGATAAGCGATCCTTGCAACAAACGCAAGCCAAAATGGGCACCAGAGCCACTCTTAGCAGCCCAAACCAGCAAGACTTTAGGAGAAGATGTTCATATTGAGTCATGTCAAGTCTCGACATCATCAGGCACGATCGCTAGGTCATCAGCCCCATTTTTGACTTAGTTTGGAAACCAAACTCTGGGAAGCCTGATCTTCAACCTTCCTCTCTCTTTGCTAACAAATGCATTGCAGAAAATGGGACTCCTTTGAGAACACCTGTCTTGCTGTGTGGAAGGTTTCTGGGGGCTTGGTGCGGTGTTTGTGTGTGACACCAGATGCGTCGCACATCGTTACTGGCTCATTTGATAGCAGGGTCAGGTATGTGTGCTTTGGCTTCTACGTTTAGTACTTTTGTGTTCAGGCTAATTGATGCACTGCTGTCCTGCATCCTTAGCTGAATCAAACATGATCTATATTACATAAATAGTCTCAACCTTGCTTTCCAGGATTTGTGATGCCCAAACTGGTGCCTGCAAGCGCACACTGCTAGGCCATTCTAACCATGTGAAAGGGATTGCGGTTGCACCGGATGGCCAGCATGTTGTGAGCGTCTCTCATGATGAGTCCATCAGGTAAATCATACTTATTCGATTTTAAGGCTAAGCTCTTCTAGGCTTGGGAACGGGCATGTATATGCAGGCGTTTGTTGTGTTTAAGGTATGTGGGGTGTGAAAGCGGCGGGGTATGCAACCAGACAGGTTGTGTTGGCGTGTCTTGGTGATTTTCTGGCACAAAGTCATGCACCCACACTTAGCTTCTTTGTCTTATAAACAGGAATCAAATCTAATGATCAGGTCTCCGTTTAAGCAATGTGTGCGTGGCAAAAAATTGCAGATCCAGCAGCCAGTGGCTGCTGCGTGTTGTTCATCACTTGCAGGTTTTGGAACATCCAGACAGGCAACTGTGTGTCTATCCTGAAAGGGGATGAAAGGATAAATACCGTGGCCATTCATGAATCTGGTCTAATGGCTACAGGCAGCCGAGATGAGAAGATATGGTACGTCCATCAGTGCATTTTGAGAGCTTGGTGTCTAGGAAGGTGTGTCAATGTCGTTGTAGAGTAGTACAGGGAGAAGCAAATCAATTGCCGTGATGTGAAGCACCAAAATATATCATTTCCCCTTCATAACACACTTGAAAAGGAATGGGGTGAATTGGTGCAGGGTTTGGGGAGTTGTGCTTTTTGCTCAGTTACCTTGGGCAAAATTAACCCTGGTGGGGAAGACTGGACCCTCCCAGACCTGAGTTGTTCCCTTCCAAATTTACTTAGGGTTGCATAGGGGTCCACAATGATGTAGTTTTGGTGAAAATGCCCGTTGGGGCTCCTTGGGCCTAGCTTGCATGCAGAAAATACAGCTTTCTCTAGATTGCACACCTGCCTCTGGCCTTAAGCGATTTCTGCCTGATTGTTTTCATTTGTTAACGTGATAAAATGGTGAGCATGACATAAATCTTTAAGATCCTAAGGGCTCCAGAAAACTAAGGCAAAGGGAACCTGCAGGTGTGAGTGGTACCGTGCTCATTAAAGCTACATCTTTTGGGAGGGATTGCAATCCAAATTTGTTGCAAATTATTAAGTCATTTGAAATAAGACAGGGCAACTTTTCAACAAATGTGTGTTGAGAGCAGGAATGCCAGCACATCTCTGCTTTCTGATGCATGCTTTTTGAGGAACAGGCACCTCTGGGCTGTGCCCTGGCACTGCAAGCAAATGCAGGCCTAGCACCCGCACTGTTGCACACCAGAGCAGTCTGCAGTCCTCATGAAGATGAGGACCCATGCTGTAGCACTGCAACTTTTCCATGATTCTCAAAACCTTATACTCTGTTACCTCTTTCTTCTTGATTCATTAGGCCAGCGGATGTGACCTGAATTAAATTGCATGATACTGCGCCTCGAGTAGGGCTTTCCCTTCCTTCAAGGGCTCTGATTTGGTTCTGTTTTTCTCTCAGGTTGTGTGCATGTGAGTGGATATCTATACTGCACGAGCGCACAAGTATTGGGTAGCCATGATGCCGCATCTAAATGCAGCAACCATATGGGCATTCCATGGGAAACAGACCATTTTGTATGATCAGTCCCCCCGCCTACTCGTACAAAGCTCCGTTTTGCCTTCCATCCGCTTATTTGCCATATGTTCTTGTACCCATCATCAACCTCTACAATGTACCTCAAACTATGTGTATCCAAATGCTGCTGAGATGTGGAGAATATACACTAAACCTCTCCCTCCCTCCCTCGGCCGTCTTACAGGTTGTGGAAGATTATGGCCTGATGGTTATAACTGTTCTACACCATGCTCACTCCCATACATGTTGCCACTGTTCATAATGTCACCGAGCTAAGGAGTACTGCATGTTATTTGTCACAGCCTAGTCAGTGTGAAAGATTTGCCAGGGCACTTAGTTTGCCGGCTTGCGCAGTTTGCTTGCTGCTGCTGCTGCTGTTGCTGTTGCTAGTGCATTTGTATTACTCTACTGCTTTTTGGTGGTGCTGGTGCGCAAAAAAGAAAAGGGGAGAGATAGAGAGTGAGAGAGAGAGAGGGGGGGG
>LFCJ01004317.1_pt1 | contig 10418 bp, 8 predicted proteins | sample 643141 | NCBI WGS metagenome assembly LFCJ01 (sample SAMN03766243, study PRJNA286221) | soda lake metagenome | biome: soda lake; feature: Kulunda steppe; material: water; isolation source: sample B1-Br-g2 brine of Lake Bitter-1 | place: Russia: Kulunda steppe | collected 2010-07 | reverse complement strand
GCCCTGCACAGCTTCAAAACAGGGGGGTACAGATTTGAAGTACCCCCGCGCTGCTAGGGGCCGGCGCGGGCCCCCCTCCGCTGCGCTCCGTTCCCGCGCCTTGGAATTACTTATTAATTGAGATTTTTGCTAAGAGTTCGCAGTTCAGGGTTAAATACTTCCAACTGATCAACCTGTGTGTCCAGGTGTAACCTTGCATTCTCCCCCCCCTAAATTGGAGGGACTATAGACTAACTAGGCATAAGAAACCAAAGCAAGCTTAAGCTAAGCGCGAGCAAATCCTATTTGATCTTCGATGGTTGTCTGGGGCTTGGGGAGGCTGGGACGGATTGTCAGGCGGCTGTCTCCGAGGCTGAGGCTGCTGAGAATGCTGACACTGACGTAAATGATTACGCATTTCAACCGAGCCTGGAAATGTCTGACGTAGCGGCGGCGCCCTTTCTGCTCCTAGTCTTCAATTCTTTCCAGAAACAAACTCGACAGCTCCGGATACTCGAGCAGGCGGCGGGGCACCTGAGATGGAAAATCGAATCCACCCTCGCAACCTGTGGGTGCAGGGTTCGAACCTCACTGGAGGCTACAACCGGCTAAGCTGCCCGTTCGGCGGATTCAGCCTTGAAACCTTACCTTACCTTTCTGCTCCTAGGCTTTGCAGGCGCTGCGCGATGCGGCTAGTTCAGTTTTTGCGCCTTGGAACCATGACCTCCTTATGCTTATCTTGTTCACATCATAAACTCGCCATGCATGTACTAGCTCTAGCTTGGATTGCAATTAAAATCCAGTCTGGCAGAGTCTCAGGCCACTGCACACAGCAAATCCAGGAGAGGGGCCTGCAGGTCAAGCAGCTGACACCAAGGCCTACTCATCATCAGCTAGGGCAGCCAACTTCTCCTTAAGGTTCTTCTTCTTCTGCTCGTAAGTGAGCTTAGGAGCGCTGAACCTCTTGGCATCCGCAGGCTTCGTGCGCTGCTTCTTGGGAAGGATAGGGTTCTCACGGATCTTGGCATGCACCTAAAATTCGACAAGCAAGTTATGGAGGCAGAGTTAAAGACCCAGTGCTTATTAAGAGTGTCAGTGTCAGTGTCAGTGTGTGTGTGTGTGTGTGTGTGTGTGTGTGTGTGTGTGTGTGTGTGTGCGCGCGCGTGCGCGCACGCGCGCACGCGTGTTTGTGGGCAAGTGTTTGTGGTATGTACTTGTGGGTATGTGGTTCGTGTTCGTGGGTGTGCGCGCGCCCTCATGTGTGTATCTACGTGTGTGCGAGCAAGTATGCTTGTACATGTGCAGCACTCCATGTCCATTGTTTTAGTGCAATGGATGCTCGGAATTTGTGTACTGGACAACCTGCTTAATCTCCACCTGCAGCAGCATTGCTCATCCAGGCAGCTATGAGCTGTGGTGATCACGATTTGTCTTCTTTTCAAGCCATCTTCCATTCGATAACCATTCCCCTTGCAACAAGCAGTCCTTGCAAATGACAGCTCCATAGTCAGGCATGAGTGGTACAGAAGGCCTGGTCATGTATCCAGGGAGACCATGGAAGCAGTTGTTTATCTTTCCGCAACAACCTAAACAACCTAGTAAGGTCGCCTCAGTCTTAAAGCGCACTTCGAAAAAGCAAAGCCAATACCGCCTGCTTGCTTGTCTAGGCCTACGGGGAACGCCCTAGCCACTGTGCTCACTCCTTGACCCATCTCTTGCACTGACATGCCAGACGCATGCTGCACACGCTCTGAGACCGCTTCCCACCCTCTGCCTTTTTAAGAGGCATCAGGGTGCGCCACATCACCAACACTGCATGCCACTGGATTGTGGCCCCAAGGGCGTACACAAAACCAGCTCAGGATTTTGAGGCATCAGGGTGGCGCACGCTACAGCACTCAAGCGCAGGCAGCAAACAAGCGCGTACTGCAGCCTGCTGCCTGGCTTGAGCCCCCCCCAACTTAACTTCCGAGTTCAAGTGGGATCGGGTGTGGCTTGGGGGGGCAAACCGTAGCGACTGTTGGCTGTGGATGCTGGGCTCAAACAATGCGCAAGCAGGCGTACAAGCACAGCATTGCAAGCAGCGGGGAATAATAAGCTCGGAGCTCGCTGAGCTTAGCTACACCCCATGAACAGTGAAGACTGCTCGTGACCTTGCCACTCTCCTGTAAACCATTCACAGAGCACCAGCCCACATGGACGGTACATCCTGCAACTGTGAAAGACAGACAGTGCACTGATGCTAGCATCCCTTCAGCCCATTACTATCTGCTTCCGAGCACACCCATCACACCTCCTTGTACATGTCCTCAATCGCGTCAGGCTCCACATCGTTCTCCACGTAAGAGGCAAAGTGAGCCTGGTACTTCTCCGGCTCCTCCTCCTGTAAGAAGCAAGTCCACATGAGCAGGCACATTTCAGCCATCGAGCCTTGCATGCACCTGCCGCCAGGCACAGAAGTGATGGCATGAGTCAGCTGCCTACCTGCATTGTCTCCTGGTACTCAGCCACGTGGCCGCCATAGATGTACTTCTGCAGCACTTCGGCGTCCAGCTTCTTGTCAGCATAGCCAACAAAGCGCTTCTCGTTGTGGGGGATGTCCAGACCACCGTCCAGGGCGCCCTTCATGGCAGCGAACACCTGCAAGGCAAGCATACGCACGGCACTTGGTGCAACCTCCATTTTTGGACATGACAATTAAGTTGTACCAGCATGCTGCAAAAGTGTGTGCACAAAGATGTAGGCACCCAGCCTAGGCAGGTTTGATCTAAAACTCGATTCACCTCATCCTCTTGCTGCACCACAAGGTCAGCGAGACAACTCAATGCTAACATGGAGCGCCACTTCCAACAATGTCGATGAAAATCAATCATCCATGCCATCCCTGCTCAAGGAGGCGCCCACCTTGGAGCCAGTGGATGTGCGCTTCAGGCCAGTGTCCAGCAAGCAGTAGAAGGGGCGCGGACCGTCCTCCACAGGCTCCACGTTGTAGTCCTCACCATCTGGCTCCTCCTGGCCCTTATAGGTGTCAGCCAGGTTGAGCTTGGTCAGGATGCGGCGAGCCACCAGCAGACCCACGCAGTAGGCGGCCGAGTAGTTGGTCAGGCCAACCTGCATTGCGAGTGAGCACCAGAGATAAGCGCACACTGCAGCAGCACTAGACGTGGCAGCACCATGATGGGCACAGTGACCTGGCAAGCTCCTCATGCAAGCTCCTTCAAGGTGAGACGAAAGAAATTCTGATTCTCCACTCGACCTCACCCCACCTTCAGGCCGTACTGGGGCAGCTCGTGGGAGTAGGCAGCGGCCATGACAACATCGCCCTGGATGGTTGAGTAGACAATCTGGCAGGTGACGTTCTTGTTGGAGAAGCGCACCACCAGGCGGTACTTGTGCGTATTGTACTTGTTCTTGTCCTGGCGGACCAGGCGGAGACGGGCACGGTAGTCAGTCTTGCCCTGACGACGGCGGCGGTATTTGACCTGCGCACGGGCAGGCAGCGGGTCAGGGGACCGGTAGAGGGGCGAAGTGTGGCCAGGGGGCCATGCACGGTTCAAATCAACATGCATGCGGACGCGCACTGCGGCGGAACCACAGCCGATGCCCCCACCCTTTATTTGTCCTAATCTGACCACCATCTTCAGTCAGGGCAATGCACCATTGCAGCTGCCACTGCGGCGGAGGTCGCAATGCGCGCACCTGGAACCGCGAGAAGTAGGGGCTGGTCTTCACGACCTTGACGTACCCTGCAAGCAACCATGATACATGTACCTTAACAGGTTTGATACTCCAAAGCAGTATGCAAGGAGGCTAACAGGGGCAGCCATAGGCAGGTGAGGGAGGATGCTGAGGCAGAGATAGGCGGCAAGAAGCGAAGGGCCAGTGCAAGGATTGCAAAAGACAGAGACTCACCCATCCTGTCGTTTCTGTTAAAAGAAAGAGGACGTTTGGAGAGGGAAGCGCAGTCATGTCAAGGCCCGATCTTGACCAGTTTGCCAAATGACTCCCCAACAAAAAGCCATTAAATTTAAGCACCGATAAAATCGACATCCCTATAGCTGTAGGTGCTGAGGACTCTCATGCCAAGTTGGACGATGTAGAGAACTCCCAGACTGGGTGGTGGGCTGTAAACAAATGGAAGAAATACCGTCCATCCTCGGCCCACACCCCTCCCTCCAGAGGAAAGCCAGGTACTGTGTGCTCTGGTCATGCAAACGCCTTGGAACTAGGCACATGTGCTGCTCAAAGAGTCCGCAGCTGACCAATGTGCATCATGTCAAAATCCTGCTGCGCTGGAAGTGGTGGGCTGGTGCACAGAGACCTGCGTGTCAGCCTGCAAGAAGTGCACAACAACTTAGACGCCTCTGTCCCAACGTTGCGCTTGTCTTCACCCTTAAGAACCAGGTGCGGAGAAGTATCATGTGGATTTGCCATTTGTGTCGCTGTCTTGCACTTGCATGGCATAGCCCTTATATGGTGTACGAGCACATGTAATAATAACGCTGGCATCTTCGGCTTGTGCATCGCACATGTCCCTGTGCTTGCCATCTGAGGCAACCACCCAGAATCTTTCTTCCCTGCAGCCCCCTCCTCAACCACCGACCCTTTGTGCCCACCACTCACAAAGTCAATCAAGAGGTTTACACCCTAGACGTCAGCCCCTGCACCAGTCCAGGGAGCAGCCCCACGCAGACTCGCAAGAGGCATGCTAGTGCCAGCCATCCAAGCTTGAGCAGCAGCGAGGCCCCGAGTCCCGGGCCTGCCTGTCCACCTTTGGGTGGTAAAAAGGAGCTGCTGCGCCATCGCGTTTCTGCCTGTGTCAGCCCTGACCATCGCAACTTGACTGGCAGCAAGCCCAAGTGAGTGTGCATGGTCCTCTCTGATCTTGTTGTGTACTGAGAGATCCTCTTAACACGCTTGCCTTGTATGTGGATACCAAAAGGTGCGCCCGCATGCATGGTGTGGATGATAATATTAAAACATGATGAACTTCACCACTGCTTCCTACACAAATGTCAAAAAAGCGGAGATCCTCCACCTTTCTCTATGCCAGGCTTGGACAGAGGAAATGGTGCCAGAGCCTTTGCTTGCACTGTGAATGAGCATGCCTTACTTCCTGTGACATCTCATGCAAAAGTTTAGGGTGTGAATGCGTTGTATGAGCGCACGCAAGTGCATGCGCGTGTGTGCATGCTATGCGCAGCACAAGTCTGACATGCTGCAAACTTTTGGACCATGTGGAGGTGGGCAGCATATTGGTTGGTAGCCCCAAAATAATTTGGAGGCTTGCGACTTGCTGATGCTATGAGCTTTTAGACCATAATGTGGTGGGCAGCAAGTTGCGAGCCTCTGAACTATTTTGGGACTGCCAACCAGATTGTTTGGCTGTTGAATGGCTTCTACATCCCACATGGGCCAGCTTGGCTGCGCAAGCTGTCTCTCAAGCCTGGTGCAAGCCAAACAATTGCTTACTGTGTACACGCATCGCAGATCCTATGCTAATGACACAAACAACGATTCCCTATCCCTACAAGAGCAGCAGGCAAGGCACCTAGCGTCAATGTCTGCACCCGAAGTGCTGCAGGTGCGCTCTGGTTTCTGTCAGCAAGCAGTATGGAGCACAAACCCAGCAAGAAGGCATCAGATGCCTATCAATGCATGCCTCCATCTTGTCGTGGTGGTATGGGCGCGCCATGTTCAGGTTGCAAATGCCATGCCGTTTAAACTGAGTCGTGGACAATGCTACTTTTTCCCTGGGTCTAGCAACTTGCCGGGTTGCATCTTCGTTTAAGCTATCTCTGGCGCAAGCTTACTTGAAGGCAAGCTTTTGCTTTCTTGTATGCTACTTCTCTTGACCTTCTTAGATAGAGCAGCCAGTAGCTGTTTTGCTGCAAAGTGAAATTGGCTGCTTGTTGTACTCTGGCTAGCGGAAAGTCCTAGTGGGAATTCCATGACCAAGTGATTAAATGTTGGCCAGGAGAGTGGTTTTAGGCCGTGGTCACACGCAGAATTTTTATATTTCAGGCAAAATTTTGGGGAAGTTGGCAAAAAATTTGCGGTCACAAGCAAAATTTTTCGGAATTACAAACTAGTCGCAGTTCCAAGCCGCGGGCCTCATAGGCAGGTTTCTTAAGCAGCTGCAGGCAATCTTGAAGTCTCATAACCAGAAATAGGGACATTAATTTACAGGGGTTAAGTGGCACACTGTCAGTGCCGCTGATGCAGCGCGGATGTAGTGCAATTTTGGGACAAAGGATCAATGTTCTTGAAAAACACTGAAATGCTCGAGTTATAATTTTAGGTTCAGTCGTGAACCTTCAACCGGCCGGAAGCTTTGCGGTTGCACTTCAGCGCATCCCGGGATCCAAGGATTAAGATTTTTTTGAATGGATCATATAACATGGGTTTCAAGCAGCATAGGTTTCGTGCAGAAGCTCTGACCGGAACTTTGTAATGCACTTCAGCGCATTCCGGGATCCATGGATAATAAAAATAGGATTTCAGTCCAGTCTGAACTCTTCAGATAACTTTCGTTTCAAGCAGCGTTGGTTCCGTGCTGAAGCTTCACGATTGTCATCTCAGCCTATTCCACATTCGTGGACATAAGATACATTTGAATATTGGACTTTTAAATGTTGTACTTGTGACACAGTCTCAAGCGGAGTCTCAGGGTGCCGGTCCAGGCAATATCCGGGGAATATCCAGGTCCTGGACCTCTCCGGGACGGCTTCAAGAACTTAATCATTCGTTTCTGTGAAATTCTCGCGGCGTCAGGGCGCAGGGCTATTTGGAGTGTGACCGAGATAAGTTAAGTACTGACGTATGCCTGGGGCCGCCGCGGTGCTTCGCCCGCGGCTTAGAAATTTTGGGAAATTTGGGGAAAATTTCTGAATTATAAACAGAGGATCGGGGTGCATGATTGGCCCCTTTTGGGGGGAATTCCAAAAGTTCGAGGATTGCCAATGGGAACTTCACCAAACAACTTTCCCTTGAATAAAATGCCCCGGACACAGGTTTTTTGCTTGAAACCTGCATATCCTCATGCATTTACAATATCTCAAGATGGTGAGGCATAAACAGGAGAACCTCACCGAAAAGGGCAGACAGGGCCAGGCCAAGATGCCCCACCTGGCTGCAGCCCATACCAAGGTGCCATGAGTGTGTCCAAGCCTGCGGCCAGGCTTCCCAGCCTGCCCAGGGGCCCAACCCAGTCTGCGTTTTCCAATGCTGAAGCATGGCCACAGCACAGGGCAACCCCCTATTCTGAAGCAGCAGTTAGCTATGGGCGTGGGCATGGGTTTGAGCAGTGCACTGGTGTACAATGAGAGTTGCAAAATTTGTGCATTTGTGCAGAAAACGAAAAACGTAGGTGTTAAGCCCAGCAACAAAGGCACACAAAGGGAAGCCTAGCCAAAGTACCGACTTTTAAGAGACAACTGCTGGACAGATAGATGGGAATGGGTCTGCATGCGATCCTGCGCATGTGTGAGTGCATAGATGAGTTGCTGGGTGGCGTATACATGTTGCATCTTATACGAGTGTTTGTGAGTTGTTGCTCATGCTCATGCATGTGCACCTTTCCCTGGCTTACTGCATAGCCACAGCCTTGAGCAGCTCCACCATATATCGCACTGTATGGCAGGCTGTATGCCATACTGTGAGGCTGCAAGCACCCCTGTGCAGGATAGTAAGACCAATGAAAACCCTAATTTTCCAGTTGTTTAGATCAAAGTTCCATGAAGTTTTGCTGGCGAGAATGTGGGCATGAATAATATGAGCACTTGAGGTCGTGAGGCCAACAGAGACAGTGTTCCTCTGAGAGGTTGTACAGATATGGGCGTTTCCAAGGACTTCAGTTTTAGCAAAAAGTGAATTACGAAAACACGTACGACCGCTAAATTTTTTTTAATTCGAATTCCCAAAAGTTTTGGCAATTGGGCAAAAATTTTGCGTGTGACCGCTCTTTTTTAGGTATATCTCATTCACAGAAAAAATTCAAAACTTTTGCGTGTGACTGCGGCCTTAGCGTGTGCACTTCCTGTGTGAAAGCATCCCAAGGCATGTCCAAGAGTTGAGGGCAGGCTTGCAATGCAAGTGGCAAGTTGCAAGCATAAGGAGAAATAAGAGCACAGCATAGAGCTCATGTTTCACCCTGTGCACAGCATAGAGCTCATGTTTCACCCTGTGCACAGCAGCTGTGGCTTTAGCTGCAGGCGCATTGGTGAGGTAAAGCATCATGAACGCGACATTGCGAGCAGCATGCCTGATAAGTGCAACAAGGCTGTTGCTGAAGGACAGCCAGCCTCTAGCAAGGAGTTGGGGTTGCCCCTACCTCTAAAACACGACAGTAACACACGCAGTGAAATCTCAAGGCTTGTACAGCCATGGATATTAATTGTAAGGGGAAACAGGAGGACTAGCTTGAGGCCATCTTGCAAAGACATCCTGAGGACTGTCAGCATACGTAGCAGAGAGGTTTTCTTTGGAATTATAAGTATGGATCCTGTACAGACAACCATCTCCACAGCCGCATTAATACTGAATGTCAAGCCCGTCAAGAAGCATGGATGTTTGGTTGCGTTGCCGCTCCTCCCTGAGTCGAGTTGGACTCCCAAACTTAAAGCCTGGCAATATTTTTCTGCTTAGACTGATTCAGACACCCGAGTGCATTGGTGTCCTCAATTATCGTTCAAGCACTAGATTTTGTGCGCTGAGTTTAACCAGTTCAAATGTGTGTTCAATTCATGCAGCAATGCACTGTACCTCTTCCACCGGTGTTGGCTTTTGAAAGCTGGTGGAACGAGGGGAAGGACCGCATGCACATAACAATCAGCTTTGAGAGTGCTACAGGCATATGCACTGCAAGGTGGGTGTTTAATGGTTGAGTTGGTCAAGAATGACCTAATTGGGTTGTCTTTGAGGGTGATTTAGAGCCCTGCCTCCTGCTCTAAAGAACTCTGGCAGAGATTTGTACCCTGCACCTCTTTGTGAAATAGAGAGCTTTCCATGCCCAGCTCATTAACATGCACTGGGTGAGGCCAGAGAAAAGTGCAGGGTTGGGAAATGCGTCCATTTGCTTGTACCAATGGGCATATGATACAAATAATGCGCGTGTTCAATGTCAATTCCTCCGCATTTAGGGTTCAATAATGAGGGTCAAGGTGGGGGGGATAGGGGGGGGCCTGTGGACCCCAACTGCCTCCTCAGCTTCCTCTTACCAACCTTATACATCTTTACATGTATGCATGGTTCAAAATGCCAAGGCTGTGAGCAAAACTGGAGCAACTTCATTTTATTGCACAGCGGAGTTGCTTGACCATTGTGCATGCAAGCTGTTTGGTTGTGCAGCAACCCGCAGTTGACTGGGCACACCCAGGCCCTGGGAGGGGGGCTTGGGCACCAAAGTTCTTCAGCGATAAGGAGAGCCAGGGCAGTAATGCAGAAGACAGCAGCAGCAGGGTTATTAGCTGAAAATTCCCTTGATCCTTTTGATTTGCTTGTGTGTTGCCAAGCGGGGAAATGAGCAGGTCCCCAAGGAACGCTGGGTGGGGTGGAGGGTCTGATTGGACGCATTGGGGCTTCCAATGCGTGAACTATTGGCACTGTTAGTAATGCATAAAATGGGATGGAATATCAGATAAGGTATGCATGACCCAACCCTGAAAGACATAATTTCTGTTGGTGCTGCTTGACTCAGGGTCTTGAAAAGGCTAGGTAGTCTGAGAGTCATTGAGTTGAAGTTGTCGCAATGTTAGCCTGTAGCTTTGCATTCTGTGCTCCTTGAGCACCCGACTGGGGAGAATTTTTCACACAATACTCATGTCAAGTAAAAGCAATGTGCTCATGCCCTCTAACACATATAAGTAAGGATGGGTACCCAACTCGCCGGGGCTCGCCGAGGGTGAGCCTCGGAGAGCCTCCTTGCAAAAAGCTCCAAAGCCTCGGTGACCCTCTTTCACTGAAACAGCGCCTAGATGCGCTCAAAAAATTTCAGATAAATCATGTAAATTATGTTATTATTACATGAAAGCATGCTCATACATAGTTCTTGCGATGACGCTGAGGGGAATGCAAGCATGGCAGACGTGGGGGACAGGTGCCTCGGCTTATAGAGGTTTGCTGGGCAGGATGAAGTAATGGCAGATGCAGTCTTTGGATCTGTAAAAAACCAGAAGGCCAATGGGAAGTCTTGGTGGTGGCAATGCATGATTGTGGTGCTTGTCACTGAGAGTGACGCAGACCCCATCCTGTGAAAATTACAGTGCAAGCTGTGCAAGCAGCTGCTCAGCCCATCCAACTCCCCTGATGCTTTTAAGACGCATCTGAAAAGCACAGTTTGCCAGGGTCATCACTTGGTCCCAAGTGAGGGAGGGTCTGATTCCCCAAGGGCAGCAGCATCAGGCAGCAGGCAGCAGCAGCAACGGGCAGACAGGAGGCAT
>LFCJ01004316.1_pt1 | contig 10419 bp, 19 predicted proteins | sample 643141 | NCBI WGS metagenome assembly LFCJ01 (sample SAMN03766243, study PRJNA286221) | soda lake metagenome | biome: soda lake; feature: Kulunda steppe; material: water; isolation source: sample B1-Br-g2 brine of Lake Bitter-1 | place: Russia: Kulunda steppe | collected 2010-07 | reverse complement strand
TAAGGGCTGGAAGGCTAGGGGGGGGAAGCTTGAGGTGAGTCAGCAAGGGTTGTTTCTCAAGGTAGCGCAAGGTAGGGCAAGGCATGAGCCATGCATGTAATTTGTGCTGATGCCTTGTCAGAGCCACTTGGTACATGCACATGCATTTATTTTGTGCTGATGCCTCGTCAGAGCCACTTGGAGATCTAGCAGATCTGGCACCAAATGCCACTTGGCACAGGTAATTGCGCCGTCTTTGGAACGGTAATGTTAAAGCATGGCATTGCGTCTTCAGGCAATGTTGGCTGGGAAGCTCAGTTCGCGGGGACTCTGCTGGTGGTCGCGGCTTGCCGAACGGTGCACTCGGGGAAATGTCGGGTTTCTGCTGGCGCCCCTCCCCACGCCCCGCGCTTGGACTTTGGTGTCAATTTTGTCCGCTGTGGTGTTTCGGTAGCAGAAGTTGGCGCAGGAGGGGGCATGGTCAAGGGGCTGTGTGGGTATGCAAGCACACGCGGACATGCAGTGCCACACTTGTGATGGTGTGCTGCCTGGGTGTCTGGTGCAGGCCGCCTGCGGCGATCGCTGCGCAGCTCCGCAAGACCGCGCCAGAGGCCGTACAGCTGCTGGGCCAGGACACTGTGGCTGCATTGGAGGCTGAGAGTGCGCAGCAGGACCCCAAGCAGGTCCGTTCGTGGAGCGTGTGTGCGCACAGCAGGACCCCAACCATGTGTTCCCGACTTGAGGATCATGAGGGTCCAAGCGTAGGACGGCCCAAGCGCTGCTGTTTGAGGCCGGCCTAAGTGCTGCTATTTGCAGACGGCCCGTGCACTGTTGTTTGGGGATGGCCCAAGCGCTGCTGTTTGAAGCCGGCCCAAGCGCTGCTATTCGAGGCCGTGTGGATGCAGCATGGCTCTGAGCTGGGCTTGGTGTGTGATGCTATGTTTGTATAATGCAGTTGTGCATGTGTGTGTATGACTTGGCGCATGCTTTAGCATGGACATGGCACGTGGGTGAAGAGGCGCTCTTTCCCCCCTGCGCAAGCGGCTGCACAGGTCTTCTGCTCCTGCACACATGCACTCATGCCCTGTGCTCCTGTCTTGCTGCTCCTTTTGGCGTCCTCGTTGCCTCTGCTGCAGGCTGACTGCCAGAAAGGCCAGCGCATACGGCTGGGTGTAATGAATCATAACTCATGAATGTTTGAACTCGCCACCGCTACATACCTCTCAAGGTCGGAATGCCCACCGCCACCACAGCTGGAAGTCTGCAGTCAGACATGGCCATAGGCACATGCACTGCGCAAGCGCGACGCCTGTGCATGTGCATCCTTGACCCGTCACTTGATATGTGCACCCGCTGTGGACACTCCCCCCCTGCACAGGCTCTGCGCGCGGCGTTTTCTGCCCTTATGACCGCTGCTCCCCCCTCCGTCACCGCCGCGATCAACACCATCGTTGAGCGCCTCTCGGCGCGCGCAGGCAGCGGCCCCAGCAGTGAGTGCATTGATCTACGCATCTGGCAGACTCGCATTTCTGCAGGCTCTGCAGTGACTGCCCCACCCCTGCACTGCTGGTGCTGTTGACTGCCATTTTCTGCTGCTGAGGTGAGGAAGGTCAGCCTCACCTGATGCATTAGAGGTGCCGATGATCTGAACAGTTGTCGCCCGCACATACGCACCAGAGGTGCCAATGATCTGGACAGTTGTCGCCCGCACATACGCACCAGAGGTGCAAATGATCCGGACAGTTGTCGACCGCACACATGCACCAGAGGTGCCAATGATCTGAACAGTTGTCGCCCGCAAAGATGCACCACAGATGCCAATGATCTGAGCAGTTGTCGCCCGCACATATGCACCAGAGGTGCCAATGATCTGAACAGTTGTCGCCCGCAAATATGCACCACAGGTGCCAATGATCTGAGCAGTTGTCGCCAGCACACATGCACCAGAGGTGCCAATGATCTGAACAGTTGCCGCCCGCACATATGCACCAGAGGTGCCAATGATCTGAACAGATGTCGCCCGCACATACGCACCAGAGGTGCCAATGAGCTGAACAGTTGTCGCCCGCACACATGCACCAGAGGTGCCAATGGTCTGAACAGTTGCCGCCCGCACATATGCACCAGAGGTGCCAATGATCTGAACAGTTGTCGCCTGCACATATGCACCAGAGGTGCCAATGATCTGAACAGTTGTCACCCGCACACATGCATCAGAGGTGCCAATGATCTGAACAGTTGCCGCCCGCACATATGCACTAGAGGTGCCAATGATCTGAGCAGTTGTCGCCCGCACACATGCACCAGAGGTGCCAATGATCTAAACAGATGTCGCCCACACGTACGCACCAGAGGTGCCACCACTGGAGAACAGAGGTGGTCCTTAGGGAAGGCCTCTGTGGCCGTTGCGCACTGTGTAGGCAAGCAGAGGGCCAGGCCGGTCGCTCAAGGCTGGGTGCAGTGTAGGCAAGTTGGCCAGGGCACTGAAGGCTCACATAAAAAGCGTGCACAACACACACACACACACACACAGACATGCGCGCTCCTCGTTCTCCCGCTGGGCTTGCTGCAGGCAGAGGTGTAGTGCATGTGAATGACATCTCTGCCTCAAGACTGAACAAAATACAAAGGCGCTTCCCAAATGCTGCATTTTGCGCACAGCAAGTGAGCTCTCAATAGCTCTTGCGCAGGGTGCAGACGGGGGTGGACCAACGCAAAGGCTTGGGTGGAGCATGTGCTGCCATGGCAATCACGCAAAATGCATGAGCATCATCAACAGGTTTAGAGTGGACCCTCGCAGGGTCCCTTCCTTGAAGCCGGCATTTGAGAGCGCTAGGGACGCCAAAACACTCGTGTGGCCGCTGCGTGCTGGACAGGCTCATGCTGAGGGCGCCTGCATCAGGGCCAGGTTTTGAGGCTCAACGAGCAAATGGGCAACAGTGAGGATAGGCAAGCGCATCACATGGCCTGCCTGGCTTGTGCGCGGCGCAGGTGGGGCTGATCTGGACCCGCACGAGGCCCTGGTCCTCCGGCTGAATGAGCAGTACCCTGGTGGGGACGTGGGTGTGCTGGCCTCGCTGTTCCTGAACCGGGTGTGCCTGGACGCCGGCCAAGCGGTAGGTGTGTGTACGTGGATGCCGGCCAGGCGGTAGGTGTGTGTGCGTGGGGGCTGGCCAAGCAGTGGGGTTGCGCCAGCAATGGACAGGGATGCCTCAGATGAGGGGTACGGGGCGCAGGGTTTATCAGGCCTCATGATTGTGCAGGGCTCAGGGTCCATAAGGCCTCATGATGGTGCAGCCCCCAGGGGCCACAACGTTCGAGTCCTTGGGCAACTCTGGCACTGCACACGTCCGGGGTGCTTCAGCGCCCACCCACAACATGATGGAGTGAATTGGGTCATGCCAGGGTGCAGGGAGCAACACCGGTCAGAGGGTTTGGGCGTAGATCAGGGTCTGGTCAGGGTTCAGGTCACTCGAAAATGATGGGCTGCATTTGGACTGCCCACCCTGCAGCCCACCCTGCAGCCCACCCTGCAGCCCACCCTGCAGCATATGTGCATCACAAGTGCATACGGGATGCATCCACAAAGCCGCGCCTGGTGTGCCTGTCCAACAACGAGCCACACGTGCACCTTGGCTTTTTATAACACTTAAGACTGCGGGAGGCTGCGTTTCTGAATTGAGTTGCCTGCGTGTTGAGTTGATGACATGGGTTTGTCTGTGCATGCATCCATGTGCACCACACGCAACACAAGTGTGCTAACATACACAGTCAGTGAGCAGGTGCACTTTCATGCGCAGTTTGAACGGTGCTCCATCCGCCACAGGTGTATCTGCAATTGAGCCGCTGGCGTGGGTTCCTCAGTGCAGAAGTGCATGAGACTTGATTATGCCTTTCATCTCACAGCCTGAGCCTTGCCCTGTCCGCCACAGGTGTACCTGGCTGCCAACGAGCCGCACGCTTACCTAGCAGGCGAGATCGTGGAGGTGATGGCCAGCTCCGACAACGTTGTGCGTGCGGGGCTGACGCCCAAGTTCAAGGACTGCGACGTGCTGTGCAACACGCTGACGTACAAGCCAGGTGTGTTTGTGCCTGGAGCTTGCTGTGATCGCACATTTACTTTCCTGTGCACCTTGCTGTCCTGCAGGCTGTGTTTGTTTCCATTTATGTATGGAGTGTGTTTCTCATGCGCTGTGCTATCCTTTGGGTCGGTTGTTGGGGATGTTCTATGCACTGTACTGCCATGCATACCAGAGGTGTGTGTGTGTCTGTACACGTGTTTGTGCTTGTGTGTGTATGTGTGTGTGCGCGTGCGCGCCTCTCAAGACTTCAGCTTGCACAGGCATACCAGTGGGATTTTAGGGGAAGGGGCACACACATACACATGACACACACATGCATATACACAAGTAGGCATGCCAGACGTCATTAAAGACATATTTGCGCACACATACACACGTACGCATACACGTGCACGCAGGCATGCCAGAGGTCTTGAAGGGCACCGCCCTGCCGCTGGCTGCTGCTGCAGCTGCAGCTGCAGCATCCGGACCCCCCGCCGCCACGGCCTCCGTGCAAGTGGTGGCGTCCTTGGGAGCTTCCCCTGGAAAAGGTGGGCCCATCAATAATGCATTAACCCGGGAAAGTTGGGCCATTGGTCCCCTAGATGAGGTATCCCCTGGAAAAGTCGGGCCCTTCAGCAAGTATTGGGTTACCTGGCGGGAGGCGTGCTCTCTCTATGACTCTGTGACAGTGTGGGATTTGGAGACGGCGGGGAGGGGTGGTGAGCGGATGGGAGCCCAGCAACAGCATGGGGCGCAAAGACAGCAAGTGGACTCGAAGGCTGAACAGCAAGTGACCTCGAAGGCTGAAGGGAGGGGGGGACGGGTCCACATGAGGGGCAGGGACGAGCTACCCAGGGATCACAAACGGCTGCGTTGTTAGCCTTGAAGGTTGCGAGGATGGGAGAGCTGCTTGTGATGAGGGCGTGCTGCTCGTGATACAGGCATGCTGCTCGTGATGCGGGCGTGCTGCTTGTGGCAAGGGCGTGTTGCTCGTGGCAAGGGCATGGGGCCAAACCTAGGCTTAAGCTGGGCCCAAGGCGTGCTTACCCCTTGTGCCTCCTTGATTCACCATCACTTCACAATCGCCTGTGGCTGGTCCCAGACAGGAGCACTTAAAACCATGCTGTCATGGTTACCCAGCCAAGGCAGTGATCCCCCCTGTCCTGCGCAACAGCCTAACTGTCCTGCGCAACAGCCAAGGCAACCTAACTGTCATGGTTACCCAGCCAAGGCAGTGATCCCCCCTGTCCTGCGCAACAGCCTGACACCGCCTGAGGAAATGGTTTTACAGACGCAGGGGAAGGGAGCAGTGCAAAGCGGAGCAAGACTTCCCACGCCTCAAACACAAATGGGGTGCAGGCTGATGGCTTCAGCGTATCATTGTTTCGGCCGCCGTTTGAGGAGTTTGAGGTGCGTGTGCGTGTGCGTGCGTGTGCGTGTGCGTGCACGTGTGTAATTATGTGTCTGAGGTGGACAAACCCAAGAGCTCGAAAGAAGTATTTTTTTTGCAAGGAAAAGGTGAGGGCAGTGCTCTGATTCCCTGCCTGGTTTCACTGCCAGAGCCAAGGTCCCATCATGTAGGTCTCCCTTGTCAGGCTGAAGGTCTGCTGTAGCATGTAGGTCTACTAGTAGGCTGCTGTAGGCTGTACGTCTGCTGTAGCATACAGATCTCCTTGGCCAGGCTGAAGGTCTCCTTGGTCAGGCATCCCCGCTTGGGGTTGAGCATTCAGAGTGGCATGGCGAGCACCAAGCGCACCCAGACCCAACCCAAGGCGCTTGCATGCCAGGGGCTGAGCTAGCTGGCCGAGAGTGTGCTGTGCAAACCGTACCGAAACCAGGCTTTCCTTGATCACCGGATCATCTCCAACTACCTAACCAACCGTCAGGCTTAGGCTTCGGGCTGGACTGGGGATTGGCCACTTCGTTAACCGGGATCGCTCCCCGGCCACCTTATTAAAAGACTTTCCTGCATTGCTTTACTAACACAAACCGTGCAGCCTGCTAACAAGACCACGCTGTGCCTTGGGCCGTGTGCAGGTCCTGCGCGTCGTCATAGATGGAGGGAGCAGCGGGGTACTGCCTGCTAACGAGGGTCCTATGGTGGTCTTGGTGCAGGTGAGCGCTGGATGGGAGGCGGATCTTTCCCTGACCTCACTCAGGCACACAGTGCTGGGGATTGGGGTGTGCGCATCAGATGCATCCAGGGGTTTGCTGAATAGTGTAAACGCATTCAGGGGCTTTTTGAAAAGTGGCTGGGGTTACTGATTCATGAAAGAGGTAGGCCTGTCATGGATACAGCCCGCGTCCTCCTCCATGGCCTGGTGCTCGCGACAATTTGCCCTGAACTACGGGACTTACATTTTCCACCAACAAAGGCTCAAAATGCCAACCCCTCTCCTGAGCCAACCACCGGGCCGCAAGCCCTCCTGGCCCTTTGGGGCCTGTGCAGTGACAAAAGGAGGACCGGCTTGCCAGAGCCGCCTGCTCATTCCATGCACTAGACAAACAAGTATGCTAGGTGAGGAAGGGCGCACGAGCAACAGAGCCTTGCGCATGCTCCTTGCATCATGCAGGGTGGCAAAGGCAGCATGATGGCCTCAGGTGGCACTGTGGAAAAGGGCGCACGAGCAACAGAGCCTTGCGCATGCTCCTTGCATCATGCAGGGTGGCAAAGGCAGCATGATGGCCTCTGGTGGCACTGTGGAAAAGGGCGCATGTGGGAGTGAGCTCCAGGAGCAGGCTGACGTTTCCCGAGGTGCGGCCCAGCTGCTGCTACTGCTGCTGCTGCTGCTGCTGCTGCTGCTGCTGCTGCTGCTGCTGCTGCTGCTGCTGCTGCTGGCACGCCAGGCGTTTGCACAGCCAGCACGGGGTTTAGCATATGTGCAGGCGCGGTGTGCATGTCAACAATGCCCACTTGCATATGAGCACTGGCTTGCTGTTTTCCTTATTGTTTCCCATGCCTCATGAGCTCAGCTGCTCGCCATGAGGGGCATATTGTGCGCTCCGTGGCTCCGGGGAGCGTGGCAGGCAGGGGCAGAAGGCAAAAGCAGCGGCAGGCAGGCTCAAAGCACAGGCATGCGCGACCGAGCGCCGCATGCGATTCAGCCTCGTAACAGTCTGCTCTCGACTCGAGTCACCGCCCCTCCCCCTCTGCTCCCCGCCCCTCCATCTATCTCGCAGGCTGCGTGCTGTTTGTCCCGGCGGCCACGCAGCTCACGTTTTCTGCAGCGCCGGGCGACGAGCCCATGCTGGCCTGGGCGGCGGCCGTCAACGGGGCCTTCCTGAGCCTCCACAGCGCAGTGCACAGGGTGGCGGCAGCAGGGACGGCAGCCGCGCCCGCCGCCGCTGCGGACGGCATGGCGTTTTTGGACAAGGGCGGCGTGGCGGCTGTGCCCAAGGGTCAACTGCAGGGCTCGGCCACAGCCAACTGACGGGCGCATGTGGGCTGCACAAAGCACCCGGCAGACCTGTCAGCAGGGCTGGCTGGCATCCAGCGTCAGTGGGTCGTGCTGCGGGGCTCGGCCACGGCCAATTGACGGGGGCATGTCCTGCGCCCCCAGATGCGGCAGCAGCATAGCAGCACACCGTGTGCAGCATGTTGGGGGTACAAGCGTGGGTGCACGGCGGGCTGAAGTTCAGGTGGTGGGTCGCTGGCGCTACGAGCCTGCAGCAGGCGTCAGCGGGGCTGGCAGGCAGCCAGCCAGCAGACTGATCAGCGAGGCAGGCAGGGGGTCTGTGTGACTGCTGATGGCCGCAGCCTGCCAGCGCATGCACACGAGGGTTTGTTATGTGGCTGCCGGTGCACACTTGTGGGGTTGCGGGACCATGTTTGGAGACGCGCGCGTGCGTGCTGAACATGTCTCTGTGCCCGAGCGTGTGAGTGAGCAGTGCGGACTTAGCTGGAATGTACAGAAGCTGTGGTAGGCACTTGGTTGGCAGGTGAATGTAGGTATATGAATAAGGACTAGGGCAGGCAGGTAGGCAGGCAGGCCGGGGTGTGCTAGTGGGTAGGTCTGCCAGGAGCCGGCGGGTATGGTGTGGGTGCCTTGCAGGCCCAAGAGGTGGGTGGCCTGCCTGTCAGCATGGCGGGGGTGCTTTAGGGTGTGATGGGGGGTGGCCAAATGTGTGCTCTGGCCCATGCGGCTGATGCGGGTGGGGTTGATTTATTTATTGCCGCGGTTGAGAGGGATGAGAGGGATGAGACAGCGGCCGTCCCTGCTGATGAGGTGATGTGCGTCTGTACTTATGTGTAACCCACCTTGGTGTTTGGCCTCTGTTTTTGGAATTTGCCTACTGTTGTTGCATGCTCTGTAAGTTTCCATGTTCAAGGCACGAACACTTGCAAAGCCAAGTCACCATAACTTGGGCTACTTTGGCAATGCAATTTGTCCTTGACCATGATAATGAAGAACCATACAAAAAATCCTTAATATTCCATAATGGTCCTTAGGTATTTTAGTACTTCTTGTGCACTGTACTCTTTGTCAATGTGGAATAGTATCTTCCTGAGAATAATAACAACTTTTTTAAATGATATGATCAACCAACAGACCAGGAGATATGTCAAGTCTGGACAGCCGATGGAGACATACAAGTAAGACGGAGCTCAACCTCAAGTCATTGAAATAGGCCATATTCTGAATATTTTTTTCTAGGCGAGGCGCACCCAAAGCAATAACAAGGGTTTTCTTGCGTAGGAGGACAAGTCAAAGACACGCGATTGGTGGATTAGGGTTGCGGGAGAACAGACACGATGCTTTAGTTGCGTGTGCGTTGGTATCCTGCCCGACCCAAAAAACCCTTGTGGCAGAGTTCTGGTCAGAAGAGAGAGGAAGGGGGTTCTCTGGTGAGAGAGCATGCTCAGGGGCAGCAGGGCACTCTCCGCCGAACACATCTGGTCTGGGTAAGTCTGTTGTGCTGGCCCTGGCTGAGTGTCTTTGCTGAGTCAGTACAACACCTTGCCGCTGTGCGCACCTCCCTCTCTTTGCCCTGACCTCCTTGTCAATGATCCTGTGGCACACACTGCTTTTGTGACCATGCACGGCTTGTACTTGAATCCAACTCTACAGCTATCCGGGGTGGAGCGTTTGGCACGCACCGAAGCATTCGTCGATGCGCTGAGCCTCGTGTGCACTAAAACAAAGTCCCTTGCTTTGCGCAGTGTGTTCCTGACCTTGCCATGGATCTACTCATCTGTTTAGGGCCATTTGCGCAGCTCTTGTGTGCGTGAGCCCCGCCCTGAGCGCTGTAGCTCCCTCACAAGCACGGTGCGCGCGAGTTGACACGTGTGTGCCAACACGTGCACGTGCACGCAGGGACCCCCTCGAGGAGGGCACCGTGAGCTGCCCTGGCTGCAATATGGTCATGCCGGACTCAGAGTACTCTAGCCACACCCTGTCCTGCGTGGAGTACCAGGATGCCGTGGAGTCGGAGTATCCCAAGCTCCCCTCCGCCTTCGGATTGTATGGGCTGACCAGCAGCTACGGGTTTGGTTTCCAGGTGGGTGGGCGCCGCCGTGCGCGCCCATACACGTGCAGCGCAGTGCCTCAAGGATGGGAGCATTGGGGGTGGCTGCTGGTGCCGAGGGTGCAGATGGGAAGGAATGGGGCAGTTGGCGCGGATTTTCAGCAGAGGGGACTGCTTGCTGCTCAACAGGTAACGCGCCGGCAGGGCCAAGCAAGCACTGCAGCACGAGACGCTGCTAGCCTGGCTGCCTGGGTGGCTGCGCAACCGCCCTGCCCTAATTTGTATCCCATGCATCCCCCGGTGCTTGTTTCTCGGCTCGTGCTGGGTTACCACTCCGCCTCTGCTGCTGCCTTGCGCCTCTGCGCTGGTTGGTCCCTCAGGGTTGTGTGCCCATGCTGCTGGGTGTCAGCCTCCGGCATTCGCACACCCTTTGCGCGTATGGACACTCGGTTCCAGCAGTGTGCCCTCACTTGCCCTGCATGCAACGCGGGCTGTGCATGTGATGACCATGGGCAGTGCAAGGCCCCACGGGGTAGGGCACGCGGCAAAAGAGCCCCACAGACGGCCATCAGCCCTCAGTCGTGTACGCACTGGGGAGCTTGTTCAGGGCGCATCCACAGCTCAGCAGGTTTGCACTGGTTGCCCGCCTGATTGATGCGCACACCCAAAATCCGGTGCACGACTGCCGCCCGGAGGTGCTGCCCAGTAGCAGCACGCAGGCAGCCGCTGCAGAGCTGGGGCTGAAGTGGGGACGGAGATGCAGCTGCAGGGACAAATTGCGATGGTGTTGCCAATGGAATCACCCACCCCATCACCCTGCTGCAAGGGCCGACACCGTATTGCTGATTGTGATGATGCAATGGTGATGGTGATGGTGACGGTGGCGGCGGCGGCGGCGGCGGCGGCGGCG
>LFCJ01004315.1_pt1 | contig 10420 bp, 10 predicted proteins | sample 643141 | NCBI WGS metagenome assembly LFCJ01 (sample SAMN03766243, study PRJNA286221) | soda lake metagenome | biome: soda lake; feature: Kulunda steppe; material: water; isolation source: sample B1-Br-g2 brine of Lake Bitter-1 | place: Russia: Kulunda steppe | collected 2010-07 | reverse complement strand
TGGAGGCGGGTCAAGGGGCGTACAGGCAGGGCAGGGGCCAGCACGGAAGAGGAGGGCGAGGGGGATGTGGAGGCGCCGGGTGCAGTGGCGCTGCCCAGGGCAGCAGCCATGGTGCGCTCACGCATTGAGGTACGCGTGTGTGGGGTGTGCTGGCAATGTGTGGTTGCGTGATTGTATGTGTGTGCAAGTGTGCACGTGCGTGAATTTGCAAACGTGTGGTTGTGTGTTCACATAATTGTGTGTGTGCATGCACACAAGTGAAAAGTGTATCTGGAGTTTGCATGCACGCACTGGGGCACAAGATCCATTTAAGCCCATGGCTGAAAGCTCCTCCAGGGCTGCGCCCCTGCTAATGTGTGACACATTTTCATGCCACGCATTGATAGCACATTTGCTGTGCCTCAAAAGCTCAGCAGCACTCAGCCTCCGCGGAGCACACACTCATCCTGTGAGTACTGTGAACTTCACCACTGCAATGGCCGATGCAATTGGCAGAACCTACTGGCCCATCCACGACTGGTGCCTGGTTCCTTTAGATAGTTACAAGTTGGGGTTAACCGCCAGCCTTGTTAGGCTGATTAGTTTGTTGCTGGTCTTCGCCAGCCAAAAAATAGTTTACGATGTCCAAGTTTGTTGTGCTGTTGAGAAAGTAAATGAAAGACAGCCTGACTAGACAAGGCATGCAAAGTCATAAGGGGCCTCCACAGATAAGGACCGGCAGAAAGGGGAAAAAAGGAATGTCACACCAGGTTAATGCAGCACCAGATTCATGCTGCATTTGCATGCACAGTCGGTTGTGGTAGTTGACTGAGTAATTATGGCTTGTTTTGCCTGTATTACTTCGTCGCTTTGCACCTCCGACAAGTGTCCTCCGAGTTGTGTTATCCTGCTGCCATGACGCTACTTTGTCTGCAGCATACTCTCGGCGTAACAGGAACGAGTACTTCTTTCTGAGAAAACACACAAACTAGTCTTGACAGTGAAAAAGAACATGCACCTCATTTTGAACAGCAGCACAGGAACGCTCGCCAGAGTATGTGCATGCAAACAAAACCTGCTCACATTCCTCATCACATGCTTAAGGAAGTCAAGGAGCACATAGCGAGGTGGCATCAGGGGGGCACCCCCAACTGGTGCTGTGCGCCTTAGGTCGACCCTTCAGGCCCGGCCGCAGCCAAATGCCGGTTGCTAGCACAGCGCTCCTCTAGTCCTGCACGGCAAACCAGGAGGGCGTGCACACCCATCCTCAAGGCTTGAGGCACATCGTTAATGAGCACTGGCGGCTGCAACCACGCACTTGCCCCTCTGCCTTGCACCTTTGTTGCACCAGCAGCTACAACCTCATGCTGGTCCCTGCCTCGCCCCTTGCGCGCGACGCAGCCCAAGACATTCTTTGCGGCGGAGCGTACGTTCCTGTCCTGGCTGAACGTTGCCGTGCTGCTAACCTTTGTGGCTCTGTCCTTGATGGTGAGTTGCTCTGGTCTAGATGGTGCGCTCTGCATAATAATGTCACTCCTCCTGTGATGGTGAGCTGTCAGGTATGGCCAGGCCTGCAGGAAAATGCAGTGACAGTTGAAGGTATTGAAATTCGCCCATTGCATTCAAGTGCACTGTCTGCTTTATCCGTCCGCACACCCATTTGCGCTCCTGCCTGTCAGCATGCTCTGGTCTCTTGTGGTTTCATTCTTGCGGCAACTGACAAGCAGGCTCAGCATGCTTTGCCCTGTGCACCCATCCCTATCGGTGGCAGGCAATGCCTGGCATGCTGCAAAGCTTGCAATCCTGTTGAAACCCTGCACCACACCCTCTGAGGCAGGTGGCGGCCAGCACAATGGCCGGGGTGGCAGGGGATCCAAATACTCTTGGTGGTGGCGTGGGCGTGGTGACAGCAAGCGCCACCTCTGCTGCACCTACAGGTGAGCAGCAGCAGCAGGCAGCAGCAGCAGCGAAATTTGGCAACTGGAAAGATGCAAGCTCTCTGACCGTTGCCCTTGCCTCTCACAGGAGAGCGGCCTGGGATGCAAGATCCAAGCTGTCCTGTGCTGTGCTTTTGTGTGCAGGACATGTGTGCATGCATGAAGAATCAACCTGCCCTGCACCTGCACTACCTGGGCATAATCCCTTGCATTCCTTGTGGAAGCCTTTTCCTTTTAAGTTGACTGAAGCAACATTTCCATGTCTGTAACTGCTGCACAATTTATCTGGAAAGGTTGCGGTAGCTTTATGGTGTCCTGCTCCGTTCCTTGCAGTCCTGCAGCCAGATTTGTCAGCACCATCAAGCAGCATGGCATCATGCAAGCAACATGGCGCATGCGTGGCAGGCCTGGTGAGATTCCCTCCACATCAATGAGTATAGCTCATGCCTGACCACATGCTTATTTGTGTACCGCTTTATGGATTTGTGTCAATGAGAAGCAAGGCAACACCATGAAAATCAGCAGCCCAAACAAGCACTGAATGCATCAAATGAGACAGAAACCTGGTGCTCTTCAAAGTGCGAATTGTGAGGTATGCTCAAAAGCGTGCAAGCAGGTCTCACACCGAGAGAATGCCAGGAAACCAGTAAGAACCACCGCATGATCATAAGATCCTCTCATCTGGCCAAAGTCAAACATGGTGGTGAATTTGACATAACTGTTTTTATGCGGATCAATGCATATTGCTTGAATTGCACATGTAGGTGGCAGGTCTAGTGATAGCGCCTGTGGCAATGCTGCTGATGGCGTACTCCCTGTGGATGTACCGGAAACGCACTTCCCAAATCCTGAAAAGAGAGACTGTAAGGTGTGTGCATTACACGGGACAAAGGTATGTGCACACGTGCAAGGCGTGCAAGGTGTAAGGTGTTATCTGTATGAGGTGAACACAAAAAAATGAATAATGGGACCTGCCTTTTTCATGAGCATTTTGGATGATGGGGCCTGCAAAGGTTATGTGACCACAGTCTGTGGTGTTTGTATGATGCTCTTGATGTATGGAAAAGTGTGTATAAAAACAGGTAGGTCCTGAATGTTACCCATAAGGGAGGATTGAGATGTGCACTTCAATTCCAGGCTCGTGCTTTTACAGAAAAATCGACCCCTTGGGCCCCGCTTGCGCCTGGAAGGCCCCACTTGAGCCTGTTACGTTACGCTTGAGCTAGATGGACCATATGAGCCCCACCTGCACCTGCCCAGTCACACCTAAGCAAGATGAAGCATATGAGTCATAACTGAGCCTGGTGGGGTGACAGTGGGTCTTCCAACTTGCACTTGCGCCCAGTGATCCACACAGACACACCAATCTGTGTGCGCAAGCGTGACATCCTGCATGTTCATCAAGTACACAAAGTGGATGCTCATGCAGTGAGTTCAATTGGGCCCACATCCTCCAATCAGTGCACGCCTTTCAAAAGGTCTGCATCGTTTATGGGTGGACATTGGTACTCTGGCGGTCTTGTACAGGTATGATGATCAGCGAGGCCCGGTCGCCTTGGTGGTGATCTTGATCATGGTCCTGGCCGTAGCCTACGCTCTGAGCATCACAGCTGCCACAGCCACTCGCACGTGAGGTGGAAAAGGCAAAATCTCAAAGCCTACTTTCAAGGAGAGGTGGTAGTACTATGGAAGCGGCTTGCAGGCGCTTTCCGTGGGGCGCTTACCTGGGAAGAAAATTACCTTGGCATTTTGCTTGATAGCACTTGGTTTATGCTTGCTTTCAAAAGCAGCTGTAATGAGTAAACCCTTGCGCTTCTTGCAACCACCTTCTAATAGAGAGCCCACTATGCTGATCAGGGCTATCGTTGTCCTTGTGCTGATTCCACTGATTGCTGCTTTATCATCGGCCCACTGCCCAATTACCATATGCAAACCTGCGTTCTGAGTAGTGGAGGTGCTTATCTTGAAGCACTTGCTGGGACAGCTGCAATCGTGTCGCGTTTATGACATCCATGCCTTGCACTGGTGCACCTCAACTATTTGATGTCCAGGTATGATAGACACCCCAATAATATTGTGTTGCAGTATTTTGGTTCTTATACTCTGCCATTTCCTTGGCTTTAGTATGATCCAAAACTCCATGGTCATACTTCTGCAGTCTCCTTGCTTGCCCTTCTTTTGTGGCACACCTCATGGATAATCTCCAGCTAGGGTAGTGTTGGACTATGCAATGTCAAGAAGATGGCCGATTTAGGTGCTAAATAGATAATGCTACTTGGGAGGTATTCAGGAGCAGATGCTTGATGACCTTTGCCTTCCTCCTCCTAATTTATTGAAGAGAGAATGAGGGATTTATGTGTTGATGTGCGAAGAGCGTAATCATGGGTTTACTGCTTTTGCTTGTGCTTGTATTTATTAGGACTGCAAGATCCTCCAACTCAAGCCTGTATATTCAATTATAAGATTCACCTGGAACCCCAAAAGGGGATTGGAAAGAGCTAGCATTCACAGCTTGAAAACTAAACTTTTTGAAACATCTGAGGTCTATGTATCAAAAGGCAAACAGATATGGCAAGCTTGAACGCTGCAGATGAGAATGCAAGGCTACACAGAAGGCTATTTGAAAGAAAACAGCCTGTGGATGAGCTGATGTTATTTCAGGTCCACACCGTTTTGAAAGTGGGAAGAAACGTACTTGTGCAGCTGTAGGGATGTTGAACATCTGTAACAGCACGATCTGAAGCAGGGCATATACTATGCTTGCTAACCTCCCTCAAGCATGCACTGTGTTATGATGGCTGAGCCTACTCGTGCGCACCAGCGCGTACATAAAAAAAGGTACAGGCTAATGGACCGTGCAAATCATGGCGTTCAGCCCACTCCCTGCAGGGCAAAAATGCCAAACAAGAGGTTCTTTAATACTCATTCATATTCTGGGCAGGAATTGTGCAGAATGATAGATCGATATCTTAAAAGGAAGTAAAATCCCGGCCTGCACCCCTTTGATTGATCAGAACATCAAAATATATGGCAGTGTTCATCAGTGCACACAGCAGTGCTTGCGAATGCACAGTAGTGCTCATCAGCACCCATGCAGCGTCCATCAATACACACAGAAGTGTTCATCAGTGCACACAGCAGTGTTCTTAGGGACACATGTCAGTATTCATCAGTATGCAGCTCAAGCACAGGGCAGCACTTGCACTTTGGTATTCCAGCCTGGCACTCACAAGGATGCTGGCAGCATATGCATGCAGGCAGCACATGCACTTTGGGCACGCACGTGTACGCATGGCCTTTCAACCTGGGCGGTGTACGCAGGGCAGGACGCTTGCGCTTTCAGCACCTATGGCTCATGCTCATCGCAAGCACTGGATTGCCATTGATAACACTTCTCCTGGCGCTTGCCCACTGAATTGCACGCACGAGCTGCCAAGGTCATCTCAACCAGGTCATCTCAACAAGGTCATCTCAACAAAGGTCGCGCTGTGACCCAAGCACCTGAAGATGGCACCCAACGGGACAAGCATAGCACCGGCGCACACGCTTGCAGGCGCATGCAAGCATCACCTGTGGTTAAAGCACATGCGCTGGAGCCCAAGAGTGATGGGTCTGCTCACTGCTGTGCTCGTGAGATGCTTATGCAGGAGGCTGGGGCGCTGGTGCTCCTGTTCCTGGGCATAGAGCAAGAAAATGTACCTGGGACGTGGACATGCAAACATTCCCCTGTGGAAAATCTTTTAAGGACGCAATGTTCATCTACCTTAAAAGCACATTGCACTGTATGCAGGAGAGGTGCAGGGGATCCAAGTTTAGACAGAGGCGGCTCAACAGTGAGTCAAACAGGCTGTCAACAAGCTGCATGGCCCCTTTGAATGATCTCTCTATGGTTCCATTGCATACAAGAGTGTGCAGGCGTGCAAGGTCTGCTTTGTGACCAAGAACCAGCCCAAGTGTTCTGCAATTAAGCAGCCTTTTGGCTGCACTTTTTCTATCAAAGCTCACCTATGAGTCCCTGAGGCCGGGTTTGGCTGTAGATATTCAACAATCTCATCTCCTTTCCCAGGGCCCTGCAAGCACAGCAGGGCGCTGCATGTGTGTTATAAATGTGGCAGAGGGAATGAAAGTTGCATATTTAGGATGGGGGGAGGGGGGTGAAGACTAGTTCCTGCTTCAGAACCTTGAAGTTATAGACAGGAGCTGCACAAATATTGCAGAATTACAGATTGCTTGACCAAGATGCCAGCATGTATGAAATGCACCATTCTTCCAAGTTTGTTGCACGTCAGGAGTGACACCCTTGGGCCAAGAATACAACCAGTGAGGGTGAGCTATGGCTTCAAAAATACCACCTCTTACACACGCACATGTGTTTTTAATAGGATGCATTTTGTCTTCCTCACCTTCATAGCCACGCCAGATGGACTCTGCAGTAGCGTCAGGCCAGGAATGTTTGCCTTGTACCAATGTAGCCTGCACACAAGATGGCATGGCATGACCTAAAACTTCTTAACAATTTTGGAAGCAGAACATTCCTGAGCGCATGTCCGTGTGCGTTGCCAGTGCAAGATGCAAGATATGATGAATGCCTGTACTTCAGATAAGCTTGTTCCTTGCTTCACGATAAAGATCTTGGTCTTCCCCTGTCTTGCAAATTTGATCATCACAAACTGCCCCATTTACCATTTCCCTCACAAACCATTCTCTTCCTGTTGGGTTTCCTGGGTCAGGGGCATCTGGGTCAATCATGATCACCTGCGCATGCAACATGCCAATGATCTTTATCAATTGCCTTAGCTTAGCAAGCGAGTCAGAGAGCTTGAGGAATATTCATCCACATCTTCTCCACCCTGTTGTGAAAGGGATGCCAAGAGCACAATACTTGGAGAACACTGGTGCTGCGCTAGCACTGCAGCGTTTACTCACGGTGAAGACGCGTCCTTGTCCTAACTCATGAGGGAGAATATCAATTTGAGGCGGATGCGTGAGTGCCTGTGCAGGGTGTGTCAAGGAATGCGAGGACGTTCTGAAGTGGTTTTATCTTAAACTAAACAAGTTGGCGTTCAGGAAAGGCAACATTTGTTTTGAGTTAGGGAAGCATATATACATATGGCATATACATAGCTTTTCACATAGGCTGGTCAAACAGAAGCCTTGGCATTCTATTTCACCATAAGAACTCAAAATTGTTATAATTGCAAGAATGGTCTGTAAAAGTGTTCATTACAAACAATCGTGCATGGTGTCATGCAGAAAATAATCATTATCATAAATTTGCCACAATCACCTAGGCAATCGTTGCATAAAGTGACATGGACCTGATCAAGCGAAAGCAGCTTTCTAGCAGGTCTTGCAACTCTTTTCAATCCCCAGTGGGAAAGGAATTTCATTCTTTGAAGCATCACCATCCTTTCAGATCAATTTTGAAATCAGAAGAATTCTTCTGACATTCTTCTAAGTGAACTTATTTCTCAAAGCCTACCGGGGTCAATGGCAGGTGATCTCCTCGCGCTATGTACTCTCCACCAAACCTGAGAAAAAACGACACTGATGCAGGATATGCATTTTATGTTCACTTGTTAAGCACAGAGAGAATGCACTGCTGTTGTATATAAATATTCAGATAGCATATTATTTAAAGCGTTTAAGGTACGAATATGTAACGATACGTATCCCTACCAATCGGCGAGTGCGGTATCCAAAACAGTGTTTTTTTTACTGAATACCATAATGGAGTTCATAAGATGCTTCATTCAGGTATGAATAACATAATGCCATGGCATAATGCATATCATAAGATGCATCAAAACACAAAATAAAAGTAATCAATGTTGCACCACTGCAATCTTGGACAGCAAAATTTTAAGCATTAACAGCTTGTGAGCAATCAGTTAAGTGTGCATCTGCAACAGACCGAGATCTCTTCCAGATATTTCTTCAAAGTGAGTTGCACAAAAATAACACCTCACCTACAAGAGCACTTGTGCACGACAACAGGATGCATGAGCACAATCATTCACTCGTGCGCCCAGTAATTCACCCAGTATGATATTATAGCATGTGAATGTATCAAAAGTCTTTGATAAGGCCACAAGACCCACTTAAGCGCAAGCTCCATGGTACCCTGTTCTTCCCAAGGCACCACATCCTCAATTCCACTGACGATCTGCTTCGTATCTGTCTCATGATCATCAGGTGTCGACGTCTGTCTCATCAGGCGAGCCTAGCGTGCTTCGGAAATAGTAAAAAATATCTTAGTTCTTCAGTTATGGTTATCAAAAATTAGAGGCCAACAGCCAGCCGATCTTAGTCATCAAGCGGATGGAATAAAAAACTTTAAAAACAATTTGTTCTGTTCATGGTATGTTAATTTTACTCTGTCGACGTGCATTCCCTTCACCGAATCTGTCTAGGGCCCATGGGCCACTTGTAGATGGAACCCTCAGGTGGAGTTCCAGGTACGACCCGTGAAATGTGTTGCAAACGGCTCTCGGTGGTGACTCGATACCCGTCAATACCTAATGGTCATCTCAAGGCTATCGAGCCTATAGTTTGTGCAAGGTAAGGCTGACTGGTCATCACTGTGAGAGCCTACCGGTAGGCACCTTGCGGGGCCCAACTCGGGTATTGGAAGCATGTACAGAGAGAGGGACAGTGTACCTTACACAGAATACCTTTTAGAATTACTTATTAATTGAGACTTGGCTAAGGGTTCACAGTTTAGGGTTAACTACTTCCAACTGATCAACCTGTGTGTCCAGGTATAATCTCGCAGTTTGCCATTCGTTGCAGGTGCACATGGTGATACTAACATGAATACTCCAGCAAATCTCCATCTGCGCCCATCACCAAATATGTCACATTGGCATGTTTTTGGAAGATGAAAATGTGATGATCATATATATGATGACCTGAAGCAGTCCATTGTCTCCTTGGATAGGCCTGAGTTGAGAGCCGCCCGTTGCCTAATGTCTTTGTATGCACAGAACGGGTGCTTCCCATCATAACTTCTCCCTTGCCGCCTTGTCGGCTGCTGCCTTTTGTTGCTGGCTGGCCGGACCTTGGCCATCTCGAATCACGCGATGCAGGAGTGCCATGTTCTCTGACTTAATGGCTGCCCTGCATGCTTGCACCACCTACAGCATAGGAGCCACACGCAAGTGTTAAAATGCGAGCTCTCGAGCGTGCGCGCGCACATGTGTGCGTATGTGTGCGTGCGTGCATGTGTGCATGTGTGTGTGTGTGCGCGTGCGCGAGCGTGTTTGTGTGTCCGCATGTGTGTAGCTTCATGCATATTGGGATGTGGCGTTTCCAATCATTGATATCCAAGCTTGTGAGCTAGGGGGCGTGCACTTAAAAAGCCACGACTGGTTAAGCATGGAGCATTGACACAAGAGCCGGGGGCCGCGCTCTTGTGTCTTAAGAAGCCATGACTGGGCACGAACTGATGAGACATGTGAGCTGCAGAGCACACTTGCACACAGAGGACCTAGCACACTAAGGCGCTTGCACACAGTGGCACTTGCACACAGAGGCATGGGTGAGCACACCTTGGCCGGCCCTGGGTCAACAAAGCGTGCAATTGCACAGCACACAATCTGGCATACACATGTACTTGTTAGATGCGCAACCATGTGTGTATGCCCAAAGCAATGCCCACACATAAACAAGCAAACGCGACACACGCACACACACATGCGCACGCAAACACACACACGCACACACATGCGCACGCAAACACACACACGCACACACATGCGCACGCAAACACACACACGCACACACACACGCACCTGGGTCTTGAAGGTGCCTACGCGCACGCGTGAGGCCTGCTGAATGATTTGGTTGACCTCCTTTAAGCTGCTCAGCAGCTCAGCCTGGTTGGTTGCGCGCTTCTGGTGATCAGCTACCATGTCCCTGCACCATGTGCGTTTGTGTACATGTGTGTGTACATGTGTGTGTTGCGTTGTGTTGTATTGTGGGTTGCACAGTCGCATCCTGCGACGCTTCGGCAGACAAGGAAGCCACCGCCAAGGGAGCGGCGGCTGGCTCACATGTTGAGGTTGCACAGCGCTCTGCGATGCTTCCAAAATCAAAGCAGCCACCGCCGCGCTGCTCACATGTTGAGGTTGCGCAGCGCCCGGTAGTGCTTGCGCATGGACGCCATCGCGCCCAGGATGCGGAAGTCCTCGGCCTTAATGAGGGAGGTCTTGATAAGGTTTGTATTGTCAGCGGTCGCAGCGGACAGGTGCACACGCGATTGGTTGTGCTCCTCCACCTGCGCCATGACCGGGTGTGTATGTGTATTTATGTATGTGTGTATGCGCTCGTGTGTGTGCGTGTGCATGTGTGTGCGTCTATGCGTGTGTTTATGTGTGTTCATGTATGTGTGTATGCGCTTGTGTTTGTGCGCATGTGTGTATGTGTGTTTATGCGTGTTTATGTGTGTGTGTGTGTGTGTGTGTGTGTGTGTGTGTGTGTGTGTGTGTGTGTGTGTGTGTGTG
>LFCJ01004314.1_pt1 | contig 10423 bp, 10 predicted proteins | sample 643141 | NCBI WGS metagenome assembly LFCJ01 (sample SAMN03766243, study PRJNA286221) | soda lake metagenome | biome: soda lake; feature: Kulunda steppe; material: water; isolation source: sample B1-Br-g2 brine of Lake Bitter-1 | place: Russia: Kulunda steppe | collected 2010-07 | reverse complement strand
GGGGGGGGGGGGGGGGGGGGGGCGTTTGCAGAAGGGGGCGCTCGCCCGACGTGGGCCTACCAAGGCAACTCGAGGCTTGACAGGCAGCATCTGGGGCTTGATGAACGGGACTGGAGCCTTGCAAGCTGACTGGATGCACGAGCTGTGCATGCATGTGTACACGAGTGCGCGCATGTCCAAACATGCGTGCCAGCGTGTGCACAAGCTGCGCGCGCAAGCGAGCGCATGTTTTGGCGCATGTGCTGCGTGAGCGGTTGCGAATACGTGTGTGTGTGTTTGCCATTGGGCGCGGCACAGGCAGATCTAGGGCATAGCAGGGCACAGCCGCGTCTACACATTTTGCACACACGCTGCACACAAAACACACAGTTCAAGGACTGTGCATGGCGCATCCACTTACACACACACACAAGCGCGCGTGCGCGCGCAGGTCAAGGGTTTTGCGCGGCGCATCCACCCAGAGGCGCTGTCCGCCCTGGCGGAGCTGTTCCTGGTCAACGGCGACATGAGCGCGTGGCTGTACACAGGCTCCCAGGTACGTGAGCGGCGGTGAGATGGGCGCGCAGTTGTGTGTATATGTGTGTGTGCGTGGCTGTGTGCACGACAGCAACATGAGCTTGCAGGCAGCAGCGTTCGTGCTGTGCAAACCCTCAGGGGCTGTGGGCTCGGACGCTCTGTCGGGGGCTGTGCACAGAGGCCATATTTGTCTCGCCAGCCAAGCACTCGAATGGCTACGCACGCTGTCCCTAAGAGGCTGTGCACGCCGTTCCTCAGGGGCTGCGCACGCTGTTCCTCAGGGGCTGTGCACGCCGTTTGTCAGGGGCTGCGCACGCCGTTCGTCAGGGGCTGTGCACGCCGTTCCTCAGGGGCTGTGCACGCCGTTCCTCAGGGGCTGTGCACGCCGTTCCTCAGGGGCTGTGCACGCCGTTCCTCGGGGGCTGCGCATGGCCCCATTGTTTCACCAGCCAAAAGCACTCGGGGGCTGTCCACCTTGCCAGGGGCTGTGTGCGCGCCTTCAGTGGCCGTGCACGCCCACAGGGGCTGTGCACCCTGGCAGTCAGTGGCTGTGCACCGCAAGAACACTGGCACAGGCCCCTGTTAAAGAGGGAGGTGCAACCCCAGCGACACATGATTGCGCGCGTGCACATGCACACACACATACACTGCTTGGCACATGCGTATAATGCGTAGCTGCTGCATTCGCATACAGCAGACGTCCTCTCGCGAGAGAGTGCAGCTGCCGGTGCGCAACCTGACGCCGTCCTTTTCATGCACAGCACGCCTGCACCCTCTGACTTCCCTGACCCCTGCCCTCATTTGCTGCACATGCTTTGCGCAGGCTATGCACAGCGAGCGCATCCTCATTTTTGAACCGGAGACCAGCAAGCTGCGCAAGGCGGGGATCGGGGCATACGGCAACATCATGGTGGGTGCTCAGAGCTGTGGCAGCCCGGCCATGGCGTGTTCGGTGTACGTGTGTGTACACATGTGTGCACGTGTGTGTATATGTACACGTGTGTGCATGTGTGTGTATGTGTGTGTACACGTTTGTGTGTGTATGTGTGCCTGCACGCGGGCAGGCAGGCAGGTCAACGCATAAGTGGGCTTGTGACAAGGCAGGACATGTGTCAGCTGCTGCATGCTCTAGGCGTCACTCACTGTGCACACCCAAACAAGGCCGGCAGGCATCGGCTTTTGAGCTGCATGGGGGATGGCTGTGGCTGTTTGGGTGGGGTGGGACTGGGGCTGCTGGTGCTGGAAGAGCTCTGTTGAGGTGGATGGGCTTCCCCCGACGCCTCTGGATTGGGCTGTGCGCACTCGCCCTCTGGCGCTTCTGGCTGGCAATGGGTATGGAGATGAGGGCGCACTCTGCAGAGTCAAGTGGCCCTATTGGCGTAGGACCCATGCAGTGCTTCAGATAAGCAAAGGGCCCATGCGGAGCTTCAAATTAGCAAACGGCCCATGCAGTGCGGCAGTAGGGCAGTGGCTCTGCCAGCAACTCGCCCATGCAGTGAGCACGCTCATTGCTGGCTGGCAAGCCCTCCTCCTGAGTGCCGTGGCCCTGGCTACGTGTCACGCGCATGCCTTCAGTCCTTTTGACGCGTGTGCCTTCAGTCCTTTTGATGCGTGTGCCTTCAGTCCTTTTGACACGTGTGCCTTCAGTCCTTTTGACGCGTGTGCCTTGCAGCGGCCAGGATGACCAGGATGAGCACCGGGGTGCACAATGTATGCGTGCGTATGTGCTCCGGGGTGCACAATGTATGCTTGCGTATGTGCTCCGGGGTGCACAATTCATGTGTGCGTATGTGCTCCGGGGTGCACAATTCATGTGTGCGTATGTGCTCCGGGGTGCACAATGTATGCGTGCGTATGTGCTCCGGGGTGCACAATGTATGTGTGCGTATGTGCTCCGGGGTGCACAATGTATGCGTGCGTATGTGCTCCGAGGTGCACAATGTATGCGTGCGTATGTGCGCGCAACAGCAGTGGCACTCACCCCTCCTCCACATGTTGTGGTCAGGCCGGCCCGCATGGGCTCCTGGAGGCTGTGCTGTTTGCGCGGTGCATGCGCAGCAGCAACAGTAGAACTGGCACGCACTCGTCCCCCACCCGACAGTGTGTTGTCTGGTGCGAGCTTGGCAAGCAATTAATGGGCGCACTGCTTGCAGCAGTAGCTGCACCCATGCCAGCCACGCTTGCATGGCAACCTTTTGTGGCTGCCAAGGTCACGGCACCCTCTGATGCTATCCCTGTACGTAATTGATGGGGTGTGCGCAGAGGCATGCGTGCACGCTAGCCTGCAGCCCCACCCTAAAGCGTGCGCGAAGCTGCACGCGCCCGCGCACGCCTGTGCGGATGCGCAGGTGGGCATCAAGCGCCGCTACAACAACGTGCTGGTGGATGCCGACAAGCAGCAGCAGATCGAGATGTTCCTGGGCATGAAGCAGGACTCCTTCTTTCCATCCCTTAAGCTCCTGTACAAGGTGCGCAGGCCTTCCAAGCGTGACTCAGTTGGCCGAGCCCCTTAGGCCCGGGGGAGGGGGGGCTGTGCAACCCTTGACGGCAGGTGTAGCTGTGCAACCCTTGACCCTTGACTCACAACTTGAACTCTCTGCAGGAAGGTGAGCTACGACTCCCCGCCTCCTTACCCTGCAGCTATGCAAGTACACGCATGCACTTGCGTGCGCACATGTGCCTGCACCTGTGTGTACAGGCACGTGTGAACGAGCACACACGTGTGGGTGTGTGTGCAAACGTGCGCACATGCTCAGGTGCCTAATGCCAAAAGACTTGCGCCAACCATGTGCCACTGCCTCGCATTCTGTGCCCTTTTAACCACAGGCGGATAGCACCCCACCCTTGGACTACCCAGAGACGGACGACGAGGAAGACCCTGTGGGGCTCATAGACTGGGTGCGTCAAGAATGGCTCGTTGACGGGCTGCGCCAAGAGCAGCTCCTCTTTGACTGGGTGTGCGACGCATTGGCTGTGCGTGTCAAGAGCGGCTCCTCTTTGACTGGGTGTGCGAAGTATTGGCTGTGTGCGCCAAGGACGGCTCGCAGGCACCATCTGTGTTGCGCACGCGCCTTGCCGCAGCCCAGCTTGCTCTGCATGAGCACGCCTCTGTGATTGATGCATGCACAGGCGCCCTTTTGGCCCAGGCAGCGCAAGGGCAGGCTCAGAAGGATCATGGGGAAGGCCAGGGAAATGCCTTGACAAGTGTTGTGTGCCCCATCCCAGCCTTGGCCCAGCGAGCGCGCAATGGATGCATAGAAACACTCAAGGCAAAGGATGAGAAGAACATACGAATAAAGTGTTGTTGGGGGATTTGGGTGTGGGTGAAAGAGTGGGAGGAGGAATTTGCAGCCTTAGCCTGCGGGTAAGTGCACAGATGGTCCGCCCGAGCTCAACCATAAGCGCATGGCAGCACAGGCCACCAACTTGAGTTGGAGGGGCACGCACCACCCCCTGCAGCTGGCTCACTGCCGCCCTGCAAGGCGCACGTGGGCTGGCCTTTGGGTCCTGAGGGCCATTTTCACGCGATGCAGCACTACACGCAACCACCCAGGTAAACCCTCTGCCCTTCCACGCCCAGAAGCTCCCCTGGGCCCTGTGGGAGCTTTCTGAGCCTGAGCCTGAGCCTGCCAGCCTCCCCCTTGCACCCTGCAGGTGGTAGACAGAGGCGCGCAGGGCATAGGCTTGGCAGCCACCACCTCGGGCGCAGGCACTCCGGAGGCTGGCAGCCAGCAGGCGATGCAGTTTGGCAGGTGTGGCAGCAGAGCGGGGGATGGGAGGCAGTCTGGCTCGCAGGCAGGCAGGCGGGCAGGCAGGTAGGCGATGCAGTTTGGTAGGTGCAGCAGCAGCAGGAGCTGGCAGGCAGGCTGGCAGGCTAACAGGTATGCAGGCAGGCGATGCAGGTCGGCAGGTGCAGCAGCAGCAGGAGCTGGCAGGCAGGCTGGCAGGCTAACAGGTACGCAGGCAATTAGTCTTTCAACTCTTACGTGACTGTGGCAGACCCAGACATGTGGCAGACCCAGGCGTGAGGCCTGCTGGACCACAGAAGTCGGATTTAGATACCAGGCCAGTCTGCATTGCTGGACGCCACCCCATGGCTCTGACATACAGGCACTTGACTTGGTGCCCCCCGCTGCAGGATGCGTTTCTACAACTCCCAAGACCTGCTCAACCCCGCCCCGCGTCCGCCCCTCGCCCTGCAAGCCACGCGGCCCTGCCGCACAGCGCCAGTCAAACCGCCCTTGGGCCGGCGCATGGCCACCACCCCGCAGCCCTGCCGCACAGCGCCAGCCTCGCTGCGCTCCAGGCGCAGGCGCCCAACGGCGGCGCCAGCTGTGGCCAGGTGCACGCGCAAGCCGGCATCCACGTACCTCGGGCAGCCGAGCCTTTGGTACAATCCTCGTACATGTGAGTTGGCTCTGCTGGGTTTGGGGTCTTGTGGGGGGATCCCGTGATTCCACTGGTAGGGTGGAAAGGAGGGTGCGCATGGGGATGGGGGGATCCCGTGCATCTGCGCATGCGCACGCTGGAGCTCTAGCACCCCCGCCTGTGCGTGGCCTGCTTGCTGTGCATGCAGCAAGTAAATGTGCAAAAAAGTACGTGTGCCCAGTGTAACCTGCTGGCGTCCTTCACTGGCCTGGCTATGATAGCATGCACACGCATGACCTGATGCAGCCCCTGTACGCCCCTCCACCTGCTTGTGCAGAGCTAACGGGTGGGGCAGCAGTCAAGCTCAGCCGCAGCAAGACACAGGGGTTGGTGATTTGCTCGGGTTGGAGACACCTGAACCAATAACATGCTCGAGCACAAATAGCAAGGACCCGCTTGGAGGCTTGGACTTGATATAACATCCATGTATTTAAGAAGTGTCCAGAGGACTTGTTGCCCTATAAATGTTGCTGGACATGGAGTCTGTCGCTTCTAAGCATTCCTATACACACACTACCCATTCAAGCATGATGAGCATCTTTCATCAAAGAGTAAGTGGACTAAATAACAGGGCTTTTCATTGGAGTGGAGATAGCATTGGAGAAGGCACTGGAGCAAAAATCAAAGAATCTTCATCGTCTCAACGCCTGTCCAGAACTGAAATTTGTCAAACAGCAAACTTGGAGTTGAAAACCTTAAAGAAGTTATGTGGTTGTTCGTCAACTTAATTTTGAATTAAGGGTCACAAGGCACTCTTGGTCAAAGAGTACATTTGATGAAATGAAATTTTTTCTGTTTTCAGCATACTGCTCTTTCCCTTGCCTCATCTTAGCTCAGGAAGATTGGTTTGGGCCTGCTTCTTGCAAAAAGTGCTAATTTGCGTTCACAGTTCATAGAGGCGTGTGACGGTCTGCGTGCGTCAGAAGGTGTATACCAATTGTGTTAAGTTACAAGTTTAAGTTTGACCTTCAGCCAGGTAGTTTAGACTGTCACAGTCGGTTCAGGTTGATGGTGAACACCAACCATACAAGGGTTACAAGAAAAAGGCCTTCAGTCAAGAAGTGCGACTGCTAGCCTACTCGTAGTACTCATAAGAAATTATCTGTGCATGAAGGAAGAAACATAGCTTATTGTTTTCCTGGCCCAGAAAAGCAGACACAATGTTTAAGCCTGCGGGAGGAAATAGGGAAGCATAAGTCCTTCGGAGAGAGACTACGTGTGGACGGGTGCCGTGGAAAAGGGTTAAGGGTTCAAGTTTCAAGGCTGTATCATACAGGATGATCCGCCGGACGAGGGGCAGCTTAGCCAGTTGTGAGCCCCCGGTCAGGACCCGAACACAGTTTGCGAGGGTGGACAGCCGACTTTTCAGCACATGCCGCTTGCTCGAGTGCCCCGCCGCCTGCTCGAGGGTCTGAAGCTAACTGTGCAGTGGAAAGGTTAAGGTAAGGTAAGGTTTCAAGGCTGTATCCGTCGAACGAGGGCAGCTTAGCCGGTTGGCCTCCAGTGAGGTTCGAACCCCGGACTCACAGGTTGCGAGGGTGGATAATCAACGTGCAGTGGAAAAGGACGTGTTGCTCATCCTGTACATCATGAGCATTATACAAGTCACAAGTAGGGGAGGTATTGTGAGTCCAGGTCACAGTTTCAATTCGTTGAGTGTGGGCACGAAGTCTGAAGCAAGCCTCGCTGCGAATAACATCGCGAGGAAGATCAAGAAGCATGTATCTAGGAAGGGTGTACGGCGAATGTGTGACCAGGGCCTTCCTGGAAGGGAGGGCACGCCATTGATGGTTAGTGGAGCGTTTGCTGTTGCGCTCTCGTGGATGTATATCAGAATAAGGTGTCCAATAATCCAAGTGCCTCACACCAGCCATACAGAAAACATCCATTAGCTCTGAGATAAAACGATAGGATTCATTAATTTGTCTCTGGAAAATTTCGAAGACATCCTCAGAACAAGCTTGGGGGAAATAAAAAGCTCCAGTCTGATTGACAATGTGCCAATGGTAAATCGTGAAACAAGTCTGCAAATTGAAGCCTCAAAGAACACATGTGCATGCAAGGACACAGGAAAAGAGCGTATTTTCGTCTTGTATTGTGCAATCCACACTTATCACAGGTACCATCATGATGTTCCCAGCTTGTTGTCTTGACACGCAGCGTATGGGAATGTAACCTGAAATGTGCCACGCTGCGCTGTGTTTGCCTGCCCAAATCCAGATGCAAATGGAAGAGGAGAAAGTGGGAGACACTGGAGCCTTATTTTTTTACAACATCAGTGCTGAGGATGTCACCTTTTTTCTTTTTAAGTAGATGGACAAATCACTTCTTTTTTATTTTTGAGACTATGATAGTTTTTTGTCGGGCTGGCAGTGACCAGCAAGCCCAGCAGTCAATCCATCTGGCTGAAAGTCTAAACCTGTTTCTTAACTAGATGGCGGTTAACCCTAAAGCGTAAACTTATCCTTGAATGCTTGGGAACTGTGACCTGGACTCACACAACCGCCCCAAATTGTGACCTGTGCAATGCTTTTGATCTACAAGATGAGCAACGCGTCCTTTTTCACTGCACCCATCCACACGTGGTCTCTCTCTGAAGCCTTCAGTGAAGGACTTATATGTTCCAGTTTCCTTCCGCAGGCTTCAACAAAGTGTCTGCTTTTCTGGGCCAGGATAACAATAAGCCTTCTTTTTTTAACGCACTGATATTTTCTTGTGAGCAGGCTAGCAGTCGCACTTCAAGAAGTTCTTGACCGAAGCCTTTTCTTGTGAGTTACAGGATTGCTGGAAACCGTACATGGACTGAAGCCTGAGCCAAGCTGGCCTGCTCTGAAAGGCAGAGAACAACTCAGCCTACCACTCTTTGTAGCTCTTGCCCTCCTGATGCACACTCTGACGCACCCGCTGATTTCCAGCAATATTTGCCGGGTGCACCCCCCATGGACCCATGCGTGCCAAAAAGTCCCTTATGATAATGGAAGACATTTTCCGTGCTTAGATCCAGGATTGAAAGGTTTGCCAGGATATCCCCCTTTTTTGGCAGGGGTTGTGGTGCCTGACTGACCACCTTTTCTTGTAAGTTACAGGATTGCTGGAAACGTTTTTCTTCCAAGTTGTGACCCTTGAATGCTTAGGAATTCTGGACGAGGTGGATTTTGGCTCAAGACACTCGAGCTGGCAGTGTGGTACCTGCTATGTGAAATTGAATGTTCCTCCTGCCTTGAAAGTGTAGGTTCAGGATTCAAATCTCGGCAGTGGCTCTGCCCTCCCCTTCAGCTTAGCTAAATTTAGGTTTAAACCTAACATGACCTAGAACAGGCGGGTACAGGTGGTCCACTTCAAGACCTTGTGGTGGAATTGCGTGAGCGCTTGCGTGCATAATCAAGGGAATTGGATGGTGCAGATCCTAGGACACACGCTTATGAATTGGCTACTTATCATGCATGGATGGCCTTACCTCTCAAATCAAGAACTGTACGGCGCCCTCCCCATTTGCTGCCTAGGTTCCTACAGCTGGAATTGAGTAGGCATGTGCTTCGTAACACTGCTCGTTTACGCTTGCGTGCCCAGAGAGTTGAAGCTGGCTGTTGGCAAATCCACAATAGGCTCTGTGAAAAATGTGACTTGCATGAGGTCCTGGACGAAAAGGCCCTCCAAGCTCGAAGGGTCCAGGATGGTAAAATATGTCTAAACCAAAGGAAAAGGAAACTTGACCAAAATGAAGTAGCAAAAATCATAAACAATATTTAGTGCAATACGAGCCTCTAGAGGTAGAAAGGCACTGTAAACTATAAAGAAGGTCAAAGATATTCAGATAAAAAGCATAACAAACGTACCTAGATGCTGCTTTGAGGATGCCAGCTGTGAAATATGCTTTGATCCTCGGACTATAGAAGAGCAGCTTGACCCAACGACAGACATGTATCAGTGTAGTACCTGCCACAGGACATACTGCTGGCAATGCCTCTTGGACCTAGGATGCTATACTGATGCCCAACGTGATGGTATTATAGCAAATGATGATTGTGCACGTCCTGCTTGTACAAGCGTGTGGCCCCTACCCCAGAAAAGGAGAGAAATAAATTTTCAGAGCAAGAGTTAATAGAAATAACCTGGGCTCCGACTTGGGAGCCGGAAGAACTATTGAATGAATGGAAGATCCTTAAAGTAAGGGTTTCTGAATATGATTCCCAAGTACAAGCGCCAAAAGATACAAGCTATGACTCATAGCAGGTTATCGGATAACCTGGAGCGCCAAGGCTTCAACCTTCATCCACGTCATTTAAATACCTGGGAAACACACACAGAGATACAATCAGACAAAAAGCTGTCTTTGATATGCAGCCTACTAACCCAGAACTGGATATTCAACCAACTGGCAAATGCGAAGTATGGATCAAGAAATCAACCAAATCATTCAAGCCAAGCTGGCAAGGACAGAATCTCACCACATTGATACAGAAATTTCTAAAAGCCCTACAAACTATGCCACACTTCCACAAGTCTCAGATGCTACAAGGGCTTGTAACCCCTGATGGAAATTATGTTGGTATGCTGAGTACTAAGCTATAGCTATACATAAATCTAGCGAATGCATTCCACCATGCACAGGATTCAGGCTATCACAATCAGGTCATACCTCAACCCATAGACCTTAACTATGAATTAGCTGGTCTCCTCTCTTACAAAAAGGAATGTGCCTCAAAGGTTCATAAACAAATAAGTAAAAAAGTTAAAGACTCACACATGCGAGCCTTACCTAACCACATACTTCAAGCACTTCAAGCATGGGCTATGGTGACCAAGGACAGAAGAGCATCTGATTCAAGCTTTGGCTCATTTATGAAATGTGGAGCAAAAGGAAAAGATATATGGTTTTTGGATCCAATTTCAATCCTTTAGCTATTAACTTCACAGGCTTCTCGGTAAGCCACCCTCTCTTCAAAAGGAATCTCAGCTTTCACAAAGAATACTAGATCTATCACTACGGCCCCTAACTTCACAGCGCTCACAAATACTACTCTTAGACTGAAGGTTCCAGACTGGCGTCTGTGGGCCTACACTGATGGTAGTTGCCTGACATACAAAAGTCAACAATGTGTTGGAGCAGGAGTCTTTACACCTGCGACAGAATCTACGTTAACTCTGGCAGAGTTGAGATAAGCAATACCATAAACAGAGCAGAAATGACTGACATAGCTCCTACACTAAGGGCAAATTGTACCCACATAGCCACGGATAGTGCTGGTCGTCCCCACCACTGGACCCCCCCAAACATGGCCAATTAGCATTTCCGCTTAGTTGCTGGCCCCATTTCCAGACCCAACCATGCACAACATGTACATATGTCATAAAAGTCAGGCTGTGTGAGAAAATGCGAGGTGGGGCCGCGGCGTGTGCGCCTTTGGCCATTCTGGCACCATTTTGCACCCTTTTGGCAGGCAAATGGTGCATCCCCAAACTTGCTCCAATCCTGCCG
>LFCJ01004309.1_pt1 | contig 10426 bp, 9 predicted proteins | sample 643141 | NCBI WGS metagenome assembly LFCJ01 (sample SAMN03766243, study PRJNA286221) | soda lake metagenome | biome: soda lake; feature: Kulunda steppe; material: water; isolation source: sample B1-Br-g2 brine of Lake Bitter-1 | place: Russia: Kulunda steppe | collected 2010-07 | reverse complement strand
GAGTGGGTGCATTCTTCGCCTGTGATGAGGCGTCGAATACAGGCCGTCTCTGCCCGTTCGTCAAGATCAAAGGCTTCGAGGAATGCATCTCGCTGGGATTCGCCTAAGATTGCCCCAAATGCCCGCCAGATATCATTCCACGCTGGGTCATCGGGCTCGTGATCGAGGTAGTCGTGAATGGCCTTGCGTAGCTGGCGATATTCGGCCCAAGACGGGACGGGTTCATTCGGTCCTGGTGATGGCTTGGGTGCGGTGTTGTCAGTCATTAGCCTGCTTGAATAATTTTGGAATGTTGTCTACATAGGCGTCTCTCATCCATTCGTTGTCTCCCCAGTTGTGGGTGTATATCTCAAGCACGTTATCCTCACTATCGCCTCGGAGCCCATTTACATATCCTGCAACAGTCCCGATTTCAATTTCGCTGGGGATGATTTGTTTTTGTAGCATCGTGCTGAACCAGTGTCTACACCAGTGTGGTGTGACATTAAGTGGATCTTGGCCGCCTCCTTTTCCCTTATGCCATCCATTTTCGACGGACCATTCTGTGAAAATTTCTCTTAATCGATATACTTCATATCTTGCACCAATTCCTCTGTTGTTTTTGACTAGAAGCGGGTTTGCTGGTGATGGTGAACTCGGTGACATTCCGATCCACCAAACAAGGGTGTCTTTCAATTCGTCATCAATCGGGATCACTCTGTAGGAGTTGGGTTTATTCCCGTTCTTTCTCCGTTCACCGTTGTGTACTTGGTTTTGTGAAGCTGAAGAGTCAATGTAGAGGGAATCTGGTTTAGTAGCAACTTCGTGACGAGGGTTGTCCATTCTGCCTGAGATTGGATGATCCAAGTGGATGTCTCTATAATCGAGATTAGCAGCTTCAGATATCCTCATCCCCGTTTTGAGCAACAGAACGACCAGTGTTAGCTGTACTGGGTTTCTGATATCTGAGATGCCTTTTCGGAGTTCTGGTAGGGGAACCTCTCTTTCAATTGATTCACTATTGTATTCGAACGGATCATTTTCTAAGGCCAGTGCGAATGGGTCATAATCAAAGAATCCTCTTCGAATAAACCATTGAACCATCCTAGATAGGTTTCTAACGTAATTTTCAGCAGTATGTTCTCCCAACCCATCACGCTGTTTTAAGAACTCACAGAAGTCAATCGCATCTTGTTCATTTATGTTCTCGAATTCATCTTCGATGGATTTGAGAAACCGCTGAAGATGATTCCACGCTTTTTTTGTATTTCTGAGCGTTTCTGGTTCAATTGCTCTTGACTCAGTGTAGTACTCTAAGTATGTTTCTCCCTTATTCAAATCACGTATGTCTGTCGGAGATCCTTTCATCGGTACACCTCCCATCCATCCCGATTGATTTCCGGATCGTTGTCCACTATGTCTAGAATATTATCATCGATTAGTTCGGAGAGCTCATCTCGGATTGAAATGGCGTTTTCCTTGCCTTCGGGAATCAGTTCGCGGATTGTTACTGCATTGTCGCTCTCTGACCTAGACTGATTTCGGGGATCGTTAGCAACGAATGATCTCATGCCCAGGTTCATGAAGTATCTCGCAGCCTCTGATCTTGATGCAAAATCGTACTTTTGGGCTGCATCGTCGAGTTCGTTGAGTTGTAACTCTGTGCTGGTTATGTAGATATCTCCTTGTCCGGATTCATATCCGATATACAGGGGTTCTATCTCATCTCCGTCGCCAAACATTCCGGGTTCGTTCGTTTCTTCAGTCATACTTAATCTTCCTTTGTCTTACCCATAAATGCTTGTAATACACCTGGGCTCATAATGTCCTTGTTTTTCGTAATGGGTTTCATGTTGGGTAGGCCTGGGTTAGAAGAATAAAAACACATAAGAAAAGTAAAACGCAAGACAGCGGAGGGGTAGATTCATATTGTCTAAAGGTGGTTTGTCGTACAACCAGGTCTTATATCTATGAACTTTCGCCCTTGGTAAGACTTTATCTTCCCCCGTAAGATTAAGTGTCGGGACGATTAATATCCTATATGAACAGAGAGTCCGCGGATTCAACCAGCATCACAATCGAAGTTGGTCCGCCGAAATACCAGACAACTATTGATAAAAGAGCAAGAAAAGCTCTTGGAATCGAAGGAAAAGAGGCAATCCTTCAGGCTGATCTAACCGTGAAGCGAGTCGTTGATGAAGGAGGTGACGAGTAAAGCTGCTGCTACGTGCGGTAGGGAACCAGGGGCGAGCCAACGCCCCTAGAAGGACTCACCTGTTGGCCCTGGTGGTCCGTATATGGTTCTTCACCGCCGAGCGCTTTAGGTATTTCGTCAACCGATGCGACTCGGACGGTATTTGCTACTCTATAGGTGATGAACTGTGAGTATCGAGCATTTTGATGGCAACGGATACGCAGATCAGCCATCTATCATCTACGCTTTTGACGGAGGAGATAAAATCCGTGAAATTTCACGGAGTGGGTATGGTCAACCCGGTCCATCTCCTGGCGATGTTATTGAACGAGATACTACTCGATCTAATCCTACAGAACAACTTCCGGAGCTCGAACTCCCTGGTCGCCGTGGATTGAAAGAAGATGACTGCGGTGAAGACATCCCAGTGTTCGCCTGTGAAGAATGCGGCCATCCCAAATACGTGGGTCGAACCTGCGCGTCACCTGTCTGCGAACGAGACTGGCCCGCCGCGGTCAAAGACAAAACAATCCGATTAGCAGGAAAGCTAGAAGGGATGCGTCGGATGCTATATGTTCGTCATAATGAACGGAAAAACATTGATTTCAATCACGTAGTCGCTTCTCTCCCTGACTTCCTCGTCGATTCACAGCAACCCGTTGACCGGGCTCTGCTAGTCCTCAAATCTCTCTTAGAAAAGCAATGGAGCATCGACGGATTCGCCGCTATTTATCACCCCTACCGAATTAAGAAAGAATATCGGGCAGATCAGTACGAACATGATGGCGAAGAAGGAGACGGTGATCTGACATGGAAAGATGTCCTGACTAGTGATGACCCTGAACAATATATTAAATTCGAACCACATTTCCATCTCTTTTTCCCGGCTATCCGGGCCTCATTCGACTACCTGACCGCTGAGGCTGTTGAAGACCAAACGGGTTGGCTGTTCCACCGCATCACCAAAGGCGAAGATAGTAACATCTCCGTTGAGGATTTGGATGATCTTGTTCACCAAATAACGTACTGTTACAGTCACGCAGGTGTGAACGAGTGGAATGCAAATCGTGCTGAGCTCACGAGTCGGATGAAGGGAGAGCTGCACAATTGTTACATCCCTGATGGAGTCAAGGACGAGTGTTTGGCAATGTTCTGTGACGCTGCCCCTAAATTACTGGGCGCTCGGTTCTCAAACGTTTCAGAAGCAACCTGTGACGCCGAGGTGTCCGATGGAGAGCTTGAAGATACTGACGATGAGCAGGATTGTGGGTGTGGTGACTGTGCATCGACACACTCTGAATGCAGTGATACCGGGCGCAAACATCCAATCAATGATGTTTGGCCTCAAGATGATGGCATGTCTGGGGTTGCTCGAACACGTGGTGCTCCAAACTTCTCTGATTCGAATCCTGGTGTCGGTAGTGGATCCTCGTCTGCGTGGGGTCGCAATGGGTGGAATTCGTTCAGTAGTTCCTCGTCCTCCTCATCATCTGGGGGTCCTGTGGGTCGTGCGCGAGTATCAGTTGATGCTGAAACGAACTCTGAGGATGGTGAGGGTAACTCCTCAGAACCGGCGGAAGTTCCTTTAACAGACGATAGGGTGCCGTGTGGTGGCGACCTCGTTTCGATCCACGAGGCTGAAGAACTGCTCGATGATGAGGACTGGTGCCGGTCGGCAGCGTACGTCTCCGGACTTCGGGACGCTGTCGATGAGTGGCGTCGCCGGACGGGAGGTAAGGAAAAACTCCCGTGGATTGATGAAGACGATTCTGATGATGGTGGTGGAAATACCACCGTGGTTCGCGGTGACTTGTGAGAGGTATCACTATCTCCGACTATACTGAATTAGTACTGAGATGGTCTTTTGGTGCTCTGAGGCGGTGGTCTACTTAGCGATTGCGCCGATACATTTTGGTTGACTGTTCTCAAAATTGCTCCTATGACTAGGTTGGTTGCGGGAGTTCAGACAAGCCAAGGAGAAGACGTTGTAAAGGTGTATGAGACTCCTGATGAAGATCATGATTACGAGATTAGAACGCTTGATATCCCTTCAGAGACGGAGAGAATCCATGGCGGTATGGCAGAAACAACCGAGTCGATAAGGCAGCATACGAGCGACTTTCTCCGGTCAATAGATCATCCCGATTCTGGCAGTAACCTCCGTGTATATTTATTGTAGATCGTTCGACTCCTCTTTTTGTTATCGAGTGAAGACGACGTTTCGAGTAGGGGGTTCTCGCAAGTATATTCATACTCTACAACTACACCACCACCGCAATTTTTCGCTAGCACCTGCGGTGCGGTTGCGGGGCGGACTTATTCTTATCCTGCCTCTCGGGCGGTCGCTGGGGGGGTGAGCGTCCGTTGGGGCTGTGTTGTCCTAGTACAACTCTGGGAATTTCGTGGAAATCGCCGGTTCGAGATCACGATATCTTACACGTTTTGTGTATGTTTATGTACCTCGGCGAGTATGAGTACACAGAACGTGTAAAATGGCTCCTGAAGTAACACTACACAGACAGTACGAGACTGGGTCGGTTTACGAATTTAGAGGTCGTGCGATGTTCGTCCCATCGAATCTCTCTGAGCAGATCGGTGTTGAAATCGAGACCCATGAAGATGCAGTACGAGCTGCTGATTCTCCTCACCAATCCATCCCACCGGGTGTTGCTATATTCGATAATAATGGCCGCGATTCTGTGAGTCGAGCATGTTTGTGGGCGTCTGTGCAAGATCGACTTGGTGCTGAACTCATATTTGAGTGGAAAAAAGCGGTTGCCGAGGAAGCTCAAAGAGTCCGAATTCCTGTCATCGTTGCAGCTGAAGGGAATGCTGTTATCTCAGCATACTTGGCGTCGTATGGGTTTTCCAATGATGAGATTGCAAATGCATTGGGAGTCGGATCACGGACAGTCTCACAGTATCTCTCAGACTTCAAAAAAGGAGAGAGGTAGATCTGCTCAATCAGGTTGTGTGAATCGATGTAAGTATTGTTGGACTGTTTTCTTTGTCACTCCCAGATCGTCTGCGATGTCCTTTTGATAGAATCCATGTACGATTCGAAGATAGGCTGCGATAGCTGGTTTCCCCATCACCGCAACATCCACCGGTACCAGATCTGGGTCAGAATTCCCCAGTAAATCGTCTGTTTTTATCCATAGATTAGCAAACAACTTTGCTCTCCGCAGTTCGCTTGTGTTCCATGAAGATCTAAAGATGAATATTCCACCATCTGGCAGGTACACCAGCTCTCTCCCAACAATCTCTGTATCTCGATGGTGTGGATGTAACACTACTGCCTTGATTTGAACTCCGCCTTCGAAGTCTCTTATTTCTCGAATCTCCCGTTCTCCCCCATTATATTCTCGTATGAAAATATCGGATTCATCTTCAACTATTCTAACATGCGGAATTTTTGGATCCATTCTCTGTTACACGAAAACGAAGTATTTCGTCACAATCTGTGACGTTCTGTGTGTTAAGTATAAGATGTCATCCACCGATGTTAGACTTGTCCTTGGCACAAAGAAGCTGTCAGGACACAAAATTGAGAAGCGGGGATACTGCCAGCGACTAGTTTCAACTACGTCCTGGGCGGTGTACTCCCTACTATCAAAATACCGTATGGTGAGGCACGCGGTACCGATAACGGTGTTAACCGCATATGAGCAAAACAGACGAGACGACGAAAGTGCATCGGCCTGCGCTGGTTCCACCCTTGGTTTCAGCGATGGACATGAGCCCAGCGAACTGGCCCCGAGCGCACTTCGATGATAGTATTAGATTTGCAATCAAAGAAACCGCACGTCTCCGTGCCCCAAATCGGTCAAGCGAGTGGCGGCACCGACTCGGTTTTGCAGGAGAAGTCGCAACTGCATCCTACTTTGGTGTACGTGCTAACTGGGAAATCACCGATGATTTCGTTGGTGATGACGGGTACGACTTCATCTATGAAGATGCACGAGTCGAGGTAAAAACGACGACAAGCGAACAGGATTTAGAACTAGTTGTCTCGATCGAACGCGTTGATGACGCTGATTATTTTGTGTTGGCAAAGTGTTCGAGTCCACGAGAACTGGTTCATCTAGTTGGATGGGTGAGCCGACCGGAGTTGAAGGAATTCGGCTATCGCTTCGATGGAAATATTCGGATTGATATCAAGTACCTAAACCCGCTCGAACCGCTCGAAATGTTCCCTGACCGAATTCGAGATATACAAAAGGTGTAGTTCTCGCTGTTCTCGTTTCTTCGAATACCGTCGGTGGAACCATCAACACATAGGAGTTTTAGTCTCTCATTGAGACGGCACGTACATACTCTATGTCGGGGACTGAACACGCTGCGATTAAATCAATTCTCTCTGACTTCATTTCAGAGCTCAACACGCGGCTCAGCACTACACACGAAGTCGAAGATACACTTGCCGGGCACAAATCACTCACCAGTGCAGACGTGGGACAACGCCCTGAAACCTTCACTGAAAACCGTTTAATATACGAAATCTTAGATGTTCTGGGTGTTGACTACGAAGAGCAACCGTACGGTGAAGCAGGCGACCGTGTCGTCTGGCCGGACTTTGCGGTCACCAACTTGTCTGTTGATGTGATTGGCGAAAACAAACCTGTTAACAATGTTGATGATGCCGAATCTGAAATCAAGGACTACTTAGACCGGAAATCTATCGACGCTGACTACGGGATCACTACTGATGGTATCGAATGGAAAATATTCAAAATAGAGCTTGGTGGTGACATCACTGAGTATCCTGAAGTAGCTCATATCGACCTTCGACCCGCTCTCATTGAACTTGCCCGTGACGCTGGCATCCTTGGTAGTGCTGCTGTTTCGGAACCTGCTGATGTTGATGATATCATCGCTGAATTTGTAGGGGTATTTGCAATTGAAGACCTTGAGTCATTCTTGGCGGACACCGCACCACGTAAAATCCGAGATGAAAGAAAGCGCGACGTAGAAGAGTTCTACGAACTGTATATCGAATTGCTATTCGGGGAAAGCGACGAGTATGATTATGAAACGTCTCTGATGGATGATATCCGGTCTCCTGTTGGAGCTTCCGAACGTGACGAACGGTTGTTTGCGATCACACTAATGAACCGGCTTCTCTTCATCAAATTTCTTGAAACACGCGGTGTGCTCGATGATGGGTTTCTTCGTGAGCGGGTCGATGAGTACAAGTCTCACCAGTCTAAATTCGCTGGGAATCTATACGAGTCGCAAATTAAGCCATTGTTCTATAAGCTGCTGAACGTGCCGAAAGAGGAACGAGACCCGAAGTACCGCGATGACGATGCGTGGTTCAGTGACGTTGAGTACCTGAATGGAGGGTTGTTCCGCGAGAATGTCGATCGGGAATACGAGTATACGGTTGTTGATCGTATTCTCCCGACTGTTATTTCGGATTTGATTGAGGGAAGTGAGCTCGAACTCAATGGGGGTGGATTCGACCCTCGGGTTCTTGGGTCCGTATTCGAAAAAACGATTAATCATATTGAGCAGGAGCGGACGCAGAAAGACACTGGGGCCTACTACACACCAAATGACGTGACTGACTTGGTGAATCGACGTTCAGTGGATCCAAAAATCAAAGAGGAACTCATCGATGCCTTTGTCGATGCGGCCGCGAGCGATGACGAGGAGGCTGAATTTCTCCGGTCGAATATGCAAAAGAAAGAGTTACCTGAGATTCTGCGACGCATCGAGAACGGCGAGGGATTGTACGGGACGCCGGAAGCAATCGAAGCGTCACTTGATACACTTCGCAACCTAACTTTGCTCGACCCGGCGTGTGGGAGCGGACACTTTCTCACAAGTGGGATGGATGAAATCTATCGGGCACAAGAGTCTCTGATGCGTGGACTGAATCGTGGTGAGGATCCCGACCCAGAGACACGGTATCAGACAAAACGTGACCTTGCACTGCACACCGTGTATGGTGTCGATGTCGATCCGGTCGCAGTCGAGATTGCAAAGCTTAGGATTTGGCTCAAAATCGTCGAAGGGAATAGTTGGGAACCTGAGTTTGGGAAACTCCCGAATATCGATGTTAACATCAACGATGGGAATTCTCTCATTGGACTCCCGATTAAGGGAGTTGTGGAGTCTATGGGGATTTGGAATGAAGACGTAGAAAAGTACGCTAAAATGCGTAAACGGTACAAATTTGAGGATGAAGGGGATCCCCGAGATATTGACGCGTTCTATCGTGATGAGATCCAACCGAGCGTTGACGCTGCGTTTCTTGAACGTCTAAACCACACTGTTGAGACGAGTATTGAGACCGCTGAAGAATGGGACCGGGTGATCAATGCGGTGGATGGCGGTACATTGTACCCGTCAGTTGAATCCATTCAGGTACGTCGTGGCGACCGCGATGCACTTACCGACGACGACGAAACTCTATTGGAGGATGTTGGGTTCTCTACTTATACGAAATCAGCGCGGTTGGACGTACAGGACGTTGAATCTGATTTGAAGCCTCATGACCTCGATGGGACTGTTAAGGAGGTCTTGGGTGAGAAACTTCGTGAGGTACTCGTCCAACACTTCGAATTTACCGAAGTAAACCGTCAACCTCTCCGTATCGACATTGATGATATTTTAGGCCGCTCGTTCCATTGGCCGGTCGAATTCCCTGAGGTTGCGGAAACGACTGGGACTGAGCATTCGATTCATTTTGATCTGATTCTTGGTAATCCTCCGTACGGGGATATTATGAGCGAATCGGAGGATGTGCTGACGGCAACGTACACTATGTCTGAATCCGATATTGCTGCTCCGTTTGTCGAAAGGCAGTTACAATTACTGACGGACGCTGGTTCTTTCGGAAATGTAACGACTGCGAAGCTCTTGTACAAAGCTCAAATGAGTGAAATGCAGGACGTATGGCGAGATTATTTGGATACCACGCGTGTTGCAGCGTTCGGAAAAAGGCCCTCGAAAGTTTTCAGCGGTGCCGAAGTACGTGTCTCAATACTCTCTGGGAAGAAAGACAAGGAATTAGAGGGTGATATCCGAACAAGCGAGTTCATCCGATTTGACAATGACACAGACCGTGACCGGCGCTTCCGCGGAATCTCTGACCGCTCAATTGATGGGTACACACTACGTAAAAATGGAATTGGTGGAGATGGGAAACATATCGCAGTCCCAAAAATTGGGTTGGAGCACATTGAAACGGTACTTCAGACACTGAAAGATCAACCAGATGAGTGCTTGATTCAAAACCGTGAAATGGACTCTGACACGGAGCACGTGATCTGGCGGCGTGAAGGTGGTGATTACTTTGTGAATCCGATGAGAGATGAATTGTACTCGGCACGTGAGGTAAAACCGTTCTATTTTGAAACAGAACTTGAAGCACGGGCGGCTTTCCTTGGGATCTCCTCTTCAATATTTTACGTATATTGGTGTGCGTACGGAGACATGTTCCACCTCAACCTTGGTGAGATTCGAGCATTTCCGCTCCCTAAGACGGATGTGTTGGAAACTCGGCGTGATGAGATTGAGGATATTTCAGAGCGGTTATGGGAGACGATGCAGGACGGGTTTGACAGCGACACTGAGACGTTCCGGAACTACGAACGTCAGAAGCCGATTATTGAGGAGGCAGATGCCGTGCTTGGTGAGTTGTATGGGTTGCCGGGCGAGACGATCGAGTTCGTACAGGGCTACCATGCGGAATACGGGCGGCACGGGCCGGACCATGAGGCAATTGACTCGTTCTGACTCATTGGTCTGAATTTGGCGGTTATATCCCAATAGAAACCACTCACAATGAGGGGTGTGCCCTTACCCATCTTCACTCACAATGAGGGGTGTGCCCTTACCCATCTTCACTCACAATGAGGGGTGTGCCCTTACCCATCTTCACTCACAACGAGGAGTGTGACCGATCTAATTCATTCTTCATTAATCTCAAGCCGCTCTGCTAGTTCCCCCTCGTTTTCTACAGCGAACTCTACCAGGACCTCCATAAAATCAGCGTGCTTCTCAATTGCTCCGTCTCCTGCGACTTTTGATCGGCCGTCGAGGCGTTCATAGAGTTTGTTGAGTTCGTCGGCTTTCTCATCTGGTAGGTACATCGGAACTTGGCGTCGGTGACGAGTCGCGGATTCATCCCGATCTGGCCCAGGCTTGCTACCTGTGGAAGTCGCATTACCCGAAATACCCGAATCACCCGCATTATTCGAGTTACCCGAGTTATTTTCTTTTTGTGTATCTGCTCGCCGTTCG
>LFCJ01004307.1_pt1 | contig 10426 bp, 5 predicted proteins | sample 643141 | NCBI WGS metagenome assembly LFCJ01 (sample SAMN03766243, study PRJNA286221) | soda lake metagenome | biome: soda lake; feature: Kulunda steppe; material: water; isolation source: sample B1-Br-g2 brine of Lake Bitter-1 | place: Russia: Kulunda steppe | collected 2010-07 | reverse complement strand
GGTATCGATTTCATTTGTCTCCTCCAAGCAGACGCTCGTGCGGAAGTGCTTGAACACATCCAAGATGTCGAAATTACCAATGAACAAGGAACACGACATCTCCGTGAGGAACAGATTGAGCTTGCTGAGACAGGTCAACGATTTCGACGAATCATCTTTGAAGATGTTGATGGTGAGAAACTCGCATACCTGACGACGCTGTCGTCAGCGTACGCTTCTGCCGAGGTGATGAATATCTACACGCTTCACACGATGATCGATATCGTCTTCCGGGAACTTAAACAATATACAAGTATTGAGAACTTCCACTCTCAACCATTGAATGGAGTTCTCTTCGAGATATTCAGCACGTTAATTGGATATCTCCTGATTGAGTGGTTCCGGCAGCGCCACCCGCTACGGGGTGGTGTGCCGGAAGCAATTCGAACGATTCGGACACGATGGAACACGCATCTACGAACCTACGGCTAAATTCGTCTCGCAGTGAATAGAGTGCCGCCGTTATCAGCGGCGGCTCTCCTCTATTTGTCTGATTGAGTTTGGATATGGGGAAGATCTGGAAATATGTCCTCTCAGATGACTCTCCTATCTGAGAACAAGTGGCGTTGTTCGATTACTGCAGAGATACCGCTGAACTCTGGGCAATAGTCTATTCGAAGTGTTTATCAATTCGAAACGGGAAAGATTGAAAAATGGTTACAGACACTCAAAAAACGCATCTGCCACTTCTATCACTCATGGGTGGGCAGTGGAGAAGCATTCGCCGATGGATTGAACCGTTTGTACATTATTATAACCACCAACGACCACATCAATCAATAGATAATCGAACGCCAGCTGAGGAGGTTCTCAACTAGACAGTGCTATCTTATCAATCTTATCAGTGTGGATATAGATCAAGACAAAACTCTTGTAATTCTCGAGAATTTAGATATTTGCCTTGAAATTCTACAAAATAAAGTCCTTCTCGGAGTCGTATATTCGCCATTTTACGAATAATAACATTCATCTAATACTCCGCCTAGTCTCTTGATACTCTCCAAAATTTTCTAAACACCGTTATACAGTCCCGCAGCACGTTATTTTGCTCTGTCTCAATGTTCAGAAAACACGATCTATCATTATCTACCTGATGAACTGATCGAGATACCACGTGTCCATCGCGTTCTCAGCCTGGTCGAATTTCCTACTCCATCAACGCGTTGTAAGGCGTTCAACCTGATTGATATGCTTGTGTGGTGTGTCATATTGACTCTCTCAACGACGTTACTTCCGACTGCCAGTGTTGTGGGGATTTATGCGTCAGGATTTGACTGCAGTCACATCTCGAAACCTACACAAAATGAGTCAAACTTACCATTCAGCAGTTCAAAATGGCCCTACTGGTCGATACGAAGGTCAACGCAATCCTCGATTTACACGTGACGACGACACGAAAACACGATCGACAGATGTCTCCGTCTTTGACCAAATATGACCCCGAGAGTATTAATATACTTCTCGGTAAGAAAAGCTACGGCGATCAGAAAATCAAGCGACTTGCCCGTCAATACGAGGCTCGTCCACTGAGTAAGCATCATTAATTTATGTCACTCCACCGAGCATGGAACACGGCTTAGACACTAATTTTTAGGGCCAGCGGAGTCAATCTAAAACTGCCAGCTTAACGCTCAAACAGAATTACAATTCATTCATCCGGTCACGACGCTGGTGGAAACAATTCCGTGGATTTGCCACTGTCTGTCTCACTAGTAATGTAGACCGACTACTCTGAGTGATCAATATAGGGGATTTACTTAGTTTCGGGAGTGTCAGATGTGAACAGGTCAATTGTATACACTACGAGATACACAATTAATTTCCGACGAAATTACTCTTATTCCAATCCAGAAATCAGCGCCAGCATCTACTGGGGCGTATACGGCCCTAAATTGAACGGAATATGATTAAATTATACAGATATATATGACAGTTTGTTATACTGATCTTTTCCTCTTTCAATGTGCAGTTCTCATCAATTGGCTGTTTCAGGTGAGAGTATGTCCGAAATAGTATTTTAACAGCTCCGTCAAAATCATGTAATCGCATTGTGGCTTGTGTATCATTTGCAGAGTTTTTAAATTGAAACATGGATGACAAAGCTTCAGTACCTCACAAGGCATTCTCAACCAGCGGTTTTTGAAGCCTGAATTCTCGGTCAAAATGATTCTTCTAGCGGTTCGACAAGAAAAGTAGAGACGCATCGATGGAGAATTGTCCTTGTCGGTCGCAACCCGTCACCGACGAGGTGCTTGTAGATGTCCTGAGCTTCTATCTGAGCGTTTGGGGAGTAGAACTATATTATATACAAAATATAATAGGTTAGCTGTGATCGTTATAGTAATAATCTATTAATATGCAAACGAAAGTTAGAACAGAAGAATGATCGAAGCAAATTCTACGGAGTCACTGCGGATCCTCCGCGTAGCTAGTGATATATACCCAGATATTATGGGAGGCATTGGTATCCACGTACATGAAATGTCTAAAGTTCAAGCACAGTTGGGGCATGATGTAACTGTACTCACGTCAGATCACGGCGACCGGGATAGACCAGTATATGAAGAGAAGGATGGTTACAAAATAATCCGTCATAGAGAATATGCGGCTCCGTTAGATAATAGCATTATTCCTGGGCTGTTTCGAACTTTGAAATCCAAAGTCCATCGTTATGATGTTATTCATGCTCACTCACATCTATTTTTTTCTACCAATATTGTTGCATTATTTTCTCAATTCAACGGAACACCTATTGCGTTAACTAATCACGGTTTAATGTCTCAAACAGCTCCAGAATGGATACAACAAATGTACATACCAACTGTAGGTCGGTTTACCATGAACTCAGTTGATAAAGTGCTGTGCTATACAGAAACAGACCGCAATCGTTTGCGCCAGAGGCGTATCAGTACACCAATCAATGTTATTCCAAATGGTATTAATTGCGATCAATTCTCCCCGAGCATGGATAGGTTAGATAAAAAACAAATATTGTTTGTTGGCCGATTAAAACCAGGAAAAGGAGCAAAATACTTGATAGATGCGTTTGTAAAACTACATAAATATCACCCAAATTATGATTTATTACTAGTTGGAGAAGGACCACTCAAGAATGAATTAAAAAGTTATGCGAGTAATTTAGATATTAACGACTGTATCAAATTTGTAGGCCAGGTTCCAAATGATAAGATTGTATCATACTACCAAGAGAGTGATGTGTTCGTGTTGCCCAGTCTGAGTGAGGGATTACCCCGCACGGTACTAGAATCGATGGCCTGTGAAACTCCCGTTATTGTGACTGATCTTGAACAACTTGTTGATATCATAGACGGATGCGGTCTCACAGTTTCTCCTGAAAGCCCTGAAGATATTTTTAGACAATTGAAGAAATTACTAGAAAATGATCAACTTAGAACAGATATGGGGATCAAGGCTCGAAAAAAAGTCTTAGAGGGGTTTTCATGGGAACAGACGGTTCAGAAAACAACACAAAACCTTTTAGAATTAGCTAAAGAACAACAATGAAAAGCATAGAATTTGTTGGAATGCCAGGATCAGGTAAGTCTACGTTAGCAACAGAATTATCTGAGATAGACGAATATATTAATAAAACTCATGCCATCGACGGAACAAAATTATATTCTATTTACACTTCAATAATCTGGTTCGCTACAATAAACTTCTTTCTAAATTTTGACTTTTCAACTAAATATTGGAATTTTATATCAGATAATATTGGAACTAACACTAGAGCTGTTAGACTTTTTATATATGGAAACTACCTGTACTATACTATGTCTGGTCACCACGATAAGAAAACACCTGTATATAGCCAAGGGGTTTTGCAATTAATTTGGTCGATATTAAATAATGTTTCCAATAAAAATGAAACACAGCTGTCAGAGGCCATAATTAGTTTATTCCCGGTGAACGAGAACCACGTGGTGATATACGTTAGGAATGAATATTGGATAAAGCACCTAACGAATAGAGAAGGACAAAAAAGTCAATTTGAAAGAGAAGACCATCTAACTAAGAATTCAACGGCAAAGAATATGGATAAGGTTTTAGAACTTGTGAGAAAAACGGAAAACTTCGAGTTAGTGAAGATATCCAACAAAGAAGGTCAAATAGATGAGTCTGTGAGAAAAATGTTACAAAAATTGTAATTCACATTTCACTCCACACTATTTGTAAGGTATTATTCACAACCTCAGACAATGGTTTATTTGCATCGATGTTAAAAACATTGGCACCTTCGAACCTGACTTGGTTCACTTCTTTTATTCTCTTTTTGGCTCTCTTCATATCGTTCTCCTCTTTTCTGCGTACTGCTTCTTCTGGAGAGACGTTCAACTTGATCACAATGTCTGGCTCGTACTCTCTTGACATTATATATGGATGCTCCTCGAATTTACCTAACTTCGACATTAAGTAATTTCCACTACTTTTCCAGTGATTAAGGTGTGGGGAGTCTGGGAGTTCACCATTTACATTGGGATACCGGTCACAAATTGCTATTACGCCATTATTTCTTGCCATATTCATTTGCTTCAATTTTTTCCTTTTATCCATAGAAATCGGGAATGAGCGTAGCGATTTCCAGATTTTAATTATCTGAGAATTTTCTATCTTATCTTTTTTATAAGTATTTGATTCACTCGTGCTCGACGTATCCGTATTATTAGTGAGTAGTATATTGGACATTTTATTTTCTAATCGTAACGGAATCAACCATAAACTGTCGGAGCCATCACCATGGCCAAAATAAAACCTAATAGTATCTATCTGCCATCCTAACTCATCTGCGACTGCTTGAGATACAGTCGATTTTCCGGATCCATCTGCCCCGATAATTGCAACAGAAATTCCCCCATTATCAAGAATCTTTTTGTATGGAAAGGTTCGTCGTGGTAGAAACTTCTTTACTATGTGAACTACTACTGCTTGTGACTCTCTTTTTTTAGCAACCACTTCACCCCATGTCCGAGTGTGGCGTCGATAGTCTTGAAATATGTCTGGGAGTGTTTTTAATAGCTTCCTAAGACTCCAAATACTTGGATTATCATACAGAGAATGTATAATCCCAGCAGATTTAGCATTCAGTAAGTTTTCGGATAAAGAGACAAGAGATTCCCTATCTACTTCTTTTTTAAGCTCTTTGTATTCGTTTTTTGTTTGTCCCCTAATTAATGGCTTACCAAATAATTCAAGTGGATAATTCCTCCATCTTATTTTTAAGCAATAACGTATTAATATTAGTAAAAGCTCGTACTCTGGGGAGGATTTGTATATATCGTATTTATCATCTTTGACCCTATTGTATAGGATCTCTTTTTCCCAAGGGATTCTATATTCTTTCAAATATGGTTTTCCCATTACCAATCGATAGTGTAAATGAAGATGTACGGTCTGGCCGCTTTTATCTAATCCAACATAATCATCGATTGCTGGGTACGATGCGTAGGTAGATGTCTGGAGATGTTTATACCCCAAACTAGCAAGGATATTTCTCACTCTTTGCTCTCTTTTATAATCTACCAGAAGATCAATATCTGTTTCTCCAGATACTGTTTTGTCAATATTAATATTGCTCTTCCAATGGCAATAATTGACTTCTGCTTCATCCAGTTCACGGAAGAGTGACTGACAGATATTTAACATCGTATCATTGAAAGATGAGGGTACCAATAGGGTTTATTATATCTGCTATGACTTGATGTGTACTAATGACCGTATGACAGAGTATCAGAGATAGTTTCAGTACTTCACAAAGGTGGCTAGTTGGAACGTCTGGTTGCTAAAGATGTGTTTACCACCCAACAAGCGGACAACATAACCCATGAGAACCATCTTCTTAATTTTCTCGTCAGTACTCTTGACGAGGAAGCTTCTCTTGATCTACCTTCTCCCCCAACGCTCAGATAGAAGCTCAGGACATCTACAAGCGCGTCGCCTCTGGTGGTGGCCATTCAAAGAGTTCATCAATATGATCCGACGGGCAGCGGGGCCGGCACTCGCTTTGCGTCGGACCGTCCCCGCAAATCGACCGCCTAATGATCGGTTCCAGCGGTAACGGTCTTACCACCCGAGCTAGCAGCCTGAGTGGTAGCTGTTGCGTTGACGGCCGCTTGCGGCCGACAACGACAATTATCCATGGATACCTCTAGTTCTCTTATCGAACCGTCAGGAGAATCACTTTGAGAGAGAATTCATGCTTCGCAAACCGCTAGTTGGGGATACCTTGTGAGGTACTGAGTTTATCTATTTTCCAAAATTGTAGCGGTTAGTTGAGCGAATTAGAAAGACCAATAATATAGTGTCGCATTATTTTGGAACTTCTCAGTGCGGCAATATTCAGCCCACACTGGTAAATAGTGGCCCTCGTATGTAGTCATTTGAGAATCTCACGAATTTAAACTTATTATTAATGACGTAGAGAGCAGCCTGTGAACCCGTGTTGACGAGTACCTGCATTATCAACGTTTGAACGTTGTAGTATACACAGAATTAAGCGAATATAATATGTTTTGGTTTTTATTCACTTTATGAGTGTAGAGTGTGGTCGAATGTTAGCCTCAAATCTTATGAAATATCCTAAAGATTAGATAACAATTTAGACGTAGTTGACCGTACCGCTGCATCACTCTCCCGTTTAGGCTCCCAATCTAACGCACGCAGTTTTTCGATCGATAACCGCATCTTCGGAACATCACCAATCCAGCCGCGATCGCCGCCGGTATACTCATAGTCAGGATCAAGTTTCATTTCCTCGCTTACAATATCGGCGATCTGAGTCACGGAAGTTGTTGTTTTTGTACCAAGGTTATAGGTATTCATTGGTCGATCAGTTTTCATGATAACCGTCTGCATGGCGTTAACACAGTCGTCGATGTGCATGTAAGATTTCTCTTGCTGGCCATTTCCGAGAATTGTCAATGTTTTCGAGCTATCTCGAAGTTTTTCAATGAAATCCGGGATCACTGCATTTCTCAGTCGAGGTCCGATAATATTCGCAAATCTGAAATTCCAGACTTTGAAATTATATGAGTGTGCGTATGCTGATAACAACCCTTCGTCGGCAAGTTTGCTTGCTCCGTAGACGCTGATTGGTTCGAGCGGCGAGTAGTCTTCGGGTGTAGGTAGGGGTGCTTCCCCATAGATTGTTGATGAAGATGTATACGCAATTTGATGAACACCAACTTCTTTCATTGCCTGCAAAACGTTACTTGTCATTTGCGTATTCTGTCTAAATTGCTCGTGTGGGCGATCAGTCTTCACCGACTTCGACGCTGCGAGATGGAAGATAAGATCGATATCCGACGTCAATACACCTTCTAATGTATCAGAATCAGTTAGGTCACCCTGATAAAACTGTGCTGTATCGGGGACCCAACGCTGATCCCCGTTTGAGCAATTATCGACAATTGTCACTTGGTCACCACGCCCAATAAGCTGCTCTGCGAGATGAGATCCTATAAAGCCAGCCCCGCCTGTTAACAATATATTTTTCTGCGACACAAAAAATTATGCGACTAGTAAATCAAAAACTTTTTGATTTTTTCAACGGGATACTTTGTTAGTAATTCGAACTTTAATCATTTATCGCTATAAACACAACAATTCAGGGCCATTCATTAAAGGTCTAATCAACAATGTCTCGTTGTTTCCAAAGTGGAGCAATACTCATTTCATCTTCTGAATTGTTTGAGACAATAATAAAGTACAATTTTACACGCGACTCGCTATTTTATAAGTGTGTGTTTGTATATATAAACAAAATGTCATATCGTCTATGACTCTAGCGAAGAGAATGAATGGTTAATTCCAGCCAGTGTGTGCAAATTAGAGAGGATATTTGAAATAAATTCACATTAACGACTACCGAACAGATGTCGATATCTGCGACTGTATCGGTATAGCATCGGAATGACATAGAGCGGTGCACATGCTAGACCTTGATTTCTTTGCCGAGGAACTATTTTCTATTATTTGCTTCAGTAGACTGTGTCTCAACACAACTTGTGACAAAGTGAGATCTTGACATCACCAAAGCGGTAATTTCAACGCATGAACACGGTAGGTGGTACAGTTGGCGTAGTGTCTGCTCGGTTGATCGCGGTCGAAGCCTGTCGAATCGATGGCGGCGTGGCCAGTTCCCTTCTCGGCTGAAGCACTGAGAAACGCCCGCCAAGTCTTCATTGGAATACGGTCAAACCACGTGCGCAGAACGGTAATAATGAGGCAATCGTGTGGGGCACATCTCTTCGAGAACACCGGGCATTTTGCTGAGCAAATCCACCGCGAGGCGGGAGGATTTGTTAATAGTGAATATTCAAAATTCGCTGTGACTATCTGAGGTTTTTATTTAAAATGCTCATAAATTCTTTCTGAGGAACTCCCATCTTGATGCTCATAAAACTCATTAAATATCCAACTCCTTTTCTGCTGGTATTCCTCACTTTCATGTGTACAATGGTCAATCAACCTTGTAAATGAGTCTGGTGATATTATAATCGGGCCAGGAAAATGAGACTTACTCCTAAAATATAAACCACGGTCTTCAACATAAGAATCCAGATCTGGAGTATAGAAACCGATTGGGCGATCTAGGTGTAAGTAATCATAGAACAGACTAGAATAGTCTGTTATCAAGCCATCAGTAAATTTTAAATACGGATACAAATCCCCGCCAGTACACAGATGTTCAATGTATTTAGTTTCCCCAAAATTAATATCTATTTCTGAATGAGGATGCATAGATACGTACATTTTGCAGTTCCTCTTAGAAAGATAGCTATTTATTTCATCAAAATTTGGCATTATATTGGTGATCCTTTCCCCAGAATTGGAAGCAAACGCTCTTCTATGTGTTGGAGCATACAAAATTATATTATATTTATAACTGTCCTTCTCAAGTTTATTATATGCACTGATATTTATTCCAAGATCCCAACCGTTAATATTCTTATATAATATGTCATTTCTTGGAAATCCGGTGATTATTGAATTATTTTTAGACACGTTAAATGCTGACATCTGAATTGTCATTGGAAGACCATTCGAAGTTAAAGTGTATATGGGGGATTTACTTCCTATAAGTCTCAGAAATTTGTTGTAAATTTGGTAGAGATACTCCGAATCTCTATTCTTATGATTATCCCCCATATGTTTGAGATAATTTCCATGTGTAAGGTGAACTGGTTGAGCACCAAATGCAAAATCCAGTTCACCCATACCATGTGAATAAAAAACGTACTTGCTCTTCAGGCTATTCCATATTCCCATTCCATCATTAATATTATATGCACAATATCCTCGGCTTCTTAATGATTTGATTAGTTCTGCGTTTTTAGAAATCCATACACAATCTTTGTTTGTATTATTACTGCAATATAAATATAAATATTTTGAGTTTTCAGAAAACCGATACCCGTCCCCGGCATAGAATATCCACTTGTTTTTTTTAGTGGGAAACACAATAGAAAGTATGTTTTTAATTGGGCCAGTCATAATTGGTCACTCATTAAGTACACCTGATAGAAGGCATTTATATTATTTTTATTCTTTTATATTTATATTCACACTATTCTGGATTTTTCAGCTGTGATGCTTCGACGTAGCCAATTCTGAGTACTTCATCAGTAACATAATCAATCGAATTAATTGTTTAAAACAACTATATGGTTGTATATGTATTTCGGCTTCAAAATCAAACTTCGGTGTTTAATTAAAGTAAGTGTTGGCGAAAAACATTACTTCAATTCCATTGTTGGATGTCGATAGAATACTGTGTATTCACGACATAGATTAAACTCAGTACTTCACAAAGGTGGTTAGTTAGAACGTTTGGTTGCTAAAGATGTATTTACGACCCAACAAGCGGACAACATAACCCATGAGAACCATCTTCTTAATTTTCTCGTCAGTACTCTTGACGAGGAAGCTTCTCTTGATCTACCTTCTTCTTAAAGAGTTTCAATACGCAAAAAATTATGAATTTAATGATCCACACTCAAATAATAAAACTCAGAGATATGGTTAATTCGAGCACTATGAAAACCAAAGATATCGTCTGACGCTCTATATTAGGGTCCTCAAATTTATCTGGAATATGTTCAGACGCTGATTAAGGCCGTTTTCTCCCAAAGTACGGGTGAATAAAACGGAGAGACTTGAATATACAATTCAGCTTAGAAAATAGTTACATATTTGCTATTCTCTTCATACAATCGCAGATCAGAAACAGAGTCCACCTCTATCCACCCACCTTTGATCGGTGCCTCTACAACCTCAAATCCACGATCGATTAAGTGCTGAATGAAATCAGTCATAAACATATTCTTTGCATCGATCTCAGCTGCGGCTAACAACTCATTGTACAGAG
>LFCJ01004306.1_pt1 | contig 10428 bp, 10 predicted proteins | sample 643141 | NCBI WGS metagenome assembly LFCJ01 (sample SAMN03766243, study PRJNA286221) | soda lake metagenome | biome: soda lake; feature: Kulunda steppe; material: water; isolation source: sample B1-Br-g2 brine of Lake Bitter-1 | place: Russia: Kulunda steppe | collected 2010-07 | reverse complement strand
CACACACACACACACACACACACACACACACACAGGTATCACAAGCACGGAAAGTAGAAGTTTTAGTGCAGGACATTGTAAACTCCAGTGGACCCCCAAACTTACTGGGTGATTCTTCAGACATTCAGGTATGACTTGAATGCGAACAGCTGTTTTCTTCATGCCTTTTAGGAGATTGTCTGTCAACAAAGGCAGAAGTCTTAACGCTTTGTGTGCATTGCCAAACGGAACACAGCTATCTTTTTGCATCATTACACTACATTACACTCACATTCTACATTACACTCTTTGTCACACTCCACATCACACACACACATTACATTTGTGGTAGGCTGATGGAAATGCCTTGAGATGCGCTGCAACCGATTCCAAGGCAGGCTTTGCAATACCTCTCCTGGGATTTTAATTTGATCGTTGACATATTTGAAGATGAATCCCTTCCTCATTTCCTGTTGTTCCACAGGGAACATGGAGGCTGCTTTACACATCAGGTTTCAACACAGGCAAGATGGTCCAGCTGTCCAGTGTCAAAAAGCTGTAAAGTGAAAGACTTGTCCTGAAAGAAGATGCGGCTCATCCTTGATAGGCGCACATGCTTGGCAGTTGGTGTGCTCACAGGGATATCCCTGTTTGTCTGAGCTGGGCTCTGACCGGCCCGTGCCTGTACTTCTTTGTGCTCAAACAGGAAGCCTTGGGGGCAGTCGCCCCGGACCTCCAGCTGGTTTGGTGCCTGCAGTCCTTGGAGGGATATTTCAGCGCATCGACGTTCCCACAGTAAGCATGACCGCCAAGTCAAGATGTGCTTGCCTGATCTGCCTTGTCTGCAGTATTCCCCCTCCTCAACTCCCTTCAACTGTCTTCCAGCACAGCTTCTTGCAGACTAGGAAGCACCTGAGCCTTCCCACATGCATCTGTTGCAAACCCTCTGCTACGCAAGGGTCTGAACATCCCTTCCTTGCTAAACTGCTGCCTAGGCAAAGCTGGACAACATTGTCGAGTTCATTTTCATACCTCCCCCATTCTTGCGCGTCGATGGGCCCCCTGCTCTACGCCTGACATTGGGGCATGATTACCAAGCGATCTCACCAACAACGGTAGAGGTGTGTAGGTGTTACTTTGATGCCAAGCATGTGGATCAGCCGATCAGGCGCTGCATGTAGCAGACTAGCCAGAGAGGTATAAGGGATCCTAGCTAGGTAAGTACCAGGGATCCTAGCCAGACAGGTACTAGGGATCCTAGCTGAGCATCTCCTGGTAGAGAGCGGGCAGGAGTTTCAAGGAAGACGCTCACGGCTCTTGCATTGCAGTAGGAGTTGAGGCGTCCTGTCTTCATTTCATGGCATTGTGCCCTTCACGCAGATCGTCTTCCAGGACACTTCAGCTGAGGTTATCGGGGGCGGGCTTTCTTTTCTTCCAAAGCTTGCTACACCCACTTTGCCTGAGGCTCTCCGACCCTCACAGGTGTGTATGTAGGTCATCTTCCAAAGCTTTGCTCTAAGCTCAACAACGCTGGTGGACTTCCGTTGGAGAGCAAGGGTCAAGCTGAATGTGGGTCATTGTTAGCGAGACCATTGTACTCTTGTGCAGAATGAATCATCTAAGCTGGCTCATCTTGCAAGATGCAACCAGCAATGTGCAAGGTGCACCTCATAGGCCATGGTAGCAATTCATGAGCACCTCGCAGCCTGTGAGATGAATGAAGCTGCCTGTGCACAGGGCCTACGTTCTGCAACTTTTGAAGTCGTTTACCTTGACAACGACATCCGCATCACGCGTGGAGACCGCGGGGAGCTCAGAATTTATGCCAAGGATGATACAGATTAACTGCTGTATCGATCCGGTAGTTGATGGCATGGACATAAGCGACAAAAATGCAGTGTGCGCTTCCGCAATATCAAGGCCGGCGATCTTCCTCTTTCGAGGCCCGCGATCATCCTTACAGAGGATGTGTTATGCAAATAGAGCTGTGGATAGCTTATCCACCCTTGAAGGATTGCATGCATGCACCTGCAAAATAATTTACAAGCTGAAGCAAGTAAGCCTGCAACCAGGCAAAAGGCCAACGAGACTCTTGCCCTGTATGATCATGCCATGCTGCTACATGATTGACAAACACTGACTGTGCAGGAGACCTTGATAAACTAGTGTGCAATCTGAAACTTCACGTAATTGTTACCTGGGTCGTAAGTGCCACGTGCACAATAAGGCCTGAGCATTAGGCTGGTCTTCAGTCTTCTTGGGGCGCCTTCTTCCCTCAACAATCTATTAAAATGAAGACCACGTTTGGTTTGCGCGAGCATCCGGCAACAACATGCCGGCATGCTGCGTGTAGGCACTGCCTAGAAGCTCCACCTACATACACCGAATGTCTGACATACTGTGCAGCTCATGCATGAGCAAATGCTCCAGTATAGAATGCCCTGGGATGCAAGCCAAAGCTGCCCCAGATGCCATTGCACATCCTCTTTATGACTTATCCGAATAGTCATGTCTGCTCGGACGACGTATACAAACTCTGAATGCACTTCGCAAGGCTGCCAGTGGATTATGCAAGAAAAAGATTATGCAGGCACTATTCTGAACACTCTTGCACTGTACTAATCTAGTATGACAACCCTTTAAAGTGAGATACGTCACGTATCTCCGGACGGTCCTTAGGGACATATTTTAAAAATATTTGGAACGATGCAGAGAAGATTAGCATGGCCCCTGCGCAAGGATGACACCATAGATATCATGTTTAAAGTGAGGTGTTTACATCTTACAGCACGCCATTCCTAAAAGGCATTTCCCTCGTCACGGTGTCCCCCTACATACTACAGTACGCGCTCACTCGACAACCTGATAGAATGCGGAGGGCACTGTCAGGATGATGACAGAGGGGGCGTTGAAGACTGGTCAAGGTCTGAAAATGAACAGCGTGCTTCTGATTAAAAAGGATACCTGTACAGTACTTAAGTCACTTACACGGTGTTTTCCTTCATCTTGAAAGCTAAAAGTTTGTACAGGTTGCATTACAGATATGTTCTTGTGGGCTATAAGAAGTAAATGCTGGTGGTACAATTCGGAATCGGTTGTAGGATTTGCATGGCCAGCTTGATGTTTAGAGTGCATAAGTGCCTTCAAAGCATCTGATGCTTGAGTCGAGATTTGAGAAGAGCACTGGAGCTTCACTGAACCCTGGCAGGGTAAGTGGGTTTGGAGATCTTAGCAATTTTTGCATTATGGGGTATAAATTTCAAAGTAACTTTTATATTTGTCCTAGATTTAGGCAAGCCTGTAAGTCCTAGTTTTGGTTTTCCATTAAAACCAAATGTGTGCTGAATTAGCACTGCTAATGATTCTCCTTCCTAAAAGAGAGCGCTTTGGTCACAGGACTTAAGGCAGGCCTGACGCAGAGCGGAGTGCTTGCCTGATCATGGAGGCAAGTCCTGTGACCACTGCATGTGTGTCTCCATTGACGTGGTATAGTTTTTACGAGTGTGGAGTGTGTTCTGCTCTAGCGCGCTAATGCCTCTGTAGTTAGTTCCCAGTCTCGGTGCCCTTAGGAGGTCCCTTCTCTTTGCTTTCCTTGGTGCGAGCTCTTAGCCGTAGTGGTAGCTGAGCCTGAGCCAGCCTGCCGGCGGGCCAACTGGTAGCCCAAGCCTGAGCTGTCCTCGTAGCCTTGGGGGTGACCTCTTAGCTAGTTGGCTTTTCTGGCAGTTCTCCTTTTCCTAGCGTTTTTCAGCTCCTCTGCCTTGCCTGCCTGAAGGACATTGCTGTGTCCGCGTAACAAACAAACAAACAAGTGATGCAAAGCCAACACAGATCCAGCAGAGATGTAGGGCAAAGAGAAAGCAAAGACAAGACTGAATGACTATCAATTACACATCTCGCACTACATACCAATCCTAGTCAATAAAAGCCACACATGTGTACATGAGGTCAGCAGCATTACAAATGGCTTCAGTCTTAGCCACACAATTAACAAGTGGTCCAAGTTAGGACCTCTCACAACTTGAGGCTCTCAAGCAGTGTATGATGGCCACACAACATAAAGTGGCACCATCTTCAAGAAGAACACAAGGTTACAAGGTAGGGTTAACCGCCAGCCAGGTCGTCAGGCTGATTGGTTTGTTGCTGGTCTTCACCAGCCAAAAAAATAGTCCATAAAGTCCGAAATAAAATGGCAGAGTTTGTCGTGCCGTTGAGAAAGAAAATCAAAGACAGTCTGACTAGGCAAGGCATGTAAAATATAAGGGACCTCCATAGAAAAGGATTGGCAGAAAGGGAAGAATAGGAACGAATACTTTCTTCTGAGAGAGCACACAAACAAGTCTTGACAATGAATAAGAACAGGCACCTCATTTTGAACAGCAGCACAGGAGCACTTGTCACAGTGGCCATTTCCATAGCGCCAGATGGAAAATTCGACCGAGAGAGTACGTGCTCGCAAGCGAAACCTGCTCACATTCCTCATAACATGCTTAGAGAGATCAAGGTGCAGATAGCGAGGAGGCATCAGGGGGACACCCCCATTCTGCACCTGAGTGCGTGAGTCAGCTTGAAGATCTAAGAGGGGACAGGCAAACCGAGAGTGATAAGTCACCAGTTGTTGTCGCTTTCCAGAGAGTTCATGTCAGCAATGTCCCTCCACACGTTTCTCATCCTAAACCTCAGGTCAGCAGTGAAATCTGAGTAACAAATAGGGAGCCCTTGCAAGAAAGCTTATATATAAGTGTCGCAGCCTTGCAATCTTTGAAAGACGCGCATAATATCCGAAGCCCAAGATGTTTTAGCCCGAGGCACCAGCTTCAAGTCTGCATTAAGGGCCTGCTTAAGAGTGGCACTGTTCGAGGACAACAACCCGTTGTAAAACCTAATGGCAGCTCTGAACCAATAGAATTGCAGAGGTTCGTGCACACACTCACGTAGTACAGCCCATTTAGGTGCAGACCGCTTCACACCTAGGGTGCCCTAAGAATTTCAAATGCAATGTCTGGAGGGTTGGTCTAAATACATCATCTTCGCGCAAAAACCCTGAGCTCCAAACCTGACAGCCATACATACCAGCAGGCACTACATATGCCTTAGCTAGCCAAAGGGAAGCAAAAGGTCTGTCACATAGGGCAGTGTCCCGTACAAACCCACGTGTTTTATGAGCTGCTGCAAGCATTGGTATGGCTGCATGCTCAGACAAGGCAGTCATGTTGAGTGTTCGGTGATAAGTCATGCCAAGGTACTAAAATGAGTCAGAGCACTTCAAAGCAGCGCCAGCTGACATAAAAGTGGGCACCTGAGCACCGCGCTTTGAGTTAAAATGGACCACCTCTAATTTTGCAGTTTTGATGGTCAGGTGTTTGGAACGTGCATAGACCACAAGCCTATTTAGCATGGTTTGCGTGGCATCAGGGGCATTAGCTAGAAGAGTCAGGTCATCTGCATACAACATGTGCATGACCCGCACATCCTCTGACCCAGTGACTGCTCCTTGCACTCCCTCAGCAATCGTACCAATGTCATTAATGTACAACGAAAGGAGCAGATGAGACAAAGGGCACCCTTGTTTCACACCCACAGTAGGCTTAACCCTTGCAGCTTTATGCCCATCTTGTAGGAGGTACCGGTCACCAGCATACAGGCTTTGAAGAGCAGAAAGGAGAGTTGCAGGCATGCGCATGAGACGGAAATGTGACCAAAGAGCCTGCCTGGGGATAGTTTCACAGGCTTGTTTCAAATCAATGAAAGCAGTGTGCAGCCTGGAAGAGTTGCTTGGCTTAATGGTGTGGGCAGCATGCTGCAGGTGCCTGAGGATGAACATGGGCTGTAGGGTGCGCCGGCCTGGGTAGAAACCAAACTGTTTGTCCGGTATTTTGCTTTTTGATATGATATATAGAACACAACAAAGAGTCTTCCCCATATGTTGAGTATAACGGGATACTACAAGTCTTGCATACAGTCTGCTCAGTGTATGTTGTCAACAACACAAGCCATTGCAAATTTACACTTCAACTCAAGGTATCAATTCCTAGCTGATTAGTGTACAATTGTGCATATAATCAATTATAATGCACTTGAATGTTCAGGTAGCATTTTACGTTCATGCAATCATAATGCACATGCATGCGCATGAATATGTGAATTACAATGTATGTAGTACAACTGGGCGCATGAATATGTGTGGTACAATGTAGTACAACTGGGCGGAAGCTCAAGTAGCTTAAGCAGCCTGTGCTGTGACTGAGGAACCTTCTGGTTTTAGGCCTCCTCAATGCAAAAATGCGTCTTCTTATGTCCTTCTCAAAAGGCAGGCGCTTCGTAATGTCTCGCAAAGACAAGGTACTTAGATGCTATCCAGAGAGTGCAAGCAAGTTATGACCTCTCTTGACCTCTCTCGGTCTGAATTCATTTCTCAAATATAATGTATGATGTGCAAAGTCTTCTCCTTTCCTCTTAGAATTCGTGGCGTGTGAAGCACAAGAACACAAATGTTGTGTTTATAAAGCCAGCTTTTGTTATGAAAAGGGTTACCACCAATGCCGGCACATGGCATCCCTGTGTCTGCATGGCTCGTATCAGGTCGTGTCGCCTAATACTTGGCTACAGAATCTGCACACTTATTACCATTAATGCCAGCGTGGGATTTGACCTTGAACATGTTCACAGGCTTTGGTGAGATGCAAATACCTCGAATGAGCATCTTTAAGGTATCTAAGGTGGTGGTGAAGCTCAGGGTGCAGCAGGTGCTTCCTGATGTGGTGGAGAGACGAGAGGCTTAAGCATTGCTGTTAGATGTATAAATGTGGAATTAGGGGTCATGGGGGGAGAAGATTCAGCTGGCGTGAGTTAGTGCAAATGTACGTACGTGCCTAACCCTCCTCCCACTGCTCTCAAAGCTCAAAGGCAAACATTTGATCGAATCATTTGGCGTATTTCAAATTTTACCGAATCATTTGCGCACTGCAAATCCAAAATAGGCGAACAACACAACCTTGCCAGAAATATTGAAAAAATTCACTCACTTCTCAACAAACCTGCCACAATAGCTGTTGAAGACATGGCCAATAGCGTGGCTAACATCATCCATTCTTCTTTTCAAATTGCTTTGAGAATCTGCGACAAAAACTGTCTCCTCTGATCACAACCACTACAATAAACATTCTGTCAGCAAAAAGCAACCTATCCTGACCCGTGTTGAAAAATTTGGAATGATCCCAACTTATGAAATGAGGTTGCCTACGCTACCCCTCAATCCTGGACTAGTCAAGAGACTCCTCTACCCCAGGCTTCCAGAAATCTCCATGGCATAGCAGTCTGGAATATAGCTGCACGGCTCCACCTGAAGAACCACAGCCCTACATGGCTGCAAAACCTTGCCCGGGACATTCCTGAAGCACACTGGCACCTTAACAGCATTGCTGATGATCCCATACACAATACTAGACACGCTGAGACAGCCACTGGTCTCAAGAAGTTTGAGAAGCTTCACTCAGATTTAAGTTCCAACCACCAAGTTCCCCCAAAGACCTGCTTCGGGTGAAGTTCCCCCCCTTCTCCACCAACCCAAACTAGGTCTCACACTCAAGACTGCTGACTGGAAGTCCTGGACCCATACAGATGGTAGCTGCCATATCCAAGAAAGCAGTCAAGATATTGGGGCAAGCACCAACCCAGTGTGGGCAGCTCTAGTTTGGTTGGACCTAATGGTGCTGGCACAATCAACACCACAGGGAGAGCAGAACTGGCAGCTATAGCTGCTGCATTTGCGCATGGTCATAAATTATTGGCACACAGTCAGGGCAACCCGGCCAGACGAAGGTTTTCCCCGATATTATTATAATCTGATTCATTGGACATCATTATAATCTGATTCATAGAATCGATTAAGTCCAACCAGTCACTCGAGGGGCGCCTGAAACGAGCGAATCAGCAGGGCACCATTTTGGCATGTTATATTTCACAAAATTTATAGCGCTATATAGCGCTATGTAGCGCTATACGCTATATAGCGCTATAGGCCAACGCCGACCCCTAGTCATGATTATATTGCCACAGACAGCCTCACCTCACTCCATCAAATTAGGAAACGATTGTGGTACCCAGAAAAGCACGGTCACATGTCCAAGGAAACATCCTCAACATCCCTTCTAATACCATCCACAACTCTCAATGCTACATCTTCCTTTATAAAGCCACGCCAGAATTGCTGGAAATGAATGTGCAGACGCCCTTGCCGAATACCAAGCCTGCCATGGAAATACAATCCCTGCTGAAATAACCATTTGCACTGCAGGCCCTGGTGGCAATCCCTTCTTTGATGTTAGCTGGTTAGCCGTTAGCTGGTAAGCAGAAGTTAATCAACAAGGATCTGGAAATGAAGCTCCTCGACATATCATGAGATTGACTAACCTTCCTAATCTCCAAGCCTCATAAAAATCCCACATGCGCTAAAACCATAGACTGTGTTATGCCAACTCAAAAATATGATATTTTTTTGCCAACTCAAAAATATGATATTTTTGCAGAGTCTGCTTCCACATTTGATACTAATTACCAGAGTCTGCTTCCACACGTCCAAGAAGGTATTCGCAACGCATTTTGGAGCATGTCTAATTTCTCCCTCCAAACATAACGCAACATCTTTTGCTACTGCACAGGCACACTTTTTAATCAGATTCATGATGTCGGCTTAAGAGAGTCCACTACTAGTAGCATCCAGTGTCCGCTGTGTCAACAAGCAGATAGTGCTCTTCATATCCTTTCAAGGTTTTAACACAATCTCATTTCTGGAATGAATACTGAATTTTAGAATATTGGCTACAGGCTCATCATGAAAGCCATCAGCGAAAGCTCTCTAGCAGGATGTTTGGTCCATTAGATACCGGCAGCACTGACCGTTTGGCCCAAGAGCTCCTGAGCATGCTAATGATAGGAGATTATCTAGCTGGCTTGTTGATGCCCGTTTATCAGTCAGAGGCAGGCTTACCTCAAGTCGTCCCGATGCCATTCTGGTTACTCCCATACCCATCAAATCCAAACCACCTTCCAACCCCACTTACATTAGTTGCAGCACGCTAGATCTCATGGGGAATTGCGCAGAGCTCATGATGTCAAAGCTAATAAGAGGAGGTACACCTGATAGAGGTCAAATACTGTGAAGACACCAGGCCTGGTCACCAGCTGGAGGCCTTTAATAAACTACACAAGACTCTTTGCAGGAGCTAGAAAGCCGAAAAGGTAAGTTACACTCCACACCACCCTTCTTGCTGTAGGAGGCTCAATCTTAACCTCCAACACTTTGCACCATCTCAGGGCTCGGCCTTGATTCACAAAGGATCCACAACACTGCCCTTTAATTGCGTGCTAAGAAAAAGAAGAAGAAAAGAAAAACGCAAGCAGCAAAAAAGCTCCTCACATCAATTAAGAAAAAGGGGCCACTTGGGAACTTCTTGAAGAAAAGCCCCTTCACCAGAAAAGAGGAAAGCAGTCAGTGAGGATCAGGACTCCTCGGAGGGTTGCGGGCAGACAAGCCAGCAGATGCTCACTCCATGCATTATGCTCACAAACTGACTACAACAAGACGCGCACTTAGATAAGCTTTGTCAGTTTGCGTGTGCGATTGCGTGCGGTATGGAGGGAATTGGATGACGTACATCCTAGGACACATGCTCACAAACTTGCTACTTATCATGCATGGATGGCCTCGCCTCTCAAGCCAAGCACTGCACGGGGTCCTTCCCATTTGCTGCTTAAATACCTGCAGCTGGAACTGAGGAGGCATGTGTTTCGTCACATTGCTTGTTTTCGCTTGCGTGCCCATACCCTGAGAGTTGAACCTGACTGTTGGCAAATCCACCATACTATGGTGCCTAGTAGGCATTCAATTCAAGTTGTGACGAATGTGACTTGCATGATATCCAGGACAACAAGCATGTCCTTTTTTTATGCTCTTCAAGCAAGTTGCTCAGAATTCTAAGCAAGCGTGCTATTTGTGAAGGAGATTCGCAGAACTATTTGCTGATTTTATAGGATTTATAGAGACAAAGGTGCTTTTTACTTTAACAACATCAGTGCTGCGGATGTGAAATTGTTTCTCTTGACACAGATGTACAGATCACATCTTTTCCTTCCTGAGTCTATGGAATCAACCCATCTGGCTCAAGGTCTAAACCCATTGTAACCGTAACCTTAGAGAAAAGATGCTCTCAAGGCCTTGGTCTGGAAGGGGCCAGGGGGGCTGCCAGCCACCCTCATCTGGACCTGGCAGATCCCCACTGGTTTGTCACGCCGAGAGACTGCTGCATCCAAATTAGACTCGCGGCATGACCATAAATGGGTGTGTGGACTGGCTGCGGACAGCGACAGTGTACACCAAGCAGACAACAGGTTGCCCGCGATGAGACTGAGGAGCCTCTGATACCCTTATCCTTCCCTACACGTTCTCTCTCT
>LFCJ01004305.1_pt1 | contig 10429 bp, 11 predicted proteins | sample 643141 | NCBI WGS metagenome assembly LFCJ01 (sample SAMN03766243, study PRJNA286221) | soda lake metagenome | biome: soda lake; feature: Kulunda steppe; material: water; isolation source: sample B1-Br-g2 brine of Lake Bitter-1 | place: Russia: Kulunda steppe | collected 2010-07 | reverse complement strand
TGATGATGATGATGATGATGATGATGATGATGATGATGATGATGATGATGATGATGATGGTGATGGTGATGGTGATGGTGATGATGATGATGATGATGGTGATGATGATGGTGATGATGATGATGATGATGGTAATAGTGATGATAGTGATGATGATGATGATGATGATGATGATGATGATGATGATGATGATGATGATGGTGATGTGACGTGATGCTGGTGCTGGTGCAGCAGAAGTTTGATCAACCACGCTGAAGGAGTCGAAGATAGTCTAGATATGCCACCATACAGTCTAGCATGAGTAAGAAGTTTGTGCACGGTAACGAATGCTTCACATCTATGTCTAGCAATTTTCATGCAAATGCAGCAAGCAGCCTAGAAACTCATGTAGGTTACACCTGCTAGAAACTGCCTGATTCACGCTGGTTGGATGCCTGTTGCCTGGTTTGTGATGCATTTGTCCAGCTTTCTCCGCATTCCTTGTGCACCCTCAAAAATAATTAAGCAGTCTGCAAAGAAATTTACCTGGCCTTGTCCAATGCTGCAGTACCTTCGTCCAGCAGAAAGTTGCCAGGATCAGCAGCAAGCTGGATGAGAGCTTCAAGGCACAGGTGGGTAAAGAAAATTTTGCAATGCATTGGGCAATGGTTGCATGAAGGTTGTCCCGCATGCAAGAGATCACCAGGCTTTATACCGTGCTACTATCCAGAGTGCATTATCTTGAACGTGAATTTGCACAGATGTGTTGTTTACATGTTAAAGACTTGCTGCCAAGTTTTTGCGACTCAGCAGTCTGCTTGCAGATAACGGATGCATTCAGCACGGAGGCGCAAAGGCTGCACAAGAACGCAAAGCAGCATTACGACCAGGTGGCCGCCAGCCTTAAAAACACACAAGCAGCAGTCCAGCAGGTAAGCTTGTTTTCAAAAGCTGCAAATGAATGGTCCATTTGGCCGGTATTGGCTTTTATTGCCATCTGCAGAGGGAAAAGCATGTACCGCCGACCTAGTCTTGAATGTACTGTCACGATCGGACTTCCTGGTAAGCCCATTTACAAAGGCATGCCTAATGACCTTCTTCCTCGTTTGATGGTGGAGGTTTGCGTGGTGCTTGCACCAGATGTAAACTTCTTCCTTAATTCACGCAACCAGGGGATACCTTGTTAGCGTAGTCTTTTCTTTTTCTTTTCTTTTCATGCCTTCTGGGCTGTGCGTCTATCAGGATCCAACTATAAATCACAACACCCAAAGGAAGCAATCCTTCGGATCAGAGTACAGCAAAAGGGTTAGTTGAACTTTGTCTCAGAATCTGCCCGCCCCACGCTTCAATCCTAGGACCAAGTGGAGTCCTTAACTTCCTTTTCCAAAATTTTTGAGGGCTGCTTTGATGCTTGCACCAGACACATGCTCTTTCTTTCTACTGCCACAGGGAATCCCTGAGGTTGAATTCAAAAGTTTTCCTACCGTCATCTGTCTGGCAAACTTTTTCAGATAGCTGTGGTACTTGGAAGCATGTCTAACCTAACATCCACCCTCGCAACCTGTGGGTTCGGGGTTCGAACCTCACTGGAGGCCACAACCGGCTAAGCTGCCCTCGTTCGGCAGATACAGCCTTGAAACCTTACCTTACCTTACCTTACCTAACCTAACATGATCTTTTTTGTTTGGCGGATGCGAGCTCAGCTCATTTAAATAACATAGTTTGCTTTTTTCGAGCATAATCTTGCAGATCTTGACAATATTCAATCAGCACTTTTATCTGTACCAGGCAACATACATCTGAAAACAATAATTGTGGGAAATCAGGGCTCAATTGACCTTAATTGGGTTTAAAAGGCCTACATGTGTGTGACATGGAAAGCGTTGCATTGTTGGGAGGAAAGCGGCTTTTCTGCAATGGTTGCAGTACTACTTACGTGCTACGTTGAATAGTATAGCAGTAACAGTAATACATAGTCCGCATACATATAGTATGTGTCAGGTGATGCATCAAGATTCAGTTGCTTCTACAAGCTCTGTCAGCGTTTAGGCATCATTTTCATGTTATTTCCTCAGGGCTTGAGTGTGTATTCTACCATATCATTCATGATAATATTATATTATTAATGTATCATTTTCAGGAATGTAAGCCTTCCAAGGCTGAGAAGTTTCACTGACCAGCTAATACCGGTCATGTGACATGAATGGAACATTCACTATGCATTCCATTTGTATTGCCATAACTAACATATGTTTTGTTTTAACACAATCTTGCATCAAAGGCACATTCTTGCCAAGAACCTTGGTCAATTTTTATGTTGGCAAGCTGCACGATTCAGGCTTCTGCTAAGATGTGCCCGTTTGGCAAGCCTTAGACTAAGTACAACTTGGCAATCCTAAACTTTGAACTTATGGACAAGCACTTCAAAGCATCATTGCTCTTTACTTGGATAAGGGCACTGCCCTTATAAATGGCATGTTAAGGACCCCAGCCACAAACCACAAGGTGCACCCAATTCTTTACACTTTCCCAAATATCCTGCCCCAGGCCCTGGACAGGAGTAAACAGTTTTCAGCGAGCACCGTTGTTTTGCCCTGCAGGCCCAGGAGCAGCACCAGAAAGCAAGGGAGGCAGTGCGCAAGGCCAGGGATGAGGCTGCAGCCAGGGCCGAGGACACACATGAGTTGCGCAACATGCTGCAGGTGAGCTTTCGGTTATCAGGTGGTACTTGCTACAAGTAGCTACTAGAAGTAGTGACACTATAACTATAACTGCCTGTGTTGATGAATGTGTTTTAGTTGCTCCAGCAACTTTCCTTCGGTCTACGTCACGGTCTGGGTTGCAGGTCCAGTAGGTTTTTGCGCAGCCGCCCACATTCAGCAGATATAGCTCTTACCTACTTGAACTGATCCTGCATTTGCGAAAGTCACCAACTAGCTGGATGGACGCAGCAGTCTCTTGCACTTCGTCAACACAATTCTCATTGTAATGTTGTTGTTTTTTACACCATGCAAGGGTGTGAAAACCAAGGCGGAGGATCAGATCACGCGGCTGAGAAAGAAGCACAAGCTGGCTTAGGGGCGCGCAGGTCACCTGTTCCACGACAGGACAGGACAGGACAATATTTGGCTTGTCTCCATTTCTCAGAGTCACGCGTCCCTGAGCCTTTTTTCACAAGTATTTTAGAGACATCGAACGGATTCAAGAGACCAAGCAAGATCACATCAAAACTCAGCTGAAGCAGTTCTTAATGTCAAGTACGCAGCCAGAGGCACTGTTTCATAAAATACAACAAATAGAACACGTGTCCCAATTTAGTAGGTATGCCCTAGATTGATTGCTATCTGCAGCAATAATATCTTTCTCCTTTTTTACCAGAGTGTCTTCACTGATAGCCGATTGACATGAAATTCAAACGAGTCATTGTCTGGATCAAAGGGAATGCTCCTACATCCAGGAATTGTTTGCGCAGCCGTTAGAAAGGGGCAAAATTTAGATGTAATAACAGCATGAAACCAAGGCGCCTTAGCAACATGTTTCCTGGGATATTAAGTAGCCTCAGTGCGTTTGTTTTTTTGTATACATTTTATGTCTAGGCAGACTAGCAAATTGATGAATAGCATGTAAGACTGGCCAACTTCCTGTCATCACCTCCTGGCAGCCCTCAGCACAGAATGATTGAGAAACTCTTGCATGCTCTATAGCCAGCGCATTGTGACACATAAAAGCATCACATATTCTTATAATCTGATAAGGTATGAGGCAACCTTAGGCTGAGAAGCAATTTCCATGCACTTGCATATCCATGCATACTGCAGCATTTTTCACGACAGTGTAAGCAATGCCTGATATCTTTGCTGTGCATTACAGATACGCACCTAGGGAAGGTGATGCCTGCAGATCCGCGCAGCGTGATGCGCCCCAAGCGCAGGTACTGCTGGTCAAATTCAACACCTTGAGGGGTGACATGGAAGCCTGAGCCGGGGCTCTGGTCTAGCCTGTACAACACAGACAGGTCATCACACAAATGCACACTCCATATTATGCGCTGCATGATGTTGACATCATGATCACTCAAGCCAGGATGCATTGAGGTTGTCCTATTGCGCAGCCTTGTTCAAGCAGCAGACAGGAGGGTACTCAGAAAGGATCAAAATCAATCTTTGGGAAGAGAGTGGAAGGAGATGAGAAAGCTGGAGCACTTCTGTCAAAGAATGCATCTGCCAACAAGCCAATGCTCTTTGTTAGCCATGAAAGCATGCCTTGGGCCCCCCAGCAGGTTCAATTCATGAGCGCGTGTTCAGTCAGCCAGCCTCTGCTTACTAACATAGTTGTTGCCTACTATGCAAGGAAAAAGAAAAGAAAAACTACGGAGGCAGTGAAGCACTCCCTACATCAAGTAAGGAAAAAGAGTCTCCTCGGGCCTAAGCACCGTATGACTCTTCCACCACCAAAGAAAACAAGAGAAGTCAGTGGGGATCAGGGGGATGACTAGAAATACCACATTCCTGGTCTTGATGATGATTTGTAGTAAAAGGTTTCTCAAGAGCGCATCTGGTACTAACAAGTTTATGAGCATACTGAAGCGAATGAGCATGAAGCTTCACAGCAAGCTTGGTGGCTTCCTGAGGATCGACCGAAACATTTCAGAAGCTCTAAACTATAAGGGCTGTAGATGGTACCTCCCACTCCCAAAAGGATAGTGTGGAGGCTAACATTGGTTGCAGCTCGTAAGGTGTTGACAGAGCACGCTGTGCTGGTGGTGAGCTGCTTCAAGCTGGCTTCTAGGCCTGGTATCTTCTCAGAACTTGACCTCTACAAGATGGAGGTGCCGCTGCTTGGGTGGGAGCTGACTGGGGTTCCGGACTCTGGACGAAGGCTGGCAGGCTGTTGCTGTTGCTGAGAGCCCCTATCCCCTCTGCACCCTGTCCTACTTCTTAACGCATATTTAGGGTGGACATCTGGTAATTTTTTTCTTTTTTAGTAGGTATTTCAGTTACTAGTAGCATTTGGGCGGCTAGAAGTAAGTCTTTGCTTAGAAGGAAACCGGCGAGGGAAGAGCCATTCTGGGACGGTTCTGTTGGTAGATCCTACGGGATTTTGTAGGTTTTGTAAGGCTAAGCGGTCTTCGCTGCCAATATCCATCTGAACAAAACATTCCCCCAAGGAGCCTGCATCTATAGCTTTTATAATGAGTCTACATGCAATGTTGTGGCGTTCAGTAATCATACCAGAGATAATCTGGTGTTGACAACCTGATAGAATGTGTAGGGCACTGTCTGATGCAAGGTGTGCGTGAGACTACCTGCAAAAGACCAGGGATATTAAGTATGCAAGTTTGGGAAATTCCATTCCACAACAAATGTGTGAAAATTGTACTCTTACATACATTTGTCAAATTTTGGTGGCAGAAACAGAATCTTTGCCCAGGGGGGCCAGGAGGGGCCCAACTACCCCATAAATACTTTCCCAATGGCAATGGGCTATTCCAAAACTACAATGCCTCGATTAAAAACCCTAAGGTCAGAAGAGGTTACACATTTTCGAACCTAACTGTGTTAAAAATTTGGTGCATGCTAGGAACGAATCAGATTGAACGGAAGAATCTGACCCTCGGCGCACCTGACCATGAGCCGCGCTGGTGGCTGATAAAACTGAGAGATATATTTGAGCGGCGCTTCATAATGCACCTGGATTGCGTGCAGGCAGACAAGGAGTTTGGCTGCTGCTGCAGCTCCTGAGGCTGCTGCTGCGTGCTGTGCTGTGCACAAACAGTGTACATGGGTGTTCACACATTTTGGGGCTTTGTAGAGCATGTGATGCACATGCTCTTGCAGGGTAATGGTCTTCTGACACCTGCACATTGATGATGCTTTTCCTGCAGGGAGCAGATGTGTGCATGGATCTTTTAGAGGGAAGGCACATAAAGATGCTAAAATACAAGTGGAACACCTCCCACATTGCTTAAAAAAGGTGCCTGTAACTATGACAAATCGGGAAGCGCCCAAGTCTCAAGTGGCAGATCCAGTGCCCTGCAGAAAAATGAAGTGTGTTCCAATGCGTGCTGCTGCAGGTCAGGCTCCAAAAACTACTTCAACGCCTATGTTTCTGGCCATTGTCTGTGCACCTTGAGCACAAACCTTGAGGCACATGCCTGTCTTCCATAAAGGTAGCGTCTTTGACAGCTTGAGCATGGGCTGAGGGAACGCCTGTGCGGCAACAAAGGGGCAGCTGGGCCTACGGCAGTGAGATCTAGGAGAGCGTGTGAGCGACTGTAAGTGGAAGACGGGCACAGTCGCAAGACTGGTCTTGGGATAGGGATGCGTGGAGGGTGCATTTGTTCCGGCCAGGCAATTGCAGAATGCTTTGTGAAGGACTTTGACAATGGGTGGCTAAAAAGTAGGGTTGCTGAAAACCTTAATGAACATGGGGTAAGATCGCCAAATCCTGTGCTATTTTGCCAAAAACATATGGGATATTGATGCTCTTTTCATAACTGTACGCTGGGAAAAGGTGATCCAAAATGCAAAGACTGCACTTCAAAGGTGTGCTTTCTCATAGCTCAGATGCACTGCATGCGCACACTCAAGTTAAAATGCTGCAGTACATGCACGCACACACAAGCTTTACCGCTGCATGCAGGAGCCTCTGGGCGGGGAGCTGATCGCGTTGTTATTGCACGCAGCAGCCGCTCTACGATGGGCCGGTGCTGCAATGAGCTGGGTGCAAGCAAGTGTTTTGTGCTGATACACTGTTGGTGCACATCTGCAGCCTTTTGGCACATACAAGACGGGATGCACCTCCATGAGCCATCAGTCAAAGGCTAAGGTTTACCTTGATGGAGACCAGGTCCCTGAGCTTCAAGCGCAGAACCTGCGCACAGAAATAAAGCACCTCTCTAGCTGTGGCAGCCTCTTGGTAGCATGCTAGCAGCATACCAAGGCACGTGCGGGAGTGGCTGCACGGGGGCAGATTGCAGCAAACGGGGCAGAATGCCGAGGCAGAATGCGAGGAGTGCATGAGAGGCCTGTGCCCATTGAGCGGCGACTTCCATAGAATTGGAGGTATGCTCGCTTTCATGCCTCTGAAGAGCCAGATGGATTATAAGTCCTGATTTATCATCCCCTCAGGAGCAACAGGAGCAAGCATGCCCAATCACACCTTCGGAGAGCAAGCATGTGTAGGCATCCCCTTAGGAGCAAGCATGTGCGAGCATAGCTGAAAGAGCAAGCATGTGCGAACACACCTTAAGAGCAACAGAAGCAAGCATATGTGCAGGCATCCCCTTAGGAGCAAGCATGTGCCGGCACGCCTTGGGAGCAACAGAAGCAAGCATGTGCAGGCACGCCTAGTCAGATTTGGGTAGAAAGGACCTCCCAATCAAGCAAGCAACATGATGGTCAGAGCTGCAGGAAGGTCTGCAGCACAGTGCGCGGCCAAGCGCATGGCCTCGCGCACACTTCTGCTCCCCATGCCTGCCGAGTGAGACCAAGTTCGGGGACCTCCACGACCCGTGCTTCCCTGAGCAGAATACTTCTATGGGCAGAACTCACTGGCTGCAGCTGCTGCCTGTCCATGTCCACATTGAGCCCTGTCCCCAAAGACAGCAGGGGGGGCTGCTGGCCTTCGGGATCTCTGCCATATACAAGGCTGCGTGTGATCTTGACGCGTGCACCTGCGGTTGTGCGTGGGATGGATGTGTACATGTGTGTGCATGTGTGTGTACATGTGTGTGTGTGTACGTGTGTGTGTGTGTGTGTGTGTCTGTGTGTGCGTGTGTGTGCGCGCGTGTGTCTAATATGCACCGGGTGGCCGCAAGCATGTGCACCTGCAAATGTGCGCTGCATTTGTGGTTATTTGTGCATGTGCGCGCATGTTATGTGTGTGCACCTTCGGCATGGACAACAGACCACGTTTCCTGTTTGTTAGCTATGAGGTGAGCGGGTCACCCTGGGCATGAGGTGTTTGTTAGCTATGAGGTGAGCGGGTCACCCTGGGCTATGAGGTGAGCGGGTCACCCTGGGCATGGGCGCGTCCTATTTCACAGCTGAGCATGGCACGCTGGAGGTAACAAACAAAAGGCTAGCCATGGTATGGTATTGCTTGCTCAGTGCCGCTTGGACAGGCCAAATCTGTGCAGTATGTGGGTGTGCATGCAAGCACCTGTCCTTGTGGCAAGATGCGTTAATCCATCTGCCTGTACTATGGCTAATACAACTCAAAATCTATGAGTAGGCCAGTGATGTGCAGTCTATGAGGAAGCCTTCTGGCCTGTGCACTTGATGCGCAAACGTGAGAGAGAGGAGTTAGAAGCTCGTGGGTCTGTCAGGGGCACCTGCAACACGCAAGGTGTCGCGCTTGGGAACGTCTGCAGGCATACCTGTTGGTGCTCTGGTGCTGACTGGTTGCAAGGTCCTGTTGTCATAGGCGTCGTATGCCCCTCCAGCACTACTCCTGCGCAAGCATTGGTGAAAGAGGACACACCGAAGTGGGACATGATGATTCAGCTGCAAAGCAAGAGGGGAAAACGCAGATGCAGCCTCCTCAAACTTCCTCTCAGGCAAGGGGACTGGCTCACGATGCTTGCCTCTTAGAAGAAGCGTGAGCCACCTTGCTGCAAAGTAAGCCCAAACCTCATGGCTTCCATTTCACAACACAGACAGACCCTGGAGCAGTATGCCACCTCTCCGTCCTCTCTTGTGCGGAAGTGCTGAGCATCAGGGCCCTCTCGCTGGTTGCCTGGACATGGCGCTTGCTTAGCATCTTTTTGCTTCATATGGCTGCATAAATGCATGGGCTCTTTCTCACAATGGACCTCTTGCATTCCATCCGTCCCGACCCCCCTAAAAAATATTGGTTTCATGCGCCCACGTGTTTTCATGGACCACACTGCCCGCTCTGTCTGTCCCTGTGGACTTCACAGGAATGCTATCACTGGGTGACACACACACAGAAGTTGTTCCTCTGTCCCCCGGGTGGAGGTCAGGCTGACCTTTGACCATGGACCGGGTAGGCCATCCTGCCCATCTCTGTCCTGCACATATGCCCACACCTGAATTTATCCTGCAGCTTTCACCCGAGCTTTTGGGCACGCACCTGTAAAATTGTGGCTGCGATGTGCTGCTCCCTCTATCGTGGCCGTACCCCAGCGCGTGCGTGCTTGGGCCTGTGTCCTTGTAAGATGCCAAGAACAGGTTGTTGCCTGTGTACTGGTTGGGCTGTGGAGGCCTGTGTGCACAAGCCAGCCGCAGGAGGTAGCCTGTGCGCATTTTGGGGTATGGTGGCATGTGCACCGACATTATGAGCAACAAGCTAGACTGGAAGGGGCTCTCTTTCTGAGGCCCTTCGTGAAGACAAGCTTGGCAATCCTGCTGACAGGGCCAGCACAAGGTATCTGCCGGCGCGTGGACACACTGAGCAGACCAGCCCGTGTCGTCAAGGATTGGCCGTGTTCTGTCATTGTATGTGGATTGGAGGTGTGCCTTGCCGGCGCAACTGCTCACAAGCAGCCTGTACACTGTCAACACCTAGGGGAACGATGGTGTGCCCCTGCCCACAGCCACACAGCTTCAAACTTGCCAATGCCCACAGCCCAATGACTGGTTTGTTTTATCGTGTACTTCGTAAGCAAAGCAGCAGATGGTTAGAGCTGAGATCAACTTGGGCTCGCGTGTGTGGCTCTTGAATCATAATCAATGCAGTCTGGATTCCGGCAGGTTGATTCCTGAACCCGGCTTTTAGAGTGGCAAGGGAGCATTCCGTGTGCTAGGAGACCAGAGCGGCCCTTACTGCTATGGTGGCCAGGGCGTTATCCAGATGCTAGAAGAGCAGAGCAGCCGTGTCTGCAGTGGTGCTTGGGAGCACACTAAGATGCTGAGTGCCGTTCTACATCCCTCTTTGGCAGACTTGCTGGCTGGCACCATGTGCTGCCCTTCACAGCAAATGAACAGACACTCAAGATGGATGCAGCAGGACTCACGGCACCACTCAGGAACAGCTGCCCAGCCCCAATTCAGCTGACCCAGGCAGTTCTGATGCAACCCAATGCTCTATAAAAGGAATTCACAACCATGGCATCAAATGCACTTGGTGCCACCGCAGTGGCAGTGGCAAATGCGCTGGTAGGACCGGCATGCGGCGCAGCAGCCTGCTGGCACATGCACACGCGTTCTGGCTTATTGGATTCGTGTGCAAAGTACACATGCAGCACAAGCATGGGGCTGTGCAGGCTCAAATACAAAACAGTCTTGCTGGGGACGCGCATGTGCTCATAGGCTGCTTGCCACCCGATCAGCTGCAGGCATGCGCCCCAGAAAGCAGCGCTCCCCGCGCTTGCCCCACAAGGCACACCTAACTGCATGTATGCGCAGTACAAGCCGGCTGCTGTGGAGGGTCAAGGGGCCGGTCAGGTGAGGAGCATGGCCACAAGAAAGAAGGGCGGCGTGCTGGG
>LFCJ01004304.1_pt1 | contig 10431 bp, 9 predicted proteins | sample 643141 | NCBI WGS metagenome assembly LFCJ01 (sample SAMN03766243, study PRJNA286221) | soda lake metagenome | biome: soda lake; feature: Kulunda steppe; material: water; isolation source: sample B1-Br-g2 brine of Lake Bitter-1 | place: Russia: Kulunda steppe | collected 2010-07 | reverse complement strand
TTGCGACGCTGTCTTGTATCCCGTTCATGATTGTCTCCCCCGGCACGGAACTGCCGGAGTGTAGAACTACGGTAGCACTGCACATACACCTATCGGCACGATAGTTGAACGAATGGAATTCGTTACCTGAGCCCCTGCCCCCGCTCCCACGTCCGAACAAGCTGTGTAATTGTCTTGTTGACTGGAACGGGTTCGTTTGCAGCCTCGACGACGTAGCCGTTGATGGCGTCGATTTCGGTGCGGTTGCCGGCCAGAATATCCTGATACATCGAGGAGGTGTTGGCTGCCGTGGTCTCGGCAACGGCAACCATCCGATTGCTTGCCTCCTCATCAGTGAGAGAAACGTCGTGTTCGCGGGCTACCTGTGCAGTTTCGCGTGCTGCAGTCGTGGCGACTGCTCGGCCATCGCCCGCTGTGAGCTGTCCGTTTTCGACGCGGGCAAGCGCAGTTGGGGCGTTAATACCCGCATTTACCGCGAGTTTCATCCAGAGTCGACGAGGCATATCGGAAGCGACCGTCGTCTTCAACCCGCTCTGACTACACAGGTCGCCGAGACGGTCAGCCAGCGAGGAACTCCCACCGGGTGCCGGACCAAGCGCGATATCACCAATGCCGGTGCATTCGACAACGCCAGGTTCGACCAATCGAGCCCCGTACGTGCAGGTTCCCGCGAGCACCGGTGCCGAACACAGCGACCCAAGAACGGACTCGTTACCCAGTCCGTTTTGCAGCGAAAGAACTCCTTCAAGGGAAAGCGAAGAGAGTGCAGTTCCAGCAGCCTCCGTATCGAAGCTCTTGACGGTGACAATAGCGAAGTCGGCGTCCGCTGGCGGCGTCGTTGTCGCGTGTGGATGGACGGTGCGGTCATGTTCGCCGGTTATCCGCAGTCCTGACTCCTGAATCACATTGATGTGGGGCTCACGACCGACGAGCGTTACCTCGGTTTCGGTGGCGAGCAACCCCCCAACAAGGCTGCCGAGACTGCCAGCACCGAACACACAGACGTGCATTGAGGGAGAGTCGGAGTCGGTACCAGTAATAGCTAGCTGTTTCTCATCGAGTGTTACGGGAGAAACGAACGCTTTTTGCGGTTCTCGCCGAGAGACACTGGTAGCCGATGACGACCGATTCGTCCGACCCCCACGAGATGCACCGAGACGGGACCGACCGCGAGGCCCGCACCGACGGCGGTGTGGCCGACAGCGATGAGGTTGCCCTCGACCCGTGGGGGTCCGCGACGGTCAACGATTACAACAAACTCTTCGACCAGTTTGGTATCGAACGGTTCGATGAGGTGCTCGATGCCGTCCCCTCACCGCATTATCTGATGCGCCGCGGCGTCATCTTCGGTCACCGTGATTACCGCGCTGTGGCCGACGCGATGACCAACGACGAGCCATTCGCCGTCCTCTCCGGGTTCATGCCGACGGGTGACCCACATATCGGACACAAACTCGTCTTTGATGAGATTATCTGGCATCAACAGCAGGGCGGCGATGCCTACGCCCTGATGGCCGACCTCGAAGCCCACAGCGCCCGCGGCCTCTCATGGGACGAAATCGACGAGCACGCCCGGAATTACCTCCTCTCGTTGCTCGCGCTCGGATTCGACCCCGACGCGGGGACGCTGTACCGACAGTCCACCAACCGGGAGGTACAGGACCTCGCCTTTGAGCTTGGCATCGAAGCGAACTTCTCCGAGCTGGCGGCGATTTATGATTTCGACGGCGAGACCGACGTCTCGCATATGCAGTCAGTCGTCACGCAGATGGCCGATATCCTCTACCCGCAGCTGAAGCGACCGGTCCCCACTGTGATTCCGGTCGGCCCCGACCAGGACCCACATCTCAGATTGGCCCGTGACCTCGCTTCGCGCGTCCGCTATTTCGGCGTCACCGAGGCCTACGCAAGTTTCGAGGCAGCCGAGGCTGAATTGGCGGTCATCGCGGATGCCTACGACCGACTCGAAGACGGAGAGGAAACGGTCCGCTGTGAGGATGCTGCCGAATTGCTCGATGCGGAAGGAACGACCGTTCCCACGGCGACCGAGACGGTGGTCGAGAATGCGAGCTCGCTACTCAACGGTGCAGGAAAGGAACCGCTTCGCCCCCGTGTCCGCATTGTCGACCGGAACGCAACCGAGGAAGCCTTTGAAGCATTAATTGCTGCCGTCGAAGGAGAAAAGCGGGTGTACGATGCACATATCGACGCCTTCGAGTTGACTCACGAGGAGGCGACAACGGTCGCCCGAGACGTGGAACTCGACCACGGGGGCTACGGGTTTTTGCCTCCGTCTTCTATCTATCACCGCTTTATGACTGGGCTGACCGGCGGAAAGATGTCCTCCTCAATTGAAGCCTCGCATATCAGTCTCCTGGATGCGCCGGAAGCGGGGTATGACAAGGTCAAAAGCGCAACAACTGGTGGTCGAGAAACCGCTGAAAAGCAGCGCGAACTCGGCGGCAAAGCCGATGAATGTCCGGTGTATGAACTCTACGCCTATCTGCTCGCTGGCGACGATGACGACCTTGCAACGGAGGTATACAGCGAGTGTGTCAACGGTGAGCGACTCTGTGGCGGCTGTAAGGAACAGGCCGCAGAGTTGATGGCGGAGTTCTTAGAAGACCACCAGGAAAAGCGCGACGAATGGGAGGAGAAACTGGACGAGTTGGATTTCGAGTTTGACGTAGCCGGGCTGAAATAGGCCGATAAGAGGGGCGAGAGCCGACCCTCTGAAGCCAGCTCCTATGCCACCCGGGCCTCAGAAAACGCCAAGGATGAATGCCGTCCCCATTCCGACAAGCACAACAGCAGTCAACAGTGGAAGGTACGGGGTGTACTCTTCGACCGTTTCCCGGTGGCGTTCATAACCAGCAATCAGCAACAGCGTTGGCAGCAAAATAGCACCGATGACTGCCAGTGAGTAAATCAACATTAACTCCAGACAGTACTCCGTGCCAGCACAGATTGCCAGAATCTGTACCGGCTCCTCATGGGCAAAGCCAAGCAAAAGGGCAGTTGTTCCAAGGGCAAACAATCCCCTGTTTGCGTCCTCCGTTGTGAGATGCTGGTGACCACCCGGAAGGCGATTTCGAAGACGTGTGAGAAGTCCTTCCTGTGAGGCGTCTTCGGCATGGTCATGACTGTGGGTGGGTTCGTGACCGTGGCTATGTGTATGGTCATCGTGATGTTCGTGACCGTGGCCCCCGTGGCGGTATTCGTAAATACCAAGCAGAATGAGCATCGTGCCGGCGAGATACCGCATCCACGGCCCTTCCGCGAACTCAGCGAACGTACTAAACCAAAAATACGCAAGAACCAACACGACGCTGCTGATGAGATGTCCGATGCCGAGAATGAGGGCAGCCAGCGTCCCAAAGACCCACCGTCGGGAGTGATTCAATCCGTAGGTTGCGGCAATCGGCCAGCCGTGGTCGGGAAGAACTCCGTGGATGAACCCGATAAGTACCACCCCAGCGACGAGTGCGACATCCATAGCCGACTCTGGGCATGGTCAACAGAAAAAGGCTGTTAGCACCGAATCTGGGGTATCGTAATACGTCGAAAGGCGGTCACGAAAATAAACACGAATCGTTACCACTTTCCAATGGTTCCACAGTTAGGACATTTTGCCTCTATTTTATCACCTCGTATTAACCGGCCTTTTTTCCTCACGTTGCCAATATTTTTCAAACACTCTGCATGGTATGCAGCGCCGCAATTAGGACAACGCCCACCTAGTTTTTTTGTGACCTCTCCGCCACAAACGGTACACGGGTATGACGTACTGCCAAACAGTCCCATAGTGTGAGTAAGTAGTAGGAGGAAGGTATTATCAATGTACTTGTTACTCACAATTTCTTACACTGGTGGTGAGTTCTGTAGAAGCAATATTTATACCAGTATGGTAAAGTTATTAGCATAACTCGTGACAGAGGAAGTAGAGATGGAGAACATTTGGCTGACCAACGTTTCAAGAACAATAATCAACCGAAGTCCGCTAGGTTCTGCTTCATCCGTCCTGTTGATTCTCGGCTTGATTCCTGCAGGATTATTCCTCAGTTTTTACCTGTTGGTTGCAGAGACGGCACCAACACAGTTCTTTTACCTAATGAGTCTAGGAACGCTGGTGGTCGTCATTGGTCCGTATCTGTTGTTTCGGTATGATACCATCATCTTTCCCACGTTTATTGAGCGCGCAAAAGACGTGACACCCTCCGATGATAATACAGAAATAAAGGAGATCGGACAGAAATATAAGAAGTTCTTTGCTGACAAATATCTGTATGTGGCGCTTCCATGGACGGCACTTATTTTAGGTACAGTCTTTCTTAATTTCGGATATTTTGAAGAGCTGGGTGTGAATGGGTACACTGACCCTGTGTTCATCCCCTTTGTACTGCTTTGCATAATTGCCGGTGTAGTCACTGGAATGGGACTTCACATGGCACTCACAACTGTCCTCTGTATCCGAGAGGTTGGTGACCTGAACTTTACAATTGACCCGTTGCATCCGGACGGCCTTGGCGGCCTCAGTGCAATCGGTTACTTCGCCATTAGCTCAACCACACTGTTTTCGATTGGGTCGCTGGGACTCCCGATAGCGTTCGATATTGCTGGCTCTGGCGGAACTGCCGGAGCGGTGTACTTTATTGTCGTCGTGTATATTGGAACCATTATTCTCTCGTTTGTCTACCCGACGCTGTACATCCATCGTCGTGCGAAAGAGATACGCAGAGAGATGCTTGAAAGTAAACGAGAGCAAATCCATTCATATCACAATGAAATAATGAGCGCGGACGAACAAACAGACCTCGGGTTGCTAAAAACAAAGCTCAACACCCTCCGTGACGAGTATGATGAGTTCGACCGTGTGAACTTGTATCCGATGTCACCGTCAATCCTCTCAAAGCTTCTTTCGTCGATTATGCTCCCATTGGTTTTCCTTGTGCTTGAGACATACGTGATTAGTTGAGTCAAAGCGTAAGTGTTTGAACAGACAAAACGGCCACTCCCAGACCACAAACACCATGCAGGTACCAGGTGGAATAACAATCAAGAGATGCGCACCAGTTTCAACATTCCCGATGACCTTCTCGCGGCGTTCGACGAGACCTGGCAAGCGGAAGGGCTTGAGTCGCGTTCTCGGGCGGTTCGAGAAGCAATGTCAGCGTACATTGAATCACACACCGAACTCGAATCAGTATCAGGAGACGTAACCGCAGCGCTTGCGTTTGATTATCGCCATGAACCAGTGATTCGTGACTTGCATACAGTCCAGCACGAATTTCAGGATATCATCAAAACCACAAGTCATACCCACGAGGGAAATTGGTGTCTGGAAACGATTTTCTGTCGTGGTGACGCCGAACGCATCCGAACGCTTGTCTACCAACTCAGAGATTTCGACGCCGTCAATCGGGTAAATGTACTCTTATTACGCCCGTAAAATAACTCGATAGAGACGAAGATCAGGGCGTCAACCGCTCAACCGAGAGCCACTCGACTTCTTCGCCGACGAGTGCAAAGACCATCCGCTTTCTGACGCCGTGGGCTAGTCGGACATCGAGTGCAAGGTCACGCGGTGAGAAGACGTGGTCCGTCGGGACGACGCGAACGAGCAGTTCCGAGTGGCCCAAATTATCAACATCCGTCACATCCGCGTAGGTTCGGAAATCGGCCCCGAATTTGTAGCCGGTTTTCGGGACGACACCGGCTTCACGGAGCGTCCGGTAGGTGGTAAGCCGTCGGTCAAAGCGTTCGCCTTCAACCTCCCGGCCGCGTTCGAGAACCGCGTCGTGGCCGGCCTGCTTACTGGAGGTATTGTGGGTGTCACCGGCAACCGTCAACAGTCCTTTCCCAGTCAGGTAGGCCGCCTCGACAAGCGAGAGTTGAATCGGGCGCTCGTCACGGTCGAGCGGTTGCCCGTAAAACGCCTCATGGTAGAGGGCAGCGGGTGGCTCGGTGACGAGCACGCGGTCGGAGAGGAGCCGACCTGTGCAGTCGGAGATATTGTGGTCACTGGAGCCCGAAACCGTGGGTGAGTCGAGTTCAAGATACGTCACCTCGCTTTCCTCATCGACGACAGCAAGGACGCCTGTTGTTCCCTCAGTTGCTGCGTCCGGTTCCTGTTGTGGGTCACGTGTCCACTGGGCCAGTTCGCGGAGGTCGCTAGCACTGACCGATTCACGCTCGCTCACTGCTCGAACTCGATAAGCGACGACGTCATCCCATGGACCGTTTCCACGAGGGTAGACCAGAAACTCGCTGGAGCGCGTTGTCTCGCCGCTCTGATTGACTCTCTCGCCACGCTGTGCAGGTGACAGATAGAATCCACGATCTCGCAGTTCCTTGTAGACGAAGAAGGCAACCTCGGATACCGCAGCAGACGAAAGCAAATCGTGAAAGTCCAACTCGCCGTCAGCATCCGGTCGGCCATCACGGACCGTCTTGAGGTCGCCACGAAAGAGCAGGTGTGCCGCCTCGACCGGGGCAAGTTCGAGGTCGCCATTGCGCGGCGTCCCATAGCCGCGTGAGTCGTAAAACCGCTCCCGTGCTTCGGAACCTGCGTTGATGACTGTACCGTCAAAAGTCACATGCATAGTTACGTAAAAAAGAGGTCGGGGTCAGCGCAAGTAAACGTAGCGCGTTCGTCGTCACTCATATCCGTCCTGCGGGGAGACAGGGCTATCAGCCACTGCGTCCACAACAGCGGGAGGCTGTTCTACAAGATGACACGCGGCACAATGGTCGCGCCCCTCCTGGAGAGCAGGCGAGACGTGTTCACAGATGCTTTCATACTCGGAAAGAAGACTTTCGGCCTCCTCCCAGTCGTCTTCCAGTGCAGCAGCAATTGCCTCCCGAACACGCGACCGATGTGGCTCCGAGAACGTCAGTTCAGTTGTCACCATCGTTTCGATAACGCGGTCAGCGAGATCCTCTGTTTCATCCATCTCAAGAAACTCTTGTGTATCGGAAAGGTCGATATCACGACTCCGTATCCGATTCCGAATCGATAACAGCTCCCGATATGCTTCTTGCTCGATGTTACTGTTGGCAGGGGGAATTACCGAGGGACATCGCGTCCGAAAGCGACAGCCACTTGGGGGATTCCGTGGCGAAGGGACGTCGCCAGACAGGGTCTTGATATCTCGTTCACGCTCTGTGATGGTAACTCGTGGAACACTTTCCAAAAGAGCCTTGGTATACGGGTGTTGCGGGTCAGAGAAAATATCTTGGCTGGATGCGACCTCGACAATCTCTCCAAGGTACATAACAGCGACCCGGTCGCAAATATGACGAATAACAGAAAGGTCATGCGAAATAAGGAGATATGTAAGTCCAAACTCTGACTGGAGGTCATCAAGTAAGTTGAGGATCTGCGCCTGCACCGAGACATCAAGCGCACTGGTTGGTTCATCGAGGACAACGAAATCTGGGTCGAGGGCGAGTGCACGAGCGATTCCGATGCGTTGGCGCTGCCCACCCGAGAACTCATGTGGATATCGGTCGAACTGGTCACCGGAGAGACCAACCCTGTTCAGGAGGTCTTTTACCCGTTCCGTTTTTTGTTCGTCTTTTGATGTGTCATGATTGTTGTCTTGGGGCCAGTCATGCACATCAAGCGGCTGTTTAACTGTCTCGCCGATAGTCATTCGCGGGTCAAGGCTCGAAAACGGGTCTTGGAAAACAATTGCGGCTCGACGCCGGAACTCTTTGAGTTCGGTTCTATTCATGTCATAAATATTCGAGCCATCAAAGTACACTTCGCCTTCAGTTGCCTCCTGCAATCGGAGAACAGTTTCACCTGTCGTGGATTTTCCACACCCTGATTCGCCGACCAGCCCAAGGGTCTCTCCCTGTTCGATTTCGAACTCCAGCCCGTCAACCGCTTTAACCGCAACCGGATCAGTGCGGAGAAGCCGGTCAACTAAACTATCCTGTTCGTAAAAGTACTTTTGCAGATTCCGGACCTCGACAAGTGAGTTAGTCATCAGTCATTACCTCCGTTGAAGAGTCAAAGTACGTATCTGGCAGCGCCTGTTCCTCTTCGTATTCGTGAGTGGCAAGATAACACATTGCCGCATGGTCTTCGCTTCCAGGACCATCGAACGCTTGTGGTTTCGTGAGACACTCTTCCATCGCCTTTGGACAACGGTCGGCGAAGTAACAGCCGTCCCTCATCTCCGAATCAAGGAGACTCGGAACGTTGCCTTCGATTGGGTGGAGCCGCCCACCAACGTTGTCAAGCGCTGGTATTGAGCCCATAAGCCCTGCTGTATACGGGTGGATGTTGTGCTCGAAGATATCTTCGAGCGTTCCTTGTTCAACGATCTCTCCGGCATACATCACGCCAACGCGGTCGCACATCCGAGCAACGACCCCAAGGTTGTGTGTAATCAATAGAATTGTCATCCCAACATCTTCTTGTAATTCGGATAAGATATCAAGCACCTGCGCCTGTATCGTAACATCGAGGGCAGTCGTTGGCTCGTCTGCAATGAGAATATCAGGTTCGCCAGCCAACGCCTGCGCAATCATCGCCCGCTGGAGCATCCCGCCGGAGTATTGGTGTGGGTACTCGTTGGCACGTTTGATTGGGTCCGGAATCCCCACCATTTCGAGGAGTTCAATAGCACGCTCTTTGCTCTCAGTCGTGACAAATCGCTTCGAGGGGAGCACTGCAGACGTGAGATATCCAGACAGCGAGTATTCTACACCTCGTGTCTTTGCGTGCGTCGAGCGTGGGTTCGAGCGTGCGCGGCGCTGCACTTCGACTGCTTCTGCAACCTGTTCGCCTACCGTAACACTCGGATTAAAACTGCTTTCTGGGTCCTGAAAGATCATGCTGAATGACGGACCACGGAGTGACCTGCGAACGGATTCGGGGACGGAGAGGATATCAACGAATGCACCATCGACGGCATCTGGGTACTCTTCTCTGAGTGTATCGGCGAGTTCCGCGTTACGGTAGGAAATTGATCCGCTCGTGATTTCACCAGGTGACTCGACGAGATCCATCAGTGAAAGTGCGGTAACACTTTTTCCGCTCCCACTTTCACCGACGATACCAAACACCTCACCTTGGTCAATACTCAGTGAGATACTGTCAACGGCGTTTATTTGCCCTTCGTTTGTGAAGAAACTGGTTGAAAGGTCTGAAATTTTCAGGATCGGTTCGCTCATATTAGGCACCTCGTTTGCTTTGGTCGATGTTCGGGTCGAGTGCGTCGCGGAACCAATCTCCCAACAGATTCACACTGATAACGGCCAGCATGATACCGATACCAGGGAAGATGGACACCCACGGTCGTCGCCGGAGGTAATCTTGGCCCCGCTCTATTTCGTATCCCCATGAAAGCGTCGTTCCTGAAAAGCCAAGATACGCCAGTGAGGCCTCCAACAGGATGATCACTGCCACCTGAATCGTTGCAAGCACGATAATTGGCGTCATGCTGTTAGGGAGGACATGCTTGAGCAGAATCCGGGTATTGCTGGTCCCGAAGCTTTTGGCTGCTTTGACGTACTCTGCGTTTCGCAGCGACATCGCTTCACCGCGCGCGACACGGGCAAACCAGACCCAAATGACTAGCGCCCCGACAATTGTCACCGTTCCGGGTATCGGTATTGTTTCTGGCATCCCATCAGCAAAGCCAGCCATGACAATCGGGTCCGGTATTTCGATTGGGCGTTCGCCGAATACCCCGATGAGCGCAAGCGCAAGGACAAGCGCAGGGAACGCAAGCATCGTGTCTGCCACCCGCATCAACCCGTCATCGACGCGACCACCGTAGTAGCCAGCAAGGAGACCGATTGGAACACCAATGAGCATTGCAAGCAATGTTGCAGAGATACCGACGATAACCGAGACCCGTGCACCGTAGAGGAGCCGTGAGTAGACATCCTGTCCAACGGTATTTGTTCCCAAGAGATGCGTGCTGTTAGCCTCAACGGTAACCGCAGTGAACTCACCGTCAACAGCGATCTCTGTGTCGTAAGAGTGGCCAAGCGGTGGATAAGCACTACCGCTTTCGGGGTCGAAATATCCTGTCGATGTGGGGTCATGTGTTGCGAGAACTGGCGCAAACAGCGCCATGAAAATAATCACGATAAAAAGGACTAAGCCGATTTTTGGGAGTATACTCTCTGAAAGGGATTGTTTGAGATTTGACTTGACTCGATCTGAAATCATGATTCTCTCACCTGTGGGTCAAGATAGTTGTACAGCGCGTCAACGATGATATTGATGACGACAAACGCGATAGCGATAAACAGGACGATACCCTGGATGACTGGCCAGTCGCGTGCGTTGAGTGCATCGATGAGCCGAAGACCGAGCCCCGGCCAGTTAAAAACGGTTTCAGTAATCACAGCCCCACCTGCGAGCGTCCCAATTTGTAGTCCAATGACGGTGATAATCGGAATCATCGT
>LFCJ01004303.1_pt1 | contig 10433 bp, 12 predicted proteins | sample 643141 | NCBI WGS metagenome assembly LFCJ01 (sample SAMN03766243, study PRJNA286221) | soda lake metagenome | biome: soda lake; feature: Kulunda steppe; material: water; isolation source: sample B1-Br-g2 brine of Lake Bitter-1 | place: Russia: Kulunda steppe | collected 2010-07 | reverse complement strand
TTTCTAAATTTGTAAGAGGGGTGCATACATCATATTCCATCCGACATTCGAGTTTGATGACGAAATTCGGGCTGGCGGGGGGAGATCCGGCGTATATAGCGCCTGGAATATAGCGCAATATAGCGCTGTATCGCTATATAGCGCTATATATTTTTCCATATAGCGCTATACGCCGACCCCTACACATCGTGCACTGCCTAACATAATGCCCGCGCGCCCTCCGCAGGCTGTCTGGCTGTCTTACATGCAGGCACGCACACTGCAGTCTGTCTTCTTACATAATGTAATGCACCCGCGCGCACCGCATGCTGTCTTACATAATGCACCCGCTCACACACAGGCTGTCTTACATAATGCACCCGCGCGCACCGCAGGCTGTTTTACATAATGCACACATACACACACCTGCCGCCCCAGGAGCGCCTCCCTCTGCTGCTTCTCCGCCTCCAGCACGCGCTTGGTCTCCATGAGGCGGCTGTTGGTCTGCTCCAGCACCCTGTTGGTGACCTGTCACGTGAGGCAGGCACAGTCAAAACGTTTAAATGTGTTGGTCTGCTCCATCACCCTCTTGGTGACCTGTCACGCGCGGCAGGCACCGTCAAAACATTTAAATGTGTTGGTCTGCTCCACCACCCTGTTGGTGACCTGTCACGCGTGGCAGGCACCGTCAAAACATTTAAATGTGTTGGTCTGCTCCACCACCCTGTTGGTGACCTGTCACGCGTGGCAGGCACCGTCAAAACGTTTAAATGTGTTGGTCTGCTCCACCACCCTGTTGGTGACCTGTCACGCGTGGCAGGCACCGTCAAATTGCTGAAACGGGCCTCTGAAGCTCCATTCCCCAAAGGCAGTGAGGCACACCACACGCATGCAGACGAACACACATGCACGCAGTCTGGGTGCTGCTGTCCAAGCTTGATGCGGGCCATCTGCAGGTGCGCCTAACAAACCAAAGGAGTTTCAGCTGCCTCACCAATGGCGAAAGGTGTGGGTGAGCCTGCGGGCATGATACAGTCAATAGGCAGCTTGACAGCAGCGCGCACTCACGAGCTGCTCTTCCAGCAACTGTGCCGCCTTCCGATGGCTGACCAGCAGCAGCAGCAGCAGGCCTGCGTGAAGTAAGGGGTAAGAACAGGTCGACACACTTTGTCTGGTCATCGCTTGCGGGGCCTGGAAGCATTGGGTTGCATGGCAGAATTTGGCTGGACCTCTCGATGGCTGGCCCCAACGGGTAGAGGCCCCAATGGTAGGAAAAGCCTGATGGGCTGAGGCCCCTATAGTAGGAGCTGGTGCCAGACTTTGATGCTGCTCCGAATGCTCTTGCATGAGGGTGAAGGTAGACAGAGGCAGTGGCAGACTCCATTCGCATGAGGATGGGCGCAGAGATGTAGACAACTGCTCTTGCACGAGGGCAGAGACAGAAAGTGGCACGGGCAGACTGCTCTCACATGAGGGTGGAGACGGACTGTGGAGCCGCCTGCTCTTCGAATGAGAGTGGGCACAAACTATGGGGCTGACTGCTCTTGCACGAGGGCAGAGACGGAAAATGGCAAGGGCAAACTGCCCTCGTGTGAGGGTGGAGACAGATTCTCAAGCTGCTGATGCTCTTACATGAGGGCCAAGGCAGACTCTGGAGCTGACTACTCTTGCGCATGAGGTCGGAGACTGACTGTGTGCCGAGCATATGGTCTCCGTTGACACCACCCAACTGCTCCCTGCCGGCATCCCACCAGGCAAGGCTGTGCGCAGCAGACAACGCATTGTGATGCTCTGCCCAGGGACGCCTCAAGGCAACCTCATCCCCTTGGGCCCACCTTCCAACTACAAAGCCTTCATGCGCGTTTGCACGCGCTGTCCCTTGACAGGCACTCGTTCTCATCAAATTACACATGCCATCCCTTCATGGGCGGACACTCATCTTATCAAATTTTGCGTGCCGTCCCTTCATGGGCGGGCACCCTTTTCTTATTGGAATCCAAACTGTCAATGCTCCTCCTGGTGCAGGCTTGCGCAAGCAATCAAACGCACTTAGAGGTATCAGCTTTCTGCAGCAGCCAAGTGCCAGCAGCTCTGATGGAGCCCACACCCTACGGTGCCAGCGGCCACAAGTGCGCATAGGTGCACCACGCATTGCACTTTGCACGTTGCGCATCGGGCTTGCTTGGGCATGAGGGCTCATATGCGGCTGGACCCGTGTGCGGGCGCTAGGGAGTACATACATTACGTGATAGCAATGGCGACCCTAGCATATCCAGCACCTTCATGCAGCACATGAGCACACCTGCAGGACGACATGGACGCCACGGCTACGTGACGAGTGCCACTTACATGACACCACTGACATGACACCACTGACATGACACCACTGACATGACACCACTTACTTGACACAAGTGCCACTTACGTGACACAAGTGCCGCTTACATGACACGAGTGCCACTTACATGACACAAGTGCCACTTACTTGACACCACTGACATGACACCACTTACATGACACCACTTACGTGACACAAGTGCCACTTACATGACACAAGTGCCACTTACATGACACGAGTGCCACTTACATGACACAAGTGCCACTTACATGACACGAGTGCCACTTACATGACACGAGTGCCACTTACATGACACAAGTGCCACTTACTTGACACCACTTACTTGACACCACTTACATGACACAAGTGCCACTCACTTGACACAAGTGCCACTTACATGACACCACTTACATGACACGAGTGCCACTTACTTGACACCACTTACATGACACAAGTGCCACTTACATGACAAGATGAACGCCACGATGACAATCATGGCAATCAGCCCATCTCTCATGCTGAAGGTGTCCCGTATCTCCTTTGTGTACACATTCAGGTGCCACTCAGCGCCTGGCACCCCCAGATTGACCGAAGCCGTCACCTGCATGCATGCGCAGAAGATTGTGTGTGTGTGTGTGTGTGTGTGTGTGTGTGTGTGCATTTGTGTGCGCATATGAGCCAATCCATGTGTGTGCAAGCATGCGTGCGGATGTGCGTGCTGCGTGTGTGTGTGTGTGCGCGCGCGCGTCATGCCTAGGCATCCTGCAAATGAGCAAGACCAGCAGTCTGCAGCTTAGCACAAGGGGCACCTAGAGCACCACCCACTTACACAGTCAGGAAGGGTAAGAGAGGCTGCATGCCCTTGTTTGTGCTGGAGACTTGTACTTCTATTTGGTCGTGCTGCTGACGAATGCTTGATGAGCAAAGCGGCTACAAAATGCTTGACAGCCGTGGCAGCCGAACGGGCGCCTGCTGACGCTCCAAGGCTTGCCAGCTCCAGGCTGTGTAGTTGGCTTTGCGTGGCCAATCCAACGACCAGACTGCCAATGCTGTCTATTCAGTCCAGACAGCATCAGAGTCCAGGAGGTAGCTGGGCATGAGGATGCAGGTGTTGCCTCTAGGATGCGCACACAGGGCAGCCTGGGGCATTCACACACACCTTGTCATCATCAAAGTCATGCTCCACAATCACAGTGCGCTCCATGCGGCCTGAGCTTGTCGTCTCCAGCTTGCTCAGGCTGTGGCAGGGCACACACACACATACAGGTGCAAGGCGCCCATCAGAAGCGCACACGCACCTGATGTGCATGCGCACTGCAGGCATTACATCTCCAGCTTGCTCAAGCTGAGGCAGGGCACACACACGCGCGCGCACACACACAGGGGCAGAGCGTCCATCAGAAGGGCGCGTGCACCTAAGGTGCAGACATGCGGCATTTGCAGACAGCGCGCCGTGTCAGCAACAGCGCTTGCACACACCCCTGTCGGCTTGGCGCAAGGAGCAGCACTTGCACACGCTCACCCCTTGCAGGCAAAATGAGATAGAATGATAGACCACAATCATGCATCACCACATTCCTGTATCCGCATCAGCCATGACGAAAGGACCCAGGGGTTGAAGGCAGGCTCATCAGGGGGGCGGGCAGCTGGCTGACTCAAACCGCATGCTATCACTGAATGACCAGAAGCTGCAGGTGGGGGCATGCAACACTGAAGCAGCAGTCTCAAGTGCCCAGGGAGATAAGTGGAAGAAGGAAACTGAAAGAGACCTGACCAAGCACTTGGAAAGAGCATGCGCGCCCTCAAGTGCATTCGCTCACAAGGATGGCAACCAGCCTCCCCCTCACCTGTAGGTGTACCCGTCATCAACAAGGCTGCGGAGGCGCGGGTCCTCTCCTAACAGCAACGAGTCAGCGTAGAAGAAAGCTGCAGTGAACCCTGCAGCAAAGGGTGCACACAGAACCGGAAGCAAAAATGAAAAGGGTGCACACAGAACCAGAAGCAAAAGCGAGAAGAGAGCATACGCAGCAAAGGGGGGCATGCAGAGCAGGTTGTGCTGAGTTTAGGACACGGTGGGGAAAGCATAGAGCGTTCCCAGGGCATTGAAGCTATACTTGCACAAAATTGTGCAGTTGCACAGTTGCGAGCACTTGCAGCAAAGGCGTATTCAGGCATGCACCAAAGGGGTGTGTATCACAGAAGGGTGCACCAACCGGGGGCGTATTCAAGGCGTGCATCACAGGGGCATGCACAATAAGGTCGTGCATCAAGCGTGTATCATAGGGGCGTGCATTCATGTGTGCAACGGCTGGAAAGTAAGGAGGAGCAGGATCAAAAGGTGAAAGAAGGGGTCTGCAATCAGCGTGCGCAGCAGGTAATGCTGAGAGTGCACGCACCGTGCAAATGAGCACATGTGTGCAAATGCACATGCGTGCACATACGTGCAAATGCACATGCGTGCGCATGTGTGTGTGTGTGCGTGTGCGTGTGTGTGTGTGTGCATTTGTGTCCAACATGCACGTCACTTGGAAAGGACGTACGCAGATGTGCCCTAACATTCAATGCAAATGTGCAAAGCGGAGATTGACCTGGCTGGCACATAAAAAAGCAAATGTGCAGATGCCCATCAGAGCCCTCATGGCAATGCTTGCAGGCGCAGCCAATCACGTTCAAACCAATTTTGCAGCAGCTGCCCTGGTCAGACAGTGTATGGTGACTGGACATGACCGAACACACGTGCAGCAGCTGTGCTTAGCCTGCCAGCACTGAGGACAGGCATGCTTCCAGTTTTTTTTGGTCCATTGACTTGAAAAAAGTACACACACAGTCCTTGGTAGTGACTGCTTGCTGTACTGGATTGCCTGAACTGCTCCAGCAACTTGCCTAGGTGTCACACACAAAACACACACATGCGCACGTGCCAGGGTTTGAATTCTAGGCAAGGCGGCGGTGCTTCCACTCTGTCAATGAGGTCTAGGGGTAGCAACTTAAGCAAGGTCAGGCGCTGCGGGTCAAAAAATTTTGTGCGCAGCATGCTGGAGCTGGTGCTTATACAAGGAAGCCTGTGGACGCCTGGATCGTGTCTTCCAGCCCAGATGTCTGAAGAACTCACCCCAAAACCTGCAAAGTTAAGGCAGGGCGCAAAGCAGGGCGCAAATGAAGAGTGAGCTTGTGTATGCAGGTGGTGATGATGGCTTCCTGGGCAACAAAAACACACACGGTGAGTGCGCATGCTCTATTTTTAGCCTCATGCAATCTGCATATGCACGAATGACCACACCACAACGTTTGCGCACAATTTCCATCATCATTGTTGTCTAAATCAAGGCTGTAACCCCCGGAAATAGCACAATTAAACTTTTATTGCCCCCTATCACCCAGGTCTTGTGCATCTTCTAGTGCATTTCACTTACGTTTTGAGCCTTGTTACCTGATGGTGCTTAGTTTCACTAACTCAACAGTCTCAACGCATGCACACCATCAGATCCAGCAGGGCTGTTCATGCATGCATACATGCATACACACGCATGCGCACGCTTGCTGCACCTACTTGGTGCCCGTCGTCTCGTTGAAGCACCGCTCTTCACAACCAGTTGGAGCTGCGCAGCATTTCACCCGAGCGTTGCCACACACAGCAGCGTCAAATGGAAGGTTGCAGGGCTCTCCATGGCTGTCACAAGACACTCATGCATCCTAAGGCGTGATATTCTTGTGGCTAGAGGAAGGGCATGAGCATGAGGTAACTCAACAGCATGAAGGCCGGTAAATTTGCTGTACAGTGCAGTTCAGCGGATGGAGACATCAATTGTGGCCCACAAGAGGACGCAAAGACGCAACGCGGCAGCAATTTTTGGAGCAGGCCCCAATGATCCAGATCCAGTTGCTGGCCCACAGTATATGAGTTTACGGTGCTGGCTGTAAGGTTATACACGGCGCAATCCCATATAGACGCACTCCTGGCGCAGACAGCGGGATGTGGCAGGAAGGAGGGCCAATTCACAGCACGCCGGAATCAAAAAGCAAAAAAAGGATGAGCAGCCTCCCTTCAAGTACTGAGTGTGCGTTTTTGCCACCAAGCACCGATGCACCTGACTCTGGCAATGCTGCTCATTTTGCACAGCGGGATGTCCATCTCTTTCATCCTCACCTGTCATGTTGTCCGGGTGGTTGAAGGTCTCATCCCTGGTTGTGTTTTCGATGAACACAGGATACCTGCACAGGTGCAACCAGTATGGACTCTTCAGAATGAGCTTTAGAGAGTGGGCATGCCAACCAGATGCCTAATTGCTAATCCACCTGATGGATGCCTTGTTGCTGGTCCACACATGAGAACACGCTCACTGATCCACCTGATGAAAGCCTCTTTGCTGATGCACACACAGAAACGTACTCGCTGATCCACCCGATGGATGCCTATTTCCTGATCCAGTCAGGCACCGAGAAATGCCACAGGCCTGAGCCTTGACCTGAGGGAGACAAGAGTGGGGTGCACCCTGCAGCAGCCACAAGGCTGCAGCCCCACCACCATATCTGCACAGTGCACCTTCTTTTTTGGCATTCCAAGCACACCCAATGTTACAATCCTGCAGAGCTGAAAGCAAATGGACACTGCTCACAGGGCAAGTCCTTTTCCATAGCTCATCAATGAGATGCACCACTATCACACCTGTCACACAGCTCATCAATGAGATGCACCACTGTCACACAGCTCATCAATGAGGCACAGCTCATCAATGAGATGCACCACTGTCACACAGCTCATCAATGAGATGCACCACTGTCACACCTCTGCCCTGCATGGCCGCACCACATGCGTGCCTCTTGACATACCAAGAGAGAAATTGCATGGAAAGACCTTCAAAATGGACCAGAGCGAGTTGGCGTATTCAGCACAGCCATCGACCCGTGTGCATACTCAAGAATCTGCTGCGCAAGGCAGTGTCTTGAGCTGAACACCCTATAAGATTTGTGGGAAAACACTGTACATTTGCTCATTTGCGAGCTAGATGCCAATATGTACAGATTCAGTACAAAGGGTTCAACTTCTTTTGCGTCTACTTTACCTGGCAATCAGTGCCTGCCTTCCACCCACAGTGAGGGCCAAGGGGCCATTGATGGTCTGCGACGGTAGAGGTCCAAGCACTCATGGTTCACGCAACAATAATGGCGGCAAGGCATTCATTCATGCACACAACAGCCCACAGGTGACGGCAGTAAGCAGCCTGCACTCGCTAGCAGCTGAGGGAAGAGGAGAGGTGTTACAGCCTGTGCCTATACGCAACAGCGGGGGCACCAAGTGAAGCACTAGGCGCATGGAACTCCTGCTCAGCACTTGCAGGCGAAAGCAGCAAGGTTGAGCATGATGCACACATCTGACCAGGAGGACAGGCCACTCAGAGACCTCCCCTTTCTTAACACCGTTTGTTCGCAATCAGATCGTCAGTTCTGATTCTAAAATTTTGTTTGGGGTTTGTTTTGGCCTTCCCTTCAATCGACTTTCAGAGCATGTTTCACACTTTATCGTCTCCCCCTGAAACAGAGTTGGGTTCGCAGTCATGGCTGCTAATGATGACAAGTAGAGGAATTGGAGGGTGAACCCCAATTGACAGCGAGCCCCAGACACTCCTGCTCAGCCGCAGCTGCTGTCTTTCCTTCCCTCCTCATCACATTGCAGGCATGGTCGGTCTGTAGCGCCTGAGGGGCCTCAAAAGGCAGGGGTCTGGCATTTTATTGGGGGGCCATTCCTGAGATAGGCCCCTACAAGCCTGCCACCCCCAGAGGATTAATTTCTCTTGTTAATTTCCTAATTTGTTTTGGTTCGTCAGCCACTTCAAAATCGATCTCAAATCGCTTTTTGTCTCAACAATTATTCATCAAACGAGCTGTTGTGAGTTGCAACATTCGCAGCTAGCTGCTTCCAAATTCAGCTGTGGCAAATGGGAACAAAATACACTGGTCTTGGCAGGCGTGAGCAGTGAGCAGCTCCAGTCATCCGGGAATCCTTTTTTTTGATTTGCTGAAGTGCAATATGATGGTACGACGCCCTTGTGACAGGTGTGCAGAAGAGCAGCATGGATGTAAACTGCTTGGCTTTTGTCCACTGGTCGCGGTGCCAAGCACGGTAAGCAACACACATGCGCTGTGAGACACACGATCTCGTGGATGGGGGGCTGGCAGGGTCAGTGCCCACTCACCATGCTGCCCAGCTCCACAGTTTGAAACACCTGTGTGCGGTCCAGATTCTCTGGAAGGAACAGATCTGTGGAGACATTCCGCGGACTGTCTTCTGAAAAGGTGGCCCTGATGGTGCCAAACCTGCAGGCACACCCAGCAAGCACTTGCTAAGAAGAGAAATCTCGCACATCTACAAACACATTCATTTGGGAGGACCACAGTCATCATGTCGTCGAAAAAGCGTGGTGATATCAGATGTGAACACATTTTTAGTGCTCCTCACAAGCATTCAAACAGCACTTTCGTCTCAAAAATCCAAGCACCCATGCCCGGACATCAAGTGTTGTTTAAGGGCAAGGAAAGCCAGGGAGCCAGGGAAGCTGGGGCGACACGCAAATTTTTTCACCAAATTGTTGCACACCTAAAGACCTGATTATTTATCAAAGCATGTTTGATTGCCCGGACACATGAACTTGCCCATGCCGGCTTGTGATTGAGCAGGGGCAGGGAATTGTTGACCATTGACCATTTTCTCACTGAGGGTCCAGCAAGGCCAGTCCCTTACACTGTCAGCAGGCTGTTCGACCATCCTCCCATGTATCAGCCTCCGACTACCTAGCTGTTTTTCCTATGTATCAGCCTCCAACTATCAGGCTTTTCCTCCCGTGTATCGGCCTCCAACTACCAGGCTATTCCTCCCATGTATCAGCCTCCAACTACCAGATTTGTTCTAATCTGAGACAGCGAATGTTATCTATGAGATACAAGCATCTCTCAGCAGGCAATTTGACTCGAGGCACTCTCTCTGGACAATTGCTCATAACGGGCCCTCCTAAGTGTACACTCCTTTCGAATGCATTAATCAAGGTTGGGTCATACATTATCTTGCCCAGACCAATGTGCGTATGATACAAACATGTGTCCGAAGTCATTTTGTCCGCATTTATGGGTTATTTTTGAGGGTAGTTAGGGGGGCCTGTGGGCCCTAAATTGCACCCCTAGCAACCTGTTATCAACCCAATACACTATTACATGTATGTCTTCAAGACGCCAAGAGAAAGAGGGCAGGAGCGGGATCATGTTAAAATCAATGAGCTGAAAGACAAGTTGCACCAGCACAAGGTGGAGTGCAAGAAATGCAAGCATCTCTTAATAGCTGGTGCATCCTGCATTAGGGAGCACCTCCTGTAGATAGATCCAGCTTATGGGGTGGTGAAGTGCACAGCAAATGAAGCAGCCCTGAAACCTGTCCTGGATGAGATGAGGGCCCATCAATGATGGGTTGCCTGTTTTGGACTTGCAGTGCGCAAATGATTCGGACGTATTTTAAAATGTGCCAAATGATGTGAATTGAACTTCAACCTCTGAAAGATTCGAGAGAGGGGCACGCGCAGGGATGCTAGGGAATGCGCAGCAGCATGCTCATGGAGTGTGCAGCAGAATGCCCAGAGTACGAATTGCAGCATGCTTCCAGGGTGTCCAGCAGCATCCCCGCAGTTCGCACAGCAGCAAGTTCACGGGACGCACAGGACCTTGAGCATGGGCTCATGGATTGCAAGGCAGCACCCTAGGGCGATGCACAGCAGCATACTCGGGGATACGCAGCAACACACTCTCGGGTCATGCAGGAGCACACTCACAGGATTTGCAGCAGCACGCAAGGGGAACACGCAAGTGGCGCTTACGAAAGGCGCAGCAGCATGCTCACGGGATGTGCAGCAGCACAGCACTCACGGGACGTACTGCAGCTCAGCCAGATCATATGCGCTTGCCTCCTTGGCTTGCCGGAACACCTCCTTAGCGACAGGCAGGAACTCTCCCTACAGAGCCAAGCACAAACAGGGTTGCAGAAGGTCAGAGCTAGTTCAACCCCGAGCCTACCTGGCCACAGCATGGATCACTCTCCTCCTCTCTATACCACCCTCCCTCCCTCCCTCCCTCC
>LFCJ01004301.1_pt1 | contig 10436 bp, 3 predicted proteins | sample 643141 | NCBI WGS metagenome assembly LFCJ01 (sample SAMN03766243, study PRJNA286221) | soda lake metagenome | biome: soda lake; feature: Kulunda steppe; material: water; isolation source: sample B1-Br-g2 brine of Lake Bitter-1 | place: Russia: Kulunda steppe | collected 2010-07 | reverse complement strand
TGCCACGCCGCGTTATCGAGTAAATGTTCGTGCGGAGGTCGGCCTGCCCCTTCTCGACAAGGCCTTTTTCGACCAACGTATCGAGGTTCGGATAGAGACGCCCGTGATGGATCGCCTTTTTATACGAATCTTCTACCTCCTCTTTGACCGCTAATCCGTGCGGATCGGTGAGGCCTGCGATTACGTACAGCAAGTCACGCTGGAAGCCAGTCAAATCATACATATCATATCTAATGATGATCACATACTTAGCCATGGGGGAGATGACATTCGGTCACGAAGAGACGCTCGGGTCGATTAGTAGCCAGTACAAGTGTAATGGGTGAACCTATTTGTCTACCATCCAACAACCGCCTAGTAATGGACCAGACGGTGGTTGCGCTCTCAGTTGTTGAAGGCATTTGTGTTGGAGTCGCTGTTTTGATTGTTGCCATCGTGCAGAGATACCGTGACCAACGGCTCGGGTTGCCAGTGTTTGCAACAGCTGTTGGCGCGAGTGGATATACGCTTGCAACTGTTGTCAGAACGTTCGTTTCCGACCCGGTGATCTGGCAGTTGCTCAATAATATCCGGTATCCACTCGGCGCAATCATCGCTGTCGGTGCGTTCTATATTGCAGCCGAGTTTACCCAGCGCGAGCAGTTTCGTCATCCAGTCGTCGTCGGTCTATTTGCAGGCTACGTGCTGATCAACGCACTAATCTCGCTTACTGATCCGCTGCACGGACTCGTGATCGCCGACCAACTCACAGTTGCTGGGGGGTACATCGGTGTCGCAGGTCCGCTGTTCTGGGTCCATGTGACGGTAGGATTGGGGATTGGAACTGCTGCAACTGGGATGCTCCTCGCAAGTCTCGGAGATATACATGGGATCTACTTGACGCAAACGCTCATCCTCATCGGCGGTCTAACCGTCTTGATTGGCTCGTTTCTGTGGCAGTCCGTCGCACCAATTCATCCCCTCTTCGACATCGCGACTGTTGGTATCGTGACCTATTGTGGGCTCGTCCTCTGGGGACTGTTCAAACACGATCTCCTCGAGACGGTTCCAGTCTCTCGGCAGACGCTCATGGGCAGCATGGAGGACCCAGTCATTGCGATCACTGCTGACGATACTGTCGTTGACCTGAATCCGCCGGCGATGGAACTATTCGATGTTGACGGCGATGTCATCGGTCGCTCTCTTGAGAGCCTGCTAGCGGCGTATCCCGAACTCGACGATGGATTACCAACCGATGAGGAACCGCGACTTGCCCTCGAGCGAAATGGCGACACCAGACACTATGATCTGAAAATTTCGTCTGTGCTGCCCGATGACGGACCCCACGACGCCTTCGGTCAAATAATCGTCTTCAGAGACGTGACAACGGCTGTCGAGCGCAAGTGCCGGCTCGAAGCCCAAGCAGCGCAACTCGAGGACCAAAACGAACGACTCACCGAAGAAATCGACCGTCGCAAACAGCGAGAAATAGAGTTAGAACGGACAACAGCCCGGCTTCAGGAGCGAACTGACCAACTCGAGCGAAGCCGCGAGCGGTATCGGTCGCTGTTCGAACACAGCCCACTCGTGTTGTGGGAAGAAGACCTCTCGGAGGCGATCAGTCGTGCCAACGAGCTCGTCGATGACCCTGCAGAGTTCGCTTCGTATCTCGAGGCACATCCCGAAGAGCATCGGCAACTGTTCGAAACGATCGAGGTGGTCGATGTAAACCACACTGCTGTCGAAGCCTACGGTGCGAGTTCGAAACCGGAGCTCATGGCTCGGCTTGACGAAATCTTGACCGAGCAAGCCTTCGAGTCGAGTAGACACCTCTTCGAAAAGTTGCTCAAGGGGAACCGACGCTCTCGAGCCGAGACGATGTATCGCACTCTCGATGGCGAACATCGGTACGAACTTGTTGATACGATTGTTCCTGCATCCAGTAGTGATGACTTCTCCCGGGTGCTTCTCGCTGGCACCGATATAACCAAACGGAAAGCTCGTGAACAAGAGCTTCAATATCAGACAGCGTTATTCGAGGCGGTAGCCGAGTCAATAAATGCGGGTGTTTTGGTGACGAGCCGAGACCGTGAAATTCTCTGGCACAACAGACAGTTTCGTGAGCTCTGGGGTATCCCCATAGATCTTCTCGAGGCAAACGACGACCGAGCAGCAGTCGAACACGTGTTGGATTCGGTTGCGGACCCCGAAGCGTTTCTCGAGGCGACCGACCAGTTACATGAGCCACCGTTCGAACCACATCAGATGGAGCTGCAGTTGGCTGACGGGCGCTGGTTCAGTCGGTATACAGCCCCGGTTACCGACGATGACGGAACCCTCTATGGGCTGTTGACGCTCACTCGAGATATCACCGATCAAAAGCAGTACGAAACACGTATCGAAACCCAAAATCAGTGGCTCGAGCGGCTGGCACAGGTTATTTCCCACGATCTACGAACGCCGCTATCGAGTGCAAGTAAACACCTCACACTGCTCGAAATCGAACTCGAGGACCCGCCGGAACCGGTCGAACAGTCGCTTGTGGATTTGAACCTGACAGTCGACCGGCTCGAGAAGTTCACTGAACATCTCCCACGGATGGCCCGTGAGAGTACGAACGTTGAGTCGCCCGTGGTGTGTGAGCTCGAGACGGTTGCACGGGCCGCATGGGACGTCGTCGACCCGGATGCCCTCGAGTTGGTCGTCGAAGACAGCATGACTGTCCGGGCTGACCCACGTCGTCTTCAGCAGGTGTTCGAGAACCTGTTAGGAAACGTTACCGAACACGCCGTCGGAACGGCTGAGTCGGCGTCCACGGTGTGGGTTGGAACTCACGAGAACGGGTTTTACGTCGCTGATGATGGCCCCGGAATCCGACCTGAACAGGGCGACGAGATTTTCGAATACGGCATGAGCACGAGTGATGGATCAGGTATTGGACTTGCAATCGTTCGGAACATCATCGAAGCCCACGGCTGGTCGATTGCTGTGGATGACCGAGATGGTGGCGGTGTGCGGTTTACTGTCGAGACAGTCGATCACGGTGACCGTACAGAACGCCGAGACGAAATACAACGACTCTAGCCGTTTGGAAGACCAACGCACGTGCGATGTGACCAGAATCCGTTAGCTCTCAAGAATTTGATCGAGGAGTTTTCGTTCGGCCGCTCTGAGATGGTGGGTTACGGTCTGCCGTGTCACGCCGAATTGGGCTGCGAGTTCGGTCATTGTGGTCTCTCGAGGGTGTTCAAAAAAGCCTGCGGCGTAGGCGTGTCGGAGTGCGTCTGCTTGCTTTGTCGTCATCGGCTCGAGAAGTGTTTCGACCGTGCCGAGTGGTTCTGGCTGGGTGTCTTGCCGGATGGCGGTAACGATGACGTTCTCGTAGATGGATTCCAACGCATCTGCAGCCGTGGAGACGGTTCCGTGGTCGGGGAGTTCAGCCGTGATTGCGGCAGTTGTGTCTTCGACGACGGTCTGTTGAACGGATCCACCGGTTGCTGTCAGCGTCGATTCCGGGGTCGGTTCCGTCGCAATGAGTCCACATTGGACCGTCGAACCCGTCGCTGTCGAGCCATCATTTGCGAATTCAACTTCGTCACTCAAAGCGACAGCGTCGGCAACGGCCTGTTCGTTCGCTCCCTCGAGTCGGAGGAAATACAACGTTGTGTCATCGTTTCGAACGACAGTTGAGAGGACGACAAGCCGGGTTCCATCGGGAAGCCGATGTCCGAGAGCACACAGCGGGGCAGTAGTGTCTGTTAGCTCGATGTCAACGGTCACCGTCTCATCCGGTCCCATCGAGTGCGTGAAATCGGCAGTGTGTAGTGCATATCCAAGCGTTTCAGCGAACGCGTTCAATGACTCGAGGTTCGTCTCGTCCAGTGGTGGTCGGCCAGTGGCGTAGACCCCGAGAACGCCAAAGCGGATGCCTTCGTGCTGGATTGGGATACCAGCAGCGCGCTCGAGGTCGTGTGCGCGTGCGTTGGCTGCCCACGCAGTGGATTGGTCCGTGAGGTCCCAGACCACGCTCTCGTTCGACGCTGCTGCCTCGAGAGCAGGTGTCTTTTCGGCCGTTGTCGGCGTCTGTACGAGATCATCAACGATAGGTTCGGGACCGGCGGCAACTTGGGTGATGAGCCCGCGCTCGCTGGTTTTGGTGCCAATCCAGGCACAACTGTAGCCATGATTTTCGACGAGGATCGTACAAAACTCCTGACACAGCGTTCGTTCGTCAGTCGTCGCTCGCAACAACTCGAGAATCGAGGCTTTGCTTTCTCGTTCACGCTCGAGTGCGCGTTCGGTTCGGGAGGCGTCGACGGCAGTCGCGATGCAGTCTGCAAGAAGCGCTGCATCCTCGTCGTGGGCTTTAATTACGTAATCGGTCACGTCGTTGTGGATGGCTGTACTGGCGAGGTGTTCGTCGCCCCGGCCGGTCACGAGAATAAACGGGCGTGCCGGGTGGTCTGCTCGCACGGTTTCGAGGAGGTCGAGTCCGGTTCCGTCCCCGAGTTGGTAGTCACAGACCACACAGTCTGGCTCGGTCGCTGCATACCGACGCTGTCCATCCTCGAGACTCGAGGCGGTTTCGACACGGAAGGCATCGACGGCGTGCTCGAGTAAACTTGCGGTTGCTCGCGTCCAGACAGCGTCATCATCGACGAGAAGGATATCGACGGATTCGATGAACACATGAGTTGTGGTCTCTTCTTTCACGGCCGTCTCCCTCTCATGTGCTGGTTGGCTTGACCCCCTAAGGCCAAGACAGCCAGCCAACCCTCATGTGGATTCATGATACTCATGGATTGAGTTACGCTCTGGTAAAAATAAATCCGATGTATGCGTATGCAGATATCCAATTTATGCGTACATACTCGAGTAACTACACGTAACGAATGCCGTTAGGATTGGAGGAACGGGGGGTTGCAGGGAAGCGCGGCAACAGTATCGTGGCCAGTCAGTGGCCGGCTATTAAATTCTATTTATCATCGCGTGGCCAGAACGTGTTGGTTCGGGTGGCCAGCCATGATGTGACACTCGAGGGAACAGGCAACACCCTGACCCCACCCAATCAGGTGGGAGAATGATTCGCCGCTGTGCGGTCGTATTGGTGGTCTCATTCGCCGTGATTTGTCTTGGGTTGGGGGCCGTCGGGAGCGTGGCAGCCGAGGAACTAGAGGAGATCGAAGACTGGAACGACCTCGACGATATCGAGGACGGCTCCGATGGTGAGTACGTGCTCGTGGACGACTTGGATTCGGAGGCGGAGGGCTACAACAGTCTGGTCGATACTGAGGACGGCTTCGAGCCGATCGCCGACTTCGAGGGCGAGTTCGACGGGCAGGACAACACCATTGAGGATCTCTACATCGACCGGTCGGACGAAGACCGCGTCGGGTTGTTCGCCTCGACGGCAGAGAACGCCGAGATTCGGGACCTCGAGTTGGAGAACGTGAACGTGACCGGAGAGGGTGGCGCTCAGAATAACGGTGTTGGGAGTCTCGTCGGGTTCAACGAGGGGGACATCACGAACGTGTCCACCAGCGGTGACGTGGAGAGCGACAACAGAGTGGGCGGCCTCGTCGGGCGGAACAATGGCGATGTGAGTAAGTCGTACGCGACTGGTGAGGTCTCCAGCGCCATAGAGGTGGGCGGCCTCGTCGGATGGAACGATGGCGATGTGAGCGAGTCGTACGCGACGGGCGACGGCGACGCCTCCTCTGGCAGCGCGGGCGGCCTCGTCGGGTGGAATAATGGCGATGTGGACCAGTCGTACGCAACGGGAAACATTTCTGGCGGAACCCCGGGTGGCCTCGTCGGGACGAATAATGGCGATGTGAGCGACTCCTACTGGGACGACGAGGCGGCAACCGTCACCGAAGACGGCGAAGAACAGGACGAACAGAGCGACGGTGGCGAGCCGCTCACCACTGCCGAGATGACCGGCGAGGACGACCTCGATTCAGATTTCGAATCGGACTTCGACCTCGGTGAGGAGGATAGTGCGTGGGAGACCAATTCAGTTGACGAAGCGGGCGGCTTCACACTGCCGTATCCGACCCTGCAGGAGAACACGCAGGACCCGCCAGCGAGTCAGACGCTGTACGCAGACGGCGGCGGTGACGACGACCCGTACGTCATCGATAACTGGGACCAACTACACAACGTTCGGGAGAATCTCGACGCCGACTTCGTGCTCGCGAACGAACTGAATGAATCGACCGATGGCTACGACGATCTGGTCGATACTGAAGACGGCTTCGAACCGATCGCAGAGTTCGATGGTGAGTTCGACGGGCAGGACAACACCATCGAGGACCTCTACATCGACCTACCGGACGAAGAGCGCGTCGGGCTGTTCGCCTCGACTGAGGAGAACGCCGAGATTCGGGACCTCCAGCTGGAGAACGTGGACGTGACCGGAGAGGGCGGCGGAGAAGCCGGCGTTGGGAGTCTCGTCGGGCTCAACCAGGGGACCATCACGAACGTGTCCACCACCGGCGAGGTATCCGGCGAGGACGACAGAGTGGGCGGCCTCGTCGGGTTGAACAGTGGCGAGGTGAGCAAGTCCTACACGACGGGCGACATCAGCGGCGAGGGCAACAACGTGGGCGGCCTAGTCGGGGAGAACACCTTTGCAGGGGATATGAGCGAGTCGTACACGACGGGCAACGTATCCGGCGACTCTGAAGGAGTGGGCGGCCTCGTCGGGGTGAACAGTGGCGATGTGAGCGAGTCGTACGCGACGGGCGACGTGGAGGGCGAAGAAAGAGTGGGCGGCTTCGCCGGGTTGAATGCGAACGGAGGGTATGTGAGCGAGTCGTACGCGACGGGGAACGTGGAGGGCAACGAAGACGTGGGCGGCCTAGTCGGGGCCCCCAATGGCGATGTGAGCGAGTCGTACTGGGACGACGAAGCGGCAACCGTCACCGAAGACGGCGAAGAACAGGACGAACAGAGCGACGGTGGCGAGCCGCTCACCACTGCCGAGATGACCGGCGACAACGCGGAAGACAACATGTTCGAGGACTTTGGAGAGACGTGGGACACCGGCGAAGCCGATCCAGAAGATGGGTTTACTGTCTTCTATCCAGTCTTGCAGGAGAATACACAGGATCCAGCACCCAGTAGCTCACTCTACGCTGACGGAGATGGTGACGACGATCCCTACGAGATCACTAACTGGTACGAACTCGACAATGTGCGCGCGAATCTGGACGCGAACTTCACGCTTGCCGAGGATATAGACGAAGAGACGGCGGGTTACGGCGGCGATGGCGAGAACGGTGTCGTCCTCGACGCTGACGGTGAACTCCGGAATGGTGACGGGTTCGAACCGATTGGTGACTTTGATCTCGATGCCGGGGAGATTGAAGGTGAGGGGTTCGAAGGGACATTCGATGGGGGTGGAAAGACGATCGAGGAGCTATCCATCAACGATAGTGACAAAGTAGGAGTTGGGTTATTCGGATTCGTCGAGGACGGCAGTATTGAGAATGTCGCACTCGAAAACGTAGATATCGAGGGCTTCGGCCTGGTAGGCGGCCTGGTGGGTTATCACCAGACCACATCCGAGAATGACCAGGCCACAATCGAGAATTCATACGTCACCGGCAATGTCTCCGCAAGCGAAGAACGAGTGGGCGGTCTCGTCGGCGATAGCGACGGCTTCTCTCAGGAGAACAATGCCATAATCGAGCAGTCCTACGCCACGGGCAACGTCTCTGGGGATAGCGAAGTGGGCGGCCTCGTTGGAAGGAGTACAAAGACCACCATCTCGGCATCGTATGCCGATAGCGATCTCACTGGCAACCTCAGGGAATTAGGCGGCCTCGTCGGTACTAACTTTGGTAGTATCGAGACGTCCTACGCCACCGGCAACGTCACCGGCGAAGATGATTCTTTCAGAGTGGGCGGCCTCGTCGGGAGGAACTTGAACTCGGGTGCCATTGACACCTCGTACGCTATTGGTGATGTCACTGGCGATGAACAGGTTGGCGGTCTCGTCGGGGAGAACGCCGATATTGATGGATCTGGCGATGTTTTTGACTCCTACGCCACTGGCGACGTCCACGGTAGCGAACGTGTGGGTGGCCTCGTCGGCGAGAACGATGGGACAGTGAGTGAATCGTATGCAGCAGGTTCGGTTGACCCAGACGGTGACGCAACCACCGTCGGTGGATTGATTGGAAACCACGATGGCGACGACGTGACTGACTCGTACTGGGATAGAGACGCGACTGGCCAAGACGAATCCGACGGCAGTGACGACGAGGACGGACTCGAGACCGCCGAAATGACCGGCGCGAATGCCGAGGACAACATGGCCGGCTTCGGCTTCAACCCGACGTGGGACGTGGTTGACGAAGACCAGAACGGCGAACTCGAGGTCTCCTATCCGTTCCTCGTCGACAACGAACAGGAGCCGGCACCCGGCAAGACCACAGAAGGACTGTACGCTGGCGGCGAGGGGACCGACGAAGATCCGTACCTGATCGAAAACTGGGAACACCTCGACAACGTGCGCGAGAATCTCGATAGTGAGTTCGCGTTGAACGCCGATCTGGACGATGAGACCGACGGGTACGGCGGCAACGGCGAGGACGGCGTCGTCCTCGACGCTGACGGGGATCTCCAGGATGGCGACGGCTTCGACCCAATCGACAACTTCGAAGACGAATTCGACGGACAGGACAACACCATCGAGGATCTCTACATCAACCGGCCGGGCGAAGAGAGCGTCGGGTTGTTCGCCTCGACGGGGGAGAACGCCGAGATTCGGGACCTCCGGCTGGAGAACGTGGACGTGACCGGAGAGGGTGGCAATGCCGGAAACGGTGTTGGGAGTCTCGTCGGGCTCAACCAGGGGACCATCACGAACGTATCCGCCACCGGCAACGTCAACGGCAAGGACTCCAGAGTGGGCGGCCTCGTCGGCCAAAACGATGGCGACATCTCGGAGTCATCAGCCGATATCGACGTCGACAGGGACGGTGATTTCGTGGGCGGCCTCGTCGGGGCGAACAGAGGGGATGTGAGCAAGTCGTACGCGACGGGCGACGTCTCCGGGGATGGAACAGTGGGCGGCCTCGTCGGGACGAACCCAGGTGATGTGAGCAAGTCGTACGCGACGGGCGACGTCTCCGGGGATGGAACAGTGGGCGGCCTCGTCGCGGGGAACAACGGCGATGTGAGTGAGTCGTACGCGACTGGCAACGTGGAGGGTGACATCAGGGTGGGCGGCCTCGTCGCGGGGAACAACGGCGATGTGAGCGATTCGTACTGGGATGACGAAGCGGCAACCGTCATCGAAGACGGCGACGAAGAAGACGACCAAAGCGTTGGCGAAGGCGATGACGATGGCGTAACTCCACTCACGACCAGCGAAATGACCGGCGCAAACGCCACCGACAACATCGATGGCTTCGCGTTCCCCGACGACGAGGGAACCTGGCACGCCACCGACTCCTACCCCGCGCTCGCCTGGGAGGACACCGATCCGTTCTACGAAGTGACCATCGAAGGGACGAACTCGCCGATCGAGGAGGGTGAGACTCTCGACGTGACCACCGAACTCACCAACCTTGCCGCAGACGGCGAGCAAACGATCGAACTGCTTGACTTCGACGGCGACCAGAAGGACAGCGCCGAGGTCACCCTCGACAGCGGCGATTCGACCGAGGAGACCCTGGCGTGGGAGACCACAGTCAGCGACGCAGGCACGGGCGACGTGACCGTCGAAAGCGACGACGACACCGCAAGCGAGGAAGTCACGATCGAGGCTGTCGTCGAGAGCCTCGACGCCGAGACTGACGACGAGGCGGTCGCCGACGGCGATGACGAAGTTACGTTCACCGTCACTGCCGAAGACAGCAACGAGGAGCCGATCGAGGGTATCACAATCGAGGTCACCGACAGCGAGGACGTTGCGGATCTCGACGGGATCGAGTCCGGTGAAGAGGCGACGACCGACGAGGATGGCGAAGCAACGTTCACCGCCACCTCGACCGACACTGGCGAGTTCGACGTCGAATTCGAGGACCAACAGGACGAGAACACGGTCACCGCCACGGCGACGTTCGTGGCTGGCGACGCGGACTCTGTGACGGTCGAAACCCAGCCAGACGGGACGATCGCCGGTGAGTTGATCGAAGGTGTTGACGATGACTATCCAGAAGCCGAAGTGACTGACGAATCCGGGAACCCGGTCGAAGATGTCGACGTGACTGTCGAGGAAGTTGGCATCGAAGGTGGGACAATCGACGAGGGAGACACGGCAGTTGTCACTGACGGCGATGGCATCGCGACGTTCGACGACCTCGTTATTGAGGACGCCAATGAGGGCTACGAACTGGAGTTCTCGATCGACAGTGAGGGTAGTGAAAACGTCGAATCGGCCGACACGGCAACGACCGACGAGTTCGAGGTAGCGGCGGCAGATGCGGACTCGGTGGAAGTCG
>LFCJ01004300.1_pt1 | contig 10438 bp, 12 predicted proteins | sample 643141 | NCBI WGS metagenome assembly LFCJ01 (sample SAMN03766243, study PRJNA286221) | soda lake metagenome | biome: soda lake; feature: Kulunda steppe; material: water; isolation source: sample B1-Br-g2 brine of Lake Bitter-1 | place: Russia: Kulunda steppe | collected 2010-07 | reverse complement strand
TCAGAACGCAGGAGCCAAAGTAATTATTAATTGCATGAATCTGGCAGTGATTTGTGCCAGGGGCTTGCCCTTCAAAAAATGAATGGGGCAGGCCAAGTGCTACCTCTGGCACGTATTGATTGAGCTGCTAGAAAGGCCTCTTTGGACGAGGGGCCAGGGGCTGCTTGCCTTGCTGTGGAGATAGGGCTGAACTAGGATGTGTGGGCTGGGTCACAAGGGAGCTAGATGGTGAGAAGCTTTCAGAAGAGGGAGGGACAGCGGTGGTGGTGCAGCTATCCTGGGCTGCAAGAATGGTTCTCATGACTTTCTTGATGATTGAACTAGCTGTCCTGCTTCTTTCTTGACGGTTTCTATTAAAGGCCTTGGGAATGGTTCGCAAGATGGAGCGGGTGAGAGAGGCGTGATGGGTCTTTCTGCTAGAAGCTTGCTCAGACAGTTGGCTCATGAGGAGATGGACAGCAAACAGCAGTGCGTCATGCTTCTGAGCATTGCGCACAGCTCTTTCAAAGTGGCCCTGGCTTTTTTGGGCGTGAACGTTAAGAGCTCTGATGAGAATGGGTGTTGGGAAGGCCGGTAGGTGAGGATGGGTCTTGAAATTATGCTATGTCACATACAGTAGCTCTTCAAGACATGCAATTCCTGCAGGTATCATACTATGATAGTAGTACCTGATGATCATACCTGATGTGTACGAGCCAGAAATGGACCACTCCTTACCTACAACATGATAAAGAGATGGACAGTCCACTGCAGGAATAGTTGCTGACTGCTGACTGCAGGAATAGTTGCTGACTGCAGGAATAGTTGCTGACTCAAGATTCTACAATGCCATTGTCAGCAGTGCTGGCAGTGTAAAGGGATGTTGGGGGGACAGGGACACTCCGCCTTAGGTTCAACTAAGTTAGGCTGTACAATTTATGGACACATGCTGTCCAAAAGGAAAGACTTCGCTAACAAGGTAACCCCTGTTTGCGTGAATTACCAATCTTCCATAGTAAGGAAGAAGTTTACATTTGTGCAAGCACCAGGCAAACCTCCACCATCAAGCTAGGAAGAAGGTCATTAGTGGGGGTCGGGAGCCTCCCTGAGGGTTCTGAAAAGAGCCATTTGTTCAACAAAGAAGTTCCTTCCTTGATATTTTTCAACCTCCTACTTGTATTTATGATTTTTGTTGCATGTTGAATAGAATGAGTGTTTCGATCAAGAGTAAGTTTCCTTACTCTACACCGGTCTAGGCTGAGCTTATTGAGGGGCTCAGTATGACATTTATAGATGGTCCCCGTCACTCCAATCAGGATGGTACGTAGGCTTACTTTGTGGCATTGCTGTGCAAGGGCGTGTTTTAATCTAACATGCTGATCAGTTGCTCTTGCTAGCTGTTGCACTGTTGTGTCAAGAAAGAAAAAGAAGAAAGAAAAACTACGTAAGCAGTGTCATCACATCCCATCACCAGCCAAAGCTTACCGGCCAAGACAGACTCCCCCCGAAAACCTCCCTTGGCAGCGTCGTACCACCCATCTCATTCAGATCAAGTACTGTGAAGACACTCGCCCTGAGCAGCAGCTCCAAGCTGCCCATGCTCAGCATGATCACCTTAGACGCAGCATTGCAGGAGACCATGTTCTTCACATTATTCTCTTAGGTGCAGGGGGTGTTATTTACATTCCTCACAATTTGGTTCCTCTGAAGAGTCTCAGCCTTGATTCACAAAGAGTCAAGAAATTTGCTCTCAAGCTCCATGCTCATTCTGTGCACTATGCTCATAAGCTTGTTCAGACCAGACATTCTTTTGAGCATTCTCCCCACCTTGAAACCAATCAGGAGAGGTCTGCTGGCTTGTCTGCCCGCATCCCTCCTGATCCTCACTGACCCCCCTTTTCTTTTCTGGTGAAGGGGCTTTTCTTCCCAGGTGGCCCCTTTTCCTTAATTGATGTGAGGAGCTTTTTGCTGCTTGCGTAGTTTTCTTTTTCTTTTTTTCTTTTTTTCTAGTGTCATCACAATAATTGACTTCAATGAGGTGAACATCCCAGCGCGAAGGGTGTATAGCCTGTATGTCTCTTTGATGGCCATTTTTCGTGCCAACTGGCAGCATGCAAATAGCATCCGGTCTAGAGCAGGATCAAAGTTCATCTGCTGAAAGTTTTGGTATGTTTAAGGTTTTTAAGACTGTATCCAAACGAGGCTTAGCCGGTTGTAAGCCTCCAGTGAGGTGCAAGGGTGGATAGTCGACTTTCCATCGTAGGTGCCCCAGCCTGCTGAGAATCCGGAGCCAAACTCTTAAAAACCTTAAACCTTAATATTTGAAAGAAGCCATTGGGTTAAATTCCTGTTGGCTACATGAGAAAGACCAGACTTTGTTGAAACATCTGTGTTTCACCCAATATGTAGAAAAGAAAAAACTACGTAGGCAGTGAAACCACTCCTAGTTCTTGGTCTAGAGCAGGGGGCGGCTTGTCACCCTCCAGATCCTCACTCGTTCTTTTCTTTCCCTGGTGGATAACTCACAGGAGGAGCTCTTCAAGCCAATGTGTCCAATGTAGTACATCAATTAAGGAAAAGGAGACACATTTGCCCTAAGAGGCGTGAGTCTCCTTAACCAGGGAGATGGAAAAACTAGTGAAAATCTGGAGGGTGACAAGCCGCCCCCTGCTCCAGACCAAGACCTTGAGAGCAACTAGATGTTTCAAGGGCGTGTTAATCACGGAGACGATTCGTTCTAAATCCTGAACTACCAGCAGTGTTGGCCCACAGACGCCAGTCTGGAACCTTCAGTCTTAGATTATTATTTGTAAGCGCTGTGAGGTTAGGGGCCATCATTATGATAGTGACAGATCTAGGATTTCTTTTGAAAGCTGAGTCGTTCAATTCCTTCCGAAATGATCTAGGTATTTTGATTACTTTTGCCGCGTTCTGAGTGGGTGGATGTGGGCAGGGCTGGATAATTGCCTCGGGTATCATACCCGAGTTGTAGTGCCATGATGGCACTAGACAAGGCTGAACACCACCTGAAGTTCTCATAAATAGCATGTGCTGTGCTTCTTTATTCCACTTAACAATAATTTCAAGATCCCATTCAGGAGCTGGAGAGCTCAAGCTCATACAAGCTTGTATTGTTTCCAACCCAAAAATATCAAAAATATTGTCTGCGATAGGTCTCTGATGCCTGGATAATCATTATGATCTATGATAGTGCCCAAGATTGTACAATGCTCTGGATATTTTCTAATCTGCATGTAAGCATTTGCATTAAGGCCCTTCCAATTTGGGAGGAGTAGAAAAGTTGCAAAGGCACATTTTAAGAGGAAAGAGACGAGTAGATTGCATGACGTCATGCGTCGACGCACCATGTTCAGCGTGACACTATCGTTGTAGAGAGGGTGGCATACTGAGAAGCCAGTGAACTTAGTGGCTAGAGGATTGAAATTGGATCCAAAAACCATATCTCTTTTCCTTTTGCTCCACACCTCTTTGAATGTGGAGCCATAGCTTGAATCAGATGCTGTTCTGCCCTTGGTCACCATAGCCCATGCTTGAAGTGCTCGAAGTATGTGGTCAGGTAAGGCTCACATGTGTGAGTCTAGATTTTTGACTTACTTGTTTATGCACCTTCGGGGTGCATTCCTTTTTGTAAGAGAGGAGACCAACTAACTCAGAGTTTAGGTCTTTGGGTGGAGGTATGACTTGATTGTGATAGCCTGAATCCCGTGCATGGTGGAAGGCATTCGCTAGATTTATGTAAAGCTTAATACTCAGTATACCAACACATTTTCCATCAGGAATGTATATACAAGCCCTTGTAGCATCTGAGACACGTGGAAGAGTGGCATAGTTTGTAGGGCATGTAGGAATTTCTGTATCAATGCGGTGAGCTTCTGTCCTTGCCAGCTTGACTTGAGTAATTTGATCTCTCTGATCCATACTTCGTATTTCCCAGTTGGTTGAATATCCAGTTCTGGGTTAGTAGGCTGCATATCAAAGACAGCTTTTTGTCTGATCGTATCTTTCTGTGTTGTTTTCCAAGTATTCAAAGGATCTGGACGAAGGTCAAAGCCTTGGCGTTCCAGATTATCATGGCTTTTATCTTTTGGTGCTTGTACTTGGGACTCACATTCAAAAACCCTTCTTTTCAGGCTCTTCCATTCATTTATAGTTCTTCCGGCTCCCAAGTCGGAGCCTAGCCTGAGGTTATTTCTATTAACGCATGCTCTGAAAAGTTATCTCCTTTTTCTGGATAGGGTTTGGTGGCTACAAGGACATGCCCAATCATCATTTGCTATGATACCATCACGTTGGGCATCAGTATAGCATTCTAGGTCCAAGAGGCACTGCCAATGGTATGTCCTGCGACAAGTATTACACTGATACATGTCCATCGTTGGGTCAAGCTGCAAATTGGCTACTAGTAGTACTTGGCCCTAAGTGTGAAACTTTCATCCAATTGAATTGGGAGAAACTTACGTATCACTTTTTATGTTGCAAAAAGCAATAATATTTATGTACTCGCCAACATTTGGTGCAGCCAAAACTTTGGGCAGGCGGCGGGGCACCTGAGATGGAAAGTCGATTGTCCACCCTCGCAACCTGTGGGTTCGGGGTTCGAACCTCACTGGAGGCCACAACCGGCTATGCTGCCCTCGTTCGGCGGATACAGCCTTAAAACCATACCATACCATACCAAAACTTTGGGCAAAGACACTGTTAGCCTTGCCACACATTTCTTGGTTGGAGCACCTTGTGTAGCCAATTGGCAGCAAATAGCCAATTGCAAAGCTGTCACACTTTTCTGACTGATGACTTGTCCTTTAAATCCTGTGAAGTGGTGAGAAAGTACTGTTACTCGACAAAAGCGTCAGAAACAGAAATGGTAAAAGGCAATGGCGGGGCCACTTCCTATCCGAGCAGCAGCTAATGAGCATGTTGGGATACAAGCCTGAGCTGCACAAGATCAATGAAGCCCGAATAAAAGTTAAGTCACAGGTCTGCCGAGGGAGCCGGGGTTGAGCTCCCGCATGCAAATCCCATGCACGTGCACAAAGTCTAATGTGATTAGGAGCTGCAAGGTATCCGCAGCACTCCTGCCATTCTAGTAGGCTAGGCTGGTGCCCTAGGCTTTCTGCTCCATAGCAGCGTCGAGAGCAGCATACAGCTCCACAGCAGTGCGGTTAACGGCCGCATCATACTCGTCAGTTGCAGTGGCGCTGGATGCGGCTGAAAGGGCCGACTTGACGGCTGCATGGTCCACCTGGTCAAGGGTCACGGCCTCAAGAGCCTGAATGTCTATGACACCATCAGCATGCACATAGGCCCAGCCGCCGCTGATGAAGTACTTCTCGATTTCACTCCCCGAGTGGAGCTCCACAACACCAGGCTTGAGTTGTGAGATGACAGGCACGTGGTTGGCCTTCACACCGAATAGGCCCTCCATGCCTGGTAAGACGACCGTGTCTTTCTGCAGGACACAGACAGACAGCCAGGAAAGCAGGCCAGCTACATTATTATGTAAACTATGAAAGGGAATGGCTGTGTAGAGGGATTAGCGCGCTTCTTTACTACAAGCATCCCATACGCTAGCCATCATAAAATTCACAAAAAATGAACAATGAGTCCAGCCAAAGGTATACATGTATTCGATTCGATTCGACCAAAGAACAAAAGAACTGAGTTTAAAGCACATGCTTGCTGCGTCCTGGCCATCCTGGCCTATGATACGGTCTTGTGTTGAGTGTTGTGAAACGCCAGTGATGAGACAAGAACTAGAATAACAATTGCCCTGCCCAGTTTTTGCACGTAGATTGGCCCACATCATGTGAATTAACAGACTACGCGCTGGATTGCGACAAGCATATCAAGCCAACCCGGGCTGAGTCACTGCCTGGTGCTCTGCAAAAATATTGCAATAGATGCCCCGACGTCAGGGCAGTTAGTTACACAGCATTCATTGCAGCTTTGACTTGCTATAAGTAGAGCTGGAGCATTAAGGCTGTCCAGGAGATGCAGGCACAAAAGAAAAAAATAGGACTCTCAGTGCAATGCAGAGAAGCATGCACCAATCACATGAGCTCCTGAACTTGCTGACCAGCACATGAGTGCATGGGCACAATTTACATGAGCGCGTGCTAGCATGTGCACGCATATCCTTGTGCACGTGCTCCCAAATTTGCCAAATTCGTCTGCTAGGAATCATCTCAAAAAGGTGTGCTGAATACATACATTTAAGTGCATCCATGTGCACAGCGCACGCACATGCACACACATGTACACGCACGCACACGCACCCACACACACCACTATTGCTCAAGCCTTACTACATAGGGTGATGAAACAAGTATCTTGCTTCCAGTGTATGATACGGGCCTCATAGTTGATCAACGCTCAGGAACTCAGGGCAGTGGGTGTTACACCAGGAAATTCCTCGTGTGCAGCATTCGACTTATTGGTTCAGGCATTTCTCACTGTAGTTGTTTGCAGACACGTGAAGCAAACAGGCTCAAGGCATAGGTGTGCGCATCAGCCCGCGCTCAGAGCATGCACCCTTCACTTGCCTGCTTTGCGTCAGCGATGATGCTGTGGGGGGTGCTCAGATTTACGGGGAACAAGTCTCCCTGGGTCTTCAGCGCCTCAGCCTTCTTTTGATGGGAGGAGGGGAGCTGAGGAGGGTCCATGTTGCTAGGTGCCTTCTTGGTCCACATCTCCACGAATTCCTTTGGCCCGGCAGCCTGGGCCACCTCCTCCAGCCTAGCAGACTGCGGCGCGTGGCACAAAGGAGGGCAGCAGGTAACGATCGCAGGGGCATACCTGAACTGACGGAGAGATGGGGGAAATCGTCAAGACTCGCTCACTTTCGCACTACCGTGAGTTTATATCGCAACTGCAGACAGGCTACGGCAACACTCACGGATGAAGCAATGCATCTCCCTGTCTGCGTGGCCAGCAGACTGCCGCTTGCGCTGTTCAGCAAGGAGGGGAGCAGACGAGCCAAGGATCGGCCCAGCATTGGTGCTGCGTGACTATTTTTTAAATTTCAATGTATTGATGGGGGACTTTGGAAACAACATGCAATAACAAATAAATTCTAGGAAATCGCCATTCATGCTGTCAAGACTAGCCTCCAGCTTCCCAAGTGTTGGCTGTACTCGGCGCAGTAGGTTCAGGGCTGGGCAGGTGACATCAGTAGGCCCAGATCCTCCAGGTCTCGGCGGGTAAAGGGTTGCGTGTCACCCATGACCAAGGCCTCCATGCCCTCCCTGTAACTGGGGAACTGCAACACAGGAAGCAGCTCGCGCTTCATCTTCATGTTGGACACTCGCTTCTCCTCCAGCCCCTCTGCTCTGCTCATCCATTCCTGTTGCTTGCCGCTCTCAACAGGAGGCTGCGCAGGCTTTGTAGGTTCTGAGGCAGGAGCTGAACCGGCCGATCTGGGTGTAACGGGGCTTGCAGACGATGGAGGGGAGGGCAACCAGACCCCTGCAGACGATGATGCTCCCTCAGGGTTACTGGGCTGTGCTTGCAGTGCCAGGAGCTCCCGAGTGAAAGCGATCACCTGAAGGCAGGTTTGAGTTCGTAGGTTCAGGCTTAGGATTAAGGGTTTAGGGCCCTGGTACAAGACAGGGCAGGGCAAGGCCTCCAGACAATGACGCGAGGTTTGGTTGCCAACCTGCCACTCTCCTGCCTGGAAGCACCCACCTCTAAATTGGTCAATCCCTGGCTACAGGCATCATTGCACTCTGGCTGTGAATGTCTGACATGGCTGTGTGTCTCACAGAGCTTACCTGGGATCGAGGTGCGGGGTCGTCATCAACAATGCAGGTGATATTCGCTGCGTTTAGAACTGGCTCGGAGGCAGGGTTGCTAGCTTTGCCCAAATCCATGACCTTTCTGTTGTCTAAGGATTGAGCATAGCAGTGGTCAGCGGCAGGCCCCATGCTTGTCGGCAGCGTGGCAAGCTCCATGCTGGCCACCACCGCCGAGCTTATGTCCCTCACGTGGCATCTGTCCAAGACGAGAGGTAGACGTGTGAACTTTCGAACAAGCTAAGCTTTGATTTCAATGAATCAGGATATCAAGGGGTGGCAAGCTTTGAATGCAGTGCAGCCGCTATACATATGTTTACTGAGTACTAAAGGCATTGTGCAATAGTCTATTGCACATGCAAAGCCATTAGTGGATCTTCTCGGAATGAGTTTAAGCATGATGCACCACCTTCTGTTGCCTCTATCTTTTGCCTCTGGTCAACAATCTGTCAAAAGACCTACCGCACAAAGCATTTACCAGTGTATTCACGCTGCTAACACTACAAAAGTAGCCATACGAGGCCAACCATGAGCCTGGATGTCAACCCTGCATGATGTCCTATTTACCTCGCTATTTTATTCTGGAGCTGAATGGTGAATGAATGCTTGTCATGGTTTCCTGATAACGCAACTACAGTGTTTTGGCTGATACGCGTACCGGGCTGTGAACTTCTGCTGCCCTCTTCTCTGTTTATTTCTGCTCTCTTCCAGCTTGGAATGCCCTGGCTCTGAATGTCTTAGGGTCTCCAGCACACTCCGACCGGGGCCATAAATCCCACCTGCAAATATGTCAGCAATGAGGCTAGCAATGAGGCTAATTTAGTCAGAACAAGCTCTCTTTATCAAATAATCTTGAAGAGGGCACCTTACCTCAGCTAGTTGCATTTGTTTTCAGGTATCTGGATTGTGGATTTGTAGTGTTGGACACCTCACAAACTTTAAAGAGTATTTGAATGAAAACTGGCAAGCAGAACTTACTACAAACATAGACCTCTGAACAGCAGGTGTGGAAGGTCCCATGCTGAAATTCTGCAAAAAGCATACCCATTTTGGGCCTAAATGCCCCCAGTGGAACACCAGTTCATAATGGTCAGATGACACTCTTTGACCAATCTTTGCAAGGCATAAGTCAGGCTACAAAACGGTAAGGATTGTCTAATGGTGAACATCACATTTATTTTGTTATTCATTTTGGTGCTCTGACACAATGGAGCATGCAAATAGAACAGCTTGCATATCAAAACAACAACATGACACAGGTCCTTACAAATGAAAGCAATGTAACATTAATATGAGCAGCAAAAAATGTACGCACCCAGGCGAAAGATGTGAAGTGGCATGGGCGGTTCAGCAGCAGCAGCAGCTGTTGCCCATGACGCTTCATGTTCCTTTCGTACAAATCCTCTTGAAGATAAGCTTCGAGACTCTGACCTGGCGACCAGAAAAGGTGCTGATAGGTTAGTTTAGGTCAGGTTAAAAAGCTGTATCCACCGAACGAGGGCAGCTTAGCTGAAGCCTAAAAGGCCTGCAACCCAAACCAGAGCTAAAATAGCGCTCATAGCAGAAAAAAAGCAGTGTCTGAAAGCCAGATGTCTTTGGTGAATAGCAAAACTGAAAACCGGAAGGCGCTCAAAGGCAGTTCACGAGCACGCAAGGGCAAGATCAAGGCAAAGGATGACCTCTGAAGAGATAAAAGAAGCAAGGCTCGCTGACTAGCTACTTCAACCAACAGGTGCTGATAGTCATGTCAAATGTGAATCCTCTGACTGCAGCCATCAATTACGCTCGACACATAAAATCCAGAATTAAGCTACGTCTGATTATGGCACAAATACAAAGTATATGACGGAAGCCACTGAAGCCTCCAATTCCCTTTCTTTCAGCGCACCTTTCATCTACCCATTCGCCACGGTAATCTCCATAAACTCCTGTGCTGCTCAAATAGCCCACCCAATCAAATTGGCTTTGCACCATGCGAAGGGCCTTCAGCTGAGCTGCCAGAACCTAAAGATGTGATTAGGACCATCTTTAACTTTATACAGATGAGCCCCAGGCCTGAAAGTTGTGCCTAGGAGAGCCTTTACCTGTCTTACTATCAGTCAAAGCAGGTCAGCATGACTTACTGGGTCGTACAAGGGTAGAGCAATGGGAGGTATGCTGCTAAGAACATGGCTGCTCTCTGATAATGCTTGAAGCAACTCATCACTGGATCAGAAGTAAAAGTACAAGGATCAGACCATGCTTGCTGAAGATGTGCTATCAGGCTGCTGAGGCGGAATCTGTGCAGATGCACTCCTTTTGCTATTTGACTCAATGACAACCTGATGCGCCCAGGGTTCTTGCAAGGATCAAAGTATACCAGTCCCCATGGCTTGTGCTGCCTGATCTTTGCAGCTGACTCCGCACTCCGGAAGGTGCCTGTCACTTGCCTGCAGAATGGGCAGACGGGGAAAGCACCGTGTGTGATACACAAAACACACACAAACACACGCGCAAACACACACAAACACACACATACACACACACACACGCACGCACGCACGCACGCATGCACACACACACGCGCACACACACGCGCACAAACACACACACACACAAACACACACACGCACGCACGCACGCACGCACACACGCACGCACGCACACAC
>LFCJ01004298.1_pt1 | contig 10440 bp, 23 predicted proteins | sample 643141 | NCBI WGS metagenome assembly LFCJ01 (sample SAMN03766243, study PRJNA286221) | soda lake metagenome | biome: soda lake; feature: Kulunda steppe; material: water; isolation source: sample B1-Br-g2 brine of Lake Bitter-1 | place: Russia: Kulunda steppe | collected 2010-07 | reverse complement strand
TGCGTGTGTGTGTGTGTGCGTGTGTGTGTGCGTGCGTGTGTGCGTGTGTGTGTGTGCGCGTGTGTGCCTGTGCGCGCGTCTGTGTCCGCAAGGCCACCATCCCGGGTCCCCTGCCCGCACACTGCGCTGCGCGCACGCCTGCACCCACCGCTCGGACCCTGCCAGGTCCACAAACGAGATCTTGCCGCGAGAAACGCTCTGTGTCTGCAGGTTGGTGGCCTCGATGGTGATGGCAATGTCCAAGTGGGAGCGCGAAGACTCGCGGTTCATCTGCAGACAGCAAAGCGCGCGTGAGCATGGTGCTGAGCCAGACATGCACGCGCAGTCTCGCACAAGAAGCGCGCCAATGCCTGTGCATGACAAAGGCTGCACCAGGGCTGGCTGGGCCAGACCACTTGTGCATAGCAGCAGGAGCGGGATCCAAGGCTGCTTGCCTGCTGACTTAAACATGCGAATTCTAGCTCACGTGCAGTACGCCTGCTCTCACAGGCCCCACCATGCATGGCCTTGCTCATGAATTTGAGCTTGCACCGCACCTGTGTGCTTGCCGTGTGGCGGCGCAGCTGGCCCGCCTCAATTGCTGCCAGCAGCTGCTTTGCACTTGTGACCTGCAGCAGCGGCGAGGACAAGCTGCAGGTGTGTGGGGCTGCAATGGAGTGGCCTGATTTGCGTTGCCTGGGCTCAGCTTCCACCAGGTATGGCTGAGCAAGGCCCCTGCATGTCTGCCATGCTTCCTCCTGAAGTCCGCCAAGTCAACTGCTTGCCTGATGGCTATCCACCTGGAAGCTGCTGTACACAACGAACGCAGCCCATACGCCACCACATTTGGAGCGTGTGCCTGCCACATGGGGACTGGCGCACAAATCCAGGCTGTCCTGCCCCAAGCCATGCAATCATTCCAGGCGCGCCCGCGCCAAACGGAAAGCATGTGATGATCAGCAGTCTTCTTGCCGAGCTCTCGCCACCCTCTGGGGAGTGACCCTCCCTTTGGGGGTCAAGTGGTGAAGGGTCCTTTGGTTGGGTCAGCTGACCACCCCAGGGCCCCCCCAGCATATGAGCACGCGTCACGCATTCCACACGCGCACCTCCACGACGGTGGCTCCTTGCACCACCACCATGCCCTTGGGGTCCTTCTTGATCTCCAGCTTGGGCACCTCCACCTCGCCCTTCTTGTTCTTGGGCTGGGGCGGCAGCAGCAGGTCCATCATCGTATCCTGCAAGGGGCGCGTGTGCGTGTGTCCGGGCGCGGGTGTCCGTGTGAACGCGCGATCGCATGCGTGCGCTCCAATGCAGTGCGATGGACGGAATGGCGTGGGATGGGATGGTGCCCAGGCGTACATCCGTTCTGGCGCATGCCAAGTGGCAGGAGCCTGAGCCCTGCTCCTGACCATCCTCCTGTTGCTTCACGATGTAACAAGAAATGCCGCCAAACCACAGCTCGCACGCACCACCTCAAAGGGTCTTTGGAACCAGAGAATCAAAGTGAGCCGGGTAATGAACCGAGCTGCCCAGGCAGCAGCTCCAGCTCACCTGGTACAGCTCAAGCATGTAGAGGGTGATGCTGAAGGTGTACTTGCCCGAGTCTCGGTCGATGATCTGCATGCATCAGAGCCAGAGGGGGGACAGGCATGAGCCAGAGGGGGGACAAGCATGAGCCAGCCGCCGTATGCACGGCATGCGTCGTTACTTGGCAGCCCCCTGCGACCATGGCACCGCCCATGGCTGCACCCAGTGCAAAATGCACTGAGCCAGTGTGGGTATTGAGCCTCGAGTGATACCCCAGTCACAACGCACGGGGCATCTGCGCGCTAGCACGCACCTTGAATAGTTCGTGGATGCCGCGGCGCGTCAGGCCAGGCTCCTCATCAGTGCCATAGATGGTGAAGGTCTTGCCGCTGCCCGTCTGCACGCAGAGCAAGCGGACACCACAGGAGCGGCACACATCAGGTGCAGGCATGCGCGCGCAAGGGCGCGATTACGTGACTTTCCCAGAAAATCATGCCCCAAGGAGAGAGCGCACGCTGCACCTTGAGCACCCTGGACCCTCCACTTCTCAAACACTCTTCTTCCATCGCCGCGTGATCGTATGCAGGGCTGAGCTGCGCGCGTGCGCACCTCTCAGAGGCAACGGCCACTGCTATGTATGCAGCAGGGGCATGCCATCCTTGTGCTCTGCTCGGCAAAGGTGGCCTCACAGGCAAAACATGAGGCAGGAGTGCGCGGGTGTGGAAAGGGAAGGGGACCCAGACCTGCCAGGGGCGCACCTGGCCATACGCGAAAATGCACACGTTGTATCCGTCCACTGCACTCTGTATCAAGTGCTTGGTGTCCTCGAACACGTTGGCTTGGCTGCGGCAGGGGTCAAACACCTGCATCAGGGATCAGAGAGGGGCAGAGTTGTCAGGCCTGAGCATGCGCAAGGCGTCACTCTGCATATTTCACGTATCAGCAGCATAAGACGAGGCTGGGCCTGCAGAGGTCAGGATAAGCCCAGAAACACAACAAGCTCTACGCCAAGACAATGATCACACTGCAGAAGGGGGGGGGGACTGATCTGTACACTCTCCAGCGCTGCAAATCGATTGCTTGGGCTGAGCTGTGAGCGCCAAAACAGATGCATCCTCACCTGGTCAAAGTTGTACTCCCTATGCTTCTTCTCATCACGCCATGCATGCGTGACGGTGAGCTCATCAGGGATGTGCAGGCAGAAGGTCTGGCCCTTATCCTGTGTGTGTGTGTGTGTGTGTGTGTGTGTGTGTGTGTGTGTGTGAATGTGCGCGCGCGCGTGTGCACGGTGTAAAGAGGACCAGGTGCAGCACTGGCAGGCATGTGCTGCATGGGGCTAGCGCTCCAGGCTCAGACACGTCCGTACAGGGTGGCACCGACCAAGGAGGAGACGCGTGGCCCCTCGAGGAAGGCATGCACTCCTGTGTGATAGATGCAGGCGCTAGGACTGCTCACTCCAGCATCCGAAGCATTGCCTGGGGTGTGCAGGTACTGGAAGGGTAAGATGGCACGAGTGCGGAGCCGCATCCTAGAGGCCGGGGGAAGGCCGCGCGCACCTGCTCAAACTTGAGGATGGGACGCACGCGGCAGTACACGCGGATCTTGCCCTTCAGGTCCTCCATCATGTTGAACGCGCGCTTCCGCGACACCTGCTCCTCGCGGTACAGCTTCTCCAGCTCATCCAGGCGCTTGGCCTGCGCGGGGGGCGCGTCCGACAACGGCACAGCACTAAGGAGGGCGCACACTCACTCAGCGGCTGGCTGGCATGGCCAGCATGCTTGCTGTGCGCCAGAGGGGCACAGAGGGGGGTGGCAGGGAGGGCCGGGTGGGCACAAAGGAGCGGCTGAGGCTCACAGCAATTGCAGGGGTGGACCGGCGCTGCTCAGGATAGGAGCGGAGGTTGCAGACCCAATGGGCACATTGGCCGACACAGAGCACAAGAAGCCCAGTGGGGGCTGCAGACCCAATGGGCGAATTGGCAGACACAGTGCACAAAAAGCCCAGCGCGAGCGTGGCAGTATCCCATATGTGCGCATGCGTGCCTGCCTGCGTGGTCCGTCCGTAATGTGTGTGTGTGTGTTTGTGTGTACGTGCGCGCAGCATCTGGCAGCGCACCTGGTTCTCAATGATGCCCGCCTGCTGCTTGTCCTTGCGCTCGATGTCGTTCTTCAGCTCGCGCAGCTCCTCCAGCTCAGCTGCGTCGAACTTGTTCTGCACAGGCAGCCACCCAAGCACACGCATGTGCATGCAGCTGCGGAAAGCTGGCCCAGTTTGTTGCGCTCAGGACACACCCTCACGCAAGGACGTGGCAAGCCAAGCGCGCGCGCACCTCTGGGCATGCAGCACACGCGCACGCTCTGTATGTGCATGCACACCTGCGATGGGCGCCCCCCCACTCACCGTCTCCGTGGTCTCCTTGAGCTCGTTGTACAGCGCGTTGATGCTGGCCAGCTCCTCCAGGATCTCGCTGATCTTGTCGTCTTTGGTCTTGAGCTGGCCGCGCACATCGCCCTGCGAGTTGTCCAGCTTGAGGCGCAGCTCCGCGGTCTCCTGCGCAACCCCAGCAGCGCGCACGTCGTGCAGTCAGGCAAACGAGGGCAGGGGGTGGCCAGCAAATGAGGGGGGGGGGAAGGGCTGGGTCATACCCACACATGAGCGCGAGAGCCAAAAGCGAGGGGATGCAGAGGACATCCGCAGGTGCGCGGGAGACTGGGGCAGCAAGGTAGGCCAAGGCTGCCTCGAGCACAACAGCTGCCTGCTGCTACATGAACCGCAGTGATGGGCGAGGTGACAACGCGCCTGTGCCATAGGCCGCGAGCACGCACGCACTCGCGACACATAGCAGCCAGGCACGACATGCTTGCCCAGACAGGCGCACACGCGCACGCACCTGGTCCTTGGCGCGCTCCAGGCGCTGCATCTTCTTCTCCATCAGCTCCTTCTCCTTGGTCAGCTGGCTCACGCGCTTCTCCAGGGTGGCAATCCTGCACGCACACACGTGCATCCATTCTAAAGCAGTGCCACAAAACCATACCTCGCAGTGCATGCTTGACAGCCACAGGCCCCTGACCTTACGAAGGCACGCCCCCAAACAGCCTGCCTGTTCCCCGCCCTCTGCAGCCTTGCTGCCATTGTACCCCTCGGCCGCAACCACACCCCTTTCACCCCGACTTACTTCTCCGTGGCCTCGGACAGCTCACGCGTGCGCGACTCCACTGCGCCCTCAAGCTCTGCCAGGCCTGCCGCATTCACGCCGCCGGCCGCGCCACCCTCGCCGGCGGCAGCGCTGCCCTCCCCAGCGGGCGGGGCCGCCTCGGCAGCGGCCTTTGCCAGGGACAGCTCAGAGCGCAGCGCGTCGCACTCCATTGTCAGCTGCGCGATGTGGTCCTGCGGGGGGGAAGTGAACACGCAGCGGATGAGCATTCAGGCAGGCGACTCAGTGCAAGCGCAGGAGAGGTGTCTGCGCCTGGCTCTCAGCATGAGCATGCGTGCATGAATGGTCCATTTTTCCATGGGCTGCGCTTGAGCAATGGCTGCATGCACAGAAAGGCAAACTGTAGGGGAGGAGGCAGGCAGCAAGGAGGGTTCGGGACAGGCGCCTTTGCTTCTTTGCATGCACGCTTGGTGAGAGCGCTCAGCCAGACCCCACCGCACATCCAGTCCTGATCCCACACACACTCACTGACGACGCACCTGCAGCGCGCCCTTGGACTCCTCCTCCTTCTTCATTTGGTCGTTCACATCCTTTAGCTCCTCTGCCACCTGGTCCTTGGCATACCTGTGCGCGCACACGCACATGCAGTCTCACATGAGCACAGTTGTCACCTCCTCTCCAACCTGTTGTGCACATGGGTCAGGGACGAGCACATGGGCACACGCACACGCACTCATGCATGCACATGCACGCTCCCTGTTCCTCATGCTACAATACTGCACAAGGGTGCGACTGGGAGAGGCAGTGCAGCAAGACATTGGGATCCACGCAAAAAGGGAAGCGCGCGTAAACCACGTGCCCTTGCCCTCGCGCGCATACCCATGCCCCACCTGGCCTCATCCACTTCACGCTGCAGGGCCTCAAGCTTCTTGTGCGCGTCCTCCAAGGACTTCTGCAGCTGCGCTACGTGCTGCTCATACTTGGGCCCAAAGTTGGCTTGCGCCAGGCCCAGCGCGGTGCCGCCCTTGCCGTCGCCGGACAGGGCCTTGGCCTGCGCACACGTGCATGCGGGCGCACACGCGAGTGTTTGTGTACGTGTGTGTGTGTGTGTGCGTGCGTGCGCGCAGGCATGTATAGCCATGCGTCAATGGGCATTGACAGACCACTGGTTTACGCGCCAGCCCATCAACCTTAGGTCTGGGGGCAGGCCTGCAAGCCACATCAGGGCCTTAGGCTGGGCTGCGCTGCGGACCCACAGCACACAGGCTGGGAAGCGCAGACGCCATTGCATGCAGCAAGCTGCCGCCTTCCGCAGGTTCCTGCCTGCAAGCACGCCTGCCAAAGCAGGCCCACCTTGGAGTACCGCTTCATCATGATGTCATTGATGTGGGTTTGCAGGGCCATGCAGATGTCCTCGCCCTGGCGCGTCTCAAATTGGAAGATGTGCAGCACGCCCGCCACGCGCATCTTGAAAAACACCTGCGAGTGGACACATGCAGCCAGTGGAGCAAATCAGTGCATCAGCGTGCGCACGCTGCAGCACAGGCACGGCCCATCTCAGGGCACCAGCGTGCGACACAGGCGGTGACCCAGCTCGCACGCGTGCATGTGCGAACGTGCGTGCGTGTCCAGCACTCTCACCGCCGTAGAGGAGGAGCCGAACTGCATGATGTCACGGAGCTCCGCTGAGTGCAGGTACTCCTTGGGCACGGGCCTGCGCGCGTGGAAGTGACGGGACCGCACATAAGCCATGGATTGAGCTGGGCAGAAACTTTCACACGGCAGGAATGTTGAGGCCACCAGGCAGCGCACGAGTGCGTGCAGGGGTGGTATGTGCTCTGGGCGTTTATAGGGCGCCTGGGGAGCTCACTGTCTGCGGCGACACAAAGAAAAGATGGAGCGCAGGGCCCTGACCGGCATGTGCACGCGCTGCACCCACCTTCCCAGCCTGGGGCAGCAGCAGACAGCGCACAGGCTTGCGCGGCGCATGCACCAGACGTGTGCACAGGAGCGCCAAATCTCAGGCACGGTAAGCAACACCCCTCCCCTCTTTTTGCTTTCACACACGCGCACAGACCTAAAGAAGTGCACGCCACGCTTGTTGATGCCCAGGATGAGCTTAGCGGGCAGCAGGCCGATGGGATCCTCAATGCGCTTGACTGGGAAGAAGATGGAGTTGCCTGCGCACGCACGGGCACACAGCGCAGCACGCAGCACCTTGGCTCACAAATCTAGACCAGCAAGCGCACGTGCACGTGCACACTTGCGCGAGCGCAGGCCACACAGGCCTCAAGTGGCCGTCTGTACAGAGTCTGCGAGGCGCCTGGCACGCCCAAGGTGAGTGATGCATGGCTGGCGCGAGACCAGCGGCTTGTGACACTCAAAGAGTCTCCTAGGTCTGGGGCACCAGATGATGTGTGAGCCTGGTGCAGTTGGGAAGCATACCGACCCTGGGCAGCACTTGACAACGGGCTCCACACAGCTGCCAAAGCGGAGGTGTGCACGGCACACCATGGGGTTCAAGAAAAGGTGAGGACCCCATCAGCACCAAATGTTGGTGCTGGCAACCGCGTACCCCATTTCAGCCGCACAGCCCTGCACCAGAGCCCGAGATCCTTGCACAGCTACTTGCGCACTGGCACGGCGCGCGCACAAGCTGGCTGGCACACGCACGCACCGTATGGAAGGGAGCGCAGGATACGTAGGAATTGCATGCGCGCGTCCTCCTTGGAGAACTGCTCCAGCGTGCGGTAGCGCGCGCCTACATCCAAGCGCCACTCGTCGCGCGGGCGCGTCATCAGCACCTGCAGGAGGAGCGCAGAACGGGGAGGAGGGCGGAAGAGTTAGGGGATGGGAAGCTGGGGCGGTCAGGGGCACAGGAGCAACGTAAAGATGGAGGGGGCTGCTCCAGGCATGGGATAGTCCAGGCAGCACACAGGCGTGAAGTGCAGGGTCTGGCAGCCAGCTGCCTTAGCTCACCTCCCTTTCATCCACCTTTCCACAACCCCATGACAGCGGCTCGTGTCCTTGAGTATTCTGCTACCTTTCTCCCAAGCTCGCACAGCGCACCTGCTTAGTGATGAAGCGCTCGATGCAAGACAGCAGGCCCTCCTCATCATCACCCAGGGAGCTGGCAAACTCGGCTTGCATCTGCGCAGCACAACGAATGCGGGGTTGGGGCGGGACAGTGAGGTTGGGTGGGGGGAACCCACAGCCAGACAGAGCCCACCCATGAGACACAGCAGGCTCCAGCACATGACACAGATGACACCTAGTCCTGTGAAAGTGGGTCACAGCAGGATTACAGTAGGTGCACGCCGCTGGTGCTCGGCGTCGAGCGCCAGCATTGAGCGGTACCGCGCCAGCACGAAGCCCATTGATGCAAGCACCCGCCATGCGCAGCGCCTCCACGCACGCGCGCTCACCTGCAGGGCGCACATCTGGGCGGCGTCCTCGCGCACGACTGGGTAGTTGCCCATAAGGTAGTCATGCTGGGCCTGCGGGAAAGACCCCAAGCAGCGCAGCGGCTCGCATGGGACAGTCAGCTGCTTGAGAGGCACTGGATGGGCACTGCACAAGGCAAAGGGCGTGCTGTGGGCTACTGCGCGAGCTCACACAAAAGTACAGGCCAGGCGATGAGGCTAGTGTCAGGGAAGGACGCTGCTCAGCCAGGTGCCCCAAGCGAGTAGGCCTGGGAAGTGTGGGCAGTGGAGGCCCTGCGTTGCAGTGAGTCGCGGGCGGCTGTTAGGGGTCGTTGCCCACCCCCGTGAGAGCGGGCCCTGTGCTGCTTGCGGTGCAGACGGCGGCAGCCCCCTACCCACGCTTGCACAGTTCCCACCCTAACCCAGCAGTTGCCCCAATTGCCTGAGTTGCGCGCTGCCGCAGCGCCTGCAGGCCATAATGGGGATAAGTATGGGCCGGGCGCTCCGCCTGTGGCACAGGGGATGAAGCAGTGGGGAGCAGCAAGCAGGTACGCACCTGCACGTATGACAGGTTGACGAACTGGGGCTCGGTGATGGACTCGTCGGTCTCGCGGAACATGCGCTTCTTGAACAGCAGGCGGCTCTGCCAGCCCTCCTTGGCCATCTTGGAGTTGCGGAACTCGCACAGCACGTCCGCGATGTACCTGCAGCAGAGCGCAGGGCATAGGGCGCAGGCGTGTGTGGGCATGCTGGGCTGGCTGGGAAGGGGGGAGGACAGGTAGGCAGGTAGGGCGGCATGTGGGCCCCTTCTGCTGCACATAGGCTCCAGAGCCTGCACGCAGCGCGTGCACGCTGGCATCAAAAGTAAGCTGACATTCCTTGGCCCATGCCATGACCGCGGCATAGCGGGTGCGGTGGGCAGCATGGCTGTTACCACAGCTGTCAGAGCACAGCTGGGGCCAGCAGTGCACTCCCACGTGGCACCCATCAACACGAAGCATATGAGACAAAGCAGGCTACATGCCCCCCTCGCCCCTTCTGGCGCGCACATCATGCCACGCACTTGTTGTCGTCCAGCAGCAGGTGCTCGTCGGTGATGGGCTCATTGGTGAGCATGGAGCTCTGGGCGGCCTTGCTGAGCGGGCGGCGGCATTCGAACAACGTAAAGGTGCTGTAGTTCTGCAGCTTGATGAGGCCAGCCAGCTGCTCCACCGCCTCCAGCACGGTTGCTGCAGGCGGACACAGGCACAGCGCACATGGTTCTTGGAACCTCGTGTGTGATGGTGCGATGGTGCATAGGCGCAGCGCACGTAGTGCACAAGGCATGCATGGAGGTGACCAAGTGCACGTTTGGAGGGTGCAGCGGGCAGGCGCATGCCAGGGACATGCCTGAGCAGTGTCTGCAACACGCCTGGCAGCATGATGGCCTCTCTGGGAGCAACTGAGCATGGCGCGCGCAGGGACAAGGACCGACCCCTGCTCTGGCGCTGCTAGAGGATTGCTCCCGCATTGATGCATGCATCTCTAGACCATGGGTCTGAGCCGAGACAAGCTTGTGCCAGCTAAAAACACAGCTGGTTCAGGCAAATCTGGATTGCCAGCAAAAAGCACCCCCACCTGTGACATCATAGGACAGCTCCTCAAATGTCTCATCCAGGAAGAACACAATGGTGTTCAGGCGGCGGTCCATGAACATGGCCTCAATCTCCTCTGTGGAGGGCAACTGCACATGGGAGCAAGGAGGCCAGCCCAAAACGCACACGTCATCCCTGTGCTGGGGGAAAATCTCCCTCAGCTGGAATGCATTGACTGGTTGGTAAGGCTGCCAGACAGACACATGGCTGCACTTCTACAGTGCGAATGCATGCTCTGGTAACAACAGCTCACAAGCCATGCTTTATGACGCGTGGAAAAGCCCGAACCCAGATCTTCCTTTGCTGGCACTTGATACTTAAAACAGCTGCCAGCAAAGCAAGCACAACTGGCACATACCGTGCGACGTGGCCCGGCTTTTGCAGAGCGCTTGAGGGCACTCCAGGTCTTGCTAGCCAAGGTGCGCACAGGTTGTGCCTCATTGTCATCATGCGCCACACCATGGATATACTCAGACACCAGGCCAACAAAATCCTGCACAAAGGGGTGCAGGATTGAAAGTATCGGCTCAGCCCTTATCAAACACATCTATACGTATGCACATCCTGCACGCTAAGGCATACTAAGGAACATCTGGCATGCATTTGATTTGTGAGATTTATCGCGCTCTCATTTGAGCACGTGGTGAGAAGTGTGAGTAAAAAGTGCTCGCACATTGAGTGTGTGTGTGTGTGTGTGTGTGTGTGTGTGTGTGTGTGTGAGAGC
>LFCJ01004297.1_pt1 | contig 10440 bp, 14 predicted proteins | sample 643141 | NCBI WGS metagenome assembly LFCJ01 (sample SAMN03766243, study PRJNA286221) | soda lake metagenome | biome: soda lake; feature: Kulunda steppe; material: water; isolation source: sample B1-Br-g2 brine of Lake Bitter-1 | place: Russia: Kulunda steppe | collected 2010-07 | reverse complement strand
GTGGAAAATAATTTCGGTATATTAAACCACTTTTCGGTATATTAAACCACTTTTCGGTATTTTCCGGCCTAATGCGAATGATCAAAGGGAAAAAGTTCTCCGAAAAGGCTTTTAAAAAGGGAAAAAAATCCTAATGCGAATTCGCCCATTATATCTATATTATAATCTTATTCCAGAATTTGACTGTGCTCACAATTGAAGGAAAATGTCTTTCCCTAAAATCCTGCGCGTGCACGCAGCAAATGAGCACTTGTTATGCAAGAAGCGTCTGTGTTCATGTAGCTGTGCAGCATGTGCAGCAAAGTGAGCTCCTCTCTCATGAGATATTGATCAACTCATCCTCAAGAAACTTATTGCTTGCTAGCAAGTCTACCGCATGACCCTGAATTGAAGTTGAAACTGAAAAGCTTATTGAACAAGTTCGTCGATCAATGGACAGAGTTAGCACAATTCACCTAATCCATGTCGCGCATATTTTAGCATGTTTCTGATTTATCTCGTTTAAGCAGCATTCCCTTAACTCCACCAAATAAGAGCAAGCTTGCTCAAACATATTTGAGCATTAAGTACACGCTGCGTGTAATGCGCAGCCGATTGAGCGCCGGCGCCTGGGCACCTTCATGAAAGCAATCATCATTGCAATGATGATTGCATGCTCGAGATCTGGCCTTTAATTCAAGAAGCCTGAACCAGCAGGGGGCTCCCAATTCAAGCAGCAATCCTGCTGTTTGTTGCATGGACAGCTAGATTGCAGACAGCACGTACATTCAACTGAGCTAGATCTTGTTTGCACTAATAATGATATTCTGCTCGTGTTCATAGCATTTGGTGCTGTTTTTTGGTTGGCAGTTGCCCAGTGACTCTTCCATGGATCTTGATGGATACTTGATGTTTTCTGGGCTTTCCCAATAAAACATTCGAGTGTTTCTATCGAGGAATATGAGCTTTTTATTCTTTCCCAATATATATTGCAATATCACAAGCTTCTGCTCTGTATGTCAAATGCAGAATGTGCAATGGCTACCTTAATTGTGGAGGCTGGGTGGTGGGAAGCTTGCAAGGCAAGCGGTAGCTCTCTTATAGTAATGTTTTACCATTCATGAGCTGATCAGAGCTGCGCACACGTTGCTTGTGTGCACTGCCTGAATACAGGCGTAAATGTTCAAACTTTGAGCCTAAACCAGGTTTTTGTTGACACCTTGTGCATCTAGGCTATGAAAGGTTTATGCCCAAGTCAGGTCCATCCATGGAGAATGATGACCATCACGCTGTCTCGCAGTGAGCCTCAAGGCATCCTCCCTGGTCGCTCTCGTATGTGCCAGGGGCTGATCAAGTGCTTCAACAAGCCCGTTAATGATTTCTAAATTGATTCATCCAGGGGGAATCTCATCCCTGGGCAGCCAAGAGAGGCTTTGTGCCTCTTGAGTTTCCTGATGGGTGGCCTCGTTGGGATGTACCTTTCACCTACCAGCTAACCACCCACTTAAATTCCTTAAATTAGAAGAATGACTCCGGTTCCGCCACCGGCCGGTCCGCGGCTGGTGTTCCAGGGCAGAGTCCCGTACGAGCCCGAGCCAGGAAAGGACGATTGGGGCTTGACTCCCGCGCAGCAGGTCAGGCAGGGCTCCTGGTCTTGCCTCAGATGGCATTGTTTAGATGGTTAAGCATGTTCTAAATTCGGCAGCAAGAGTTTCCCAACCTGCGCGCAACCTGCGCCTCTTTCTGCACACAGGAGACGTACGTGGAGCAATTCCGCCGGATTTTAGAGAGCAAGAATGTGTGGAGACAAGACCATGGTGCGGTGGGCCTTGGTTATGCGATACGGGATATCTCAGGCTCCATAACTTCTCACCCAGGTTGGAAGTTAGCTTCCTGCAGGCTAGCTCACCCTCTCTCCCTGGGGCTGCTGCTGCTGCTTATGCTGCTGCTGGCACCCCAGACTTCTATCTGCTACGCAGATTTTTGCGAGCCCGCAGCTACGACATGGAGAAGGCCACAGCCATGTGGATGAACAATGTGGATTTCAAGAAGGAGTTCAATGTGGACACTATCCTGGAGGACTTTGTATTTGAAGAGCGCTCTCCATTTTTGGAGGCTTATCCCCAGGGGTACCACAAGTGTGATAAGCTGGTGAGTGCATGAGTGCAGGTGGCACACATGGCGCTCTGATGTAGAGGATGGCTCAGGCTCGCAGCTCCAGGAAGCTGCATGCCCATGCCCATAAATGCTCATAAGTTTGCATGTTGCCGTTGCTGTTGCTGTCCTTGTTGTCGTTTAAATTGGGAAAAAGATTATGCATGCTGCATCAATGTCAAGCATGGCACGTGCCCTAATTTTGTGTGTGTATGTGGTGCTTGTTGGACATGCAATGGCTATGCTCGACAGAAAGATGAGCATCATTAAGGTTTTGAAGTTATTTGCTCTCGCTGCCCAATGTGCATGATGCAAAGCGATTGTTGAGGGCATGCACAGTCTGCGAATGAGCGCCTCCTCTTTAATGCTTGCATATGTTTACGTGAGTGTCTAGGTGAATTGGTGCAGCCATAAACGGGACTCAAGTGCAGACTTGCAAACACATGTGTGTGGGCATGGCGGTCGCAGGGCCGTCCAGTATACATCCAGCTTCTAGGCAAGGTGAATGTGGAGGCCATGAAGAAAGTGACCAACGAGCAGCGCATGCTCAAGTTCCACATCCAGGAGTACGAGCGGTGCGGCAAGGTCATCCTTCCTGTCTGCTCAAAGCTGGCGGGAAGGAACATCGACCAGACATTTGGCATCATGGACGTCAAAGGTGCGCCGGGGGCGAAAATAAGCTCATGCAGCCCATAGAAAAATACAGGGGCTAAGCACTCACACACTGTCTTGGCTATTTGTTTGTCCGAGGTAGGCTAGTGCCGGAGTAGGCTTGCAGTGTGCATGGGTGAGTGGGGGCTCAGACATGTTTTGCTAAAAGCAGAGCCGACGTCTGAATGCTATGCCGCCGTCTGGCATAGCATCAGCTCTAGTCGTGGCGCGCGAGCTTTGACCATGACAGCGTAGGCTAAACTTATCAGCTTTGACCATGGCAGCATAGGCAACACTTATCAGCTTTGACCATTACAGCGCAGGCTACACTGATCAGCTTGGACCATGGCAGCATAGGCTACACTGATCAGCTTGGACCATGACCGCGTAGGCTACACTGATCAGCTTTGACCATTACAGCGCAGGCTACACTTATCAGCTTGGACCATGGCAGCACAGGCTACACTGATCAGCTTGGACCATGGCGGCATGGCCCACACATGTCAACTTGAACTGTGGCGGCATGGGCTGCAGATAGCAGTCAGATCAGGAGGCGCGGTTCTCTGGGGGCCGGCCCATATTCAATCAGTCATCGTGTACCATAGGTCATTGCATGGGATCCAAAGCACTGACCGTGCCCAGATGGCATGGCCCTCTCAAGCATCCATCTCTGTTTGCAAAACCAACCAGCTCATGGGTCATGCTGTAAGGCTGACCATTTCTATTTATGCAGACGCTCTGCACACAGGCCGGCTGCTGGCCGGTGTATGGAGCTTGCTCCGCAGCAATCGCCTCCGCCTGAGTGGCTGTGTGTTTTCCTGGCTGGGCAAGGTAGCCCCTACACCTGCTGCGGGGGGGGTTGACTGAAGGAGTGCCCAAGCCCTGTCCGCGTAATCAACTGTAGTATTTAAGCAGTAGACTGAAGGGGTGCCCTAGCCTTGTCCGCATAAACGATAACAGCATGATTCAAGTGGAATCCCCTGCAGAACCCTGTGGAGCTCACGCCAGCTGCAGTCAGCATGCCTTGGGCATCGCTCAAACAGTGAGGGCCCAGTTTCATGCGCACTGGGTACTGCACATGTGTGTACGCCGCAGGTGTTGGGCTCTCCCACTTCACGGGGGAGGTCAAGCGCCTGCTGGGGGTGATCACAAAGTACGACCAGGACAACTACCCGGAGATGCTGGGCCACATCTGCATCATCAACGCGCCCTGGGTGTTCCGCACCATCTGGCCCGTGGTCAAGGCTCTGCTAGACCCGCGCACGCAGCAGAAGATTGAGGTGAGGGATGGGGTGTCAGCATCATACCATAGGCAGTGGCAGCGCTAGCTCCATGCTCCCGCGCATCTGCACGGACAATTTGATCTGTACACTCCCATCAGCCTCAGTCAAGAGCTCAAGCAGCATCTTCGTGCATGACTGCCGCCCGCGCAGATCCTTGACTCTAACTACCTGCCGGCTGTGCTGAAGTGGGTGGACAAAGACTCCCTGCCCATGTGGTTGGGGGGCAACAGCGAAGGCACACTCATAGGTGCGTAAGCTTGCCCATCCCATGCAGAGCAGGCAGGCTGGCATGCACAAGTTTGGTCCGCTCCAGGGGCTTGCTGGCTGCTGCAAGCTTTGGAGCAGGGATGGAGGGTTTTCGCGTTTTTATCACTGACATATTCAATTTTCATCAAATCATTCACCGCACTTCATAACATCATGTGTCACTTCGCGAATTGAAGAGGCGAATTGAATGGGCCCTGTTATGCAACTATTTTGCTCCGTTAAGGATTTGCGAGTGGCCCCGAGACAAAAACCTAGACTAAGATGTTGCGATTTAAATCAAACATACATTAAATCATTTAATGTATGTTTGCCGGGGGCAATCAGGGGGTATTAGGGGCGAGGGGAAGTTGCCGTCAGTCAGTGCCTCCCCCTTACCCCTCTCCTCATGAAAACGTACTTGTAAATGTCCGTCTAAACCAATCCATGTATTTTGTATTCCATTGTACCATTGTGCACCGAGAATTCAAGACTGACAAGTCCTTCAACCCTGCTTTGGAGGCTTTGCTGCCCTCCAGGTCTGCTTGCAGCTCGCACCTCTGACGAGGGGCACTTGTCAGCCGGCATGCTTTCAGTCCTCTGTTCCATGTTTCTGTATGGTCCCACTCCAAGGACCTGCTGGTCCTCTGTTCCATGTTCCAGTATGGTCCTGCTCCAAGGACCTGCTGGTCCTCTGTTCCATGTTTCAGTATGGTCCTGCTCCAAGGACCTGCTGGTCCAGTTTCACCTTCAGCACTGCTGGCCTGCTTGCTGCGCACAGACGACGTGGGGCCCTGGTCAGATGACAAGCTTGTGGCTTCTTTAGGCCTGGACTTGGAAGATCTTCGACTAGGGAGAGCAGAGCCTCCAGATGTGCGCGCCCATTTGAAAGCAAAAGAGCAAGAGCAACGGGAGGAGGCAGAGGTGAGTGATTTAGCGGTGCTGAAAGTGGGACGGTCAGTAGCATGGTAGCACTTGGCAGCTGTGGCTAGCATTGACCTTTGCTGTCTCATGTGCCCCCTTGAACTTGGCCAAATGAAAGAATATTTAATTGCAGCTGCTGTGCATGTCAGAGAGCACGCATCTTCTTGTGAGGAGGACTCACAGAATCCAGGACCTGGCGGCAGCTCATTTGACTGGCCATGACTGTGATGTGCAGGCGTCGCAGAGAGCATCAGTAGAGCATCAAGAAGTCGCCAACATGCCTCTGCTCCCAGCGCCCACAGACGAACCATCTGCAACCCACAGGTATGAGAGAGGCCAATTTGAGCTTGCCGTCAGCAGGGGGGGCTTGGAGTGTTGGCCCTCGAGCCAAGACATGTAACTGCTGAATGTTTCCTGTCTGCTGTTCAGCCTCGCCTACTTTGTGTGAAGAACAAAGCACAGTGCTGTCAATGTCGCTCCCTCAGCTCCTGCGGCACAACCAGCCCAGCTGCTGTAGGCACAGCCTCATGAATAGCAGCCTCGTCTGCATAGCTTGGCCAGGCACGTGTAGCCCCAAGTGCCGCAAGTTCAACCAAGACAGCAGCCCCTGGCATCAGACATGGCAGGCCTATTGCAGGGCCTCGCAGTTCTGTGCTGAAAAGTTGTGTGCTGAAAATATTGTGCTTGCTTTGCGAAGTGCCTGCCCAGGGTCCGAGCACATGGCCGTCCACTCACCCCATCCATGCTTGCACCGTCAATGTGCATGTGCGCGCCCAGGCATGACAACAAACGATCTTGCAACCACTGCAAGTATGTGTTTGTGCAAGCCATTGAAGGTCCACAAGCCTGCTGCTTGCATAGGCAAGTAGGAGCTTGCGTGCCTGGCTCGCTGCTTGATGTGGTCCACCTGTTGCACTCCCATCTTTTGCAGAGAGGCTGTCAAGAAGCCCACCACGCCCTCCCCCACCACTCCCAAGCCGCGTGCGCCAGAAGACTCGAACGGCACCGTGGAAATCGGACTCAGGTGTGGGGTGTGGCAGGAAGCACTGCGCGCTTGGTTCCATGGCTGAGGGCTGTGTGTGGCTCGCTCACGATGGCTCTGAGTGGAAATCGGACTCAGGTGTGGGGTGCGGCAGGAAGCACTGCACACTTGGTTCCATGGCTGGGGGCGGCTCCTGATGGCTCTGAGGTGCTGCGGTACACAGATGATGGGGCGCGTCACCCATGAGGGAACTGGTGTCTGGTGGGCGCGCATGGCTGGCACCCCTGTGGGCTGAGGGTGGTGCAGCTGTGAGGGCTTCAACAGTATGTGGGCTCCTCCATACAAAACAGGTTGAGCACCCCTGGGGGCTGAGGGTGGTGCAGCTGTGAAGGCTCCACAGCGCCAGGCCCGTGCCGAAGCTGGCTCCTGCTCCCTGCTTGTGTGCAGGGACCCCCGCCCAGCCCCCTCCTCCACAGGCATTCCCCGAACAGACATTGCTAAGATTGACAACCCCACATGGTAGGGATAGGGATAGGGGCAGGCGCAGGCTGGCAGGCGCGCACTGTGCGTGGCATGTGAGGGGGCCTGAGGCGCACATCCCTGGAGGGAGGGTTGTCATGTTTTGTGCCTTTTCTTGGGGAGGGGGGCAAGGGTCCTTGGGGAGGCGGCAGCCACAGTACTTGGGCAGCTCCCTGTTCTGCTTGCGCTGGGGCCATGCTAATCTTCTCTGTATCGCTTTAATTTTAGCATATATCCCGAAGGATCCCGTGCTGCTTGGCATGGTTGTTCCCCGGCAGCTTTCACAGTTGCGAGAGGAGGGAGTGGGTTCCAGGGAGGGGGGAAAGCCCCAGCAGCCTGTGAAGGATGCGTGGTGGGGGCTCCAACCTGCTGGACTGGCTTGACGGGGGGTGTGTCCAAGCATCCTGGCCCAGTGCCCTTACATTTTGTGTGCAGCCATCTTGTTTGCTTGCCACTGCTTGGCGCCGCAGGTCGAAAGCAGGGAGCTGAGGAGCCTTTGCCCCAGCGCATTGTGCGCGCGCAGCATGCTGTGCGTGCTAGCACGCACCATGCTTCATGCGCACAGGTGGCCCTGGGGCTGTGCCCTGCGCAACACCCTGCCCTGCTCAGCACTTCCTCCCCAACTTCACACCTTGCCCTGCCCCGCATGCACAGGGAAGCCAAGGACGCCCCCTCCCCGCTGCCCTCCAATGGCGTGCGTGCGCATCCCAAGCTGCCCGCCCCATCCGCCGTCTCCAAGCCACGCTCCCTCATGGAGCGCGTGGCGGCGCTGGAGAGGGCGTGCCCACAGGTGAGCCACGGGTGGCCATGCGTGGTCGTGCAACTCGGCATGTGCATGTTCTTGCGCGCGCGCGCGTGCGTGCACTTGCATGCGTTCTCCCTAGTGGATGCATGCACAGATGGCACGACACGGGCGCGTTCATGTGGCTATGGCTGCGGCTGCCGCAGATGTCTGGCCAGAGAGCGGCGGCTGGATGAGCACATGGTGTGTGTGGATGTGTGTGTGTGTCTGGGTGTGGCTGGCGTAGAGGGGGGTCATTACGAGTGGCTGCATGTGCGCTAGAGTGGGGAGGCTCCTCTATGGCGCGGCATGGATGACCTCGCCGACTGTGGGGAAGCTCCGCCCAATGGCGATGCATGAGCACTGCCCTCAAAGTAGAGCCTTGTTTGCCCACTTTGCTGTCGTGCCATCACAAAGCTTTGCCCACTCTTGTCGCCCCGCCTGGTCTGCACCGCAGATCAAAGACAAGCTCACGTCAGCGGCCGCCCAGAGCCGCCTCAACACCAGCGGCAGCACGCGCTCTGCCATCGAGGGCAGCTTGTTGTATAGGGTGGAGGTGCTGGAGGAGGCGATGGAGGTGCTGCTGGCATCCCAAGAGGTGCGAGCAAATGAGCACCGTTTGCGCCTGGCGCTTCTTTCCTGCGCACAGACTGCCTCTCGCTCCTGTTCCTGGTCCAGCCCCAGTGAGCGCCAGCTGCTTGTTTGCAAGTCTCAAGCATGCCAACCTTGGTGGACACGGCAGAGGCTTGGCGCGAGAGCCTGCACCCGCAATCATTGTGAACATGCCGACCATCATGAACAACATGCTAACACTACTGTCAACACCACTGTGAACTGTTGTGGAAGGAAGGCTTGGCATGAGAGCCTGCCTCTGCTCGGCGCAAGAGCCACATGTTACTGTTTTTACTACCGCACACTGGGGACCATCAACTTTGCGTTTGGCTGAACAACATATGGGCCGAGGCTGCCCAGCTGCGTGATGGGCAGGCAGCCCGTGGTGCCGTGACAGCTGCTAAAATAACCTTCTCTGAATGAATTTGCCCATGGGGGCTTAGGTGCTTGCTACTCTTCCCCTGGTTGGTGACCAGCGCGGATAAGACAAGCCCATCCTGAAGAGGCTTTCCATCTTTTGTTCAGCTCTTTCCCTCGCCTCAGCTGCTTTCATCCATCGTCCCTCAGCCTTGTTCTTAAGAAACCCAGTCTACCCCTCTATGTCTGGGCACCAGCAGTGTCTGTCTGTGTTTGAGCACCCCTTCTGTTTGAGCTCGCTGTGTTTGAGCACCAACAGTCTGCGTGTGGGCATGCTCGCAGGAGACCATCGCTGCTCAGAAGCGGCAGGCAGAGCAGGCTACTGCGAGGCCGCCCAAGGCCAGGGACGGGTGCTGTGTGGTGATGTGATGTGAGCGCGGTAGGCTAAGCAAAAAGGTCGGGGATGGATGGTGCTGCGTGGAAATGTGAACGTGGTAGGCCCAGGCACTAGCTAAGGTTGGATGGTGCTGCGTGGTGTTGTGCATGCTCCTAGTTCACACTAGGAGTTCATACTAGGCTGTTCCTAGTGTGAAGCACGCAAGTTCTGAGATGTGCGTGTGCGCTGCGTATCAGAGGGCCCTCTTGCTGAGGTTGTGATGAGCCTGGAAGTTTGGTGTTGAGCTCTCCTTGCGGCTGAGGGTGAGTGCCTGGCGGGGCAGCATGCTGCAGAGTGTGTGCTCGGCCAAGCACGAGCACACCTGAACACAGACTGTCCCGCGTCCTGTGCAACTTGCCTCCTCAAGTGCTCCGGTATGTGTATGTCTTTCAGCATGTGTATGTCCTTGTACAAAAGGTTAGCTCCGTCCATCGCCTCGGCCATGCTGCACGCGCTCATCTTCTCTTGTCTGGTTTTTTTGGTGGTGCAGTTGTTCTGCGGCCTTTGTCGGACTTGTGCTGGCTGAGCCTTTGCAAGCGCAGTAGCTGGGGCAATTGAAGACCCAGACCATGCAGGCATATGGGCGAGGCTGGCTGTCAATGCAAGTTCAATGCAAGGCAAGCTGTCAATGGAACGCAAGGCAAGGCTGTCAATGCAAGTCCGGATCCTTGGGATGATTGCGCGCAAAAAGGAACTTGGGACGTGCGATCATGCCATTAAGGATATGGTCTTTTAAGAAAGCCGCACATGAGCCCATTCCCATTTTCATTCAAAGCAGCTGTTCTTAAATTCCTCATCTTCCATCCTTATAGCCTGACTAGGTGCTCGGCTGTTGTCTTCCTGCCAGTCCCTCTTCACCGCCAATGCTCTATAGCTAACGAAGTATATGGATGCCAGTTTTCATTTCTTGCATGGAGGTGCTTTGTAGGGTGACCAACTTATTTATTGTCTTTGGATGTATAGCGGCTGTGAATAGGCTGGAGTGACTATGAAAAGTGTGTGCCAGGAGAAATTAAATAAATCAATTAATGATATTAAGTAAACGCAGTGAGATGTTGAGGAGTTCAAGCTCATTATTTGATGGCTGTCAGGGCAGTAAAATGGTTTCTTGCATAGCCTCTTTGTTTGTTTAATTTGCTGGAACTCAATCTCATGTGAATTATGGCCATTGTTGGCTCGCTTGTTGTATGAAACAACAGCCAGGAATACAGATATCATCTATGTACAATTAAGTACAATCCCGAGGTGAAGATGCACTTGAAGCTTCTACTGTGTCGGACAGAACCTGCCATCGCTTTCTGACAGAAAGTTGCAGTCCAAAGATTCTTGGTTGATTCAGGCTTGGATTGATTTGTTCAGTTGTCACGTGGTTTCAAGCGGTTTGAGTGGATTCAAGTTTACAAGTTTAAATTTGACCTTCAGCCAGGTAGTTTGACTGATCAGGTTGCTGGTGAACACCAGCCATCATATAAACATCCATAAGCTTTGAAATAAAACGATAGGAATCATTAGTTTGTTT
>LFCJ01004296.1_pt1 | contig 10441 bp, 2 predicted proteins | sample 643141 | NCBI WGS metagenome assembly LFCJ01 (sample SAMN03766243, study PRJNA286221) | soda lake metagenome | biome: soda lake; feature: Kulunda steppe; material: water; isolation source: sample B1-Br-g2 brine of Lake Bitter-1 | place: Russia: Kulunda steppe | collected 2010-07 | reverse complement strand
CGGCTCGGGGAAAAGTCACTTCATGAAAATCCTCGGCCACGTTCTAGAGAACCGTGAGTTCGCGGATACGCACGCGGCTGAAATGTTCCGGGATCGAATCGACGGCAACGAGATGCTTGATGGAGCAGTCTCTTCCGTCAACACGAAGTTCGATTCCGAGGTGCTGATGTTCCAAATCGGCGCGAAAGCCGACGCGTCCGGAAGCGAATCCATCACCGAAATCATCCACCGCGAGTTCAATATCTCCCGCGGCTACGCCTCAATGCCCTGGGTCGCCCAGATGGAACAGGAGCTCGAATCGCGTGGCGTGTACGACGAGTTCGTCGACGCCATTGAGTCGAACACCGGAAAGGACTGGACGGAAGCCCGCAAGGACGCCATGTTCGTCCGGTCAGACATGGAGACTGCGTTGGTCGAAGCAACCGTCGAGTTTGACGATGAAGAGGACGCGGCCCGCGCTATCGACGATGTTCAGGAAAACGTCCTAATCAATCCTTCCACGCTTGCAGAAGACATCGTCAACTACGTTGAACAACGGGAGGTGGAGACTGGAGACAACTGCCGATACTTCGTCTTCATCGACGAGATCTCCCAGTTTATCGGCGACGATGGACAACTCCTCTTAGAGCTTCAGAGCATTGTCGAGGAATTCGGTCAGAAAGGCAAAGGGAAGGTCTTCCTCGGAGTCACCTCCCAAGAGCAACTACAGCAACTCATTCCTGGCGTCCTTGAGAAAGAAGCCGAAGAATCGAAAGTCATCGACCGATTCCCCCATCGGTTTGACCTGACCTCCGAGAATCTCGATAAGGTCGTCCGTGATCGTGTCCTCAGCAAGAAAGGCGAGTTCAGAGGAACTCTCGGCAACCTGTATGATCAACACGACGGAATCCTTTCAGCCAGGTACAAGCTCGATTCCAGTCAGAGCCTGAAACCAATCACTCAGGAGAACTTCATCGACTGCTACCCATTCCTTCCCTATCAGCTCGACATTCTTCCGGAAATGTTCAAAGCTCTCGGCAAGGGCTCGGACGACCAGCTAGCAGGGAGTGAACGGACACTCATTGACGTTACGCAAAGCGTCCTAAAGGACGATGATCATCTGTACAACAAGGATCTCGGTGCTCTCGTCACGCTGGACATGATCTTCGACGAGATCAGCAACGACATCCCTAACAGCGACGTCAAGTCGATCCGTGAGGCACGACCGAAAGACGCCGATCCAACAATCGCACGACGCGTCCTCAAATCGCTGTACCTCCTTCAGCAACTCGCCTGGATCCCAAACACGGCAGACAACATTGCAACGTCTCTCCAAACAGAACTCGGCCCTACACAGCAACTAAAGGGCGATGTCGAAGACACACTTGATGCCCTCGTCGATGCTGGCATCGTTGGCCGGAGCGAAGAAGGATATCGATTCCTTCGGGAGACTGAGCGCGAGCTCGAAAACGAGATCAAGTCGATCGAGCCAGGTCCAGGAGACATCCGTCGACTATCAAAAAGACGTTTCCTAAACGATCTTCTTGACGAGACATCGCGTGTTAACTACGAGGGGAAAACCTTCCAGCTGAACCTGAGTGTTGACGGTGAAGAGATCTCATCGAAGGGGCATATAAGTCTCAAGACTTACTCGCCGATCTACCAGCGATACGAAGATGTTGATCCAGATGGATTGAAAACACAGAGTTTCAGTGAGGACGGGACACTGTACTGGATCGCTGATGACGAGAAGCAAAACGATATCTACGAAAAACTGAAATCAATTCTTCAAATCCGTACCGTTGTCAAGGAAAAACGTAGCGACGAACTCAGCCAAGAGGAACAGGAAGCCCTCGGCCAGAAACAGGAAGACCTCCAGCGCCTCCGCAACGAGGTCGAACGCGAGTTCAAGCGAAGCTTCCAACGCGGTACCCTAATCTACAACGGCGACGCGCAGGAGTTTGACGCGACGAACACTTCACTATCATCGCTCGTGTCCCGAAAGGCAGACAACGCCATCCCGAAGGTCTTCACCAGCTTCAAGCACGGCTCAGCGTCCGTCAGAGACCGACATATCGAGCAAATATTCGGTGACCTCAAAGGCTCGTCAAATCCATCGGTCTTTTCCGAACTTGGCGTCGTTCAGGACGGCGAACTCATAGCAGAGGCTCGCATCGCTGCCGAAGTCGAAGACGAAATCCAGCGCCGCGAAAAAGCTGGTGAATCTCGCTCCGGAAACGACCTGATCGATCACTTTGGCGAACCGCCGTACGGGTGGAGCCGAGAGGTCGTCAGACTCGCTGCAGCCGTGCTCTTCCGAAATGGATCGATTATCCCGACCTACAAGGAGCGAACCTACGGAACGTACACGGAAGACGGGGCACAGGAGTTGTTCACACAGGTTACGAAGTTCAAGTCCACCTCGTTCGACGAGCGCGAAACCGTCGATGTCGACACGCGTACCGATGCCAAGCAACTGCTCGACCGTCTGTTCGACTGCAAAGTCAAATCGACGGACCAAGCAGTCGATAAGGGGATTCGAGAGGAAGCAAACCAGTGGGTCTCGACCACCAGCACACTCCTCTCCCAGCTCAGGCGGGTAGACTTCCCCCTTACTGACGATGTCGAGCAGTTCCAAACTCGGTTGCAGAACCTGCTGCAACAACCCACATCTGCCAAGCGCATCAAGAAGTTCGTCGAGTTCGAGGACGAACTCGAAGGCCTCACTAAGACTGCGAAAGACGTCGCCGGGTTCTGCGGCGAGACCGGTGGCGAGAACCGTCTGAAAGAGTACGAAACGATACAGCGATTCATCACGACCGAATGGGAATCGCTCATCGACGAAGCGGACAACCACCCCGGACTCGTCGATGTTAGCGACGATGCCCGCGCCGCCGCCGATCGCGTCAAGAACACGCTGAACACAGAGGGCGTCATCAGCCAGTGGAACAACGTCAAGACGGACTACCGAACGGCAGCGGAGGCCTTCACCACAACGTACGAAAGCCTGTACGAGAAGCGCTACGAAACGTACAGCGACTCCATCGACTCAGTCAAATCGTACGCTGGCTCCGAAATCGACGAAAGCGATCTGCATTCGGCACTATCGGATCTGACGGAACGGCAGGGCGACGGATCAGTCGATCTGGATATCTCAAACGAGGACCACATCAATCCGGACCCCTCGCTCACCCGTCTTATCGAACACATCCAGACCGTCGACTCATACGAGAACGGCGCAAAAACCGAAATCGACGAGCTGGACGATGACGACGACGATGGAACGGTCCGCGAGAGCGTAGATATCGACGACATCTTCGGAAACGTTGTCGTGACCGGCCCTGACGACATCGAGGCACCGATCAACGAGCTACGAGGGGAAATCGAGGGACTCCTCGACCAAGATGGCGACGTAGAGATTCGATTCCGGTAACGCACAAGCGAAAAACAGGAGTCAGTATTTTTTCGGGAAGATCCTCAACCGGATCGATCAAGTACGGGGACAGGGCTTTCTCCCACAATTATAAGACACGCCAACTGCTTGTCGTTGGTATGTCATCGCGGGTGGGAACCACGACACAGCGCGCCGCCAGCCCACCCGTTTCGCGGCGGCACGCGACCCTTTACTATCCATGTCCACCGCACACGGTCAACCCGGACTCTCATCGGACCAGCGCTCGACCATTCGAAGCACTATCCTCAGTACACGACGCACCCTCGAAGACGAGATTCGACGACAACTCGAAAAGTACGGCATCCACGAGAACAAGCGCCTCCCGCTCGAAGACCTGACGCATCTCTCCGCAGAAGAATGTCATACTCGGCGAACGCTAGATGCAGCGATCGAACGAGAACTCGAATCCACGGAAGGCGACCTACAACGGTCGATCACCAACTACGTCCGCGAAGCGACGAAGACCTACCTCAACCGGTTCGTCGCGCTGAAAACCATCGAGGTCCGCGGCCTCGTCGAGGAAACCATCACCGAGCGCCCAGAGTACGGCAACCGGTCGTACATGCACCACACTGTTGCCGAGATCGCTGGCGAACTAACCAACGCACCCGACGATGGCTTCGGGGCTGCACTCGACCTCGCATACCAAGAGATCGGTGCTGAGATTCGGATGATCTTCGAAGAATCCGAACACACCGCCATCGACCTCGACGCGCAAATCCGCGAGGAAATTCTCGACGAACTGGATGCAATCGACGACAAGGCCTGGGAAAGCGACGAAGCACTGGGCTGGGTGTATCAGTACTTCGGTGAAGAAGAACGCGAAGACATCGACGAACGCGTAGACGAAGAAAACTACAAGATCGCTGGGACGGACATCGCCACGAAGACCCAACTGTTCACTCCACGGTATATCGTCGAGTGGATGGTCGATAACTCGTTGGGGCGGCTATGGCTCGAAATGCAGGGCGAGCGAACTAACATCGCCGACGAGGACAACTGCTTCTACCTTGCTCCTCTCGAAGAGTCGCTGATTGACCGTGAAACGAAATCGGTCGAGGAGATTAAGGTGCTTGACCCTGCGTGCGGGAGCGGACATATGCTGTTCTACGCATTCGAGGTCCTCTACCAGATGTATCTGGAAGAGGGTGAAGTACCTGAGAGGTACATCCCGCGTGAGATCCTTCGGAACAACCTCTACGGTGTCGATATTGATTCAGGTGCTACACAGATCGCTGCACTATCACTATATCTAAAAGCTAAAGACCAATCGCCTGATGTCGAGATTCCGCAGTTGAATATCGTCTCTGCAGATGCCGTACTGATTAATGGCGAAAGAAAAGAAGAGATACTCGAACGTGCGGGCTCGGAGTTGGAGAGAGAAATCTTAGAGCAGATCTGGAATAGCTTCGGTGACATCCGCGAATTAGGTAGTCTGGTTCAGGTAGAGGACCGAATCGACGAGGTCCTAGACGAATACCGAGAAGAGTTCGAGGCGACAGGGCAAGCACAGTTCACAAGCGGTGGAGGACTAACCTCTCAATCGACCTTCGTTGCAGGAGGCGAAGAGGAATCCTGGGACGAAATCAAGTCTCGGCTAATGCAGAGCGTACAGGATCTCGCTAGTGAAGCACTCGAACACAATGACCCAATCGAGGAAATGTTTGCAGCGGAGGTGGGAAAAACAGTCGAACTACTTGATGTTCTGATGGGTGAATACGATACGGTCGTCAGCAATCCACCGTATCTCAAAAGTGGGAAAATGGGGGAGACGCTGAAGAGCTATGTCAGAGATAATTACACTGGCAAATATGATGTTTATGGTGCCTTCATAGAGCGTTGTCTAATTTTTTCAACGGACAACGGGCACGTCAGCATGGTCACTCCGGAAAATTTCATGTTCCTCTACTACTTCAGGGGGCTCCGAAAGAAGCTAATTAATGAAAGTTATTTCGTTGAGGCAGCTCACTTATCGGGCCATTCATTTTCGATGAAAGATCGGCCATTTACTATACCGTTTGTACTCCGAGGGGGTTCTCCAAGCAATGGTCAGTACTCACGATTTTATCGTATGACACATGAACAAGAGCAGTATAATTCTCACGAAAAGAAAATAACTGGCCTCGACCAAATTGCTCGCAGGCTTCGTTCTGGGAAGTCTCATGATGATGTGTATACTTTCTCCCAATCGCGGATTGATGATATTGGAAGACGGCCCTTCCTTTATTGGTTTGGTGAAGAAGTACTCAGTTTATTCTCGGAATTTAACCGAATTGAAGACGTTGCAGAAGTGAAGCAGGGGCTAGAGACCGGCAACAACGATCGGTTTGTTAGAAAATGGTGGGAAGTCCCAGAGGGAGATTTAGATGAAGGTTATGTCAAATACCAAAAAAGTGGGAATGACTTCGAGTATTATGATTTAGTTGAGGATTATGTTCGGTGGGGGAAGTCTGGGGAGGAACTCCGAGATGCAAATGCAAACATCCGGAATGAAGAGTATTATGATAAAGAAGGAGTTTCATATAGAGCATTTGGGAATTATGTTGTCGGTCGAATGAAGTATAAAGACACCATCCATTCTAATAAATCTCATGCAATATTCTCCGAGGAACTTTCGGATGAGCTATTACTTGCCAACCTCAATTCGACCATCCACAGATTCATTGCAAATGGTCTCAATCCTGGCATTAGCATCGAGGTTGGTGATGGCAAAAGATTCCCAGTGAGAACAGATTACGAATATGAGTCTGAGCTGACGGAGTTAGTTTCTATTGGCATTCAAGAAGGAAAGAAGATATCTCAGTTGGAGGAGACTAGCGCAGATTTCGATGGTAGCGAACTTGCAAAGCTTCTTAAATCAAGTGCAATAGACCTCCGATATGCTGAGGAGGGTGCCCAAGCTCGCATCCTCTCTGTTCACAGCATTTCCGACACCCTCCTCTTCGATGAATATGAGATCTCCCCTCAGACGCAAGAGCAGATGTACGCTAACCTCCCAAAGAATACCTCTGAATATCCTGTGGACCGCAATATCCATGTTGAGTATCCAGATTTCCTGAACCAGTATCTGGATGTAGCTGACCTAGACGACGAACGGATTGATTCAGCGGTTGAGACTCTCCGGTCATTGGACGGGGTAACGCTCCGGGAAGCAGCAGAAGAAACTGAGCTCTCCCCGTTGACCGTGGCTCAACTTCGGTATGAGCACGACCTCTATACTGATGATGAGCAGACGAAGGCCGCAGGTCGGGTGGTTTCACTAATTGTGGGAACGCTGTTTGGCCGCTGGGATTCTAATAGCGAGATCCCCACTCTCGACGACGAGATACTTGCTTTCGACCACTCGAATACCTCCGTCACAAACTTGTTTTCAGAAGCTCTCGACGAACTGTTTCAGGATACAGAGCGGGCACAGCGTTCATTTGAATCTGCTCTGGGTGATCACCCGATTAATTGGCTCCGGGAGAACTTCTTCCGGTACCACCACGTGGACGAGTACAAACCGCGAGGTGAGCGGAGTCCCATCTACTGGCAACTCGAAAGTCCCAACGGCGGATTTAGTTGCTTCATCTACTACCACGAGATAGACGAGAACACGCTTCCTAAACTCCGTGGCCAGTATCTCGATCCCCGTATTGGGGAACTCGAAAACGAACTGGAAACACTCAACGCTCAAACCAGCGGTGAGAACCCAGACAAGGAGCTTCTCAACAGGAAAGAGGAGGTCCAGAACGACCTCGAAGACATCAGGGAGTTCCGTGAGACCATCGACGAAATGATCGACGATGGCGTCACTGTCGATGTCGAGAAGGGTATCTGGGAGAACATCAAGGAGTGGGATCAGTACGAAGTCCTCGAAACAGGACTTCCGAAATTAAAATCGAGCTATTCGAGGTAATCATCTATGGGAGATCTTGCGGACAGCATTATCACGGAACTCCGACAGAAGTTCGACCGACACCCGGTCTGGGTATGGTACGACGCCCAAGAGAAGTATAAGGGCGTTCTCGACGAGGTCGAAGCGGCGCTCAACGACGTCACGCTTGCACGGTACGACGGCAGCTACTTCGAGCTAAAACGCCGGCTCCACGAGGAGGACCCAGATTACGAGAAGAACTGGTTGTTCTACATCCCCGAGTCCCGGAACGACGCCGAGTGGTTCCGCGATGTCCATGCGCTCGGACGACAGTACCGCGTCGGCCAGGACATCGATGACACTCCTGTGACGCAGTTCCTCGTCGAACACGACGAAGAGATCCCCGATGCATACGAGGACTGGGGGCAGAACCGCGAAGTTCAGCGCCTAGCGTTCTTTTGTGTCCTCTTCAATACGCCAGGCCCGGCAACTGACCACTGGGTTCGATCCTACCTCACCGCTCCAGAAGAGTATCGTGACAAGATCGAGGACAACGCGATGGCCGACGCCTGGGATGCACAGCTCCGTGAGGACTACGGCATAGATGCCGGACTCGACCCGAAGGAGCTAGCAACCCAACTTCTCTTCGGCGAAGTTGCAAGCCGAGCCCCGACATCGCGGTACGACGAACTTGCCGCGGATGACACCCGTGCTGCGGCAGCATTCTGCGACGAGTGGCAGCAATACGCCCCTGCTGAATTCACACGCTACGCACAGCAGATCGAGACGGACTACGATCTGGCGGAGGCAGTAATCGACTCTGAACGGATTCACTGGGACGCCACAGCGTTCAAGGGCATCGACATGGTCCTCATTCGGCTCGTGATGGAACGTCTCGCCGAAGAGACGTACACCGACCTCCCCGAGATCGCAGCAGACCTCGAACAAACTGCCACGCAACGGCAGGACAGCTTCTGGAGCAACGAGGACCTCGTCGATTGGTCGGTTCCCGTTCAGGCAGTTAAAACGCTACAGCTGGTCGGAACCGTTGATGCGGATGAGGCGAAAACCCTCACCGCAGACGAACTCGCCCAGAAATACACGAATGAGGACGGCTGGTGGAAAGTTGACACAGCCTATCGAAAATACATCAACGCAACGCGGGAGGCTACGTTCCCCTATCCAAAGGAAACCACGGTGAAACAGCGGGTCACCAAACACTACATGTCCTTCCTCCAGAACGTGAACCGCCCGCTTGCTAACATTCTGAGCGATGATCCGACACTCGGAACACCACAGACATCGTTCTACGAAGAGTTCGCTGATCTTGAGGACGGTACGGCGGTCATCATCTGTGACGGGCTTCGGTACGAACTCGCCGAAGCAATCAAAGAAAACCTCGGGCTGCGAACCGACTTCGAGCAGAACCTAAGTGCAGTCAGTGCAGCACTCCCATCGATTACTGAAGTCGGAATGGCCGCACACCTCCCCGGGGATCTCGGACTTTCACTCGAAGACGACGACCTCGTAGTGACCAGTGGCAATGAGGAAATGAGCGGCAAAGCCGACCGCGTCGAACGGCTCAGTGCTGCTGGCTTTGAAGTCGTCGACATGAACGAGGTGAGCGACATCTCACTGGAAGAGCTACAAGACTCCGATCCTGTCCCCCGAATCGTCTACTCGGGGACGATAGACAAACTCGGCGAGAGTCTCGACGACGACGCTGCGTTCAGTCAGGTCGCCTCACACATTGACGACGTAGAACGAACGGTTCAGCGTCTAAAACAGGCTGGTTACACACGATTCGTGATCACGAGCGACCACGGCTTCCTCTACACGAACCGATTGACCGATGATCTCAAAGTTGAGTCACCAGACTTGGCACCTGTAGTGAAACGCCGGTTCGCCGCTGCCGATCGTGATACACCACTCGTGGACACGGACGAATTTATCGAGATCGACCACGAGGCACTGTCCGACCTCGGCATCACTGCACCCGATCTCAAACTGCTATTCCCACGAAGCGTCGCGTGTTTCAAAACACACGGAAACATGCGATACTTCCACGGTGGGATTTCTCTTCAGGAGCTACTCGTCCCATGTCTTACCGTCAGAACAGGCGAAATCGAAGAAAGCGCATCGATAAGTTACGACGTTTCGATTCCCGATCCGATCACCAATTCGATCATCTCCGTCGATATCGAGGCCAAAAGCGGGCAAGTTGCGTTCGATAGAGCACCTACCCTCGAAGTCCGTGCGAATATCGACGGCGATTCAGTCGCAGACACCGTTTCAATGGAGATCTCGCCCGGAACCAACAGCGGTCGCGTCCGTCTCAAACAGGGGGCAATCTCTGGGGAGAAGACCGTTCAGTTCGAAGTCATCGACACCGACACCCGCGAAACAATCACGAAGAAAACGGTCGAACTCGATCTGCTCTTTGGAGATGACGATATGGGGTTTGACGTCTAAACGCTGCGCCATTTCAGCAATTGTCGTCACGATAGCGGCCGGAAGTTGAGAACGTCTATCACCACCGACTTCTCTTTTTGTTCGACCGATACCAATATGGCCCCGGCTACACTTGCCACTATATAATGACAACTGAGGACGTCGATCAGAAAGCCCTCGACGTCTTTCCCGGACGCGTCGTCCGGAAGGATCTCGTTCAGGATATCAAGTCTGGCGTAAACGTCCCAACATACGTTCTTGAGTACCTCATCGGACAATACTGTGCCACAGACGATGAGGAATCTCTTGAGGAGGGGGTCGAAAAGGTCAAACAAATTCTGTCAAAGCACTACGTTCGTCCCGACGAAGCCGAGTTCGTCAAAAGCGAAGTGCGTGAGCGGGGTCGGTACCGGGTCATCGACAAGGTAACCGTGAGACTCGACGAGCAGCAGGACGCCTACGTCGGTTCGTTCGTCAACCTCGGGTTGAACGATGTCGAGATCAACGAACACCTTGTCAGCAAACACCCAAAACTCCTAGGTGGTGGTGTCTGGGCCATCATCGATCTGGAATACCTACCAGACAACGCAAAAAGCCCCAAGAGTCTATTCGGTATCGATTCGTTCAAGCCGATCCAGGTGTCGAACCTTGACCTCGACCAACTGAAGGAACGTCGACGAGAATTCACGCGCGATGAGTGG
>LFCJ01004295.1_pt1 | contig 10442 bp, 8 predicted proteins | sample 643141 | NCBI WGS metagenome assembly LFCJ01 (sample SAMN03766243, study PRJNA286221) | soda lake metagenome | biome: soda lake; feature: Kulunda steppe; material: water; isolation source: sample B1-Br-g2 brine of Lake Bitter-1 | place: Russia: Kulunda steppe | collected 2010-07 | reverse complement strand
TGACCTCCAAGTCCAGCAGGTCAGCATCCGTCAACGCGGCTTCGAGGTCACCGATGTCGATGTCCTCCTGCTCATCCGGGTCAGCCTCCGTCCCGATGAACACGTCGGCTTTCCGAACGCCACGAACCTGCATAATCCGCGCTTTCACTTGGTCGTAAATCACCTCGTCACCAATCTCCAGACCGGGGAACTGGCGACCGTCTTCGACCTCACCGCCGATGAACTGTATCAAGTTGCTCTTCGCACGCTGAATTCCATCATCAGGAAACGTATTGGCAACACTCAACTCAGCAGAGACATGGATGTTCACACGCTCTGCACGGTCGAAATACTCGGTTTGGGTTCGTCCATCAGGATACTCCGCAGTGCCCGACTCGTCACCAAACGATTCGACGCCAGCCGCCCGCGCATCGAACACCCCCTGTGCAATAATGTCGTCGCCGTCCTCACCCGTCAACTCCGGTGCAAGCACAGCCACACGAACACCGAAATTCATCTCATCGGCGCTCCGAACTTCCTGCACACGCACCGATATGATGTCCGGGTGGTGCTGGAAAACGCTTCCCTGTACCGCACCCGGCGTGCTGACACCCGGTGCCGCTAACGAGTTCTGATACCGTAGTTTGAATTCGGCGTCAGTCTCGCGGTCACGTCCCTCGCGCCAGTTCGGGTCGCCCTCGTTTCCGGTCGGCTTCGGATTCGTCACCTCGTCAATCCCGCCTATCGGTTCATCCAGTCGGACGATAGTACCCGCCGATACGTTCGTCTCTTGTCCCAACCACTCTTCATCGACGCTGGTCTGCCACGGTGCCAACGCCTTGATTGGAACCGGGTCAGTTTCCACCTCACCCGTGAACAACGTCGCGTCTTCCGTCGTCTCGAACGGAATAAGCGGTCGCGTCTCCGTGCGCTCTGTCGTAACGACTGTGCCCTCGGGGATGTCAATGTCGCGGGTTGCAGGACCGTCTCGGCTAAAGACCACTTCGCCCTCAGCCGGTCGGAGATTCTGACGGCTGAATCCGGCCAACGCCAACTGGTTGTCCAGTTGCTCACCCTCTGCATCCTCGAAAAACGACGCATAGTAAGAGTCCTCCGCCGCGTCCCACTGCCGAGCAATCTCAATCGAAAAGGCGTCGATGAGTTGCTTGATGGGACTGTTCTGCCGAAGGCTGATGTCGTCACCCAACTCGTCTTTGACGTGCCGTTTCAGGTCCTCTTGGATAGACACGATGTCCTTTTTCTCGAACCGGCCATCGTCCCTCACGCCAAACTGGTCAGTCATTCATCCTCACCCCGAACTCAAGTATTTCCTCCTCTTCCAACACTACCGTCACGTCCACAAACCGCTCACGAGTCCCGCGCTCACACAGACTAACATCCACGTCTTTGACTGTCTTTACCCGGTCGTCTTTCCCAAGCGCAAACCGTATCTCACGCTCCAGCACTGAATCAGGCGAGGTCAGTGCATCGAACAGCCGAAGACCATGCCGGTCATCGAACACGTCCTCCCCGGCGATAGTTTTCAGCAGGATTTTCAACTCCAGTTCAGTCGTCTGGAGCGGATTCAGTATCTCAGCACGCTTCTGTGGCAACGCGATGTCGCCGTCTTCCGTCAGTCGTAGTGTTCGTCCGTACTCACTCATACGTGGTCACCTCACCCCTGCCCCGAACTGTCGATGTCGCCACCCAGTCCAAGGAACGTGTCGTTTGCTTCGCCGTCCACCGTCACCACCTCACTACCGTTAATCGTAACCAGCCCGCTCGCGTTCAACTGCCACACCGACTCGTCGTTATTGACTATCACGTCGCCGGTATTCATCACCCGAACCCTCGACTTTAGCTCGCCCTCGTCCAACGCTTCCATCAACACGTCGCCGGATTCGTCCATCTCGAACCGCGCCATTTCCTCGCCCTCGTCCATCACGACGATTTCCACCTCACCCTCGTATGGGTCAAGCCGAAAGTCGATGGACGGTTCCGGCTCAGTGACCTCCGGTGCCTCCTCGGTCCACTGGCGGTTTGGCGGTTCGTCCTTCAGATACACCCTGAACTGCCCCGGCTCATACGGCGGTGTGTCGTCCGTGTCGAAAAAGAACTGCGGCAAGAACACACAGTCCTGTAACGTATGGTGCCGTTTGACCGCTGTATCCTTCGGCCCGCGCTCTTGCTTCTTGTTATACATCGGCTCTCGCGTATGTACCAGCAACCCCTCGTCCTCTTTTTCGAGCGGGTAGATAATTCCCTCACCGTCTCGGGCAAACATCGTAGCGATGGGAACCTCGTTGATAAACACGTCTTCGTCCTCTTTCAAGAACACCTCGACCCGCTGAGTATCGTAGTCGATGTCGTTCACGATAGCGATGCTCGCGGTGAACAACCCTCGCGTCTCGTCATCGAGCAGTTGCCGAAGTGCCGATGTGATGTTGACCTCTGATGAAACCATGTTACTATCTAACACCTCAGTATGGGCGAATCTTATCGTTACCGGGACCTGTCGCGTGTGTCTCACGCACCACGTTCTCGCTGTACGGTTCAGCCTCGCCCAACTGTTGCAGTGTCCCCGATAGGAAATGGTCGCCCGTCTGGTCCGAACTCTGGTACTCATACGACACGACCTCGTAGTTGCCCGAGAACTGGTCAGTCTCGACACGCACCTGCGCTCCCTGTTTGAATCGTGGGTCGAGTGCCGCTTGGAAATCCAGCCGTTCGTCCGTCGAGTCTTCATCGTCCGACTCGGCGATGTTGGCTAACATCCCATCGTAGCTCAGTTTGGGAATCTCCTCGTCAATCCCGTTGTCCTCGATGAAGTACAGCGTCCCGCCCTGTGCAAAGTATTTCCACGTCACGCCGGTAAACTGACCCGCATAATCCACCAGTTCATCGAGCCACTTCCGTAACGACTTGCTCCGATGCACCGCGAACATTTCCAACTCCTGTGGCACCTCGTCAGCCTCGACGCCAAGCCCCACCTCAGACGCCAGTGCCGCAACGATTTCATCCGGTGTCATGTCCTTGTACGTGTCAGACACGCGGCTCGCCAACGCCGCTTCGCTGGCGTCCTCACCTTCCATCCGATACATGATGTCGTTCCCATCGTACTCGCGGCTGGTCCGTTCAACCGCACCGAATACAACCTCGTTCGACGGGCCGTCACCCCACCCTAACTCGATGCTCACCGCCGTCGTCCCGGCTTCCACGTCAGCCCACGCCTCTTCGTCCAGATTCCATACAATCAACTCGAATTCGAGCGGGTCGTCCTCCGGGTTCGCCACCGTACACTCCATGTCATACTCCGACACGTCGAACCCACCGATTTGTGCCTCGCGCTTCTGCTCCCATACGACCGGCATATCAGGCCACCCCTCGACGCTTCGCCCACTTCGGCGGGTCGTCCCACTCGGACACCGGTCGGCCCTCCGGCCCCGGAACGACGAACAGCAACACCTCGTCACCCAAATTCCGGGGTGTGATTTTGTCGATGTTGGCAGACGGCTCACCGAACACGAACTGCACCCACGGCAGATACTCGTAGGCTCGATAAATCGTCAACCGGCTTCTCGTGATAACGAAATCGTCCCGGTTCTGGTGCCGAATCTCGATTTCAAAATACTCCCCGACCCGATTCCAGTTGAACTCAATCTGAAACACCTGCTGTGGGAACGCCTGTGTCCGAAACTGGATGGTCGTTGGACGCTTCTCAGTCAGTCGGTCGCTTGGTAAGCCGATTTTATCTGCCATTGGTAGTCACCTCGTGAATCAGAACGGCGAAACCCTACTCATCATGCTCATCGCACTGGACAACAGGCCACCGCCGGAATCGTCACCATCGTCCGAATCGCCAGTGTCCTCGGGAGATTCCTCCCCGGCTTCTCGGATACGCCTTCTGTCGTCTGCCGCATCATCTGGTGGCTCGGATGCGCCAGTATCGTCACCCTCGTTCGGCATGAGTGTAGTATCGCCTCCGTTATCACCCGAACCACTCGCCGTCCCATCAGGCACCTCCAGCACCAACTCGCTCGTCTCAATCTCGGCGGTGAACACCTGCCGAATAGTGATGGTCGCCCGAACGTGACTCCGCATATCAGCATCCTCCTCGATACGCAGGTCTTGAAGGAACGCCTCGGGCATTTCCGTCGCACCAACAGACGCGCCAAACGGCTCTGTCTCGTCACGCAGGTCACGTAACGTCTCCAGTTCGTCTTCCGTCACCACCGCCTCGATAGTCACCTGAACTGGCTCGGCTTGGTTGTACGACTGAAAATCGAAATCCCGGTCTACCGCCTGCTGTGGGGCGTCCCACCCACCTTCGTCTTGGACACGGTACGCTCCCGAAAGCTCAACCGGGCCAATAGTTGCTGTCATACTCTGTTACCTCCTCGTATGTGTCGTACCAGTAAATGATTCATCGCACCGTGATAATCACGGCCAGTTCAAGCGTTGAACCCAAGCTCCTGCTTAATCCGCCGTTCGAGGTCTTTCAACGCCTCCGACGACAGTTCATCCGCCATCCGACGAATCTCGACTTGTAGGTCGTCCGTATCACGGATGTTATCGACATCGACGTTCAGTTCCATATTCACGTCAATATCGAACGTGTTGCCCTCGTCAACCGTCGTGTCACCCTCACCGCTACCAACCGGCTGGTCAGCAGTCGTACCGGCCACGGCTGGTGCCGCCGAACCCTCGCCACCGAAACCGGGGAATCGCTCACCCAACTCGTCAACCGGCACGTCCACGCTCTCAGTGAACGCCGATGCAACCGCACCACCGGACTCGGCCACGCCACCAGCGACCGTCTGTACGAGTGCCCGACCCGAATCACTCAGGTCAGCCAACGGCCCCTCGTGTGCATCGCTAAACGGCAGGTGTTCTCGAACCGTAGACAGCGAGCCGGACAGTGCCGACACGACAGCATCCTGCTCTTCGGACACACCCTCACCAAACGTGGATAGCAACGCTCGCCCGGACTCCGTAATATCCGACAACGGCCCCTGCCGAGCGTCACTGTACGGCATATAGTCGCGGGTTGACGAGGCCATATCCGACGCTGAACCAGTCACCGACGACGTTGCATCGGACATCCCCTCCGAAAAGGTCGTTGCGACACTCCGACCACTCGACGCCATATCGCCCATCGCCTCACTTCCACTCTGCATCGTGTCGCCAACCGTGCCAGCGATGTCAGACGCCGTGCTGGTCACCCGGTCACCCGCTTCGCTGATACCATCGGACAACGCCCCACCAATACTGGACCCTATCTCGCTCGCCCGGTCGGTCATACCCGAAATCGTATCGAGTGCCCCCGAAATCGCACTGATGAGTGCATCCGCCGCCCGACCAGCCGCATTGGACACGACAGACACCGCCCCACGAATTCCATCGGCCAACCGACCCATCGCATCCCTGCCGAGCGACGACAAGCTACTCACAACCGTACTCCCCGGCGGGAGAACATCGGTTATCCGACCAGCGATGTCCGATACAGCGTTGATAGGCGCTCGGGCTGCTCCCCGAACACCGTCAGCCAACACCGAAGGGATTGCCCGCCCCGCATCGGACAGTGTACTCAACGGTCCCGTGCGTGCATCGCTGAACGGAAGCCTGTCACGCACATCGGACGCTATCGAGGCCACTGCATCCACCGGAGCAGACGCCATATCCTCGATGCCGTCTGTAACCGCCGAAATCAGGGCCTCACCGGACTCGACATACTCGGATACGTCCAGTACGTCCAGTGGGAGCGGAACAACCTCGTCCAGAACGCCGATAATCCGGCTTTGCACCGCTAACATCCCATCTGCAACCGCCCCAAGCACCACCTCACCGGCCTGCAACCAGTTCGATGGGTCGAGCAAGTCACGTGGACTGCCAAAGATGTCCCGAATCGACCTGAATACCTCCTCGGCACGACTCCTAATCCCCTCAGCCGCTTCGAGCATCAAGCCAGCACCCTGTTCAAAGAACTCACCAAGTGGGTGCAGGTCAACCAGCGTTGAGAGGACCGATTCTAAGGCCGAGACAGGCGCGTCAGTCAAGTCTGTGATTCCAGAGGCTATGGCACTCGGAATCTCAGGACCGGCGTCAGTCAGCGTCGAGAGCGGTCCAGCGGCGGCGTCACTAAACGGCAACCTGTCACGGACGCTCGACGCTACATCGCTTATCGCGTCAACCGGGGCAGACGCCGCACTCGAAATACCGTCGCCCAACGCGCTCATCACGTTGCCACCGGCTTCCATCCACGTATCCAGTTCGAGGATGTCCAGTGGGAGCGGGATAACATCGTCCAGCGCAGAAATAACCGCGCTTCGACCATCAAGGAACCCCTCACCGACCGCCGTAATGACCGTCACGCCCGCCCGCAACCAGTTACGCGGGTCAATGAGGTCACGTGGACTCCCAAAGATGTCCCGAACCGCTCTCACCACGTCCTGAGCGCGACTCGAAATCCCACTGGCGGCTTCTCCAATCAACTCAGCACCCATACGGAACACGTCACCCAACGGATGCACGTCAAGCATCAGTTCGAGCGCGTGCCGAAGCATATCAGCCGGATATGAGGCCAACGACAGGATTCCCTCAGCCAGCGTCCGTGGGATAGCCAACGCCGCATCGGTCAGTCCCGACAACGGCCCTTCATCAGCATCCGACCCCGGCAAGAGACTCATTATCGACGCCGCAAGCCCCCAAATAGCCTCTACCGGTGCGTCGATGAACGCCGAAAAGCCGTCCACGATAGCACTCATCGCACCAGACGCCAGTTCGCGCCAGTTGGCCGCATCGAAAATCCCGGTGAGAACATCCCACAGCCCACCGAGGACCATCACCGCTCCGATTATCGCGCCGACTGCCAGCGTTACCGGGTTCACCAACCCGATGAACGCCGCTGTGACCACACCCAGTCCAACGGCCAGTCCACCGAGGACACGAACAACCGGGCTGACGACATCCCACACCGTTCCCATCAGACCAGCGAACGTCGATAGGTGTGGTTGCATCGCCTCGAACCCATCTTGGAGCAACGACACCGCAACACTCGCCTCATCCGCTATCGCACCGAACGGAACAATCGCGTCAATCACGGTCCATACCGCGTCTCCGGCACGGACCAGTTCACTAATAACGCCGACCAGTCCAGCCACGACCACGGCAATCGCTCCGCCGAGGACTGTCGCCACGACACGACCGACTGTCAGTAGCGGCGGGAGTAAATGTTCAGCGGCGGTGACCATCCCACCGAAGGCCGACTGAAACACCGAGGCGATGTCTTGGACGTTGGACTGCAAGCCCATGAAGTCCTGCTCCCAAAACTCCTGTAACACGCGGAACGTGCCGTACAGAACGCCGACCACAGCGACGATTATCGCTATCGGCTTCGCTAACGCGAGTAGAGAGGCACCGACCGCTGGTATCGCCGCGCTGGATAACGCGCCCATGATACCACTCAACGATGTCAAACTCCCCACGGTGCCCAACACCGAGGCGGTTGCCCCGCCAAGCACCGCACCGAAGCTGCTCATCGCTACCATCTTCGCACCGATGGCCGCCGTCAGCGTACCGAACACACCGGTCAGTACGATGAGTAGCTGACCGAAGCGGCGGAGTGCATCGTCGTTCGAGGCGAGCAGGTTGACAAACTCGGCCATCCGCATGGACGCCCACTCGATAGCCGGGCCAGCCCCATCGAAGATTGCAAAGGTCATCGCCTCATACGAACTCGTCAGGAACTCAATCGCCCCGGCGGTCGTAGACATCTGGCTCTGTGCAATCTCGGACGCTGTGACAGAGCCGCCAATCGCCTCGGCCAACTCCTCGTTCGAGGTTTCTGCATTATCGAGGTCGTTGACCAACGCTTCGGCGGCCTGCTCGGAAATATCGAACGCGGTGGTAAGCCGTCGCTGGACATCCTCTTGACTCTCACCCTCGTCGCGTAGGGCTTCCATCTGTTCGACCAGTTCCATCGGCCCAAACTCGGTCGGGTCGATGTCCTCGTCCAGCCCCATCAACGTGGAAATGTCGCTCAGTTCGGATTCCTCCAACTGGTGCATATCGCCGATTGCGCCCTGAATCTCGGTACGCATATTATCGGCAATCTTCGACTCCAGTTCCTCGGTATTATCCAGCAACGGCAGTAACGCCCTCGCGCCACGCCGACCAGCCAACTCCGTCGCCAGTCGTAGCCGCTCCGCTTGGCCTTCCGCCTCCTCGAACCCTTCGGACAGCGTACCGAACACTTCGTTCAGGTTCCGTAGCTCGCCCTCGTTGTCAATCAGGTCGTCAACCTCAAGATTAATCTCTCGAAGCGTATCGCCAGCATCGCCCTCGTCAGTAATCCGCTGTAACACCTCACGCAGTCCACCCGCCGCACGACGCCCGGACATCCCTTGGTCAGCCAGCACACCAACAGCGGCGGCGGCTTCTCGCACTTCAACCCCAACCGTGTTCGCTACGGGTGCTACCCTCTGCATCCCGTCAGCTAACTCTTGCAGGTTGAGTGCAGAACTGCTGAACGTCCCGGCCAAACTCGATGTGACCTGATTGACGTTCTCGGCTTCGAGGTCGAACGCATTGAGCAACTGCGCCGTAACCTGTGCCGACTCACCCATGTCCATAATCGACGCCGTAGCGATGTTCGCCACACCCTCGGCGGCGGCCATCGACTCTTCAGCATCGAAGCCAGCAAACGACAACTGTTCCATCGCTTCGGCGGCTTGGCCCATCGACACCGGCAGTTCACGCCCCACGCGAGCCGCCGTCTCCTCGATTTGGCCCATCTCCTCGTCAGTTGCTCCGGCCACCGCCTGCATCCGCGAGAAGGTCTGCTCCGTCTCGCCGTGGGTTCGGACCAACTGACCGAGTGTCGCCACTAACGTCCCTGTAACAGCGGCAGATGCGGCGAACGCCTTTTTCATCGAGAGGGCCGACCGCTCGGTCCCCTCAAACGAGTCTGCGGTTTCGTCCCCGGCGGAAGACGCATCGGCAAGCGTAGATGTCGCTTGGTCTTCCGCAGTGACGACGGTGGCTATCCGCCGAACGTTTCCTGAAAACATGAGTTGTGTGTCTGTGTTCCCCGTAGGGCTGTCAAGTGCTGATTACTGTACCGTGACGACGGACGTTGGGCGTGACCGGTGAGCTATCGGTGGAATCCACGCCCGTACTGGGCATAGATGGGGAACCCGAACTGCTGTACGACGCCTGCTTCTGACTTTGCTTGGCCTCGAACCGGCGCAACTCCGTCAGGCTAACGTGGTAGTGGAGTGTCTTCTGCCAGTTCCAACTTGCCACCTCACCCAACGGGTCGTTCGTATTCAGGTCGAACTCGGTTGCGATTCGCGTCTGCGCTATGCCTGCTGGACTTCTTGCCCACCTTCGGGAAAATCCATCATATCGCCAAGGCCAATCGCCTCGCTGACCCTGACCATCAGACCGATTCGCTCCGAGGTACGCAGGTCACGCCACCGCTCCGGCGTAATCTCCGGCTCGACCACCGCGCTCTTGACGAGTTGAAACATCCTATCGGACGTGTCGCCTTGACCCTGCTCTGCTTGGGCCATCATGTTCAACACGGAATCGTCGTCCGGGTCTTCCACCACGAACTTCATCCCTTTGAACTCGATGACGTGACGTTTGGCCTCGCCACCAAGCGTCCACTCCTGCTCGGCGATTTCCTCCAGATTAATGTCCTCTCCCTCGTCGGGCAGTTCTTCGTCCGGTTCCTCGTCGTTCGTATCGTTGTCGTCTGTCATATTAGCCCTCGTTTATCCCGCTGTCTGCTTATCCTTTGGGAATAGTAAATCTATATCCGTATTTTGAATATAGATATAGATTCTCTCCCGTCTAACTGTGGTCGATGGTCGCGCCCTCGAACTCACCTTCGTACATCGGCATTTCCGACTCCTCGTAATCGTCCGAGGGACCGAACGCCGTCATACGGCAGTCTTCGAGCGTGGTCGAACCACGTGGTTCAGCCTCCGCATAGGTGATGGTCACCGAGAACGGTTCGTTCTCTTGGAACAGTTCTTCCATCGCCGGGATGGAATCGGACGTAGCCTTGATGCTGAACGTCCCGGTGTACTCCCCGCTGGAGATAACCCACTGGTCTTCCTCACCCTCTTCGGCGAGCGTGCGTTGCAGTTCGTGGTCACGCGACTGGTCGTAGCCAATCGAGTCGATTTGGGCCATCGCTTCGCCCCCGACAGTGACCGTGATTTCTCGTGCGTCAAAGTCTGGCATTAGTTAGTCACCTCCATTGTTACACCGTCAGGTTGAGTGTGACACTGAACTGGTGGACGTTACCAGCAAGCGTCACGTCGATGTTGATTCCAGCCCACTCCCGGTTCGCCCGCTGACTCTGTGTGAGGTCGTCCACTTCAGGAATCGTCACACTGTAATCAGACAACGGACCACCGCCACCAACCTGCTGACTGAGCGTTTCAGAAATCACG
>LFCJ01004240.1_pt1 | contig 10442 bp, 12 predicted proteins | sample 643141 | NCBI WGS metagenome assembly LFCJ01 (sample SAMN03766243, study PRJNA286221) | soda lake metagenome | biome: soda lake; feature: Kulunda steppe; material: water; isolation source: sample B1-Br-g2 brine of Lake Bitter-1 | place: Russia: Kulunda steppe | collected 2010-07 | reverse complement strand
ATGATACAGCGACCGGTTACGGAGGATGTTCGTTCGTTTGGCGGAGTCGAACGGTTAGAGAGTGAATATCAATAAGTATCGCGCGTCCAGAAATCCGCGGTCAAAGCCTCGAACAGCACCGAACGAAATCGCGTCGACACCAATGCAAATTATCGGCGAGCGTGCACACGCCGAGTACACACCGTGCATCCCGATCCCCGACACGGCGGAGACACACACCTTTGCAAGTGGATTTACCGGCTCTCGACCTGAGCGCGCCGGTTTTCGACGAGATCCGCGGCGAGTCGCCCCGCTTGCGACGCTCGCGGTCCGTCGCCCTTCGCGATCACCAGCACCCCTGGTGCGGGATGACAGCCGGCACGGTCACCGATATCGAAGCCGGCGTCTTCAGCGGGCGGTAGTTGTACCTGGTAGCCGTTGCCCGCGATTTGGATCTTGGAGTCGCCGGCTCGGTAGATCGTCTTTGTGCCCCTGGCTGTCGAAGCGACCAGCTCGGCGACCTCCTCCTCGTCAGTGTGATCAAGATCGAACACAACCAATACACTATCGAAGGCGAACACCCTGACATCGGCTCGGTGTGTGGCGTCGCCGTCGGAGTTCTCCTCGACCATGCCCGCGCTGCGGGCTTCTTTGGTGACCTGCAGTGCGAGGCCGTCAGAACCTGAAGACTTAATCTGATTCATATAGGTTAGTATTATATACTAACTAAAGAGAGTTTGGATAGTCTACTGCTGTTTTGTGTTCGCCAGACCGCCTCTCCCGGTCGAAAACACTTACGATTTGAAGGGGCTGGAGATTGGGGATCGTCCCCGGATGCCAGTTAGTACCATGTAATAACTTCTACGCCTGTTTTCATGTGAGTTTCACCAGACTGCGTCTGGATGTCGTTTTAGCCGTCCCAGTCGAAGTCGACGGTGAAGGAGCAAAGCGACCACGCCCAGCGGACGAATCAATCCACAAGCTCTCGAACCGGGTTGACTTCTCGCATGTCCTCGAAGGCTCATCGAAGCCATACCCTATTATCCACAGTTTCACCTGATCAAATTTAATTATATCTGATAGTTTGCCACTCCTGAGATACAAAATCGCCAGCGAATCTCGAATTTTGCAGTTTTGAACATCCAAACCAAAACCAGAGAATTCCAGTGTTTTACATGGCTAAGGATGCCGAATAACCGACAAAAGGTTTTAGGATGCGCCGTCTATGGGACACGTTATGGAATGTGATATTCCAGACGACGGATTTGACTGTGTAGCGACACTCGACATTGAGACAACCCACTACAAGCCACGCCAGGGCGAGGTTGTATCAGTTGGTGTCGGCATCCACGACCGCGGCCACCGTGCAGATGCAGCTCGGTATGAACTGTTCCACCGCGAAAACTCGTCAGTCGATAATGAACTCGATGTTATCCGACGGGCAGTATCGTATCTCGACACCTGCAACGCCGATGGGCTTGTCACCTACAATGGTACGGATTTCGATCTCCCATTCCTTCGAGATCGAATGTACATCAACGGTGGGGAAAAACCCGTCATACCGCTTGACGATACCGACACCCACGTCGACTTGATCGAACCGCGCAAACTGCGGTGTCGACGAAACAATGAGGATTGGCCGTCGCTCGAAGACTGCCTCGCCAGCTACGGGTTGCCGGTACCAACGACGACCTGGCGAGGCACGGAACTCGACAACACACGATTCGGCGAGGAACTGGGCCCAGCGTATCTGACAGCACTCGACAACGGCGGCGTCGGCGAGCTGTCCCCAGTGATCGACCACTACCTTCGAACGGATCTCGGAGCGAATCTCGCGGTGTACTACGCCGATATCGGGGTCGAATTTGAGCCAGAATTACTGAATTCGCCTGGTGCGTTCTGAGCGTAAACGGTGAGTGAGTCTTTATTAGGTGTCTCTCACCAATCATAAATAGTTGAAATGACGACTACCAATCCCGAGTCGCTGATAGGCCGATTCACACAGTGGGTTTCTGGCCTGTTCAAAACAGAATCGAAGACGCCCGATTATGATGTATCGTGGCTTGAGAACCTGGATTACGCATACATCGAGACAGAGCCAAACAACTATGAACAGCAGGTTAGGTGTAATCTATGTGCAAGGCTATTTGATGATATGGAACAGTGTACCGCACATGTTGCCAATCATGACACACAGGGCGATGCTGTCATAGATCCATTTTTCCATGAGGGTGGTCGTTCAAGTAGCTTTATGAATGAACAAACGCCCGACACATCGTATCGAACGCCGAAGCCGTATCTAATGGGTCATGAGTGGATAATTCCAGAACACGAACGTGAACCAATGAATGTCGACGACCGGACAGGTGCTCTTGGTTCTCAAACACCGACAGTCGGTGGCGGTACTGGTGCTGATAGCAGGCTCGAAGACATTTCAGCAGACGAACTTGATGCCGGCAACTTACCAGGTAATGTACCAATACAAGAGGCTGAATCAGACGATGTGGGAGAAGGAAAAACGACAGACGGCGAAACGGACTCAGACAATGGCATCGACAGGTGCGACGAGTGCGGCGAAAAATTGTATTCGGTCAGAAAAACGCCTACGGGTATGACTTACGGCTGTGTTAACGACGAGTGCGACAAGCAATCGCCGATAGCCGATCCTGAATTAGATATTACAACCATACCAAAACTACGTGAGTATTGGCGCCAGCAGGCAGAATAACTGGCTTCATCACTCAGTTATGACGGTTCCGATGACTGTCCCAACTTCTCGTCCCTCATTGACCGCTCACAGCGTGCAGGTGCAGTCCTACCCGATGAAATCAATATGCGACTGTCGACTATGCGAAACACTCAGTCGACCCCAAACTTCGGGTAACGTTCTCTACACGCTACCTATCGACCGATTCGGCATAAGACGTATTGTATAGGCCCGGAGACGGCCAGTATGCGCTACGGCTACCGAACTGATGATGAATTGCGTCTGAACGCCGGTCTTCCCGAACCAATCCCGTCTATCGTGAAAATCACTCAGGCTATCGAATACTCGCCTGGTTGGATGGTGCGGTGGGCTGGTCGACTGCTTACACTCGTGTCTGCGGTAGGTGAGTCACTTGAGACTGCCGAGCTACTACACCTCGCCGGCGACCTGCTGTATTCGAAGGTACAGGGCTACACTATCGGGCTGGTAAAATACGGCTCGGCACACGGATCAGGAGGTGGTGTCGGAACTGCGTCTGCGACTGTTATTCCACCGTCAGAACAACTAGCCGACTAAGTAGTGGTTACTATATGTTTATACCCGGCATGTTTGTCATAGAACGTAAATGAAATACTCTGCAAACCGTCCTTGTCATTACAGTTCTCTTGCTCGTCGGCAGTCTCACTGCCGTCTCTGTCGATGTCTCTACGAGCGACCATGCCGACGCCGAGGAACCTCCCGTGACTACCGTCCACGATCCGTCGCTAAAGGTCGAGACCCGGCTGTTCGACGTTGTCCGAGGCGATCAACAGCTGAGGAGTTCTTCGTTGAGGACCTCACCTCGACCGTCACCGCACTGAACTACTCCCAGGACCTCGGTGATTTCCTCTGGCCGGTACTCACTCGGCTCGCCAATGAAGCTGACCATCTCATTGTCGACAGCGAGACTGTTCGGGCTCATCCTGATACAACTCCAACCACGCCGCACTTCGCCTGAATCGCGCGTATAACCAGTATTTGTAGCCCTCTTCCCCCGTGGAAAGAGTGGGAGTGGCTCGGTAGGTCACTCATTTGTGATTCAATCGCAAAATGCCGCTTGCTACGGTCACCGACCAAAGGTGTGAACTTTGAGATCGGATCTCTCTGCAAACCGGCCGCTGACCGGCAACTGCGGCATTAGAGTATTCAACATCGACAGGTCAAAAGACTGACGGAACTCTTTCCACACCCGGGTATTAGGCCTCGCTCATACCGACCCAGCTATAGGTTCGGCCCGACGAGCGGAACGAATTGTCAAGTTGTCTCGGTGGACCGTTCGCAATGTTAAATTGTGGACGCCAGCCAGTAAATCAATCACTGCTACTGGATGCCAACACTCAAAAACCAGTTCTGCATATCTGTTAGATATACTGAAAACAAGTGTGATTCAATTATGGACACAGACTGTGAACTTCAACCTGGAGAGGAGTGTTCTGAGTGTGGAACGCACCACAAGATCCTGGATTCGATACCGTCCAGGGCATTGACTGAAAACGAGGTCCAATCGCTCGGAGACGCCGAGAAATTCAGCCTGTTTGAAGCGATAAATTTCATGACTGGCATGACGATGCCGGGCGTGTCTGATTCGGCTTGGGCGACAGAAGACCTGGTAATCGCCACTGAATCTGGAGCCAGAATTGTCTCGCTGTACGAAGATCACGGCTGGGTTGTCGCCGTCGAGCTGCCGCTTGAGTGTGACTGTTGTACACCGCGAGAACACGGTGAGAATGTCTTACTGGATGCCACAGAAGACTTAAAACACTCAATGAGTCATATGACTGAGTATGCGTCAGTCGACGACGAGACGATCATCCGCTGGCCGGCAGAGGAAAACTACGGACTCTAATTCTCGGCTGCCTATCGAACAATTCTCCGGTGTCGAGATGATTAAAAAGTAGTTATTTGGCGTCGCCGAGAGTACCGATGCACAGCAGATTCTCGAAACCGGTTTCGCTCCGCGCCGACAAGATCAACGTCACCACTGCCGACTGTCCGCCTATAGTCGTCGCCGGCTGGTCCGTTCGCGGTAGCCGCTGATGATATCGACGACGCCGAGATAGGTGAGACTGCCGAGCCGAACCCCCTCGAGTTTACGGTGATTATCTCTGGTGAGGCCCGCGCGCCAAGTGAGGTCTACATCAAACCGGGCAGTGTACAATAGAGCCCTGAGAACCGCCTATTGTTGGCTGTCCTCCGGAGCGATGAGCAAAGCCAAGTACGTCGTCCTGATTTGGGAATCAGTTGTTTCAAAAGAATTTGTCTTTTACATTCGATGCCTTGTCTTTCGCTTTTGAAGCTGCTTCATCGGCTTTCTTTTTGGCTGCATCAGTGGTCTCGCCCGCTTTCTCTTTGGTTGTCTCACCAGCTTCGCTGGCAGATTCCTTCGCAGCCAATGCCCGTTCGTTAACTGATTCCATAGCAGACCCACGTGTTGACTGTACCTTTCCCCATGTCACCGATGCCTGTTGCTGAGCAGTTTTCGGTGACTGTTTGATATCTTCGACAGCTTCCGAACCAGCTTCTTTGGCTTTCGCTGCGAATGCCTGCCGGAGTTCTTCTTGCTTTTCGAGGAACACATCTTTGTATTCATCTTCAACACGCTGTCGGACGTAGCTAGCGAGTTCTTGTTCAAGCTGCTGGCCGAGTTCCGAATCTGCGTGACCGGTCAATTGAGCTTCGAGTTGGTCGCCCAAATCGCCGCCACTGCGACCACTCCCGACTGGGCCACCAGACGGTGACGTACCGCTGATTGTCACCTCGCCGTCTTCGACGACAACATCACCACCATCGAGCCAATCAAGAAGATCCGTTCCGTCGACCAGCTCTACATCGATCCCGTCGACATCAACGACGACCGACTTCGCCGAACTAGTAAACCGGGACGTTGTAACGACACTTACAGCATCCGCACCGTGAGTTTGTGCCGCACCGATAGTCTGTCTCACAGTCGGACCTCCAACAGGGTTCCCACCGGCATACCGTTTACATTGGATTGCGCGTTCCTTCCCATGACGCTCGGCGATCACGTCAACGCCACCGTCTGGTCCTCGGGGTTTGACCGCTGTCTCGAATCCCTCGTTTTCGTAGAGTGTAGCCACCAATGCCTCAAAATCACTCGGAGAACAGGCTTCGTGAATCGCTTCAGCGACTGTCACAGTAGCGTTCGGCATACTCACACACGATAACCAAGAAATATAAATTTAATATTATCTGTCAGTATTGGTGGTTGTATGCAACGGATTCTCTATAACGGAGAAGGGAATACATTTCGTCTGTAAACCAGATTCTTAAAGTTTCAACTACTGAAAAAGCCCACATTTGCGCTTGGAATCTGGGAGTGTGTATTAACCCAGAACGCAAGACATACGTCTGACTTAACCTTAAGATTAGTCCTAATCTTAGTTCCTTGTGTATGGTAGACCAATTCACGTCGGCACTCGATGACGTCGAGGAGGCCCACGCTCACTACGGTGAGCAGCTCGGGCTCGTTGAGGGCCGAACCCCATTCGCAGCGGAATCACTTCCCGACGCGCGGGTCGCAGTCCGGGTTAACGAGGGTCTCCTTCAAGAGGTTGCCTCACACATCCTCACTCGCGCCGGCCACGTCTCTGTGATCGACAAGCGCGGAGCGGGAAAGACACACTTCCGTGAGCTCGTCTACGACGCGCTGAGCGACGGGCCTCGAAGTAACGAGTTCGCCATCGTCCGCATCCGCGAAGTCGAGAGCATCACCACACGCCGGCTCTACACTCGTCTGCTTGACGGCCTTGCGGAGTACGAAGCGTTGAAGATTCCCGAGACCTACCCACGAGCGACTGACGAGGTCCGCCAAGTCGTCGAGGAGGTCAGCAACCAGCTGGAGGCTGCCGGGTTGACCTGCATCGTCCAAGTCGACCAGCTCGAAGACGCCGCCCGGAATACTCGAACGTTCGAGCAGCTACTCGCCGGCCTACAGAGCATCGGCGATCTCGGCGAGGAAGGGCCAGCGTTCATCCTCTTTTTGTTCGGCACGCCGGCGGCCGCTGAGCGGATCGACGAACTCCGAGAGACACTGTCCTCACGACTGGTCGCAAAGAACCGGTCGCTCGAACGGTTCGAGTTCGCCGAAACCGAGGAGCTCATCTCCCGGTGGTTGGCGTGGGCCCGCGACGAAGAGTACACTGACGGCTATCTTTCGGACCCCTACACAGCTTCAGCAATCCGTGAGATCGTCGACCGCTCTGATGGGACCCCCCGTTCGATCCGCCAACAGTGCTATCACGCCTACCGAGCAGGAGCCAAGCAGTTCGCCGACGGTAACGGTGTCGACATCACAAACGAAACTATCGAGACGTATACTTAATCCTAACCTTAAGATTAAAACAATGAATGACAACCCAATGGCGGACGCATTCGATGCAGCAGAAGACGAACAGCCAGAAAAAAACAACGGCGGCAGGAGCGACTTCGATCCAGAAGAGTACCTTGAGGCACTGAACAGCGACGGTGCGCCCAAAGAGAAGACGGTCGGGATTGCGGTGACCACCGAGATGCATGCCTTCTACCAAGAGCTTCAGGCCAGCGATCAGGTGGAGGTGAACCCTGCCCAGTCAGTGCGTGATCACTTGGAGAAACTCGCCCATCGTCACCCCGATGTCTTCGAGAAGGCGATGCGGAAGTTGGAGATCGAGCGCGAGTTCTGAGCAGATTCTAAGAGAGCTCCGAGACTCGGCCAGTCTATGTATCAGGGCAGAATAGAGATTTAAAATGAGTCACTCCTCCTCGCGGAGCTCACGAATGGCCTCGACTGAGTCGATCTCCGAATCCGAAAGCGACTCGTAGAGGTATGTTCCCAGCGGAACGTTCTTCTTGTTTTCGTTGTCGTTTGACTGGCGCGGAGTCGGATCTATATCACTACGATAGGTGATGATCGCCACTGTTCTATTGGTAGTAAGCTCATCCAGCGCAAAATTCTACCGCTGAGTGCCCTTTCCCGATGAGGATTCAACCTTTGCCGACGCCCGATGGCTAGTAATTAACATTAATATTAATCTTAACCTTGAGTCCGAAACATTCTGTATAGCGGTATTTGGTTCATTCACACGACCGATGGCTAATCGTCGAGGTTCTCGAAGACAGTGACAATCCCCACAACATAACCATGATGCCGGCCACTACATGCGGCTGTTGAGGCAACTGTAAATGTTCACACACCCCATTTAGGGGTTAATTATCAGTAAGTAACATGATTAAAACACCTGCAATGAGATGGCACAAATATGGACAAGTGGTGGGACCGTCGTGGCGGGATCTATCTCACTGGCCTCGTTGTACTTGCCCTGACATTAGCCGCATTTCTTGTGGTGCCGAGATATACAAATTATCCACGCTCTGTGGTGGTCGGAACAGTACTCACAATCAGTGGTATTTTCACCTTCGTTCGACACGGGATCGCTTTCTTTGATTTTTATTCTCCCAACCCGGCAGAAGAGGATAACAATCAGTACAATCAGATCCGCCGGGATCTCGATGAAGCTGAAAAAGAAGTAATGAACTATGACCGAGTAACGCGAATCTTGGATAAACGAGGCGTCGACCCGTATTCGATGTTAGATAGCCAGACCGACTCGTCACATTTCCTTTTACTCAATTTCACAAACCAGACTGGGCCACCGTTACCGCCGTCAGAAGAATCTGAGAGAGACGAAGATGAGCGTTTCATCCGTAGAGCAATTAAACAGGACTTTGAAGCACAAACAGTATCCTCTTTCACCTGGGTAATACCGCCCTGGGTTGTCGAAGAGCAGGGTCTCAATGATGCCACGAAGGAAGATCTTGAAGAGTGGGTGCAAGAGAACATCTACGACAAACATGAGGGCAACTACGAGGCGTTCATGCCGCTAATCGCGCTTATTGACCTCAGACGTGCAACCTCCCGAGTTGATCAAGAGGGTGAATTCGGAACAGCGGCCAACAAGATTATGTCCGGATCAGATGGATTCACCGAGAAAGACTATCTCAAGGCTGTAGCGGCACAAGACGTGAATTTACTCGAGGTCGTGAAATCCGGAGAGTTGGTCTACTTTCTCCCGCTTGAAGTGGACCAAGACACGCTCGAAACGTTCAGCGACGGTGATGTGCAAGATCAGATAATGGAGTTCGTTGAAGGGTCAGGGCTTAGCGCACTTGCAGACGAGGACAACATCCGGAAGCTCGCAGCAGGAATCGAAGATGTGGGGGTTGAACGTTCGGAGAAACTCGCGAGAAAAATACACAAGGAAGCAGAGAACTGGAGACAGGCAGTCTCGTCCAGATCTTAATCGCTTCTCTTGCTGTGGGTACTCATACATTGAGACGGATAATACACTTAGAACCCCATACCACAGATGAGTTCACGTCAAGATACCCACGCATCGAACAGCGGTCTCAGTCGTCGACGACAGTCGCCTCGGATGGTGGGGCGATCTCAAGGTTCTCGGCCCCGCGCTCAATATCTTCAACCGTCTCTCCCGTTGCGTCGGCAAGCTCCTCAGTCAGCTCGTCGACAGAGAGTATTTTTTCGGCGGGTTGCTCGCGGCTCATATCTGTGTGTAGTGGGTTCGACGTAATAAGAGTACGTGGTGATTCCCCGCCGTCCGGCCACCGAGGTGGGTTCCCAGGAGACAGATCTCCTTCGTACACGTCAATAAAGTACCCAGCATGCTCTATGAAGTACTCGACACACCGACGGATTACCACTCCTTGACTTGGTGGAAGTGGAGCGTGTGAGATGTCAATATGATGGGTATCACCGTTCCGGTGGGATACGTCGACGTGGAGGCCTTCCTGGTACACGTCATGTCCCAATGCGGCGGTTTCGTTGTGGTCCATCCGGGCGATCTCGTCCCATCGAACCGGGTTCATGCCGGTCTGATAATGGAGAAGAACTAGGAACCGCGGTATTCGTTTCTGCTCTCGGTCGAACCCGACCGTAAGGTGGCAATCCGACCGCCTGGCGTCGACGTGTTTCGTCACGTCGTAGCCCGATGGGAGTGAAGGGATCGGCATGGATGTTTGTGTCATCGGTTGTTGGCTTCTTCCCCGACCTCATGGGTTGAGGCATCCGCCTTGAACCGCCTGTGAATAACGAACCGCCATAATATATAAAAGCGACCTACTCGCGTTTGTCGGCGTGTTCTTCGAACACCAGGAACTCGCCGTCTCGGACTCTTTCGGCCCGCTCGTCAAGCGCGTCCGGATCGATTTCGTTGTCTCCTACATCGTAACTCGACATTGTAAGCTAGTATCGTCCCTCTGGCTGAAGAATTGTATGGGTCACTACACGTGATCAGAGAACCAGTCGGGGGCACCCGTATACTCTGCCCAGCAGTGGTTGTGACACGGTTCGCCACGCTGATTGGGGATTGCACGATCCATGTCGACCATCTCTCCACAAAGATCACACTCGGCTCGGTGGCCCATTTGCCGGGTTTCGGCGTCGAGATCTTTCACTTCGATGTAGAGCTCATGAAGCGCACGGGGTGTCAGCCGAACCAGCACCTTCTCACGGTCGTCTTGATCTCGTTTTTCGGGCGTGTACGTGAGCACCCAATCCTGTCCGTCCTCACCGTCGCCTCCGGGACCTAACGAGATCGTCTGCGCCAACTCCTCGGGAATGTAGTGCCACTCGTTGTCTCTGAACCGGGGGTAATGACCTCTCGGTCGGGGGTTCTCCGGGTCGACATCATTGTCGTCAGTC
>LFCJ01004294.1_pt1 | contig 10443 bp, 15 predicted proteins | sample 643141 | NCBI WGS metagenome assembly LFCJ01 (sample SAMN03766243, study PRJNA286221) | soda lake metagenome | biome: soda lake; feature: Kulunda steppe; material: water; isolation source: sample B1-Br-g2 brine of Lake Bitter-1 | place: Russia: Kulunda steppe | collected 2010-07 | reverse complement strand
CACACACACACACACACACAGGCACACGCAGGCACACACACACAAACAAACAATCACACAGGTGCACACAATAGTTCTGACAATGCCTAAAATGTACCCAGTGACTCATCAGGCCCATGTATCCCCTTATCCTAAGTTGGTGTACATGGTGGTTTCACTGCCTAGTAGTTTTTCTTTCGTTTTCCCTTACCAAACCGTCGTCTAGAAAGGCATGCCCATGGTACAGGTGTCATGTTTCTAACATTGTCAAAGTAGGTTATTGAGGTAAGACGCCAAATGAGGGCAGTCAAGCTAAAGTATGGCAGTCGAGCATCTGAGTGCTGCCCTTACCTCGCGCGAGCGTCCTCACAGCCGCCTGCCAAGCATCAGTAGAGAGTTGCAGGCCGAGCACGTTCACTTCAGTGACAAGCTCAAACGTCTTTAGCCAGTCGTCTGCCTGCTCCGCCTGTGTGAGTGCGCTCGCGTATGCGTCTGCTCAAGGGAAGGGGAGGGCCTGCCCTTTTGAGTGTGCAGCTCACTTGCTTGGGTCAAGTCCAGGCCCTGAATTTCATGTTAGTGCGGAATTTATGGTAGCTTGCGTGCAAAAAAATCCAGGAGCAACATAGAGCCTACCTGGCGTACGGCTTGCGCTCTGTATGCAGCTTTGTCTGCACCTCTGTCTTCGCCTGGCAGGCACTGTGCAAGTGTGAACACCACACTTCAGGAAACAGGGATGCATCTTAGTAATGCCCCTACCATGAGTTCCTGGTCTGACAATCCTCTCCTCAAGACCTGAGAATAGCATATTTTGAAATTAATTTGAGAGAAAATATGAAACAAGTTAAATTATAGCGATCCCAGTCCTATGGAAAACCAAGCATGGGCCAGCTGCCCAAGGGACATACTGGGCTCCATCCTTCACATCCTGGAGCAGGAGCAAAGCTGCCAGTCACTCATATATGCTACGCTGGCCAGGTGAAGGGGCAAGTCCTGTGCTTCCAAGTGAATGAAAGAGCTTGCTGGTTGGGAAGACCCACTTAGCGATCGCATTACCTATGCTCTCTCTGGAATGGGCCGAATAAAGCATTGAGCATGTTTGCGTCCCATCACCATTCGCTGACTCGAGCCTTCTTTCTGGCAGACCTCTCGCAAGTAGTGCTGAACTTGACTGCTGGCTGCAGCGTCTGCTCCTCCTGGCGGACAGCCCTGAAGCACCATTTGCAGCACCTTAGACCTGCAGCGTTCCCACCCAGCAGCAGCACGCCAAGAGGGCAGTGGCAATGGGTCAAGAGTCTGGACATGACCATGGCTCGGCCCAAATACGGAGGCTCTTTGACGTCGCTCTGTCCCCTGGCGGCCACAAAGCAGAGCATCTACCCCTCTGCGCTGCCCAGCCACTTCCCCAACCTCTCTGTGCTGTACCTAGATGGCCAGGTGGGTGCTCCCAGACAACTTGCCAATGGCAAGGAGGGCCACACACGACGTTCAGGCCAGGGGGCGGGGCAAGCTTGGTGTGTGTTGCTTGACTGAGCGGCGGTGCGGTGCTATGCTGGGGGCAGCAGCTGCGTCTTGGCAGATCCGCCAGGCCTGGAGGCCCTCAAGGGCCTCTCAGTGGCAGTAAGCCCTTGGCCAACATATGCCAGCGGGTGAGCTTATGGTGTTTTAAAAAGAGACACGGCCCCCCCGTCCCGCCCTCCTTTCCCCACCCAACCCCCTCATTTCTAATGTACTCCTGTTTATACACATGTCCGCCTGTTTGGGCACATGTGAGGGGCGCCTGGGCGATTGCTACAGCAGAGCTTGGCCAGGGAGACCCGCAGGTCAACCCAGCTCAGCCTTGCTCTTCGTGTGTCTCAGATGCTGCGCCTCTCGATTCCCCTTGCAACCCTCCTATAGCACATGAGCCACTGCCCTCTCAGTGCGCAAAAAACACCCCCTCAGCACACAACCTGACGCAACCCACCCGCCCTCCTTGCCACCCCCACCTTTGCTCCCCCCCCTTTCCCTGCCGCAGGCCCTCCCCGCGGGCTTCCTGCCCGCCCTCCCCCGCTGCCTGACCTCGCTGCAGCTCACTGGCTGCTCCCTGCTCATGCACGAGCTGCTGGCTGCGCTGCCCTTCATGCGCGGCCTGGAGACCCTCCACCTGGGGGGCGTCTTCCCACTGGACCTTGGCCCAGATGCAGGTATTCACTGTTGTGCCCTCACCCCTGCAGTGCCTGGCTTGGGCAGCACAAGGACAGGAAGCAATGGTTTTGTGCATGTGCTTCTTGAGTGAGTTCTCCAGGCTTATTACCGGCCCCACTTGGGGAAGTTGGCCCCTGCTGGGAATAGATGTCCTTGCAGCGATGGGGTGCGGCCTGTGCGGGCGCTGCTTTGCTATGTGGGCAGTGCTACGCGTGGCTGCCTGAGAACCATCCACAGCTTCCCACGGCACTCCAAGGACAGGGCGCTGATGTGTGCCACGTTCCCAGGGTCCGCAGTGTTTGCACCAACTGCCAACCCACCAACTGCTGTCACTCCCTCCCTCCCCAACCGCAACTTGACTCAACAAAGCCAATGCACTTCCCCGCAAGGCATCAAGTTGATGCCTGCCAGCTCACACAGGCGCGCGCAGCATAGCCTTGCACTGGTGGCGGGTGGCAGGGGGGCTGCAGCTCTAGGAGGGTGCAGACGTGGCTGAGGAGCATTGGGGTCCCTGTGCGGCTGGGGTGCATGTGAAAGGTTGGCACCCGACCCTTGCGCGTCGCGCATGCTAGGTCATGCATCCTGTGTTGCCATGCTTCCTGAGGGCATTCTTGCGCCCATCCTGCGGGTCAGCCCCTGTGGCGCGCAGGGCCTCAGCCCCGAGCAGAGTGCCCAGAGGTATCCGCATGCCCATGGGCACATTGGCAGGGAGCACTTTGGCACATTGGGGCACATGGGCACATTGGCAGGGACATGGGCACATTGGCAGGGACATCGACAGATTGGCAGGCAGCCGCAGCGCAGGCCTCGTGGGGCGCACCTGTGCCTGTGCACCACCCGTGCACATCACCTTGCATTGTCAGGGAGACGGCTGTGCTGTGGCGTTTGCACATGCAGCTGACACCTGCACTGCAATGCGCAGGTGCATTCGCCCGGCACCGCCACTTCAGGGCCTCCCCCTCGAGCCTGCTGACTGATGCAGCCTTCCACGCGCGCACACGGCCGTTTGTGCACGTGTGCCCCCCCCTGCACCCCGGCGTGCTGCCCACGCTCATGCCCACGCACAACACCCATCCCAGCACGTACAAGTCCAGCAGGTGCGCTCCAGCGCCCGCACCTGTGCGTGTGAGCAAGCAGAAGCCAGCTTGTGTGTGCAGCAGCAGCACACTGTGCGGCTTTTGCCGTGGGTGCGTCCCGTCCCCTGCTGCCATACCTGGGCTCGCGCAGGGCAGAAACAGTTGAGGAAGGTCTGTTGACATGGAAGCACCTGATGCTGCTGTGCTGTTCCGTCCTCTTCTGCTCCTGCTGGTGCGGCAGCTGCATCCATATTGTACATGTCAGGGGCGGCGCCGGAGGCCTGCAGCAGGGGAAGCACCTGCCAGGGCCTCGGCATGTGCACGTTGTAGTGGTGTGCTAAACCCTGCTCACCCCCCAAGGCTCAATCAACATTCTTGTTCACGGAGCCCCCTCCTCCACGAGCTGCCACCCTTCCAGGCCTGTGCCCAAGGCTCAGCCGCACCTTGTGTGTGCGTGTGTGTGTGATGCAAGGCACAAGCTTTCTACCTCCTACCCAGAGCACACTGCCACCTGTGCTGCATGTCACAGCGCATGCGCGTAGTTCCTTCCCCTCATCCCCTTGCGCGTGCGCCATCCTGCCGTGCATGGGGACGCTCACCCGCCCGCACTGAAGTAGGTCCTGCTTTTCCTGCACGCAGCCTGGCAGCCACTGCCGCCCTGCTGCAAGCGCTGGCGTCGCTGCCGTCGCTGCACACCCTTGACCTGTCCATGGCCCCCATCCTGTGCGCCACTGACACCGTCACCCGGAGGCCGCTCCCCACAAAGGTGACGCCGGCAGAGCAACAGCGCGTTGCTTGCGATGCCTGCCTGCCTGCCTCCACGCGTGCTCGCCTGGGCTTCATAACAGCTGCTCGCTTCTGCAGAGTGGGTGCGGAGTCTGGTCAGAGCTACGAGACACGCCTGTGGGAGCAGCAGGGGGCTGCCTGGAGACGGGTGTGCATTTGGGGGGCTTGTGTGCCCTATAGGCAGTATGAGCTGACGGGTCTCAGGCATGGGTGTCGTAGTGTGCAGGGACACTGGCACCATGCATGGATAGGGGCATGGGCATGGGCACGGGTACGGGCATCTGGCACAGTTCCGGCACCTGCTGTCCATGCGGCTGTCTGGGCATGGAGAGAGGTGTGAACAGGCATATGCGGGTGGAGAGGTGTAAACAGGCAAGTGCGGATGGAGAGGCGTGAACAGGCATATGCAGGTGGAGAGGTGCGGACAGGCATATGCGGGTGGAGAGGTGTGAACAGGCATATGCAGGTGGAGAGGTGTGGACAGGCATATGCGGGTGGAGAGGTGTGAACAGGCATATGCAGGTGGAGAGGTGTGAACAGGCATATGCGGGTGGAGCCAAGGGCGTCCTGGTTGGGAAGCACTGGGCACCTGCCGACCTCATCACCGTCCATGCATCTGTCCCTGCAAGCCCCCACCGCGATTGGCGGTGCTGGCCGAGGCTCCTTGACATGCACATGGCTGAGCTGACATGCACATGGCTGAGCTGATATGCACGAACCGCTGGCCCCGTGACTTTCAGGCCTCTTGCCTCGCCTCGATGTCACACAGTTATTCCACAATCCACTGTCTTGACTGCCACTGACAGCGCCAGCATCCCACACTAGGGTGCTGCAAGCGGGGCGAGCGGTGCAATGTCTGCGAGAGCCCGGATGTGCATGCGTGCATGTATGTGTGTGTGTGTGTGTGTGTGCATGCATGCATGCATGCATGTGAGTGTGAGTGTGCGCGCGCGTGAGCATGCATATGTGTGTATGTGTGCGCGTATATGCGTGCGCGCATTCCTACTTTGCGCTGGGGTCTTTTCAAAGCAGGAGCGGTCCTCAAGTACGACACCGTCTTTAGGAGCTGTGCGCGTATGCGGTTGCAGCTGCTGCTCACGTGGGGGGCCGCGCAGCACACGGCACTGCCGGGCCACAGCGAGAGCAGCCCAGCCACACCCCCCAGCCCATGCACGGTGCAAGATGCTCCAGCGCGGCTGGGGCACCAGCGTGCGTGGGCAGGGCAGCCCCACCTCGCCACCGCGCCCCGTGCCCGGCCCCCACCCTCCCCTGCTCCGTTGCCGCTGCCCCGCGTGCGCAGGTGGCGTTCACGGGCCTGCCCGTGCTTGGCCAGTGCGGCCTGCTCCCCGCGCTGCCCGCCCTCACCCGCCTGCGCCTGGCGCACAACCGGCTCACCGTGTCGGACGCGCTGGCCGTGGGCCGGTGCAGCGGGTTGCAGGAGCTGGCCCTGACCTGGGCATCCGGGCGGACGGCACAGCCAGAGGCTCTGTGTCTGACCCCGGAGGCAAGCGGGCTGCAACGGGGTGCAGTGCGCTGTGCTCTGGCAAGAGGGTTGTGCGGCTGGGCCTGGCTGCCAGCCTTGCCAGCTGAGGCAGGCAGCTGGTGGGCCTGGGCTGGGTGGCGCAGCCCGAAGCTCTTGAGCCTGCTTAGGGTCCTGTAGGCAAGCGATATATGCCACCGTGTGCAAGGGGAGAAGGTGGGCGAGGCCGCGCGTGTCTGGGTATCGGATATGAGCTCGACAGCTGGTGGGGTTCAAGCCGATCGCTGCCAGCTAGAACTAGAAGCCGGCCATGACTAGGGGCCACCTCTAAAAAAGAAAAGGGCTGCCTCTTTATATGCGCACTCGCAGCCCACCAGGCTGCATGACCTGCGTCCTGATTGCGGCACGCAAGCTGTGCGCTGCTTGCAGCATGCAGCGTGCAAGCAGCGCTGTCACTGCCTGCCTTGCTTGCCAAGTGGGTGCTCCGTGCTGCGATGCTGGGCAGTGCTCATATTCCACAGGCAGAGGAGGCGCTCCAGCAGAGCACTGCCCTTGTCTTTGAGCACAGCCGGTGGGGCTGTGCTGTGGCTCCTGTCAGACGGCTGGGTCCCTTTTGCAGACAGCCTGCTGCGGACGGCCTACCCCTTTTGGGTTAGGGCTCCGCGCAGCCTTTTGTGCAGCACCCAGCATGCATGCATCCATTGAAGGGCAGGCACTTGCGTCGGTCAGGGCATCCCCATAGGACAGGAGAGGCCCTGCAGAGCTTTGCATCAAGCTGCTTTTTTTTTTTGCAGCCTCACCTTCACAGGCTTGCCTCTCACAAAAGGCGTGCCTTGCACGTACATGCGCATACAAACACAATTTCCCATGCACAAGATAGCACAAACACGCATAGATGGCATACATGCGCAGAGCTACTGCCAGTGCCTGCCACAGCCTGCCCTGCTGCCGCCGCCAACCCTGCAGGTGTGGCAGCGGGTCGTGCAGGGCCTGACGGGCCTGCAGTCGCTGGAGCTGCACATGCACGGCTGGCCTCAAGAGGGGGACGGCATGTCGCTGTGCGGCCTGGCGCGCCTGCGCGTGCTGCACCTCGCGGGCTGCTTCTCCTTGCACCTGGCGCTGTCTGTCATGCGCCTCACAGGTGTGTGCATGTGTGTGTGTGTGTGCATGGTGTGCATGTCTGTCATGCGCCGTGCATGCGCGCGTGAGCTTGTATGTGAGTAGTGCGCATGTGCGCGTGGTTGTGCGCAGTGCGTGTGTGATGGTGTGCATGTAGTGTGTATGTGCATGTGTGTGTGTGCGTTTGTGACATGCATAGCTATGCAAGAGCCAAAGCTGCATTCGTGTAGATGGCGCAAGCCTGCATGCTTTAGAGGGGCTGTCTTGCTTGACCATGCGTCGGCCAGCACTTGTTTTAGTTGCATGCAAAGCAATTAATTTGCACACGGAGCATTGGCCAGAAGCATGACGGCCCTCAACTTTGGCTTGCCAACTTGTTGTTCCCCTGCCCCAGAGCTCCCTGCCTCGTTTCCTCAGCCTGCCAAACTGCCGCTGCCCTGACCCGATGCTGCGGCCTGCAGAGCTCCGCGCCCTCAGCCTCGTCCACAGCTCCCAGGTCTCGCCAGAGCTGGTGGTCCAGATCGCGGCGCAGCTGCCGCACCTGTCCGAGCTGGACATCTCCTTCAGCAAGCAGCGCACTAAGTTCGAGATGTTTGGCAAGTTGCTAGTCTGAAGCTGTATGTGCATTCCTGAATGCTCATGTGAAGTTTAGGATTGGCCAGCCACAGGGCCCCTTGGGGTGGGTGGGTCATGCACGAGGCATACCCTCATTTTGATGCGTCCCAGGCGCCTTGCAAGCAACCGCTGCATGCGTCACCCTGGCAAGTACCCCTGTGAACTCTCATACCCTCTGGCAGGTACCTCTGTGAGCACTCAAACCCATGATGCCGTTCCACGGGGCAAACATCAGGGAAGCCAGCGGGAGGGCATGCGTGATGCGCCGCTGGGGAACTGTGCATGCCAGCCTGCCTCAGTCTTTTCCAAGATAGCAGCCGGTGCTGCTGCGGCTGCTGCTGCCGGTTTTGTGAGCTGCTCCATGCATTGCCCATTTGCTCATTGGATCCTCTCGCTTTCCATTTTGTCAACCCTGCTCGGTGCCCGAAATGCACCCCCTAAACAGTGCTATTAGAGGACTTGCTCGCAACATACGCCCGCGCGCATCCACACATGGTGCAGGGGATACTGTGGTGCGTGGCCTTCGCCAAGTGCGCCCCACGCTGCGCACCCTGCGCATGGAGGAGGTGCCTTTCTCCGGCTCTGGCTTGCGTGGCTGCGACATGCAGAGCTGTCCATTTGAGCTGCAGGTGCGCCGGCGGCATGCACTGCTTGTTGCGCCCCCTGTCCTTGCCCACACGCACTGCACCTTTGAGGCTGCGGGCTCGCGCTGTGTGCTTTTGCCAAGGAGAGTGAACAGGCTAGAAAGTTGAGCCCGCATGCACCTTGCATGGTGTGGTATGGTTCCCCAATCCCCATGAGGTGGGCGGTGCTCTGCATGCTGCGATTTGCCACAGTGCCGCTCAGTCGTTCTCCTCAAAGCCTGCTCAATCATGTGTGGTTCCCTGTCACCAGCACGCACGACTTGTTGGCGGGCAGGCCTGCTTGGGCCAAATTTTAACGCGTTGGCACTTTACAGGCTCCTCCTATGAGCAGCTCACTGTCTCCAATGTACTGACATAGGCCATGCGTGGAATTGCCTGTACTGATTCGCTTTCCAGCGAGCTTTTGGACAGGGAACGCCATCAGGGGGCTCCATGTGGGAGCTGGCCCGAGATGTATGCTGCAGTGCTCCCTCTGTCTGGGCCTCTTGTCACACACCTCTGTGCCTTCTGTTTGCCTGCGGCTGTTGCAGGGTCTCACAGCTGTGGGTGGCAGCATGATGATGTGCAAGTACAGGGAAATCGCGGCCCTGACTCACTTGCGCAGCCTCACACTCTCAAGTGAGTGTGGCGCGTGCGCGTGCGTGTGTGTGTGCGCTAAGCATGCATGAGGGGCTTTGATTTGCTCAAGCGGCTGCGCTCGCAGTTTCATTCACACACATACACACACATGTCTGAGTCAGCAGCCTCTCAAAGCAAGCCCACTTCTTGGCGAGCCCACTTCTTGGCGAACAGCAGGCACAGGTGCTTGACTGACTGCAAGCAGGCCTTAGTTGTGCCTGGCCATACACATGACGAAGCTGCCTTTCATGGACACCGTCTGAGCAAGGCAAGGCTCCTGCTCGAACTGCATGCCCTGCCCTGTTGTTGACTCCCGAGCCTCAGCATTGCAACCAAGCAGAGCAACCTCCTGTGACTGCTCGCCCGCCCATGGGCGTCGAGCAGCAAATGCGCCTCGCCGGCCCGCCTCTGCCCTGCATGCTGCTGCCCCAGCTGTGCCTGCCTCATGCTCCCATTGAACAAAAGCCCTTTGCCTGCCACCTCGGCCATCAAGCCCCTGTGCCCTGCGTGCTGCCCCCCGCGCTTGCCTGCCAGACATGACCATCCAGGACCTCACCGCCGCGGCCAAGCTCGCCTGCCAGGCGCTGAGCCGCCTCACCGCCCTGACCGAGCTGCGCGTGTTGGGGGCCCAACGGCACCGCATGCCGTGGCTGCTGCAGCCGGCCAAGCCGCTGCCCCACGGCGGAGAGGTGGGGGGCGCTGGTGATGTGTTTGCTAGCGACTTGAGGGGCAAGCATGTGCGGGTGGCAGGCTCAAAGTGCGGGGTGCTGGCGCAGGGGGCTTAAATGCCTTGAGGGCCATTGGCTGTGGGGCGCCAATGGCTGAGGTGCCCCTTGGGCGCCGTTGGCTGTTGGGCGCCAATGGCTGTTCAGTCCCCTGAGCGCTGTCGGCTGTAGGGCGCCAATGGCTGTAGGGACTCCTGAGCGCTGTCGGCTGTGGGGCGCCAATGGCTGTAGGGACCCCTGAGCGCTGTCGGCTGTGGGACGCCATAAGGTATAAGGCCCCTTGAGCGCCATTGGCTTCTGGCCACCCTAAGCGCCATCAGCTGCAGGATGTTAAGGCTGGAGGCCCAATGGCTGCTTAAAGGGCGCCATAGGCAGAAAGGTGCCCTGAGCACTGCCTCCCAGCTCGTGCGCCTTTGGGCGCGCACCTGCACAAGCTCGCCTGCCGCGCCGCCGTCTGCCGCTCCCTGCACAAGCTCACCTGCCAGGCTGTCGCCTGCCGCTCCACGCAGGCCGTGCGGCCACTGCATTTTGTGGCAGCGCAGCCTCTGCTACCTGAGAGCCCTGCACCGCCCCCCTCTGGACCCACGCCAGATGGCGAGGGCAGCGACCCCGGGCCCCTTGCCAATGCAGGTACGCCCCCAGGCGAGTACGTGTGTGTGATGGGCGCGCTGTGGCAAGAGCCTTCTGTTACGCTCCCAGGTGGTGATAGACACATACTGTGCAATTGGCGTGCTGCAGTAGGAGCCTGCCAGTATGCCCACAGGCGGTGTTGGGTTGGTGGGTGATTTGTCGTGTGGCAGAGGCCTGAACTTGTATTATGGTTAGGGGTCGGCGTATAGCGCTATATGGAAAAATATATAGCGCTATATAGCGCTATATAGCGATATAGCGCTATATTGCGCTGTATTCCAGGCGCTATATACGCCGGATCTCCCCCCGCCAGCCCGAATTTCGTCATCAAACTCGAATGTCGGATGGAATATGATGTATGCACCCCTCTTACAAATTTAGAAAGGAAAATATTCATTTAAGCGCGTTATATGGCGTCGTAGGCTCCTATATAGCGCTATATTTGGTGCACCTGGGCTATAAGTAAGGGCCAGGTGCCTCAAGTACACCATCCTCCCTGCACCCCTGCACCCCCATTTTGGCAGCTATCTACTTGGATGGGTCACCCACACTCATTACTGGCATGATTGCATGTGCCACAGCTGGTT
>LFCJ01004293.1_pt1 | contig 10444 bp, 12 predicted proteins | sample 643141 | NCBI WGS metagenome assembly LFCJ01 (sample SAMN03766243, study PRJNA286221) | soda lake metagenome | biome: soda lake; feature: Kulunda steppe; material: water; isolation source: sample B1-Br-g2 brine of Lake Bitter-1 | place: Russia: Kulunda steppe | collected 2010-07 | reverse complement strand
GTGCGGACGTCCCGGACGACGCCGTCTGCGGTCTCGAGGCGAGCCGTTTCGTCGTAGGGCGTCCCCGTCTCGATCGTCCGCTGGATGGCGTCGTCGATGCGATCCCGGTCGGACGGGTGATAGAACTCGAGGGCGTCGTCGACCGTCGGCTCGTACCCGTCCTCGACGCCGTGGATCCGTCGCGTGCCGTCGGTCCAGCGCAGCTCGTCGCGTCGCAGGTCGAGTTCCCACCCGCCCGCGTTGGCGATCCGTTCGGTCTTCTCGAGCAAGTCGAGGCTGCGCTCGAGTTCTCGTTCGCGTGCGTTCAGTTCCGTCAGGTCCCGAACCGACGCGATGATTCTGGGATCGGTCCCGTCGTCGATCCGTCGCAGGCTGACCCGAACGGGGAGTTCGGTGCCGTCGACCCGCTCGTTTCGGCTCTCGACCGTCTTCGTCTCTCCTGGGTCCAGCTCCCGAAACAGCTGCTCGAGGTCGTCCGCGGTGAGCGTCGAGTCGACCTCGGCGACGCTCAGCTCGGAGAGCGTCTCCCGGTCGTAGCCCAGCAGTTCGGAGACCTCGTGGTTCATCGCCAGGTACTCGCCGGTCTCGTCGTGGACGACGACCGCGTCCGGCAACGTCTCGAAGATCGATCGGTACGTTGCTGCCGATCGCTCCGCGCGAAATCGCTCCGCGACCGTCCGAACCCGTCGGGCGACGAGGCGACCCCGCTCTTTCTCGAGCGGCGGTTCGACGATGTCGGCCGCACCGGCGTCGAGCGCCGCGGCCGGGTCGTCCGGACCGAGTCCCCAGCAGACGAGCGGCGGCGAAGCCGCTCGGGGAAGGGCTTCCTCGAGGGCGTTCCGGAGCCGCCGGAGCCACCCGGACTGGCAGACGAGACAGTCTGCCGCGTCGCTCTCGACTCGCTCGGACGCACGTTCGACGTCGGGTTCGACCTCGACGGCCAGCGGTTCGGCCGTCGACTCGAGCGTCGACGCCACCGACGCCGCCCACTCGGTGTCGGCTGCGACGACGAGTATCGAAACCGGCGGTTGCGCGTCGTCCACAGGGCACCTGCTCCCGGCCACCGAATCGTCGGACATACCTTGCCGTGTGGCCATAGAATTATGATAGGTAATTCAACCTTTCGGCCCACGGGAGACGGCCAAGACACGTTTGCAATCCATCACTTCGAAGGCGTCGATGGTCGAGGAGCAGTCGTCGGTGCAGTCCGTCGGCGCGGTCCGTCGGTGGTCGACGCGAGTCGGTGGCCGGAGCGTCGGCCGCGTGTCACCGGCTAAAGAAGCCGACCGACAGCCACTTCTCGAGCGCCGGACTGAACTCGGCGGCCATCTGGGCGTCGGCGTCGGTAAACGCGTCGGTCGCGATCAGGGTGAGTGCGTACGTCCCGACCACGACGACCGGGAGACCGACGACGATGACGAGATCCGAGGGGACGAAGAGGACGACCGGGACGCCCGCGAGGGTCGCCGGGACGCCGGCGGCGACGACTTTCGCGAAGTCCCGGCTGAAAGGGTGGAGTCGGTCGAGGTAGTAGAGTTCGGCCAACGTGAGGCCGCCGACGAGAAAGAGCGCGATGGCCGAGCCGACCGCGGCGCCTTCGATGCCGAGTATCGGGACGAGCGCCATCGAGCCGAGGAAGTTCACGCCGAAGAGCACGAGCGTGTTTGCGAAGACGATCCGAGAGTAGCCAAGCCCCTGGAGCAACGAGCCGTCGGGCCCGCCGAACGTGACGTTGAACAGGAACGCGCTTGCGAGCAAGACGACGACGGCGTTGGCCTCGGCGTACTGGGGCGTGTACAACACCGCGAGGTACGAACTTGCACCGAGAGAGAGGATGATGGTGATCGGGAGCGTGACCCCGACGATCCAGCGGGCCATCACCCGGAAGCGGCGTTCGACCAGTTCGAGGTCGTCTCTCGTCTCGGCGATCAGCGGTTTGAACACCGGCGACAGCGAGTTGAAGACGATCATCAGTCCCGATCCGAGCATGTAGCCGACCCGGTAGATCCCTACGTCGTCCGACTCGAGGAAGTATCCGAGCACGAAGTAATCGACGTGCCCCATCAGGACGAAGACGACGCTGGTCATCGCGAGCGGCAGCGAGTAGGTGAGCAGTGGCGTCGGCGCGACGAGTTCGAGGTCCGCCGAGAAGAGGTGCCAGGCCTTGTAGGTGAAAATCGCTGCGCCGACGGTGATCGCGACGAACAGGCCGACGACGTAGCCCCCGATGAGCCCGAGCAGCCCGAAGCCGAGCACCAACAGGGCGGCCGTGGCGACGAACCTGACGATCGGGCGCACGAGGTCGCGCATGACGACCCGGTACTGGAGTTTCTTGATGCTGTAGAAGGAGGTGAGCAGGACGTTGTAGATCGCGAGCATCGGGATCGTGATCGACAGCAAGAGGAGGCCCACGCCGAGTGCTGGTTCCGCGAAGAGGTCGGCGATGTACGTGGCGCTGAGCGCGAGCGCGAGTGCGACGAGCGACGACGTGACGAGGACGGTCGCAGTCACCTGAACGACGACGCCTTTCGCCTTGCCCAGTTCGCCCTCGTCTAAGTACTGCGGGACGAAGTAGTCGATCGCCAGCGGCAGTCCGAGGTTCGCGAACACCTGCATGAAGAGGATAACCGACGTCGCCAGCACGAACAGCCCGTAGACCGAGGGACTGACGAACCGCGTCATCAACATGACGATGGCGAAGCCGAGGATGCCGTTGACGACGTTGCCGAGGAAGGTGATACTGCCCTGTCTCGCGAGCGTCGAGACGCCTTCGTCGTGCTCAGTCATGGTCCTCCGCCGTTTTCGGTCGCGTCGGACGGCGAGCCATTACAGCCCCGTCGCCGGCTCGAGTTCGTACGTTTCGACCTCTGCGGCTCGCTCGCCGAAGTGGGGAAACTCGACCTCGAAGGCCCACTCGGCGCCCGAACTCACGTCTTCGTCGACGTTCTCGATGACGCTCTCGAGTTCCTCGCCCTCCTCGTCGAAGAACGTGGCCCGGACCTCGATGTAGCTCAACGTTCGTTCGCCGACGTTCCGCACGGCTCCCCAGACCGCGACCCGTTCGTCCTCGGTCCCCGGATCGTCCCGGACGAGGTCGTGCCAGACGATCTCGACGTCGCCGGGTTCGGTGATCTCCTCGCCGTCTTCGTCCCTGAAATACTCGAGACAGCCCGCGAACGGGACCGACAGCGAGAGCGCGAGGAACGCTCGGCGGTGCATCGGCTCTCAGTTTGGGGGGACGTGTCTTGAGGGTTCTGGACGAGTGGCCGCGAGGTCGACGCCCGCCCGTTCGAGGGGCGTCGAACGGGCCACAACAGGTACGCGTATCCATCCCGAACCCGAACGAAGCGTATGGACGTAGACGCGGATCCCCACGTGCTCCTGACCAACGACGACGGGATCGACGCGCCCGGCATTCGGGCACTGTACGACGCCCTCACCGACGTCGCCTCGGTCACCGTCGTCGCGCCCGACCGCAACCAGAGCGCAGTCGGCCGATCACTCTCGTACGGCCGCACGAGTTCGGCGAGCGACGGCGACCAGCTGGCGACGGACATGGCGGAGGCCAGATTCACCGTCCCGGTTCCACACGCCGACCACGAACTCGGCTACGCCATCGACGGGACCCCCTGTGACTGTGCCATCGTCGGCGTCAACGCCCTCGAGCCCGAACCCGACCTCGTCGTCTCGGGCTGCAACGAGGGGGCGAACCTCGGCGCCTACGTCTTCTCCCGGTCTGGCACCGTCAGCGCCGCCATGGAGGCGGCGTTTCTCGGCACGCCCGCGGTCGCCGTCTCGATGGACACCCTCGGCTACGACAGCCCCGAACCCGCCGACTTCGCCCGGGCCGGCGAACTCACCGCCTCGCTGGTCGCCGACGCGCCGAAGAGCGGCCTCTTCGACCGGATCGACTACCTGAACGTGAACGTCCCGCGGCCCGACGTCGACGGCGACGCGATCGAACTCACCCGACCCACCGAGGTCTACGAGATGGACGCCGCCTGCGTCGACGGCCGCTTCAAACTGACCAACCGCCTCTGGCAACAGATGGCCAACCGCGACATCCCCGACCCACCGGGGACCGACCGCCACGCCCTCCTCGAGGGAGCGGTCTCGATCTCTCCGATGTCGGCCCCCTACGAGGTCGTCGAGTCGGACGCCGTCGAGCGCTTACTCGGGCGGATGCTCGGGATCGACTGACGCCGACCCCGAGTCGGGGCCTCCCGAAGCACGGAGACGCCCGAAACGACGGCGAAGTCGCCCGGAGAGGTTCTTCCCGAGCACGCGCCCCGAAAAGGCGAGCGTCCGCCGTCGGTCGCGGGGATAGAACTCCCCGAGCCGTTCGTCGGGAACCGCGCGAGGTTCGAAGGTCGGATCCTGCAGGTTCTCGATCCCGTCGGTTAGCAACCGAATCTGGAGCGTCGCCAGTCGATCGAAGACGTCCCAGAGGGTCGCACAGTCCTCGAGCGAGACCTCGTCGTAGGCGACGATTTCGCCGCCGTCGATCGACTCGTTTAGCCGCTGGAGCGTCGCCCCGGCGTGCTCGCGGCCGTCGTGGAAGATCACCGGCGGTCCCATCCCGCGGTACTGGCGGATGTCCGCCGGGTGGAAGCTGAGGACGCCGTGTTCCGGCGCCGTCAGCACGGTCCCGCGGACGAGCCCGAAGCCGAAGCGGAGGCCGACGTCACAGCGGGCGGCGAGCGTGGCGACGACGTCGTCGGGGAGTTCGTTCCAGTTCCCGTCGGTCCGAGGCGTACACCGGACGTGCTCGGCGTCGGCCAGCGCGTCGACGTTCTCGACGGAGTGGCGGTGCCAGAGCGTCGGTTCGTCGCCGAGCAGTCGCCCGACGGTACGCGCTGCGAGGACGAACGTCCAGGCGCGTTCCGTCCGGAAGACCTCGAGGAACTGCGTCAGATCCGCGAGAGCGAGTCGGTTCTTTTCGTTCCACGATTCGGCCTCGCGCTCGCCACCGCTGGCGTTGTGAACGACGAGCGGGATCTCGACACCGGGTGCCGCCCGAAGCCGTTCGATCGCACGCACCTGCCACTCGTAGAGAAACGGTTCAGTGAGGATTCCCACCGTCGTCGCTCCGTCCCCGACCATGTACGGTCTGTGCCACGTCGGCCTCGCGTGTTAGTTACCGGCCCCGTTCACGATCCCGCGGGCCGGTACCGGAACACTACAGTGATCGGTGATCGGTGTAGGCACACCACCACAGGGGCTGTACCGTCTCCGTACTCTCGAGCGACCCGCTCGAAGAGATCGAAAACAGGTTTATCCACGCTCGCACGTAGAGACGAGCGATGGAGTGTCGCCACTGCGCGTCGCCGCTCGAGAAACCGGGAGACTTCTGTCTGGTCTGTCGGGAGCGAAACGCGGCGGCGGTCGTTCTCGAGGCGGCGCGCGATCGGGCGACGCTCACGATGCTCGCGGACGACGACGAGCGCGAAGACGTCGACCCGGTCCTCGGGCAAACGACGATCACGACGACGCCCGAAGCCGGCGGCGAGAAAGGCGTCGTCGAACTGCGAAACTTCGCGGGGCTGATCGGCGACGAGATCCGGCGCAAGCGGCCCGAAGAGGTCTACGCCGGCGGCTCGCGCGAGGTGATCCGGGCCGTCCGCGAGGACATCCACCACCAGTTCTACCGCGTCGCCGACGACGATCCCGTCGAGGCCGTGCTCGAGCGCCGACACAGACCCGCACTCGACGTGGTCGAAACGCCGCCGGCCGAGAAGATCGGCGGCAGCCACTCGACGCTCATCGGCGGCCGAACCGGCATGCGAGCCATCCGAACCGTCGCCGACCACCCTCACGTCAAGAAGGTCATCCCCGGCCCCATCGACGCCGGTGGCACGGGCTCGCAGTCGGGGCTTCGCGCGAAGGTGACCCGCGCCGACGACGGTGGCAACGTCCGGATGCTCCTGCGAGACGGCTCGAGCGTCCAGGAGAACCGCGTCGTCACCACCGCCCCCGACCGGGAGATGGGCGAGCACATTCGCGAGGATCTGAACGACGTGCTCGCCGAGGCCGAATTCAACTGAGGCGACCGGTTCGGACCTGACGTAATCACGCCGCGATGGAGGTGACACTGCCTGCTGGTTGTCCGGCCCTTTTCCGGCGCGGAGTAATGAGATATAATTAGCTATGCTCGAGCGCCCCGACGCCGTCCTGGCTGTGATTCCGCTGCTCGCGGCGAGTGGAATCGTCCTGCGGACAGCGATCGCTGCGACTGGAATCGCCACCGGCCTGCTCGCGGCTCCGCTCGCGACGCTCGGGTGGGTCGCCGCGCTCTCGGTGATCGGCTGGGAACTGCTCGCTGGTCCGGTCCCCGAGCGGGCAAGCGAGGGGGCGTGACGGCTGCGACTCAACAGGTTTAAGAATCAGCTACGGATAGAACGCAGTACTATGGCCAAGAAAGGAACAGTCGGTAGCGCGGGCCGCTTCGGCGCACGCTACGGTCGGGTCGCACGACGACGCGTCTCGGAGATCGAGGACGCGATGAACAACGCACAGGTCGACGGCGAGGACGTCACTCGCGTCGGCACCGGTATCTGGAAGAACGAGGAGACCGGTGAGGTGTTCGCCGGCGGCTCCTACCGCCCGGAGACGCCCGCCGGTGCTGCCGTCGAACGCTCGATCCGGACGGCGCTCGCCGAGGACGACGAGTAACCCTACCGCACACTGTCACGTATGAGCTACAAGTGCTCCCGCTGTAAACGCGACGTCCAGATCGACGAGTACGGTGGCGTCCGCTGTCCGTACTGCGGTCACCGCGTGCTGTTGAAAGAGCGCAGTCGCGACGTCAAGGAAGTCGACGTCAACTGACGAGCGTGTCTTTTCACGACGCGACCCTCGAGTTCGAGTACGAACGCGAGTCGCGTGCCCGCCTCGTCGCCGAGAGCGTCGGCCTCGAGGTGGGCGAGATCGACGACGATCGCTCGGAAACGACCGTCGAGCATGAGGGCACCCGCGTCCGGATCGGCGTCCGGGCCGCGGACGTCGTCGCGTTGCGGGCCGCGCTCAACACCTGGTTCACGCTGGTCGACGTCGCCGAACGAACCGCGAGCGTCGGCGAGGGCGCCGTAGAGACCTGCTAACCGGCGTCGGCTCTGACCCGAACGAAAGCGTGTCTTTTTCCGTCCGGAGGGCGACCGTCGAGACATGCAAGGAAACCTGCCGCCGGAAGCACAGGAGAAAATCGAGCAGCTTCAGGACCTTCAGGAGACCGCCCAGACGGTCGCCATCCAGAAACAGGAGGCCGAATCGAGCCTCACCGAGTCCCAGAACGCCCTCGACGAACTCGAGAACATCGACGAGGAGACCACGATGTACCGCAACGTCGGCGAACTCCTCGTCGAGACCGACTACGAGACGGCCCAGGAGGACCTCGAAGACAAAGTCAACTCCCTCGAGATCCGCCTCGAAACCCTCGAAAAACAGGAAGACCGCGTCCAGCAGCAGTTCGAGAGCCTCCAGGAGGACCTCGAAGGCCTGCTCGGCGGTGCAGGCGGCATGGGCGGCCCGGCCGGCCCCGGTGGTCCGGGCGGCGCGTAGATGAGCCAGGCCGATCCGTCCGACGAGAAGGTCGTCCGGGTGGCCGCCGAGGCCGCCGAAGGACTGGTCTTCTCGCGGTACAAACAATCAGCCGTCCGTGACCTCGACGTGACGGTCACGTTCGAGGAGGGCGTCCTCGAGGTCGACGTCTACCTCAACGTCCCCGACGCCGAAGACGACTCGGAGCCGGAACGGGTCGCCGACGACGCCGCACTCGCCGCACGCGAAGCGGTCGACGACCTGTTCGAGGCCTGACCCGGCTCGAGCCGGGATCGGTTTTCGCGACGGAAACCTACAGCAGACAGCGGCTGCCACGTGATGGTGTTACCCGGTAACCGGTGGTAACAACAGGTGTCTAATGGAGGATTCTCAGCACCGGCGATAGCCGTCGGGCGCCAGCAGCTCGATGGGGTGGGGAACCGGTCGCTCGAGCAGCGTCTCGAGCTGGTCGCCACAGGAGGTGCCGCTGGCGACGACCGGCTCCGCGGTCCCGATTTCGTCGGCCAGCCGGCTCCCGACGTCGACGCTCACCTCGTAGTACTCGCGTTTGTAGCCGAAGCTGCCGGCCATCCCACAGCACTCGACGCTCGTCGTCTGCGGGTCGTACCCACAGCGCTCGAGCAGCGCAGTCGTGGGGGCCTCGAGGCCGAGCGTGCGCTGCTGACAGTGGGAGTGGTAGGTGACCGGGTCGTCGCCCGATCCCGTTCGCAACGGCGCGGGATCGGCGCCGTTCTCGAGCAGGTCGTCGACGTACGCACAGAGCTCGTCGCTCCCGTCGCGGAGCCGTTCGAACGACCGTTCGGGGAGCAACCGTTCGTACTCCCGGTGGAACGCAGCGAGATCGGAGGGCTCGATGACGACGAGGTCACGGCCGGCGTCGAGGTCCTCGACGACCGCGGCGTAGAGCCGACTCGCCTGGCGATCCGCCGTCGCGACCATCCCCTGGGAGAGCGGCGCGCGACCGCTCTCGGGGAGGTCGGGAACCCTGACGGGGACCCCGAGTGCCTCGAGCGTCCGTACGGCGGCTTTCCCGCGCTCGACGTCGACGTAGTTGGTGTAGACGTCGGGATAGAGGACGGCCTCCCTGTCGATCGGGTCGGCGCCGTCGCGCCCCGTTCGGTCCACACGGCGTCTCGATGCCGCCTGTCCGCCGCGCCGCGCTCGAGACTCCGTCGCCCGCTCTTTCGAGGCGTCGACGCCGCCCCGCTTCTCGAACCAGTCGACCAGCGTCTCGCGCTGAAACGTCGGGAGGTCGCGCCGGCCGTCGATCCCGAGGGTGCGCTCGAGCACGGCGCGGACGGGGTCGGTTCCGGCGAGCCAGTTCGAGAGGGGCGCGGCCGCGCTGGCGAGTCTCGCCACCGTCCCGACGTTGCCGAAGAAGCGCTTCCCGAGGTCGAGTCCGCCGGCTTCGGCGTCGGGCGTCAGACCGTCGACGAGGAAGTCGGCGGCCGCCGGGTCGGCGTCGCGGTTGCGCCGGTCGCGGACGACGGTGTTGATCCAGGGGATGTCGATCTTCACGGGACAGGCCTCGACACAGCGGCTACAGCCGGTACAGAGGTCGTTGAACTCGGCGGCCGATTCCCCGCCGTGGACGCCGGCCTCCCAGCCGGTGGCGATACCGCCGGAGTAGGTCTCCCCGCCGAAGCCGTGGCCGCCGACAGCCTGGAAGTTCGCACACGAGTTCGAACACGCCCCACAGCGGATGCAGTAGAGCGTCTCGCGAAGCTGATCGTCCTCGCGCATCGCCATGCGGCCGTTGTCGAGCAACACGAGGTGAAAGTCGCGGTCGGTCTCTCCGGCTCCCTGCCCCGGGTCGACCCCGGCGCCGTCGCTCGAGCCCGCCACGATCGGCTCGTCCGGGCGGTCGAAGTCGATCGTCGGTGAGTCGGTCGGCGGCGAGAGCATCGTCACGTACTGGGCGATCGACTGGCCGGTCGCGCTCTTGGCGATGAGGTCGACGAACGGCTCGAGGTCGCCGATCGAGGGAACGAGCTTCTCGACGCCGGCGATGGCGACGTGCGTGTCGGGCGTGACCGCACACTTGCGGGCGTTGCCCTCGTTCGTCACGAGCGCGATCGTCCCCGTCTCGGCGACGACGAAGTTCGCGCCGGTGATGCCGACGTCGGCCTCGCGGATGCGCTCGCCGAGGTGGTCGCGGGCGAACCGGGTCAGCGCTTCCGGCGTCTCGAAGCGCTCGTCGGGGTCGAACGCCTCGGTCAGGAGGTCGGCGATCTCCGCACGCGAGAGGTGCATCGCCGGGCCGACGATGTGCGACGGCGATTCCTCGGCGATCTGGAGCACCCACTCGCCGAGGTCCGTCTCGGTGACCGTGATCCCCTCGCGCTCGAGGGCGTCGTTGAGGTCGATCTCTTCGGTCGTCATCGACTTCGACTTGACGACCGACGGGGTGTCCTCGGCGGCAGCGTCGTCGGCAGGCTCGCCAGTGGTGCTGTCGGAGACGACCTCGGCCACGTACCTGTTCGCGTCCGCCGCGTCGTCGGCGAGGTAGACGGTCCCGCCGTTTTTCTCGACGGCCTCGCGCACCGTCTCGAGCAGGTCGGGGAGGCGGTCGATCGCATCCGCTTTGATCGCCCTGGCCTCCGCTCTGCGGTCCTCGAGGGTGTCCGTGGCCGCGTACGTCGCCGCTCGGCGCTCGTTGAGGGCGCTCGCGTTCGCGTGGATGGCATCGCCCTCGGTCGACAGCAGGTGGCGGAGTCTGGCGGCCGTCCGGCTCCGGGCGTCCGTTCGGTCGGCCATCGTCACCGATCCTCCAGGAGAATCACGTGTACCTCACCCGGCCCGTGGACGCCGTGGACGAGTCCGCCCATGTCGGCGGTCGCGCTCCGACCGGTGGCGAAGACGAGGCTGTCGTCGCCGACCGCGAACG